>FSWM01000814.1_pt1 | contig 45937 bp, 47 predicted proteins | sample 1637841 | NCBI WGS metagenome assembly FSWM01 (sample SAMEA3914789, study PRJEB12502) | metagenome | biome: forest; material: soil | place: Canada | collected 2011-07-03 | depth 0.3 m | reverse complement strand
CTGCAACAGCTCGACGCCTATAACCGCCCGCCCGCGGACGACAAGCCGAGCCCCAGCCGCATGGACAACCCGGCCTGGCACGTCCACGCCGGCCAGCCGCCCGAGAAGGGCTCGCCGGTCAGCTTCAGCCTGATGCTGAACCTGGTCTCGGCCGCCAACGCTTCGGATTCCGCGATCCTGTGGGGGTTCCTGTCGCGCTACATCCCCGGCGCGACTCCTGATACCCAGCCACTGCTGGATCGCCTGACCGGCTTTGCGCTGAACTATTACGAAGACTTCGTGCGGCCCAACAAGCGCTTCCGCGGCCCCGACGCACGAGAGCGCGCGGCGATGGAGGGCCTTGTCACGCGCCTGCGCGCCCTCCCCGCCGGCTGCCAGGACGGCGAGGCGATCCAGAACGAGGTCTACGCCGCGGGCAAGGAGGCCGGCTTCGAGCCCCTGCGCCTGTGGTTCTCGGCCCTCTACGAAGTTCTGCTGGGCCAAACCCAAGGACCCCGCTTCGGCTCCTTCGCCGCCATCTTCGGCCTCGATCGCACCATCGACCTGATCGAACGGGCGCTGCGGGGGGAGAACCTGGCGCAATAGCGCCGCCGAGGACCGTAGCTCGAACCAAGCGCGGTCGCCTCTACCGCCCCTTGATTTCAAATGGCGGCGCGACGTAGCCGCCGAACACCGCCTCGATCGCCTCCGCGACGGCGAGGGTGCGGCTGTCGCCGCCGTGGGGGCCGATGATCTGCACGCCCACCGGCAGGCCGGACCTGGCGCGGCCGGCGGGGAAGGCGGTGGCGGGCAGGCCCAAGGCGGTGGCGAGCGCGATCCAGTTCAGCATCGCGCCATAGGGGATGCTGCGGCCATCGGACAGCTTCAGCGTCCGCTTCTGGAATGGCTTGTGGTCGTGCGGGAAGGCTGGGACCGGCGCGATCGGAGCGATGATCACGTCGCGCTTTTCGAAGGTGGCTTTGATCTGCGCGCCGAGCCGCTCGCGCGCCTCGTGCGCAGCCAGCCACTCGGCGTGGGTGGCGGTATAGTCCAGCACCTGCCCGGCCCAGGACTGCGGGTCGGCGCCGAAGCGCAGGGCCAGCCTGGCAAGGCCCCGCATCCGCTGCATCCCTGCCAGCATCCTGGGCGGCAGGTCCGTGCCGATCACCGCGGCCAGCAGGGTCAGGTAGGACGCGGTCAGGGCCGGGGCGTCGATCGGGCGGATCGGCTCGACCTCGCAACCCTCGCCAGCAAGCCTGGCGGCGAAGCCCTCGATCACCGCGCGGACCTCGGGGTCCAATGGAAAGCTGGGCTCGTCGATCCAGAGGCCGACCTTCAGCCCCTTGAGCGCGGCCGGCGGGGCCTTGGGCGCGATCGGTCCCTGGGCGATCATCGAGAGTAGCAGGCGAAGGTCACGGGCCGAGCGGGCCATGGGGCCGACGACATTGAGGTCACGGGCGGCGTGGCTGCCGGGCGCCGGTGGGATGTGGCCGGCCTGGGGGACCAAGCCCCAGGTCGGCTTGTGGGAGAGGACGCCACAGAACGAGGCCGGGACGCGCAACGAGCCGCCGATGTCCGAGCCGATCTCCAGGGCCGTAATCCCAACCGCCAGCGCCGCTGCCGCGCCACCAGAGGAGCCACCTGGCGTGCGAGCCACGTCCCAGGGATTGTTGGTGGTCCCGTAAACGTCATTAAAGCTCTGCCAGTCGCCGGCCATCACCGGCACGTTGGTCTTGCCCCAGGGAATGGCGCCCGCGGCCCTGACCCGCGCCACGGCCTCGGCGTCATGCGCCGTTCGCCCGAGCAGGGCCTTCAGCCCCGCCGAGGCCGGCAGGCCCTCGACGTCGAAGGTATCCTTGACGGTCATGGGCAGGCCGGCGAACGGCCCGAGGGGCTCGCCGGCCACGCGCTGGTCGTCCACCCACTGGGCCCGTTTTCGGGCGGCGGCCAGGTCGCTCGCCACCACAGCGTTCAGCTGTCCCTTGACGGCCTTGTTGCGGGCGACGGCGGCTTCCAGAAGTTCGGTGGCGCTGATCCGCTTGGCCGTCAGAGCCTGCAGTTGGCCGATCGCGTCGAGCGAAAGGATGTCGCTCATCAAGGATCTTTGAAGCCCAGCACGTCCATCATGTCGTAGAGCCCGGGCGGGCGGTGCGCGGCCCACAGCGCCGCCGCCACCGCGCCCCGGGCGAACAGGCCCCGATCGCGGGCGGAGTGAGCCAGGGTGATGATCTCCTCCTCGGCCGCGAAGCTAACGCTGTGCTCGCCGATGATGCCGCCGCCGCGGGCGACGGAAAAGCCGATCGAGCCGTCCTGCCTTGCGCCCGTGACGCCGTCGCGGGCGCGGACGGCCACGTCGGCGAGGCTGACCTGCCGCCCGCGTGCGGCGGCTTCGCCCAGCATCTGGGCCGTGCCGGACGGGGCGTCCACCTTGCGCCTATGGTGCGCCTCGAAGATCTCGATGTCCCAGTCCCCGGCCTGGAGGGCCCGCGCCGCCTGCTCGACAAGCCCGATCAGCAGATTGACCCCCAGCGAAAAATTGCCCGAGCGGACGATCGGGATGCGCTGACACGCTTCATCCAGTCGCGCCAGGTCATCGGCCGAAAGTCCGGTCGTGCCGATCACCAGCGCCGGCCCGCTGCAAGCGACGCAGGCCTGGGTCAAGGCCAGGGTGGCGGCGGGGGAGGAAAAATCGACGATCACGTCGCTGCCGGCGACGAGGTCATCCAACCCGACCAGCGTCGCCCCATCGACGGTCTGCCCCGCCTGCTCCGGCCGGTCGGCCAGCGGGCCGAGGATCGCGCCCTTGTCACTGCGTGCAACCGACGCCACCGCCCGGCCCATGCGGCCGAGCGCGCCGGAAACACCGATCCGCACTGGGCTCAAAGCGGCCATACAAAACTCCTTTGGACTTTCAGATCTAGTCCCGTTGCGCCTTAAGTCGGGCCAGATGCGTGCGCGGTCAACGACTATCGAAACGTTGACTGCCGCTACGTCGATACCGGCCATGACCAAAACCGGTTTCCATTTGGGCCGAACGCACACTAGACCGGCGGCGGGAGCATTTGCGCTTTAACCCGCTTGGGCTTGACGCGATCAGGATCTAGGGTGCCCGCCCATTCGAGGAGATGCGGGCCGCTTGACGCGGCGCCGAACCCGAAACGCACAAAGAAAAGCATGACCGACACCGAAAAGCGGACCTTCACTGACGAGGAAGCCCTGGCCTTCCACAAGTATCCGACCCCCGGGAAGGTGTCGGTCACCTCGACCAAGCCCATGGCGACCCAGCGGGATCTCAGTCTCGCCTATTCGCCGGGCGTGGCCGTGCCAGTGCGCGCTATCGCCGCCGACCCCGACACCGCCTACGACTATACGTCCAAGGGCAACCTGGTGGCGGTGATCTCCAACGGCACCGCGATCCTGGGCCTGGGCGATCTGGGCGCCCTCGCGTCGAAGCCGGTGATGGAAGGCAAGGCGGTGCTGTTCAAGCGCTTCGCCGACGTCGATTCCATCGATATCGAGGTCACGTCCAGGGACCCGGACGAGATCATCACCGTGATCAAGAACATCGGTGCGACGTTCGGCGGCATCAACCTTGAGGACATCAAGAGCCCCGAGTGCTTCCGCATCGAGACCGAGCTGCAGGAACTGCTCGATATTCCGGTGTTCCACGACGACCAGCACGGCACCGCGATCATTTCGGCCGCTGGCCTGATCAACGCCTGCCACATCACCGGCCGCGAGTTGAAGGACGTCAAGCTGGTGCTGTGTGGCGTCGGCGCGGCGGGGATCGCCTCGCTGGAGCTGATGAAGGCCATGGGGGTGCGCCACGACAACTGCATCGCCGTCGACACCACCGGCGTCATCTATCATGGCCGCACCAACGGCATGAACCAGTGGAAGTCGGCGCACGCGGTCGATACCGACGCGCGCAGCCTGGCCGACGCCCTGGTCGGCGCGGACGTCTTCATCGGCCTTTCCGCCAAGGGCGCGCTGACGCCGGAGATGGTGGCCTCCATGGCGCCCAACCCGATCATCTTCGCCATGGCCAATCCGGATCCGGAGATCACGCCCGAGGAGGCCCGCGCGGTGCGGGCGGACGTGATCGTGGCCACAGGCCGGTCGGACTATCCCAACCAGGTCAACAACGTCCTGGGCTTTCCTTACATCTTCCGCGGCGCCCTGGACGTGCGGGCCCGCACCGTGAACCACGAAATGAAGATCGCCTGCGCCAACGCCCTGGCCCAGTTGGCCCGCGAGGACGTCCCGGACGAGGTGGCCGCCGCCTATGCCGGCAGCGCCCTGAAGTTCGGGCCGGAATACATCATCCCCTCGCCCTTCGACCCGCGCCTGATCAGCTATATCCCGCCCTTTGTCGCCCAGGCGGCGATGGACACGGGGGTGGCGCGCCGGCCGATCAAGGACATGGAGGCCTACAAGGCCTCGCTCGCCCAGCGCCTCGACCCCACCGCCGGCTTCATGCAGAAGATTTCGGGCGCCGTGCTGAAGGGCCCCAAGAAGCGCATCGTCTTCGCCGAGGGCGAGGAGCCCAGCGTGATCCGCGCCGCCTACGCCTTCCAGACCGAGGGCCTGGGCCAGGCCATCCTGGTCGGCCGCGAGGAGCTGGTGCGCGAGAACATGCGGCTGGTGGGCCTGCGCCCCGACGAGAATCACCTGGAGATCGTCAACGCCCGCATGTCCCACCGCGGGCCGGAATACGTCGACGCCCTCTACAAGCGCCTGCAGCGCGACGGCTACCTGCTGCGCGACGTCCAGCGGCTGATCAACCAGGACCGCAATTCCTTCGCCGCCTCCATGGTCGCCATGGGCCATGCCGACGGCATGGTCACCGGCGTCACCCGCAACTTCGACCAGGCGCTGGACGAGGTGCAGCGGGTGATCGATCCGGCGCCCAGCGGCCGGGTCATGGGCATGTCCATCATGCTGTCCAAGGGCCACACCCTGTTCGTGGCCGACACCAATGTCACCGAGATGCCGGAGGCGGGCGATCTTGTGGAAATCGCCATCGAAGCCGCCTGCGCCGTCCGCCGGTTGGGCTTCAAGCCGCGGGTGGCCTTCATGTCCTACTCCACCTTCGGCCAGCCCATGGGCGACCGGTCCGAAAAGGTGCGCGAGGCCGTGGCTACCCTGGATCAGATGGGGATCGATTTCGAGTACGAGGGCGAGATGCCGCCCGAACTGGCGCTCGATCCCGAACAGCGCGCCAACTATCCGTTCATGCGCCTGACCGACAGCGCCAACATCCTGATCATGCCGGCCATCCACTCGGCCTCGATCTCGACCAAGCTGGTCCAGGCCCTGGGCGGCGCCACCGTCGTCGGGCCGATCCTGCTGGGCCTTTCGAAATCGGTGCAGATTTGCCCGCTGTCGGCTTCGGTGTCCAAGATCCTGTCCATGGCGACCATGGCGGCTTACGACCTGGCGACGCGCGAGGAGGAATAGGTGTTGTCCGGCGCCGAGCCCGATCAACCGGTCTTGAGCGACTGTAAATCCTCCTTCGCTGCCGTGGCGGACGTACGGACGCGAGTCCTGATCCTGGGCAGCCTGCCGGGTGAAATCTCGCTCAGCCGGTCGCAGTACTATGCCAACCGCCGCAACCAGTTTTGGCGGCTAATCGGCCATGTGACGGGGCGCGAGTTGGGGGGATTGCCCTATCCCGAACGCCTCGCGACACTGCTTTCAGCGGGCGTAGGACTTTGGGATGTCGTTCGCACGGCGAAGCGGATGGGAAGCCTCGACGCCAACATTCGCTCCCATGAACCGAACCCGCTTGAAACGTTTGCCGCCACATTGCCAGCCCTTCACGCCGTCGGCTTCAATGGCGCCAAGGCGTCCGAAATCGGGCGCAAACAGCTTAGCGTCGATAGCGGGCTCGCCCTATTCACACTGCCGTCGAGCAGCCCGGCTTACACCATTCCATTCGAACGCAAGTTGGAGGAATGGCTCCAACTGAAGCCCTTTGTCACCGCGCATAGCGCTTGACCTTCCCGGTCAAGGCGAGCAAACACGCCGGCCCCACCAAAGCCAGGCCGCCCCGCCATGACCGCCCGTCCCGTGATCGGCGTCGATTTCGGCACCACCAACACCGTGGTCTCGCTGACCACGGCGCAGGGCGAGGCGCAGCTGGTGCGGTTCGCCGGCCTCGGTGAGGATCGGGCGCCGTTCCGATCCGCGCTCGCCTTTCACAGCGAGGCCGAGCGCGGCGGCGGGCGGCGGATCGAGGCAGGACCGTGGGCCATCGACGCCTATCTGGACGATCCAAGCGAGACCCGCTTCATCCAGTCGTTCAAAAGCTATGCGGCGTCGCGCCTGTTCAGCGAAACCACCATCTTCGGCCGGCGCTACCGCTTCGAGGACATGCTGTCGGCCTTCCTGCTGCAGCTGAAGAAACACGCAGGTGAGGCCATGGCCGAACTGCCGCCGCGCCTGATCGTCGGCCGCCCGGTTCGGTTCGTCGGTGCTCATCCCGACGCCGACCTGGCGCTGACCCGATATGGGACCGCCTTTCGCCGCCTGGGGTTCGAGGAGATCCACTATGCCTATGAGCCGGTGGCGGCGGCCTTCTTCTTCGCCAGGCGCCTCACACGCGACGCCACCGTGCTGGTGGCCGATTTCGGCGGCGGCACCAGCGACTTCTCCATCATCCGCTTCGAGCGGCGGGCCGGACGACTGGCCTCGATCCCGCTCGGCCAGGCGGGGGTCGGCTTGGCGGGCGACGCCTTCGACTATCGGATCATCGACCACCTGGTCTCGCCCGAGCTTGGCAAGGGGTCGAGCTATCGCGACTTCGACAACGTCCTGCCGGTCCCGATCCGCTACTACGCCGCCTTCGCCCGCTGGGACCAATTGGCCTTGCTCAGGGCCTCGCGCGAGATGCGCGATATCCGCGGCCTGGTGCGCAAGGCCCTGGAGCCGGACAAGATGCGAAAGCTGGTCGAGGTGCTGGACGGCGAATACGGCTATCCGCTCTACCAGGCCGTTTCGCGCCTGAAGGAAGGGCTGTCGGCTGACGAGCAGGCGCGGTTCTCGTTCCACGCCGGGGATGTCTCCATCGAACGCGACGTCGGGCGCGGCGAGTTCGAGGGCTGGATCGTCAAGGAGCTGGCGGCGATCCGCGGCGCCGTCGATGACGCCCTGGCCAGCGCCAAGCTGGGGCCGGACCAGGTCGACCACGTGTTCCTGACCGGCGGTTCGTCCTTCGTGCCCGCGGTGCGCCGCATGTTCGTCGAGCGCTTCGGTGAGGAGAAGCTGGACAGCGGCGCCGAGCTGGAATCCATCGCCGCCGGCCTCTCGCTGATGGGCGCCGAGGCGGACCTCAGCCAGTGGTGTCAGCAGGCTTCGGCCGGCTGAGGGCCAGCGCCACGCACAGCACGATCGCCGGCGCGCCCACCGCCCCGGCTAGCAGGTAGAACAGGGCGTAGGCCTCCAGCAGGCTGCGGCCATGCTGCAGCGCCTCGACCATTTCCCCGGAAAAGCCTTTGAGGATCTTGCCGGTCCAGGCGAGCGCGGAGGTCAGCAAGGCATATTGGGTGGCGGTGTAGCCGAGGCTGGTCAGGCTCGACATGTAGGAGACCAGGGCCACGCCGGAATAGCCGATCGCGAAGGCGTCGAAGGCCATGATCGCCTGGAAGGCGGTCAGGTGGAGGGGCCCGGCGTCGACCAGGACATAGTCTCCGCCATGCCAGCCGAGGAGCGCGAAGGCGCCGATCCCGATCGGTTGCAGGATGGCGCCCACGACCAAGCTCGGTCTGTTGCCGATGCGCAAGGAGGACAGTCCGCCGGCCGCCACCCCGACGAGCGAGCCGGCGAGGCCGATGGTCAGGCGGACGCCGGCGATGGTCGCCTTGTCGATGCCGAGCGCCTTGTAATAGGGGTTGCTCATTGGCCCGCGCAGATAGTCGCACAGGTGGTAGAGGGTGATCGTGCCCAGCATCAGCGCGGCCATGGCGACGCCGTGGGTGCGGAAGAAGGCGACGAAGGGACCCATGACGGCGTCCAGGCCCGCGCGCGCGGGGTGGACGCTGGCTTCGGACGCCTTAGCCTCCATCACCGCATCGGCCTGGGCTGGCTCGCGGGCGAACAGGGCCGCCCCGATCGCCAGGGCCATGGCGATCCCGTAAAGGCCGTAGGCGATCGGCCAGCCGATAGCGGACGCGACCAGCAGGATCAGGGACTCTGTAGCGATCAGGGCGCCGCGATAGCCCAGCGTATAGGCCGCCGTCAGCAGTCCAAGCTCGTTGGCGTCCGCGGCGATCTCGATGCGCCAGGCGTCGATGACGGTGTCCTGGATCGCCGCCGCGCAGCCGGTCAGGACGGCGCAGCCGGCGAGCAGGCCCAGATTGGTCTTGGGATCCGAGGCGCCCATGCCGATCAGGCCAGCGGCGACCCCGATCTGGCTCAGCAGCATCCAGCCGCGCCGCCGCCCGAACCGCCCCAGGACCGGCACGCGCAGGCGGTCGACCATCGCGCCCCATACGAATTTGATCAGATAAGCCAGGCCCACCCAGGACAAAAAGCCGATGGTGGCCAGCTTGACCCCGCCCTCGGCCAGCCAGAAGCCCAGGGTGTTGCCGATCAGCATGAACGGCAGGCCCGAGCCGAAGCCCAGGACCAGCATCACCGCGACCTTGGGCCGCCCTAGCGCCGCCAGCACCTGGGCGGCGCCTCGACGCGCGGGTTTGGGAGGGTCTGAGGCCGGTTCGGCGTCACGCATGATTACAGACCCGCTCATCCCGGCGAATGCCGGGACCCAGATCGTAAGGCGCTATACTCAAGCCAATTTTCAAGCGATCTTTTCGAGAGACGGCGGCGCTTTGTCATCTGGGTCCCGGCATTCGCCGGGATGAGCAGGAATTATAGGGGCGCGCCCCAATCCCATCCGGCGCTTTGAATCAGGAGGCGAGCTTGGCGTCTGCAGCCGGCCGCGTCCAGCCGGCGCGTGTCCAGCGGCGCAGGGCGCCGCGCAGAACCGACTGTTCCAGGGGCTTGGTCAGGAAATCGTCCATGCCCGCGACGAGGCAGGCGTGCCGGTCTTCCTCGAAGGCGTCGGCGGTCAGGGCCAGGATCGGCGTGCGGCAGCCACGCTCGCGCAGGGCCATGGTCGCCTCGCGCCCGCCCATACCGGGCATACGCAGGTCCATCAGGATCAGGTCATAGAGGCCGCTGGCGCCCGCCTCGACCGCTTCGGCGCCGGTGGGCACGCGATCGACGCTGCAGCTTTCGCGCTCCAGCAGCGAGCGGGCCAGCAGGGCGTTGATTGGATTGTCCTCGGCCAGCAGGACACGCAGTCCCGAGACCTGTTCGACCCGCTCGTCCAGCGGCGCGGCGGGGTCGGACACAGCGCCGGACACCGCCAACACCCGCTCGACCATCGAGATCGCCCGCAGGGGCTTGATCAGGTAGCCGCGGAAACCGGCCTGGCGATAGGGCGGGATCTCAGCTCGATCCTCCGGCGGGACCAGGATGACGCAAGCATGGCCATCCAGCGGCTTTGGCCGCGACCGGCCCTGGCTCAGCGCATGGTCGATCAGCACCACGGCGCCGGGCGGGATCGGTTCGCACTCGAAGCTTTCCCGCAGGACCGAACGCCCGCCCGCGGCCACGATCTGTCCCGCCGCCGCGTCCCGCACGACGGGACAGGGCGAGATCACCGCCACGATGCGGCCCTCCAACGGGCGATCGGGCGTGGCGGCGCGGACCACCGGAAACTCCGCCTCGAACCAGAACTGCGCCCCACCCTCCGGCGGGCAGTCCAGCCCGACCCGCCCGCCATGCGCTGCGGTCAGGCGACGGACGATGGCGAGGCCGAGGCCGGTGCTGTCGGTCCGGTCGGCGTGGGCGTCGGCCTGGACGAAGGCCTCGAAGATCCGCTCGCGCTCGGCCGCCGCCACACCGGGACCGGTGTCAGCGACCAGCAGGCGGACACGGGCGCGCTCCGGCGCGATCGCCGCGGTCTCGAACGACAGCAAGGCTCCGCCGGCCTCGGTGAACTTGATGGCGTTGCCGGCGAGATTGAACAGGATCTGCCTCAGGCGGCCCTCGTCGCCCAGGATGGTCGGCGCTTCGGCCGGCGCGGTCCAGGCGATTTCCAGGCCCTTGGCGTGCGCCCTGGGGCTCAGCAGTTCAGCCACACCCTGAAGCAGCCGCGGCAGATCCACCGGCGCCGGATACAGGGTCAGCTTGCCGGAATCCATCCGGGCCAGGTCCAGCACATCGTTGACCAGGCCCAGCAAGTGCTCACCGCAGTCGCGCAGGGATGCCAGATAGGCGCGCTGGTTGTCGGCCAGCTTGGTCTCGGCCAACAGGCCGGCCATGCCCAGCACGCCATTGAGCGGGGTGCGGAATTCGTGGCTGAGCGAAGCGAAATACCGCTCTCTCTCTCGCGCTTCTCCGGCCACGGGGCGCCCACTCAGCAGTCGCCGTCCGTCAGGCAGCAAGGTCAGCTTCCAGACGGCCAGGACGCCATCCGCCCCCAGTGTCTCGCGGCGCTCGTGTGATCCCATCGCACCCAACACGGCGGCGTCCTCGCCCGCGGCCTCAAACGCCGTATTGGCGAGAATCAGGCGACCGTCCGGCCCCAGCAGCGCCGCCGGCGTCTCCAGTGCGAGGATCAGGTCGAAGGGTTCGATCATGACCCAGCTTAACCAGAACCGCTTAACGGCCGGTCAAGGGCCAAGATCGTTGTTCCTGACGCCCACCCCAATCGGGGCGGATTGATCTTGATCAGCGTCAATTGGCGCCCTTGTTGCTGCAACGCTCCTGAAGTTGGCTGAGGTGGTCGAAAGTGGGACGCACGTCCCCATCGCGAACCTCGACGGACAGGCCGAGGCCGCAAGGTTCGGGGAGTGTGATGGGATTCACGATGCGACTTTTCGCGGGCGACTACCACGTTATTGCTCTTGGCGAGCGACCCATGTCGGAACCCGCTTTGAAGCGGGACGATTCCGTCGCCCGGGCTCGGGTGCGAACCAAGGTCAAGCGTTGCGTCGCGTCCGTGGAGGCCGGTCAGGTCACGGTGACCACCAACCCCGCCTGGGTCGGCGCAAAGCCGATGCTGTCGGTGCTGACGCCATTTCTGGGTGACGATCCGTCAGGCCTGATCGCCGCCATTCAGGACCAGGCCTCGCGCCTGCATGTCCCGGTGGAGATCGTCGTCCTGGACGACGGCACCGGCGACGAGGCCCTGGCCCAGCGGCTCGTCGAGCAGGTCCAGGGGTTTGCCATCCCCGCCGCATTCGTCCAGCTTGCGGCCAACGAGGGCAGAGCCGCCGCCCGCAATCGCTTGGCCCAGTTCGCCCGGGGCCGGCACATCCTGTTCCTGGACTCCGATACTGTGCCAGACCGGGCCGACTTCCTCCTGGCCTATGCCGAGATGATCGAGGCCGACGATCCGCCGTTGGTGATCGGCGGCTTCTCGCTGATCCAGGCCTCGCAGGCCCCGGAGTTCGACCTGCACCGCGCCATGGCCACCCTGCTCGACTGCATGCCCGCGCACGTGCGCCAGGTAGAGCCGTGGCGCTTCGTCTACGGCGCCAACATCCTGGTGCGGCGCGACGTAATGCAGGCGGTGCCCTTCAATCCTGAATACCGCGCCTGGGGCTGGGAAGACCAGGAGTGGGGCATGCGCGTCGCCGAACGCTGGCCAATCCTGCACGTCGACAACACGGTCAGCCACATGGGCCTCGACCGGGTCGAGACCCTGCTCGACAAGTACGCCTCGTCCGGCGCCAACTTTCACAAGATTCTCGCCGATCATCCAGAGCGCGTGCGAGCCTATCCGGCCTACAAGGCTGCGCGCATGCTGAACTGCCTGCCCTTCAAGACCGCCTTCGTCGACCTGGCCCGCAAGGCGGCCTTGAACGAGCGCATGCCAATGCCGGCGCGCACCTTTGCGCTGCGCCTGTTCCGGGTCTTGAACTATCTCGCTTCGCACTGAGGCCCCTTCGCACTGAGACGGGGGGCGGGCAAACTGGCGAAACGCTTCCCTTGAAAGAATTCGCCGCATGTCCGACCGCGCCCGCCTGGCCGAAATGATCGAGCGTTCCCGGCGCACGGTGGTGTTCACCGGCGCCGGAATCTCCACAGAATCCGGCATACCCGATTTCCGCAGCCCCGGCGGGATATGGAGCCGGATGAAGCCGATCTATTTCCAGGAGTTCGTCGCCAGCGAGGCGCGGCGGCGCGAGGCCTGGACCCGCACTTTCACCGGCGTCGCCGGTTGGGTCGGGGCCGAGCCCAACGCCGGTCACCGGGCGATCGCCAGGCTGATGGAGCAGGGCAAGGTCTCGGCGGTTATCACCCAGAACGTCGACAACCTGCACCAGGACGCCGGAGCGCCGGCGGACAAGGTGATCGAGCTGCACGGCAACGCCAGCTTTGCATCCTGCCTAAACTGCGGCCTGCGCCACGAACTGGCCGATCTGAAGGCGCCGTTCCTGGAGCGCGGCGAGATACCCGCCTGCAGGGCCTGCGCCGGCCTGGTCAAGACGGCGGTGATCTCGTTCGGCCAGCCCATGCCCGACGCCGCCATGGCCTTGGCCGAAGCCGAGACCCGGGCCTGCGACCTGTTCCTGGTGCTGGGTTCCTCGCTGGCGGTCTATCCCGCCGCCGGCTTTCCGCTGATCGCCAAGCGCGATGGCGCGCGCCTGGTCATCGTCAACCGCGAGCCGACCGAACAGGACGCCTATGCCGACCTCGTGCTGCATGACGAGATCGGACCGCTGATGAGCGCCATCGTAGGCGACCCCGCCAGTCCAATCTAAGATTGAGCTTGTTATGCGAATGACACTCAATTATAGCTTCACCGTAGAGTTGCGTCGGCGTGCTTGGAGGCTGGCTTGCGTGATGGAAGCCAGGATCGCCAGCGATTGTCGGTGCAAGCCGTCAATTGTTCGCGGCGACGCGCCGGCCAGCGCTGGCCCTCGATGGGCGCCTCGGTCGCCCACTCGACGCCTGAGACCAATACAGCAGAAACCACCGAACGAAGGCTGGCAAGCGATCGCTCCATCGTATCGGGCCGCAATCGCGGGCTTGAGTTCCCCCTGCGGTGGAAGCTTCCCAGGACCTTGGATCAGAGGCCGATAATCATCCTGGTTGGGACCCTGGCGGCGACAACCGTCTTCATGGCCTACGCCAACTTCGTCCTGAATCATTTCTATCGCTATGGCGCGGCGTTCCTGGACACCGGCCTGTTGGCGGATCTCGCCTGGCATAAGCCCGCGGATCTTCCTGGCGGCGCCATTCTCCACAACCTCAGTTTCTACGCCATCCACATCGCTCCGATCCTGAGCCTGCTGTCCGTGTCGAGCTGGCTTGTTCCGCTGTCCATGGCGCAGTGGTTCGCGCTGTTCACGGGCATAGCGCACGCCTTACTCGCCATCGGCGTCTTCTGGCTTCTGGTGACGGAATATGGGCTTCGAAGCGGGTGGCGCTTATTGGTCGCCACTGCATTCGCCATGGCTTTTTCGTTCAATGGCCTGGCGATCGCGCAGGTTCGCTACCCGCATTTCGAAGTTCTTATCGCCAGCAGCCTGACCTTGTTCCTGGTTGCATTGTGGCGCGAGCGCATTGTCCTGGCGACGGTCTTCCTTGGGATCGCCCTCATCTGCCGCGAGGACGCGGGGTTCCATGCGGTCGCCATGCTTGCCGTGCTCGTCGCCATGAGGCGGTTCTTCGATGGTGCGCCGTTGTCGGCGCAGAAGCCGGCTCTGATCTTTCTCACCGTCGGCCTTGTTTACAGCGTCGGCGTCCTTTGGTTGGGACGGATGCTGTTTCCTGAGCAATCCAGCTTCGTACGCGTCTATCTCGGCAGCCCGCCCTTGGCGCACATCAGTCCCAGCCTTTTGACGCTGCGCCTGCAGATGCTGGTGGCTCTTCGCAGCTACATCGTCTTCCCCATGGTGGGCGCAGCGGTTTGGGCGATCCTTGCGCGCAATCCCTATCTGGTCGTCGGCTATATCGCCTTCATCCCGTGGACGGTTCTGCAGCTCTTGGCCAAGAGCGACCTCGCCGGGACGCTCTCGTCCTACTACGGTTTTCCATACCTGGTCGCCGCATTCTGGCCGCTGATCGGATGGCGGATCGGAGCGGCGCGCGCCGCTCGGCCGGCATGGGAGCCCTATGTCGGCTTCGGCGCCATGATCCTGGCTTCGTTCACGGCATTGTCGGTTCAGCACAATCCAAGCCGCATTCCGATCTGGGACGGATTCACCGATCCTCCCTCTCTAACCGAACAGGCGAGCCTGGAACATGCGATAAAAGCGATCCACGCCGACCACGCATTGCTCGGCCGCGTCGTCGCCGATGACAGCATCGTCTCGCTCAGGCCCGAAGAGTTCGACCGCCGCGAGACCCTCGTCGACTATCGGTCGGGAAAGCCTGACGCCTTGATCTACTTCGCCGGTGACCGCGATTGCGGGCGGATCGCGGGCCTGGCCGCCCGATCCGGCCTGTCGCGCGCCTACGCCGTCGCCGGCTCGCCGATGCGCGTCATAACCGACGCCAAACTGGCGGATCTTCCGACCTTGGGAGTCCTGCTGAAGCCGCTACCGTCAGCGAGTTGACCCGGCCTTGCTACTCCGGCCTCGGGGCCGCCAGGACCAGGGCGAGGAAGGTGTCGATAAAGCGGTCCAACGCCTCGGCGATTGGGCCTGCGGCGCGGCTCGGCGGCCATCAGCACATATTCGAGGCGCAGGAAGGTCAGGCCGCCATTGAACAGGCGCGCCCCCTCCCTGGGATTGGCGCCGCGGATCAGGCCAAGCAGCGCGAATTCGCGGAAAAAGTCGGTGACGAGTCCCAGTTCGCGCGAAAACAGGATCTCAACATTGGTCGCGTTGGGCCGGGAAGCGCTGGCGTTCGGCCATCACCAGGTCCTGGAACTGCATTTCGCGCCTGTCAGTCCAAAGCTCCAGCAGTTCGGCGGCGTAGAGCCTGCAGAGCCCCGCGGGATCACCGCTCAGGGCATGATAGCGCGGGCTGTCCAGACGTTGGGCGGACACCGCCGGGCCGTGCTCGTCGATCAGCGCGGCATAGATGGCGGCCTTGCCGTCGAAGTGGTTGTAGAGGCCGCTTTTCCGAAGGCCGACGGCGCGGACCAATTGGCGCACCGAGGTTCCGGCATAACCACGGGTGGCGAACAGCTCCAGAGCCGCGTTCAGAATCCGCGAGCGGGTGGTTATGTCATACGAGAACAGGCGCTTAGCCTCCGTCATCAGCGATTCTTCATGGCGCGGCGCTAACGAACGCTCGTTCGTGCTGCAATGCGGCGTTCGGTCCCGTCTCGGCGAGACATCGCCCGCCTGCTCGGTCTAGGAAGAAGGCGTTGCAGCGAACGCCTCCCCGGAGCATCCGATGACCTACGGCGACGATATATTTCTCGAGCCCGATCCGATCGACCCCGAGACCCTGTCCAATCTGGGGCCTCTGGCGCCCATGGCGGGGATCTGGGAGGGGACCAAGGGGGTGGACCTGCACCCTGAATCCTTCGGCCCGCTCAGCGAGCCCTATCGCGAGCGGTACGAACTGCAGCCGATCGACCCCCAGACCAATGGCCCACAGCTTTACTACGGCCTGCGCTATCGCACCTTCGTCCGCCGGCCGAACGAGGAGAAGGCATTCCACGACCAGGTGGGCTACTGGCTATGGGAGCCGGCGACGGGGGCGGTGATCCAGACCCTGGCCATTCCCCGCGGTCAGGTGGCCATGGCCGGCGGGGTCGCCTTGCCGGACGCCAAGCGGTTCGAACTGAAGGCCGAGCTGGGCTCGGCGCATTTCGGCATCCTGTCCAATCCGTTCCTGGACCGCGCCTACCGCACCCTCTCCTGGACCGTCGCCGTGACCATCCATGACGATGGGACCTGGTCTTACGCGCAGGACACGGTGCTCAAGATCGAGGGTCAGGAGCAGGTGTTCCACCATACCGACCGCAACCGGCTGACCCGGGTCGCCGCCGCGACGCGCAACCCGCTGGCGTTGCAGGCGGCGGACTGACGGCGAACCACACACAGAGGAACCAGCATAGCCCCGAGGCATTGACCTCCAAGGCGGCGTCCCGTGCGCACAGCCGGAAATTGTGAAACCCAGCCACGAGACTGTCGCGCTGAAGACCTATCTGTACGGGATCGGCCCCCTCGTCCGGACGTAGCCGCCCTGGACGCGACGGGCCGTCCTTTTGTCCAGCTTACGAGGATTTGATCCATGTTCTCCCTCCCCGACCTGCCCTATCGCTACGACGCCCTACAGCCCGTGCTATCCGAAACCACAATGCGGACTCACCACGACAAGCACCACGCCCGCTACGTCAACGTGACCAACGAGATCCTCGGCGGCGAACAGGCCGGCAGCCTTGAGGACGTGGTGCGCCGGGCCAGGGCCGAGGGTCAGAAGAAGCTGGCCGACAACGCCGGCCAGGCCTGGAACCACGCCCTGTTCTGGGAGGCCATGTCGCCCGGCGCCGAGACACCCCAAGGCGATCTCCTGGCCGCCATCGAGGCGTCCTTCAGCGGCCTCGACGCCCTGAAGGCCAAGTTCGTCGCCGAGGGCAATGGCCATTTCGGTTCGGGTTGGGTGTGGCTGATCACCAAGGACGGCAAGCTGTCGGTCGAAACCACCCATGACGGCGCCACGGCGCTGGAGCTGGACGGCGCGCCGCTCCTGGTCTGCGACCTTTGGGAGCACGCCTACTATCTGGACCACAAGAACGACCGCGAAGGCTTCCTCAAGGCCTGGTGGGGCCAACTGGCCAACTGGCGCTTCGCCGAAGCCCAGTTCGCGGCGGCCAGGAGCGGCGGGAAGGGCTGGGCTTATCCGGCGCCGAGCCAGAAGGCGGCCTGACAACCCCTCCCCGCGCGGTTTGGAGGCGCCCCCGCCTGATCAACCAGGGCCTGGGGCGCCCCAATTTCAACAGCTTCCTCAACCGCTACCGTATCGCCGACGCCAAGGCCTCCCTGGCCGATCCGAGCCAGGCGGCGGTGATCCTGACCATGGCCCTGGCCGCCGGCTTCAACTCCCTCGGCCCACCTCGTCATCGTGCGCATGGGCAACGCCTATACCCCCTATGGCGACATAGCCGCCCTGGAGCGGCTGACAGCCGACACGGTGGCGGCGGTGAAGCGGGAATAGGGCTGCTTGTCCCGGCTTGACGCCGGCGCGAAGCCCTGCTCTTAACGGCCGACACGTGAAGCCCCCCGCTGTCGGCCTCGCCGCCGGGTCTCGCGCGCCCTACAACATGCTGCACGTCCCCCCGCCGAGTCCTGTCGAAGGGCGGTCGGACGCCTCCCGGGCAGGTGAGGAGGGCTATCCATGGCCAATGTGACTGTCGTCGGCGCCCAGTGGGGCGATGAGGGCAAGGGCAAGATCGTCGACTGGCTGTCAAACCGCGCCGACATCGTCGTGCGCTTTCAGGGCGGCCACAACGCCGGGCACACCCTGGTGGTGGACGGCAAGGTATACAAACTGGCCCTGCTGCCTTCCGGCGTGGTGCAGGGAAAGCTGTCGGTGATCGGCAATGGCGTGGTGGTCGATCCCTGGCACCTGTTGGGCGAGATCGAGAAGATCGAGGCTCAGGGCGTCACGATCACTCCCGACCTGCTGGTCCTGGCCGACAACGCCGCCCTGATCCTTCCCATCCATGGCGACATCGACAAGGCGCGTGAGGCCCAGTCCAGCCAGAAGATCGGCACCACCGGCCGCGGCATCGGCCCGGCCTATGAGGACAAGGTCGGCCGCCGGGCGATCCGGGTGGCGGACCTGGCCGACCCGGAGGCGCTGAAGGCCAAGATCGACCGCCTCTTGGTGCACCACTCGGCCCTGCGCCGGGGCTTGGGATTGCCGGACGCCGACGGCGAGGCCCTGCTGGCGTCGCTTCTGGAGGTCGCACCCAAGATCCTGGCCTACGCCCAGCCCGCCTGGCGCCTCTTGGACGCCAAGGTGCGCGAAGGCAAGCGCGTGCTGTTCGAAGGGGCGCAAGGCGCGCTGCTGGACGTCGACCACGGCACCTATCCCTTCGTCACCTCCTCCAACACCATGGCCGGCCAGGCGGCGGCGGGTTCGGGCCTCGGGCCGCGCTCGGTGGGTTATGTGCTGGGCATCGTCAAGGCCTACACCACTCGCGTCGGCGAGGGGCCGTTTCCGACCGAGCTGAATGACGAGGTCGGCCAGCATCTGGGGACCGTGGGCCGGGAGGTCGGGGTCAACACCGGCCGGCCCCGGCGGTGCGGCTGGTTCGACGCGGTGCTGGTGCGCCAGACCATCGCCATCAACGGCATCCACGGCGTCGCCCTGACCAAGATGGACGTGCTGGACGGGCTGAAGACCCTGAAGGTGTGCATCGGCTACAAGATCGGCGACCAGGTGCTGGACTACCTGCCTTCGGGCATGCGCGACCAGGCGGCGGCGACGCCGGTCTATGAGGAGTTGGAGGGCTGGAGCGACACCACCCAGGGCGCACGCAGCTGGAAGGACTTGCCGGGCAACGCGGTGAAATACGTCCGCCGGATCGAAGAACTGATCGGCGCGCCGGTCGCCCTGCTTTCCACCAGCCCCGAGCGCGAGGACACCATCCTGATGAGGGACCCGTTCGAGGACTGAGGATGACATCGGTTCTCATGCCTGCTTCCGTACGCGGCGTGTTGATGTCGCCGATCTGGGCGGCCCAGCTGCTCACCGGCGCCGCCTCCTTCGTCGACAACCCGCTCCTGGGCAGCCGACGGCTGAACGAGATGGGCCTGCATACGCTGCGGATGCGGGCCGCCCACGCCATGGCTGGCTTCCGGCGCGCCCAGCTCGGCGGCATGACCTCGGCGGAGGACCGCGCCGCCTATGACCGCGACGGCTTCGTGCTCAAGCGGGATTTTCTGCCGCCCGAGCTGTTCGCGGCCTTGATGGACCAACTGCGGGCCTATCGCGGACCCATGCGCGAGACCACGCAGGGCGATTCCATGACCCGCCGCCTGGCTCTGGACCCCAAGGTGCTGGCGCGGATCCCGGCGGCGCGCGCGGTGCTCAAGGACCCGGTCTGGCGCGGCCTGATCCGTTACGTTGGCGCGGCTGGGGTAGAGCCGATCAACTATGTCCAGACCATCCTGACCCAGATCGACCAGGCCGCGCCCGACCCTCAGCTTTCGCTGCACGCCGACACTTTCTTCCCAACGGTCAAAGCCTGGCTGTTCCTGACCGATGTGGCCGAGGACGCAGCGCCGTTCACCTATGTGCCGGGGTCACACCGCCTGACGCCCGAGCGCCTGGTCTGGGAGAAGGAGAAGAGCATTGGGGCCGCGACGTCGGGCTGCCGCCTGACCTCGCGCGGCTCGTTCCGCGTCACCGAGGCGGAATTGCCGGCGCTGAAGCTGCCGCCGCCCAAGCGCTTCGCCGTTCCCGCCAACACCCTGGTGGTGGCGGACACCAGCGGCTTCCATGCCCGCGGTCCCAGCTTAGGACCCACGAGCCGCGTGGAGATCTGGGCCTATGGCCGGCGCAATCCGTTCCTGCCTTGGGCTGGGATTGACGTCCTGGGCTGGACGGGCCTCGCCTCACGCCAGGCGACGGCTCTGTGGTGGCTGCTGGACCGGATGCAGGAGGCGGGCCTCAAGCATAACGTTTGGCACGCCCAGGCCGACCGGTCGGCGTTCGATCCGTCGTTCCGATAGCGAAACTACCGCGTCGGGACCGGGTGCTCGCCGCGATAGTCGTAGAAGCCGCGGCCAGTCTTGCGACCCAGCCAGCCCGCTTCGACATATTTGGTCAAGAGCGGGCAGGGCCGGTACTTGGAGTCGGCCAGGCCCTCGTAGAGCACGTTCATGATCGACAGCACCGTGTCGAGGCCGATGAAGTCGCCCAGCTCCAGCGGGCCCATCGGATGATTGGCGCCCAAGCGCAGCGCCGTGTCGATGGCGTCGACCGTGCCGACGCCCTCATAGAGGGTGTAGATCGCCTCGTTGATCATCGGCACCAGCACGCGGTTGACGATGAAGGCCGGGAAGTCTTCGGCGTTGGCGGTGGTCTTGCCCAGGGACTTGGCGAAATTGACGGCGGTCTCGTAGGTGCCGACATCGGTGGCGATGCCGCGGATGATCTCCACGAGCTTCATCAGCGGGGCCGGGTTCATGAAATGCAGGCCGATGAACCGCTCGGGCCGGTCGGTGTTCGAGGCCAGGCGGGTGATCGAAATCGAAGAGGTGTTGGAGGCCAGCAGCGTGTCGGCCGCCAGGTGCGGCTCAAGCGACTTGAAGATCGCCTTCTTGGTGACCTCATTTTCGGTGGCGGCTTCGATGGCGAGGTCGGTCGTGCCGATTTCACCCAAGGTCTCGGCCGGTTTGATCAGAGCCAGAGCCGCCTGCATGTCCTCATCGGTGATCAGGCCACGGTGAACCTGCCGGGCCATGTTCTTTTCGATGGCGGCCAGACCCAGGTCGATCCGTTCGCGGCTCAGGTCGTTCAGCCGCACCTCGTAACCGGCAAGGGCGCAGACGTGGGCGATGCCCGCGCCCATCTGACCGGCTCCGATCACCCCGACGCGACGGATATCGACCATTCAAAGACCTCAACGCTGGCGATGCCGCCAAAATCAGCGCCATCGCGGCTCGCAAACCCCGTTTCTAACACGCGTCCGCATCTCGCCAAGGACTTTGCTGCATCGCAGCGAAAATCTGTCGCAGGGTGTTCGCGCGTGCGGGGAAATATCGCAGATTTTGACCATCAACGCTCGGATGCCGAGTATCTGCGCGGTATCAAAGACGTTATGCCGACAAACCAAAGGCCGCGCCCAGATCACCAGGCGCGGCCCCGTCAAACGTTCAAGACTGAGGTTTTGGCTTATTTGCCGGCGGCGGTCAGGGCTTCCATCAGCTCCGGCACCGCCGTCTTGTAGTCTTGCACCAGGCCATAGTCGGCGACCTGGAAGATCGGCGCGTCGGCGTCCTTGTTAATGGCCACGATAACCTTGGAGTCCTTCATGCCCGCCAAGTGCTGAATGGCGCCGGAGATGCCCACGGCGACATAAAGCTGAGGCGCGACAACCTTGCCGGTCTGACCGACCTGATAGTCATTGGGGGCATAGCCGGCGTCCACCGCAGCCCGGCTGGCGCCCACCGCCGCGCCTAGCTTGTCGGCCAGGGGTTCGATCACGCGCTGGAACTCTTCCGCCGAGCCCATGGCGCGGCCGCCCGAGACCACGATCTTGGCCGCGGCCAGTTCGGGGCGGCTAGACTTGACGATCTCGTCCGAGACGAAGCGGGTCTTGGGCGCGCCGGCGCCCTCGCCGACCTTCTCGATGGCCGCTGAGCCGCCCTCGCCGGCCGCCTTGAAGGCGGTGGCGCGGACGGTGATGACCTTCTTGGCGTCCTTGGACTGGACGGTCTCCAGCGCGTTGCCGGCGTAGATCGGCCTCACGAAGGTGTCGGAGGAGACCACCTCGATGATTTCCGAGATCGGGGCCACGTCCAGCTTGGCCGCCACCCGGGGGGCGAAATTCTTGCCCGCCGAAGTGGCCGGAACCAGGATCGCGTCATAGCCGCCGGCGAGAGCCAGCACGGCGTCGGCCGTGGCTTCGGCGATGTGCTGGCCTAGAGCGTCGCTCTCTGCGACCAGCACCTTGCGCACGCCTTCGATCTTGGCGGCCTCGGCGGCGACGCCATCGACACCCTTGCCCGCGACCAGGATGTCGACATCGCCCGAGAGCGCTTTCGCGGCAGTGACGGTCTTGTGGGTGTTGTCCTTCAGCGACGCATTGTCGTGATCGGCGACGACGAGAACAGCCATTAGAGAACCCCCGCTTCGGTCTTCAGCTTGGCCACCAGTTCAGCGGCGTTTTCGACCTTCACGCCCGCGGTGCGCTTCGGCGGCTCGGTCACTTTGAGTACTGTGAGGTGGCCCGACAGGTCGACGCCGTAGTCGGCGGCCGGCTTGGCGTCGATCGGCTTCTTCTTGGCCTTCATGATATTGGGCAGGCTGGCGTAGCGCGGCTCATTGAGGCGCAGGTCGGCGGTGACCACCGCCGGCAGGTCCAGCTCCAGGGTCTGCAAGCCGCCGTCGACCTCGCGGGTGACCTTGACGGTCTCGCCGGCGATTTCGAGCTTGGAGGCGAACGTGGCTTGCGGCCAGTCCAAGAGGGCCGAGAGCATCTGGCCGACGGCGTTGTTGTCGCCGTCGATGGCCTGCTTGCCCATCAGGACCAGGCCAGGCTGCTCCTCAGCCACCACAGCCTTGAGCAGCTTGGCGACTTCCAGGGGTTCGACGTCGGTGTCGCTTTGCACCAGGATGCCGCGGTCGGCGCCCATGGCGAGCGCCGTGCGGATGGTCTCCTGGGCCTGCTGCGGGCCGATCGAGACCACGACGATCTCGCTGGCGACGCCCTTTTCCTTCAGGCGGATGGCCTCTTCGACGGCGATCTCGCAGAAGGGGTTCATGGACATCTTGACGTTGGCGAGATCCACGCCCGTCTGGTCGGGCTTCACCCGCACCTTTACGTTATAGTCGATAACCCGTTTGACCGGGACCAGAACCTTCATCGGTTTTTCACGCCCTCAGCGTTTGGAAAAATGGACGGTTGGCGCAATCCGGGCGCCGCGACTGCGAAAAGCGCGGCAAACTGACAATGGAGCCCTGTCCTGTCAACGCGCCCGAACGAAATGTTGCATATGCGGTATGGCGCGCCGACTTGCGGACAGCTCCCAAGGCTTTCTATAGAGCCTTCATGAAGAGCAATCTCTCGAAGATCGGCCTCGGCTTCCTGATCACGTTCGCGCTCCTGTGCGTGGGGATCATCGCTTTCCAGGCCTACTACATCTGGCCGGCCAACCGTTGTGAGGCCAAGGGCGACTGGTGGGATCCCGAGGATCACGTCTGCGCCGTGCCCATGCCGATCTCCCAATTCACCGGGCGGAAGATCGGCGGCAAGGAAGTGGTCATGCCCAAGCCGGCCATCCCCGCAGCGGCCTCGAAACAGCCCTGACGTTACTACCGCGTCGCTCCTGGCGACCACAGCAGGTCGCCGGCGCCCTTGGCGTTGGCCCAGCGGGAGGCGACGAACAGAAGGTCGGATAGCCTGTTCAGGTAGCGCAGGGCTGGCTCTTCCACCCGCTCGCCATCGATGGCGGCCAGCCGCACCACCTCGCGCTCGGCCCGGCGGCAGACGGTGCGGGCCAGGTGCAGGGCCGCGGCGGCCGGCGAGCCGCCCGGCAGGACGAAGGAGCTGAGCGGCGCAAGCTCGCCGTTCAGTTGGTCGATCTCCTGCTCCAGCCGGTCCACCTGACTCTGCACGATGCGCAGAGCGCCGGGCGTGTCACCTGGCGTCGCCAGGTCCGCGCCGAGGTCGAACAGCTCGTTCTGGGCCCGGCCGAGAATGGCGTCGAGTACGAGGGCGTCCCCGGTATGAAGCCGCACGAGGCCCAGGCAGGCGTTGGTCTCGTCCACAGCGCCATAGGCCTCGACCCTCTGGTCGGCCTTGCTGACGGGCGCGCCGCTGACCAGGCGTGTCAGGCCCTTGTCGCCCGTGCGGGTATAGATGCGGTTCAGCGTAACCATAGTTAGTGGCGATGCCCCCACCAGAAGGCCGCGACCAGGATCAGCACGGCGATGAACTGGAGCAGGACCCGAAGCCGCATCAGCTTGTTCGAATAGGAACGGCCGAAATCGCCCCCCCGGAACAGGGCGTAGATGCCGACACCAAGCGTGATCAGAACCGCTGCCAACGCAATTGGGATCAGAAAATTGAAAGGACTCGTCATGGCCCGCAGCTTAGGCGGGGTGGCCCTGCGACGCCACAGCCAACCGGAAACTGTGACTTCGGCACGGAAAAGTCATAGGCGCTACTAAATTTCGCGCGAGCCGCGAAAGTTCAGCCGCCAGCCCCGTCAAGGTTCAAGTGTAAAAAGAATTGTGCGGCGATCCGACGCTGGGGCGGGCGGTCGCAGCGTAATCCGCGAACCGTTAGCGTAACGCTGCTCATCGCTGCCGTCCCGGTTCAAAATCGGCCGGCGCGTCCGGAAGGGGGGTCTGGACCATGCTCCTAGGGATCCTTTCGAAGCTTGGAACCACCGATGAATCACCGCCCCATCCAATCCGTCGTCACCCTTAGCGAGCAGCCACTCACTCGCCGCGCGCAGGCCAAGCAACGCACGCGGCAGCGCCTGCTGGACGCGGCGCGCCGCCTGTTCGCGGAGCGGGGCTATGAAGCCGCCACCGTCCGCGACATCGCCGCCGCCGCCGACCTGTCCACCGGAGCGGTCTTCGCCAGCTTCGCCGACAAGGCCGAGCTGTTCACCGAGGTGATCATCTCGGACTACCAGAAGCTGGCCGACCGCCTGGCGGATCTGGACCTCGCAGGTCTATCTGCGCGCGATGCGCTGGTGAAGATCTTCGGGGTGGCCTACGACTGCCACCTGGAACAACTGGGTCTGATCCAAGCCGTGATCAGTTTTTCCTGGCAGCGCGATCAGGGCGCCGAGATGCGCAATCGTCAGGCCATGAGGCTTCTGCTGTCGCTGCTGTCCAACATCCTGCAGCGGGGCGTGCAGTCCGGCGAATTGTCCGACCAACTGGACATCCGCCTGACCACGGAGATGCTGTGGGATTGCTACCAAGCCAACTATCGCCGCGCCATCTTCGACGGCTGGAAGGCCGAGGCCCTGTCCGAACACCTGTCCAACCAGATCGACCTTCTGCTGGCTGGATTCCGCGCCGCGGCCTGACAGGGCTCTCGAACCGCTCAGCTCCTTGACCTGGGACCGCTCCCTTTGGGCGCGCCGCGCCGCGGAGCGCCCGGTTTCGCGGGAGGTCGCGCAGCCGCTTTCGGTGATCGCCCCTCCGGCGCCCCGCGAGCCGTCTTGGGCGGCGGGTGCGACGCGCGCTTTTTTGGCTTGGCCCAGCCGGGCTTATATTCGGCCTTGGGCTTGGCCGGCCTTTCCGGAGCCGCCTGCGCCTGGCCGCGCGTTGCGGGCGGGCGAGTTCCGCGGCGCTGCCCCGGGGCCAGATTGTGAGTGTGGGCCGGCGCCGCCGGCGCGATCTTCCGGGTGGCCAAAGGCAAGGAGCCGGGGGCGATATGCTCCGCCAATTGCTCTCGAATCACCCGCGGCCCGACCTCCTCGACCTGGCCGATCTCAAGGGTTCCGAGCTGGAAGGGGCCGTAGGACAGGCGGATCAGACGGTTGACGATCAGGCCGAGCGCCTCAAGAACCTTGCGAACTTCGCGGTTCTTGCCCTCGGTGAGGGTCACGGTGATCCAGAGGTTGGCGGCGGTCCCGCCTTCCTTGGCCTTGTCCAGCCGCGCCTCGATCGGCCCGTAATGCACGCCGTCGACCGTGATGCCCTGTTGCAAGGTATCGAGCTTGGCCTGGGTGGCGTGCCCGCGCGCCCGGGCGCGGTAGCGGCGGACCACGCCGGTCGCGGGCATCTCCAGCGCCCGGGCCAGGGCCCCGTCATTGGTCAGCAGCAACAGCCCCTCGGAATTGAGGTCCAGCCGCCCGACCGAGATCACCCGCGGCAGGCCCTCGGGCAGGTGCTCGAACACCGTCGGCCGTCCCTTGGGGTCGCGGTGAGTGGTCACCAGGCCGGTGGGCTTGTGATAGCGCCAGACGCGGGTGGGCTCGGCCTCGCCCACGGCCGCGCCGTCGACGGTCAAAAGATCGTCCGGGCCGACCTTGACCGCCGGGGTGGTCAGCACCTGGCCGTTCAGCGCCACCCGGCCGGCGGCGATCAGTTTCTCCACATCGCGGCGCGAGGCGACGCCCGCACGCGCCAGCACCTTGGCCACACGTTCGCCGCCGCCCTCGGCGACTGAGGCTTGACCGGCGCTGGAACCGGCTATTGGGTCAAAGGCATGATCGACCATGATCTTCGCACCATGCGCATCGCGCTTGATTTGGCGCAAGCCGCCGCGGACGCCGGAGAGGCGCCGATCGGCGCCGTCGTGGTCGATCCCGCAACGGGCGAGGTGATCGCGACCGCCCACAACGCCCCGATCGCGCGCCACGATCCGACCGCCCACGCGGAGATCCTGGCCCTGCGCCAGGCCGCCGAAAAGCTCGGCAACTATCGCCTGACCGACCTGACCCTGGTGGTGACCCTGGAGCCCTGCGCCATGTGCGCCGGCGCCATAAGCCACGCCCGCATCGGCCGGGTGGTGTTCGGCGCCGAAGACCCCAAGGGTGGCGGGGTGATCAACGGCGCGCGTGTGTTCGACCAGTCCACCTGCCACTGGCGGCCCAAGGTCGAGGGCGGGGTGCTGGCGGAGGAGAGCGCGGCGCTGCTCAAGGGGTTTTTCAGGGCCCGGCGGGGAAAGGCCGTGGGCGATGGGGCCAAATAGTTACCTGCCAAGAGCCGCCTGAAGAACGCCCTGGGCGCCTGTTCACCGGCGATCATGATGGGAAGCTGCTGGTGCGGGTGTCGGCGGAAGGTTAGAGCATGATGAATTCAGGTTCAGTCATTTTATTTTCTTCCCCCCGACCCTCGCCGGGAGGAACGGATTTTTGGTTGAATTGAATTCATCCCGCCTTTTTTGAATATACTTGAATTTATCCCGCTCTACAGCGACTGACCGTCATCGATATTGAACAATGCCCCCGTGGTTCCGGCCGAGGCGTCGGCGCCCAGATAGAGCAGGACCGGGTCCAGGTCGCCCTCGCCCATCAGGCGGCGGCGGGGAAAGGTTTGGACCTGCTTCTTGCCGCCCTCGCTGGCGAACCAGCCACTGTTGATCTCGGTCTCCAGATAGCCGGGGCAGATCACGTTGACGTTGATCCCCTGGTTGGCCCATTCGCGGGCGAGGCTGCGCCCCATCATGGCCACGGCGGCCTTCGACGTGCAGTAGGCGGTCAGGCCGGGCAGCACCTTGTGCGCGCCCATCGAGGCCACCAGCACCATGCGGCCGCGCCGGCTCTCCTTGGAGCCGGCTTTGATCATCCGCCGAGCCCCCTCACGCGCCGTCAGGAACACGCCGCGGACATTGACCGCCATGATCTGGTCGAAGTCCGCCGTCGAAAGATTCAGCGCCAGGCCCTCGATGCTCATGCCCGCGTTGGCGTAGACCGTGTCGATGGGACCAAAGGCGACCTCTGCGGCGTCGTAACCCGCGACCACAGAGGCCTCGTCGGCCACGTCCATGGCCACCGCCAGCGCCTTGCCGCCGCCGGCCTCGACCTGGCCCACCAGTTCGGCCAGGCGGTCGGCCCGGCGTGCGGCGACCACCACCTTGGCGCCAGCCTTGGCCAGGTTCAGGGCCAGGCGATGGCCGATGCCCGACGAGGCCCCCGTGACGAGAGCGATGCGGCCGGACAGGTCAAAGGGCGGGCAGGTCATGGCGGTTCAGCTCCTAAGGCTTTTCTCCGACCTGGATCGGGGAATTGCGGGTCTGGCGCAAGCACGCGACTCGACGGCGCCTGCCAACCAGATCGAACTCGACCAGCGCATCGAGGCTTGGCCCCGGACTCTGACCATCGATGTGCTGGAGGCGCTGATGGTCGAGTACGCCATCCCGGCTGGGCGCATCTACACCGCCCCGGACATGCTCCAGGATCCCCACTTCGCCGCCCGCGAGGCGATCGTGGATGTGCCGCATCCACGCTTTGCGAACCTGAAAATGCAGAACGTCGTCCCCAAGCTGTCGGCCACCCCCGGCGCCATCCGCTCCATCGCGCCGCAAACGGTCGGCGAGCACAATGCCGAGGTGTTCGAAGGGTTGCTCGGCCTGGGTCCGGCTGAGCTCGATCGATTGCGCGGGTTAGGGGCGGTTTAGGGGCTGGCCGCTTGACGGGCTCACCCGAAGGCTCGCCGCACCTTCAAACTGATCAGCGGCCCGATCTTCTGGTCGCGCACGTCGACCGAATAGGGCGCCGGATTGGTGTTGCGGGGGCCGCCGTAGAGGGCGACGCTTCGGTCCATGCCGCCGGAGAACAGGTCGCCTGCCTCGGCCCGCAGGCTCAGCCGATCTGTGGGCTTGTATTCGAAGAAGGCGGTCAGGCGGGGGCCGTAGCGATTGATGTCGATCTCGTCGAAACGGTAGTAGGCTTCGCTCCAGCCATAGACGAAATCGAGGCCCCAGCTCGATTTCAGGCCCGGCAGATCTTGGGCGAAATGGGCCTCCATCTCCAGCGGGTGGACCTGGGTCTGGGGCCGCTCAACCCCGGTGGTCGGATCGATCACGTGGGTGTCGCGCCAGGTGGCCGTCAGCTTGAGCTGGCCCTGCTTCAGCATCAGCCGGTCGAGTGGCACGGTCACGTCCAGGACCAGGTCGTTCTCGCTCCCGCGCGGGATATCGCCACCCTCGTCGAAAGGGGTGGAGCCCGCCACGCCGACGATGCGGTCCACCGCGTCGGTGATGTCGAGATGACGCAGGGTGACGGTGGCGTCCCCGCTTCTCCAGAAGCGGCGCTCCAGCGCGATCTCGCCCACCCAGGCCTGCTGGGGCAAGACCGCAGGGTTACCGGCGTGCAGGCCGCCGACGTTCAGCGAACCGGAGGCGGAAAAGGCTGTGAAATCGAGCTGGCCGACCTCGCGCTCGGCGCGCAGCCGCACCTGGTCCTTGGGATCCGGCGACCAAGTGAACACCACTCGCGGCTTCGGATAGAAAAGGGTCTTGCCCCCGCGCACGTCGCCCGTGGCGATGACGGTCGATTCTTCAAGGCGTAGGCCGGCTTCAAGCGTGTAGTGCGGACTGGGGCTCCAGGTGGCGGATAGAGCCGCCTCGCCGCGCTTTTCGGACACGTACTCGTTGGCGGCCGGCAGGGGCTGGGGCGCGTCGTTAATCGAATAAAAGGTCTGAGTTCCCTGGGTATTGTAGGCCGCCTCCAGCGCCCCCTCGACGGTCAGGCTCGGCGCCGGGCGGTAGCGCAGGGTCGCGCGGACGATGCTCTCGGCGTTCGCGATGCCGATGGCGTAGACCTCGTCATCCCCAAGGGCCAGGAACTGCGCATGTTCGTGCGAGCGCGAGAGCTGCTGGATGGCCAGGGTCTCCAGCGTCAGCCGGGCGCCGAGATTGCGCTCATAGTGCAGGCCAAGCTCGCTCTTCAGGATGTCGAAGGCGTCCTTGTAGGTGTCATCACCTTTGATTGCCGGCAGGAAGGCGGTGTCCGCCTCGTGATCCACATAGTTCTGGAGGAACACGAGGCCGTTGACCTTGAACTTGCCGCCGGCCAGGGGGCCTTCATAGGCTCCGGTCAGGCTGCTTTCTTCGTCCAGGGCCCGGGTCCACAGCTGCGAGCCGTAGGTCAGCGCTCCAGCCCCGTCGCGGGTCGTGTGCGGCCCGGGGCCCGTTCCGTCATCGATATAACGGTTGGTGATCAGGCCCAGCTCGACGCTATGGTCGTCGCCGCGCCGGCTCCATTCGAAGCGGCCCGAGGGTAGGTTGCCGCCGTCGTCGATGACGAGCTTGTCCTGAAGGGTGACCGCGCTCTGCGAGGAGCCGGCGCCGCGCCGGCGCACCAAATTGGCCAGCAAGGTGCGGCCCTGCATGTCGATGCTCGGCACGCCGCCGCGGATCACGTCAATGCGTTCGACCTGGCTGGCGGGGATGCGCCGCAGGATCTCTTCCAGGTCGTCCTGCTTGCTGGTCGGCCGTTCACCGTCGATCAGCACATTGCCGCCGGCGTCGGCGAAGCCCCGCACCTGGGCGCCGTCGTCGAAAGTGAAGCCGGGCAGACGCGCAATCATGTCGAAGGCGGTGGCCGGGCGGGCGGCGGCGAAGAAATCGGCGCGATAGCTGACCACGCCCTGGGTCGGCTCGGCGGCCGCCTGGACCACAGAGGGCGCGAAGGCCGCAGCCATGAGGGTCGCCGTCGCTGCACAACCGCGCCAGATCATAGCCCACCCTTACCGCCGGCAGTTGGTTCTCAATGCAAAGCGCGGCCCTGGCCAGTTAAATTTGTGACAGGCCGGGCCGTGATGTTAGAGCGGGGCCATGGCCTGGACCCGCCGCTATGAAGAAGCCGAACCCCAACGGATCAACCGCTGGCTGGCCCAAAGCGGCGTTTGTTCCCGCCGCGAGGCCGAGGCCCTGATCGCCAGGGGGCTGGTGTCGATCGACGGAGAGACGGTGGCCGATCCCGGCCGCAAAATCACCGCCGGCCAGACCCTGGTGCTGGCGGACGACGCCGAGGCCCAGCTGGGCTCCAGCCTGACGGTCGTGGCGCACAAGCCTGTGGGGGTGGTCTCGGCCCAGCCCGAGCTCGGCCAGGTCCCCGCCGTGCGCCTATTGACCCGCGCGGCCCTGGTCGGCGAAAGCCCGGTGATCCCCGACCGCGACACGCGCCTGGCGCCGCTCGGCCGTCTGGACATGGATTCGCGGGGACTGCTGATCCTGTCCGAGGACGGGGTGCTGGCCAAGGCGGTGATCGGCCCGACCTCGGACCTCGACAAGGAATACCGCGTCCGCGTCAGCGGCCAGATCACCGAGCCCAAGCTCGGCCTGTTGCGCCACGGCCTGGAACTGGACGGACGCCAGCTGCGCCCCGCCAAGATCACCCAGACCGGCGAGCAGAGCCTGACCTTCGTGCTCAAGGAGGGCCGCAACCGCCAGATCCGCCGCATGTGCGACCTGGTGGAGTTGAAGGTGGTCGACCTTTTCCGTGTCCGCATCGGCCCCCTGAAACTCGGCGGCCTGCCCGAGGGCCGCTGGCGCGTGCTGACCCCGGCCGAGCGGGCGGCGATGCTGGCGGCGTCTCACACCGCCTGACCGGCGCACCAGCCGCTGGCCCAGGCCCATTGGAAATTGTAGCCACCGAGCCAGCCGGTGACGTCCACGACCTCGCCGATGAAATGGAGCCCGGGGACGACCTTGGCCTGCAGGGTCCGCGACTCCAGCGCGTCGGTGTCGACCCCGCCCAGGGTCACCTCGGCTGTGCGATAGCCTTCCGAGCCCACGGGCTTGACCCGCCAGGCGTTGACCGCATCAGACACCCGCCGCAGCAGCTTGTCGGAGGCGTCGGCGAGGTTGCCGGCGGCGCCCTCACGCTCACAGATCAGCTGCGCCAGGCGCTTGGGAATCCGTTGCGACAGCACCGTATGCAAAGCGGCGCGGCCGTGCTCGGCCTTGGCGGTCTTTAGCGTTGCGAACAGGTCCTGGCCCGGCGCCATGTCGACGACGATCTCTTCGCCCTCGCGCCAATAGGACGAGATCTGCAGGATCGACGGTCCGGATAGCCCCCGGTGAGTGAACAGCATGGCCTCGTCGAAGCGGGTCTTGCCTGACGATACCCTCGCGTCGACCGCCACCCCAGCCAGGGGCTTCAGCCGCTCAAGCAGGCCGATCTCGAAGGTCAGGGGCACCAGGGCCGGCCGGGTCGCAACCACCGGCACGCCGAATTGGGCGGCGACGTCGTAGCCAAAACTGGTGGCCCCCATCTTGGGGATCGACTTGCCGCCGGTGGCGATGACGAGCGCCTCGCACGCAACGGTCTCGCCGCCGACGCCCAGGCGAAAGCCGGCCTTTGTCTTCTCGATCCGGTCGACCCTGGCCTCAAGCCGCAGGGCCGCGCCGTTTCGCGCCATCTCGTCCAGCAGCAGGCGAACCACCTGGGTCGCCGGGCCGTCGCAGAACAGCTGGCCCAGGGCCTTTTCGTGATAGGCGATCCCGTGCCGCTCGATCAGGGCGATGAACTGGGCGGGCGAATAGCGGCGCAGGGCCGAGATGCAGAACTTGGGATTGGCCGACAGGAAGGCCTTGGGCTCGGTCCTGAGATTGGTGAAGTTGCAGCGGCCGCCGCCGGAAATGCGGATCTTCTCCCCAGCCGCCTTGGCGTGATCGACCACCAGCACCCGCCGCCCGCGCTTGCCCGCCTCGATGGCGCACATCATCCCTGCGGCGCCCGCGCCAACCACGACAACATCAAACTGACTCAAGATCCGCCTCCTGGCGGGCGGTATGGCACAGATCGGCTTGCCTGTGGGATGCCCCCTAGCTCTTGACAGCCTGTGCTCGAGAGAGCGTCAAGACAGGATGACGCAAGCCGCCTTTCCCACATTGACCACGGCCGCCGAGCTCGAGCGCGGCGCGGTTCTCGCCCCCCGCTTCGACGCCAGCGGCCTGATCGCCGCCATCGCGACCCATGCCGAAACCGGCGAGGCGCTGATGCTGGCCTGGATGAACGCCGAGGCGCTGCGCCTGACGCTGGACACGGGCGAGGCGCACTATTTCAGCCGTTCGCGCAACGCGTTGTGGAAGAAGGGCGAGACCAGCGGCCAGGTGCAGAAGGTCGTCGAGGTCCGCGTCGACTGCGACCAGGACGCGGTGCTGCTCAAGGTCCTGCCCCAGGGGGACGGCGGCGCCTGCCACGTGGGCTTCCGCTCCTGCTTCTACAGGGTGGTCGAGGACGGCGCCCTGGTCGAGCGGCCTTGAGCGAGCCGGTCGAGCTGGAGGACGGGGATGAGATCGAGGCTGCGCCTTCGGGCGGGCGCGAGATCATCCTGACGCTGGAGCCCGGTGAGGCCGGCGGCCGGCTGGACAAGACCCTGGCGGCGCATCTGCCGGACATCTCCCGCGCCCGCCTGCAAACCCTGATCGGCGACGGCGCCCTCTCCTTCGGCGGCGCGGCGGTCACGGACGCTTCGCGCAAGGCGGCGCCTGGCGACTATCGCCTGATCGTCCCCGCCCCGACGCCGGCCGAGCCCAATCCCGAGGCCATCCCGCTCAGCGTAATCTATGAAGACGCCCACCTGATCGTGGTCGACAAGCCGGCCGGCATGGCGGCCCACCCGGCGCCGGGCTGCGAGAGCGGCACTTTGGTCAACGCGCTGCTGCATCACTGCGGATCGAGCCTCGCCGGCGTCGGTGGCGTCCTGCGGCCAGGTATCGTGCACCGGCTGGACAAGGACACGTCCGGCGTGATGGTTGCGGCCAAGACCGACGCGGCCCATGCCGGTCTGTCCGCCCTGTTCGCGGCGCACGACATCGACCGGTTGTACCTGGCCCTGACCCGCAGCGCGCCTCAGCCAAGAGCAGGGGATATCATCACTCGCATCGGCCGCTCGCCGCACGACCGCAAGAAGATGGCGGTGCTGCGCTCCGGCGGGCGTGAGGCGGTCACCCACTACGCGACCGAACAGGTCTGGGGCCCGGCCGAGCGGCCGCTCGCCGCCCGCGTCGCCTGCCGGCTGGAGACGGGCCGCACGCACCAGATCCGGGTGCATCTGGCCTCCCGCGGCGCGCCTTGCCTGGGCGATCCGCTCTATGGCTCGGGCCCGCCGGCCGCCCCGGTGCGCGAGGCCATGGCCAGGGCCGGGCTTTCCCGACAGGCGCTGCACGCCGCCATACTGGGTTTCCGCCATCCGATCACGGGCCGGGCGTTTCGTTTCGAAACGCAGTTTCCCGAAGATCTTCAAACGCTTGAGGGAGCGCTCACAGAAATATTATAACCAACCCCAGAACTTGGTCATTGTTTGCGCGCTGAATGGTCTTAAACCAGCTCTGAACCGCACTATCTATCAACGCGTATAGAAGGGGCGGGGGACGCATCCGTGCGCCTGTCGTCCTAAGTGAGAGGGGATATCCGAATGGCTTCAGCTCAAGCCCTCGCCGTTATGTCGCCCGAAGGCGGCCTGTCTCGCTACCTCACGGAAATCCGCAAGTTTCCTATGCTGGCCAAGGACGAGGAGTTCATGCTGGCCAAGCGCTGGAAAGAGCATGAGGACCCCGAGGCCGCTCATCGCCTGGTCACCTCGCACCTGCGCCTGGTGGCCAAGATCGCCATGGGATATCGCGGCTATGGCCTGCCGATCGGCGAGGTGATCTCCGAAGGCAATGTCGGCCTGATGCAGGCGGTCAAGAAGTTCGAGCCCGACAAGGGCTTCCGCCTGGCCACCTACGCCATGTGGTGGATCAGGGCCTCGATCCAGGAATACATCCTGCGCTCGTGGTCGCTGGTGAAGATGGGCACCACCGCCGCCCAGAAGAAGTTGTTCTTCAACCTGCGCAAGGCCAAGAGCGAGATCTCGGCCTTCGAGGAGGGCGACCTGCGCCCCGAACAGGTCAGCCACATCGCCACGCGCCTGGGTGTCCTGAACGAGGAAGTGGTGTCGATGAACCGGCGCCTGTCCGGGCCCGACGCGTCGCTGAACGCCCCCCTGCGCGCCGACGGCGAGAGCGAATGGCAGGATTGGCTGGCCGACGACAACGCCGTCAGCCAGGAGACCCAACTCGCCGAGGACGAGGAAAAGTCGATCCGCATGTCGCTACTCGAAGAGGCCATGACCGAGTTGACCGACCGCGAACGCCACATCCTGACTGAACGCCGGCTGAAGGACGACCCCACCACGCTGGAAGACCTCGCCTCCGAGTACGGCGTCAGCCGCGAGCGGGTGCGCCAGATCGAGGTCCGCGCCTTTGAAAAGCTTCAGAAGGCCATGCGCGCTGCGGCGACGGAGCGGAACCTGAACGCCGCCTAGAGCCTGAATCAGGCTCTACACTATTAGGGCACGGTTCAGATTAGAGGCGATTCCGCCTCAAATCGTCGTGTTCTAAGCTGCGGCGGCGTTCTTCCGCTCGTCTTCGGGCGGATTGAAGCTCCAGAGCCCCGAGGCCCCGGCTTCGAGGTCCGCCCGCGTCAGTCGGCCGCCGGCCGCCGGCGCGCGCAGGGCCGATTGCAGGTTAGTCAAAGCGCCGGCCAACTTGATGTCGTTGGTCTCGGACGCCACCGCCTGCAGGTCGGCGACCTGGGCCAGCATGGCGCGAAGGGCCTGGGTGGGGTTGGTGTCGATGGCGTCGATCGCCGAGCGCAGGATCTTCAGCGCCTGGAGGATGCGGTCGGCCGTGGTCGGCGCTGACGTATCCGACTTGCGCTTGCGCGGGCCGTGATAGTCGGCCGAATTAAAACGGCGCCGATCGGGGCCGACATAGTGAACCGCCTCGACCCAGGGTCGGGACTTCAGGGTCACCGCCTCCACCCGCCGCGTCAGGTCCTTCATGGTGAACGGTTTGCGCAGGAATTCATGCACCCCGGAATCACGTGAGGCGGTGATGGTCGCCGCCGTCGCATCGGCCGTCACCACGGTCACCGGCGCCTTGCGGCAGGCGAGCCCGCTTTGGCGCAGGTCGCGCACAAAGGCCAACCCATCTAGGTTGGGGCCGTTCAGCTCGGTGAAGATCATCTGTGGCTGTATGGCCTGGCAGGCCTCCATCGCCCCCCGGCCGCTCGCCTCCACATGCAAGTACTTGGCCCCGTGCTGTTTGAGCAGGTCCGCCAGGAGGCGCGCCGGCGCCAGCGACGGGTCGACGATCAGGACCCGCTGCAACTGGGCGGCGATCAGGCGCTGGGCGCGAGGATCAGGGTTGGACATGGAGAGAGACTCAGAGGCGGAGTTCCAGCCAGAACCTCGCATGAAAGCGGTAAACAAGCGCTTGATGCCACAGCGCGCGGGGGGCGGCGAGCAGCACGGGCCTGTCTCCGCGAGCCGATGATCTGTTTGCTTCCCCTGGACACCACCCCTGGCTTGACGCAAATGACTTGCACGAAGAGCAGGGAATCGAAAATCCGTCGGCGCGGATCTGCGACCGTCGAGCCAGACGCCCGAGTCGTTCGACCGCGATCGCTGATCGAGGGTGACGTCTGGTGGGGCGCGCCTGACTGCGGCGACGTCACACGTGATCGATGAAATTTGGATCTGGTCGATCATTGGCGCACATGCACGAACCCTCACCGACGGCACTTGAGAATGGGCAGGCCCCGCGCGTTTCGGTGGTCATCGCCGTCCTCAATGAAGCGGAAAGCGTTCGCGCGGTCGCCGACGAGGTTCTGGCGGCGTTGGACAGCGTATCGCCGTTCGAGGTCGTGTTCGTGGATGATGGCTCGACGGACGGCACTGCGGAAATCCTTCATGCCCTGGGGTCCACGGATGAGCGAGTGCGGCTCGTCCGCCACGACCGGCGCTGCGGCAAGTCGCAAGCTGTCCGCACTGGCGCGCTCGCAGCTAGGGCGCCATGGATCGCGACGCTGGACGGAGACGGGCAGAACGATCCCAACGATCTGCCGGACATGCTTCGGCTCGCCTGGGCCTCGCAGGACACAGCGCCTCTGGTCGCAGGCGTTCGGGTCCGACGCGACGACCCGGTTTCTCGCCTGATCGCGACCCGGATCGCCAACGGGATCCGCGCGACCTTGCTGGGAGACCACTGCCCCGACACCGGCTGCGGCGTGAAGGTATTCGGGCGGGACGACTTTCTGCTGCTGCCCTGTTTCGAAGGCATGCACCGGTTCTTGCCGGCCCTGTTCCAGCGCTATGGTCATCCGCTGATCAATCATCCGGTCCGCCATCGGGCGCGCCTGCTCGGGACGTCCAAATACACCAACTGGGGACGCGCCCTGGTTGGCGTGTTCGATCTGGCTGGCGTCGCCTGGCTGGTCCGGCGCACGCAGGCGCCCCGGCGGTTCCCCGTTCCGGCGACAGGACGGCCCGCAGGAGAGCCCTGCGATGCGTGACGGCGTACTTCTGACGCGTGACGGCATACAGGCAGCCAGCCTCAAGGACCTGCTGCTGCTCATGCTCGCGGCGATCGCGATATTCGCGCCGGGCATATCGAGCCTGCCGCCCGTCGACCGGGACGAGCCGCGCTACGCCGTGGCCACGACCCAGATGCTGCAAAGCCATGACTTCATCGACATCCACTACCAGGAAACGCCGCGCTATCTGCAGCCTGCCGGCATCTACTGGCTACAATCCATACCGACGGCGCTGTTCAGCACGCCGGAACACCGCGAGATCTGGACCTATCGCATTCCCTCGCTGCTCGGCGCGCTGATCGCGGTCCTGGTCACGGCCTGGATGGCGTCCCGCCTCTTCGGGCGACAGACGGGGCTCGCGGCGGGCATAGTGCTGGCCTCCTGCATGTCGCTGGGGTTCGAGGCGCGGATCGGCAAGACCGACGCCGCCCTGTTGGCGAGCGTGGTCGTCGCCCAGTTCGCCTTAATGCATGCCTATCTCGGCCAGGCCGTGTCACGGCGCTTGGCCGCCGCGTTCTGGGTCGCCCTGGGCGCCGGCGTGATGCTGAAAGGCCCGATCATCGTCCTGGTGGTCGCCTCAACCACATTGGCGCTGGTCCTCTGGGACCGCCGGACGGCGTGGCTGAAAAGCCTGCGGCCGATCTGGGGGGCGCCGCTGGCGCTCCTGATCGCCGCGCCCTGGTACATCGCCATAGGCATGATCAGCGCCGGTCAGTTCTTCAAGATCGCCGTCGGGCACAATCTGATGGGCAAGGTCGCGGTCGGCCAGCAGGCGCACGGCGCGCCGTTCGGCTATCATCTGCTGGCGTTTCCGCTGACCTTCTGGCCCGCTTCGCTGCTGGTGGTGCTGGCCGCGCCCCTCGTGTGGCGCCAGCGGCGGGAGCCGGCGATCCGTTTCCTGCTCTGCTGGCTGGTTCCCAGCTGGATCGTGTTCGAGGCGGTGAAGACCAAGCTGCCGCACTACATCCTGCCGACGTTTCCAGCGATCGCCTGCCTGGCCGCCATCGCGCTGTTCAGCCCGAGAGCCGCCGTTCGCCCATGGACGCGGGGGCTGTTCTTCGTGTTCCTGGCTCTCTGGATCGTGTTGAGCGGCGCGCTGAGCGTCCTGGCTCCCGTGGCGCTCTGGGTCTATCAGGCGCGGCTGGATCCGCTCGCGATCCTACTCAGCGGCTGCAGCCTGATTTCGGTCGCCGCCCTGCTCGTGTGTGTCTGGCGGCGCAAGCCGGAACTGACGCTGGCCGCCGTCGCCTGCGCCTCGTTCTTCACGGCCGCCAACGTCTATGCCACCGCCCTGCCACGCTTGGATTCGCTGTGGATCAGCCCGCGCATCGTCGGCATGGCCAAGGCGCTGAAGCCGTGCCCGCAGAGCCTGCTGGTCAGCACGCCTGATCATGAGCCCAGCCTGGTGTTCCTGAACGGTCCGAGCGACACCTACCTGGCCGGCTCGCCGCGTGCGGCCGCCGACCAGATGGCCAAGGCGGGATCATGCGGCCTGGCCGTCGTCGGAGATCGCCAGCAACCCGCCTTCCTGGCCCGCGCCGGCGAACTGCACATGCAGATGCACCCTGTCGGCCAGATGCAGGGGCGCGACTATTCCGACAACAAGATGCTGAAGCTCACCTTCTATACGGCCAGCCCGGCCCCCTCCGATGCCCGGTGAAGCCCCGACCAACCGGGCGGTCGCCGTCGCCGCCTGCGTCCTGGGCGCGGTCACCCTGCTGGGCTTCATCGCCCCGCTGTTGCCGGGCGGGTCCGATATGCTGCGGGTCGAACTGGCCATGGCCGCCGGCAAGTGGTGGGCGCCGATCATAGGTGTCGGATTGTTCACCCTCCTGGCGAGCCTCGGCGCCCCACAGATCGTGCTGATCACGGCGCTGGTCTTGGTGTTCGGCGGACCGGGCGGCTTCGCCTACAGCATGACCGGCAAGCTCCTGGCGTGCGCCCTGGGATTTTTGGTGGGCCGGCGCTTTGGGACCCAGATCCTTCGCCGCTACCAGACAGCATCCCTGTCGGCGGTGATGCGTTGGCTCAACAAGCACGGCTTCTGGGCCAGCGCCGTCGTGCGTCTGGTCCCGACCGTCCCCTCGGTGGTGGTGAACATCGCCGCCGGCGCCACGCCCATGGGATTCGGCGCCTTCATCACAGGCACGGCCCTCGGCAGCGTACCCAAAATGGCGGCCATAGCCCTGGGCGGCAGCGCCGCGGCCGACGCGCTCCAGGGCAAGAGCGTCGGCGCCTGGATCGGCGTCGGGATCGCCGTCATAATCTGGGTCGTCATCGCCGTCGCTGGGCGGCGCATCCTTCGCCGCTGGCGCACGGACGAGGCCCAGGACGCCGCACCGGCGCCGACGACGGGCGTCTGAAAGAAATGGCGGAAGGAATGGTGGACGCGACAGGGATTGAACCTGTGACCCCTACGATGTCAACGTAGTGGAGCCTAACGAGAACCCTTATCCAGCAAGGGTTTTGCGTTCCGCTTCCCCCTGGTTTGTTCACGGTCAAATCGGTCGTTTCTGGGGGATAGCTGGGGGCTGGGGTCGGGCTTGAAGGGGTCGGTGACCGGGCGGAAGAATTGCCGCACGGCGTCGCGGGCGTGATCCCAGAAAAAGGCTGCGTCGATGGTGACGCGGTCCTGGTCCTTGCCGGATCCAAAATGCGTTGATTCCAGCATTAGACCGGTCGCCAGCTAGACCAGGTGTCCGCGGCCTTGCGTTCCTGCAGCGTCCGCTCGCCGCTGAAGCGCCTGGGATTTCCGCACATCCAACAGGAGCAGGCCGCGAGATGTTCCGCCGCCTTGGCCTTCGGATCGTGTGGAAACAGCCGCGTAGCCTTCGTCTTCATGCGTGAGAGGTCGCTCCGGCGCCGTGATCTCTTAGGCGGTTTCATCAGATCGACGCTGCCTGAGGTTGCTCACAAGTCAGTTTTTAGGCTTCAGTATGGTCCGATACATCGCCATCCAAATCAGACCGCCGCAATAGCAAAGTGCGATATCAGTCAGTGGATTGGCCGAAAACGTGATCGTCCACCAGGGAAAACTGGACGCTACAAGCGTCCCGAGGACGATGAGCGTGCCAACATTCAGCGCATCGTCGAGCCACTGGCGCGTCTTGTGCTCCAGCTTTCTGGCGCGACGAACGCTCATGAGGATCGTCGCGCCAATGATTGAAATCACGACGGTCCACGCATCAAAGGTCGAGAGATGCGCGCCGTCGTGGATCGGCAATGGTGAGCCTCAGTGCGCTTTGGGCGCTTGTTGGCGATCTTGCCGCATGACGACGAGGAGCGCGAAAAGGCCAGTGCCGATTGCGCCCGCAGTTTCTATCACGTCGGCCACAGTCAGGGCTGGAATGATCGACCAAGTATGAAGCGTCGAAACCCACGCGGCGTGGGTCAGGGCGCCGAATAGGCCAGCACCAAGAAACGCTCCTGCGAGGAAGGTCTTCAGAATTTGCATTCGAGTTCCTCCTTTCGCTGGGCCAGCGTGGCCATTGGAACCGATGAGCGATGTCATAGGTAAGAGCTTGACCCTCCCTTAACAACTCCCACAACGGAAAGGCAACGGTTAAAATGACGCTATGGTTGCCTTCTCCGCTGAGGGCGCGGCGTTCCATGCGTGAGGTAAATTGGCGGCTAATTGAGTCACCGTCGTGACCAGATGTCAAATGACTTGCATCCTTGTGGCCACCGGTTTCAGATCGGCGGTCGTCAAAAAGTGCGTCGAGCCCTCGACTGATGATCTGGCCGATGATGGCCATAACACTTCTCCAAGGTCGCCACCGTCATGCCGGTGAACGCGGCAGCGTCCCACAGCGGGCACCCTCCCCGCATCAACCACGTCGCGCAGGTGTGCCGCATCCAGTGGGGAGTGATCTCCGAGGATAGACCGGCATCGCGGACACAACTGGCGAACGCCTTGCGGATCCTGCCGTCGATCGGCACGCCGCCGTGATGCAGAACTGAGACCAGCTGGAAGTCTTTGTCGTCCTGGCGGCGCCTTAACTCTTCCGTCTGATCCAGCGCTCGCCAGCGGCGCATGTGGGCAGTCAATCGATCGGGCAGTCTGACCAGCGGGCGCCGTTTAGTCCGGTGCTCGCGTTCCGCCTTGCCGCGGCGATAGATCGTCCCGTCGTCGAGATCGACCCAGGCCTGGACCGGCGATTCGGCCCAGAGCAGCTTGGGGATCACGCCCGGGCGTGTGCCGGTATAAAGGCCGATCAGGATGAAGCGGCGAAGGTGGGCGCGGTTGGCGCGAGCCGACTTGCTGAGGCGGTCCCAGCGCTGATCCACGGCGTTCCAACGCCAGCCCAAGGAAGCTTTGAGCAGCCGGGCGGCGTCTGAGCGGGTCAAGGCATCGCGTGGGCTATCACCCTTCGTCGGCAGCGTGACGGTCGGCCGGGGGCTGAGCGGAAATTCCTTGGCCCAAAAGCTGATCGCGGCCGACAGGTCCTCGAGCTCCCGGCGCGCGCCGGCGGCCGTCACGCGCTTTTCCAGAGCCGCGCCGCGCTTGGCCTGGCGTAATGGCTGGGCGGTTCGGTGCTCGACGTAGGACTCACAGGTCGACATCCTGACGTCAGCGAGGGTCTTTTCTCCCCACCATGAAAGCAAGGTCCTCACGCGGACGGCGGTCGCCTTCGGATCGGCCAGCTTTGGCGCCCGCTTCCTGGCGTAGAAGGCCAGGGCCTCCGCGACTAGGACGCCAGCTGGATCACCTGAGCGCCCTTTCTCGGGCGGCGTCCATTTTGCGGCGATGTAGTCGGCAAGCTTCTGTTCGGCGCCGTCAGGTCCATGCAGGCGCTCAGGACCGCAGCCTGTGCTGACCTCAGCCTGTCCGTCTCGGATGACCCAGACGGCGTCGGCCTGGCGGTCGTTCCGGGCCTTGCGGAGGTAGAGGCGCGGTCCCTTGGATCGTCTTGGCATGGTGCGGGCCTGAAGAGCGCCCGCAGCTGTGCGGGGGTGACGAAATGCTTCCCCGCCACGAAGGCCGGGGTCAACTGGCCCCGCGCGATTGCTGTGCGCAGACTGGCCAAGGTCAGGGGACCGTCTGGCCAGAAGACGGCGACGGCCTCGCGCAGGGTCATGGCGTCGTCATCGGCCCAGTCGGCCGGCGACGGGCGGCGCTGCGCTCGCGTGAGAGGGTCGCGTCTTGTCATGCTGCGCGCGCGCCGCGGTTGAGCGTGTTACAAGCGTGGCTATGGGAGTTTGGATCAAATTCGGGTCGGCCGTGGCGTTTGCGTCGCTCTTCGGCCTCATGGCCTACGTCATCGAGACTAAGGGCGTGGCGAGCCAGGAAGCCGCCGGGTGGGCCCAAGCCGTGGGAACGGTCGCCGCAATTGCAGGCACCGCGTACGCGGCCTCTCGGGGATCCACAGAAGCGAGGGAAAAGGAGGAACGAGACCGCGCTCACGCCCTGAAGATTGCGTCGGTGGTTGCCCTCCATGCCCACGTGGCCAGCAGGCAGGCCCAGATTCGCGCCGCTGAGATCGAAAACTGGGAGGTATATGTTCCGGCAGAGCAGTTCAGCTCGGAGCATCTTCGGGACTCGGTACGCGCTCTCAGCGAGCTTTCCTTGACGAACCTCCCTGCTCAGTTTGTGCCGATTGCCTGTCTTATGACGCTTCGACGGACGCTCATTGAATTGCTCGAGGTTGTCGAACATACCAAGCCGTTCGCTGGCGGGGCGGTCTCCAGCGAGATTTCCCGCCTTCACGAAACAGCCACCATCGCCGTTCAGGACGTTGTCCGAGCTGCTGGAAAACTCGATCATGTAAGCGTGCCGTCGCTCGACGATTGAGCGCGAGCTTCACCATCATTGACCCACAGCCGCTCGACCGCCCGCAGGATGAACCAGCGCTTGTTCGGATAGCGCTCGGCGAGGTGCCGGGCCTCAGCCCGGGCCGCGTCGATCGAGGTATGCGACACCCGAGGGTTCCGGCCGGTCTTGGTCCAGATAAGGTAGAACTCGCCAGGCTCGCGGGATCGGACGTCAGCCATCACCTGGACCCTCCCACTGCTTCGTCAGCGCACCGGCGCTCGCCGCGGTCGGCAACGCGAGCCCCGGAAACAAACCCCAGGAACCAGGCAACCACGAAGAGAGCGATGATCGGCAGGGCGCCGCGGGCGCCGTTCATTGCATCCGCCCCCAGATCCGGATAGCGATCTGGCGATAGGCCTCCGGATAATCCTTGAGCACCTGGTCGCTCGACCTCTCGATTTCATTGTGTCCGCGGACGAGGAAAACGCCGCAGACGTCGACGATGACCTGGTGATCATTGACCGCGACAACGGGAAAAGGAGGGCCGCCGGTCTTCTGATTGACGAGATCGCCGGGGCGGATCAGGTGGTGGAAGGCGCGGTTTCCCGCGCCCTCCTTTTCGCTTGTGCTGGCCATGGGTCAGGCCGCCGCCATCGAGGCGCCGCGGTATTCGCTTTCGGACCAGCCGAAGCGATCGAGATCGGCAACGATTTTCGCAATGAAGTCGTCGGCGTAAGGCTCCGTGAATTCCTGGAGGATTGCGGCCCGGTCGATCGGTTGGCCGTGGCGGATGCAACGTTCAACTTCCATGCGAACTTGTCGGATCATTTCGGCGATGGCGCGCTGGTCTGGACGGCGCTCCGCGAAGTCCTTGACCGCCTTCCGTTGCCAGGGCTTGAGCGCCCGAATGGCGGCAAGCGGCTCGGCCGGAAAGCTCGGACCGCGGCAGACACTATAGTTCGGGTCGTAAAATTCCGCGCGGCCGTTCTCGTCGATCGCCCAGCCGGGGGTGGCTTCAAATTCCGCCACCCAAGCCGCGGCGTCCCAAGCGCCCACCTCGCTCATCTCGGACGGTGTACCGTTGAGGCGAAGCACGTCTTGGAACAAGAGCGCCGGGAACCGTTCCTCGCGCTCGCGTGAGGTCAGCAACGCCTGCATATCGTTGATCTCGGGTCGATCCAGGCCGGCGTAATACATGTAGAGCGAGAACTTAACCGTAAGTGCAGCCATGTCCGGCGCCGGTGTCGCCAGCAACCGATCAACCGCCAAGAGACGCTCGCTCCGCGCGTGCGCGTCCAGGTCGTTCAGTTCCTGGGCCTGGTGCTCGGCGCGAGCCGCATTGAAGCGTGGCTCCCATTCCCGGAGCAGTCGAACCATCTCAATCTTGGTTTCAAGAGGCACGCCCGGCGCCTTGTTGATCTCGTCGACGCTGTTGAACCGCAATACATTAGGATATTCAGTGACATGCAGGAGATCGGGTATGGGCGCATCCGCCGAGACGCGGCTTTCAGCCTCTTCCCACGCGCGCTCGGCTGCCTCAGCCGCCGCCGAGGCACGGGCCCATTCGACGTACGCCTGATTCCACGCGGCGTTGGAGACAGAGGACAGGGCCTCCGCCTTGGACCGCTCGTGCGAGGTCAGCGTCTTGATGCCCATGAGCAGCGCTGCGACGGCGTCGCGCTCTTGGAAGTCGTCCGGCTCGACGCGCGTCCGGTAGATGCCCTTGGGGTAGTGCATGGCTATGAGGGCATCGACCTGCTGGTCGATCTCGAGCCAGTCGCGGGCCTGGGTGCAGAGGACGCGCGCCAAGGCGGCGGTCTGAGTGTCGGCCGCCTCGCCGCAGGCCTCGTCCGCGGCTTCGATATCCAGATCGCTGGCGCCGGCCCGCTCCAGGGCGGAATGGCCGGCGAGCGCGGCGTCGTAGGCCTCTGCTGCCGCATCGAATGCAGCCAGGTGATCTCTCAGAGGGCCGGCGATCGTTTGGGGGAGATCGCCGCGTGTCGGCGCGATTTCGTCGGTCGAGGAGGTAGAGGGAGTAAGCGTGGCGCTTGACATCGGGGTCGCTCCATTTGGATCAATGGAGGAACGGTATTGCGGTATTTGCACCGCGTCAACCCCGCGGAATGCACCGCAACCATGCAAAAACACAGCACCCCTAGCGGGGATGCGCCGAAATATCATCCGGAAGCAGGTCTCGGGTCAGCCTCGACAAGGCCTTAGCCACGTCCGTCGTGACGAGCCAAATGGCGAGCCTGGCGTGCTGATCGGGTGCATCTGCAGGAAAATTGTAGTGATTTAATATGGTATTGAGATGCCCGATGGTTTCAGAACTCCGGAGCCCCGCCCCGTCAGGCGCGCCGGCCAGCTTGTTCCAGATAGCAATGACCCTAACGGCATTTCTATAGGTGGCTTTGTCGATCAGCCGCAATCCCTTGGCCAAAATGGCGCGCTTCATTGCGTTTTGGTAGTCCAGCGTATCTCCGCGCCCCACAAGTATATTTAACTCGGCGCTAGTAACACTCAGGCCGAACCGAGCGACGGCATACAGTAAGTCATTTATTGTATGGACTACTTCCATAATATAATCTTGATCACGGTCTAGAGAAAGAACATCGTCGGCAATCCCGTCGGGGCGATCACCTGCCGTAAGATCCTCTGACAAACGAAAATGGTCGGAAAAATTATTCTCGATGAAATTGTCAGAGTCCGCATCAACTGGCAGTATATCTACGTCTTCATCGCCACCCATTCCCAACAGGTAAGCAGGCGAGCACTGGAGAGCTTCGGCCAGTTGGGTGAGCTTTGAGGCACTTGGATCCTTTATTTTCCCGCGAAGAATGTTTCGGACGTAGTCGCGGTCCAGCCCCCCCCGCTGGGAGGCCGAATTAGGATTGAGGCCGAGAGCCTGCATGCGGTGCTGAATTCGGTCAAGCCTGATCATCGCGGTATTATCCCCGCCTTGGCGCGGTATGGGAAGCCGGTGCGCGGCCTTGACAGATACGGTGAATGCACCGCAAATACCGCAATGAGCCTTGATCCCCGCCTTTCGGCATTCGTCAACCGCTTCTATGCCGTTGCTAGATCGCGGGCTATTGCGCCCGCGACCCTCTCAACGAAGATCTTTCTGGACGGAAAGCGCTTCGCCGAGATTGCTTCTGGATCCAGCGATATCGGCATCGGGCGGCTTGCTCGAGCTGAACATGATCTTGAGGCGCTGGCAGCAGATGGTGGCCAACTCCAGAGCAAATGAGCGTGGATCACCCTCCTCCAATCTATGCTGTCCCGTCGCGAGAGGGAGAACATTGCTGTGCCCCCAGCGCGATGGGGTCACGTTCGCCATTCACGGCTTCAGGTGAGCTTCGACGTGTCGATACGCTCGCCCTTCGTGGCGCTCAGGCACTGCTCGTAAAGCCGGAGGTGCCGTTCGGCCATGGCGGCAAAGGCTTCCCCATCCTGGCCTTTAGAGGCCTTCCGAAGAAACACATACAGTTCGTAGGCAATTCGCTGCGGCGACCCACTGTCGGGGATGTTCGTCAGGTGTACGGTTTGGTCGGCCATTGGGCTGATTCCTTCTGCGAAAACGGAAGCGTCACGGTAGCGGGATTCCCTCTCCGGTCCATCGCAACGGGCGCCCGCTCGCGAGACGCAACCTTCGAGAAGGCCTGCCGACCGAACATGGTGGGCGACGCCGAACCCTTCCCAGATCCACGCCGATCGCGGATTGAGGCGGGGGGGGCCCCCCAAAACCCCCCCCCCCCCCCCTCCGCGGAAT
>FSWM01000695.1_pt1 | contig 46418 bp, 46 predicted proteins | sample 1637841 | NCBI WGS metagenome assembly FSWM01 (sample SAMEA3914789, study PRJEB12502) | metagenome | biome: forest; material: soil | place: Canada | collected 2011-07-03 | depth 0.3 m | reverse complement strand
CTTTATTCGGCCTTGCAGAATCCCTCGGGATGAGCCCAGAAGACCCGCATTGACATCGACGCCCTGGGCCGCAAAAAGGCGCCGGCGACCATGCTCCCCCATATGAGTTCTCGATGACCTACATTGTCACTGACGCCTGCATCAAATGTAAGTTCATGGACTGCGTGGAGGTCTGTCCGGTCGACTGCTTCTATGAAGGCGAGAACTTCCTGGTGATCAGCCCGGATGAATGCATCGACTGCGGGGTCTGCGAGCCGGAATGCCCGGTGGATGCGATCAAGCCGGACACGGAAGATGATCCGGACGGCAAGTGGCTGAAGCTGAACGCCGACTACGCCAGGGTCTGGCCGAACATCACCATTAAGGGCGAGGCGCCGGCGGATGCGGCCGATTTCGAGCGCGAAACCGGCAAGCTGGAAAAATATTTCAGCGAGAAGCCGGGCAAGGGCTCCTGAACCCCCCATAAGTCTTAGCCTCTTGGTGAATGCGGTCTAAGACTCTGATCGGCGGCGCTTTCTCAAATCGGTGCGTTTCACGCGGGCGACGCGATCGGGGGCGGTTGTCTCGCGCAACCCTTTCATAGGTCTCAATTTTGTGATACTGTCACCGGTGACACGTGAAAGCAGGAATGCGTTCGCGGGGTCGTTGTTGTTGACAAGCCGTCCTAAACGACGCGCGCCTGTCCAAAGGCGAAGGGTGCCTTAGAGGAATATCGCAAGCCGGGTCTTAACGTCGAGCCGCTCGTTTCGCGGAACGATGTTTTGTCGCCCGTTGTGATACCCCGCACGCCCCCTCGCCTCTTAGCGGCGAAGACCTGAGAGGACTCTAAATGAGCAGGATTGATCTCGAATTCACGGTTGGTGATCATGTGGTCTACCCGGCGCACGGCGTCGGTTCGATCGCTGGGATCGAAACCCAGGAGGTCGCGGGTCTGTCGCTCGAAGTTTATGTCATTACCTTTGACCACGAAAAAATGACGCTGCGGGTGCCGACGCGCAAGGCCAAGACGGCGGGCCTGCGACCGCTGGCCGGCGGTACGGTGGTCAATCAAGCCCTGACCACTCTGAAGGGCCGCGCCCGCGTCAAGCGCACCATGTGGAGCCGCCGCGCGCAGGAATACGAGGCCAAGATCAATTCCGGCGACCTGATCTCGATCGCCGAAGTGGTCCGCGACCTGCACCGCGCCGACAACCAACCGGAACAGTCCTATTCGGAGCGTCAGCTCTATGAATCGGCCCTGGACCGCATGGCCCGCGAAGTCGCCGCCATCGAACAGATCGACCGCGACGCCGCCATCGGCATTCTCAACAAGTCGCTACAAAAAGCGGCCTGATCGGCTCAGATCCCCTTCCCTGTCGAGGGAAGGGGTTGCGCCTCAAGGCTCCCGCAGCCGCTCGATCTGTTCGGGGTGGTCCACCGTCATCAGCCCGCTCCAGTCAACGACCCCGCGTAGGCGCAGCAGTCGGCTGCTCAGCAGGGTCGGGGAGACGCCGGCGTGGATCATGTCCGGCAGGGCCTTTTCCGGGATCACGGCCGCAAAGCCATGATGATCGCCGGAGAAGTCGAGAAACGTGCCCGAGCGCCCCTCGCTGACCGAGGCCACCCGACCCTCGACGATCTGAAAGCCGTGCGCGTCCGGGCCGACTTCGCCGGGTAAAAGTACCCGGTAGGCCGGCATGGCCCAAAGCCCCCGCCCCGCCGCCCGCGCCCTCGCCTCATCCGCCAGCATGGTCGCAGCCAAAGCGCGGTTGTCGGCGAAGGTCCAGACGCGCGCCCAGCCCTCGCGCAGCATCTCGCCCTGAATCCAGCGTTGATCCTTGATGCGTCTCACCTGGGCCAGGGCCCGGCCATAGGCGTCCCGCCGGGCGCCGCCATAGAACAGGGCCACTGGCTGGCCGCCGATCAGGCCCAGCAGGGCGGCGCGCGAGCGGTCGCCGCCCGGATCGGTCAGGTGCGGCGCGGCCAGGCCGACCAGCCGGACCACCAGGCCCGTATCCAGCACCGCCACATCGCCCGAGCGCACCTCCACCACCCGGCCGCGCTCGCCGGCTGACAGCCGGTCAAGCTGGCGGCCTTCGCCGCAAGCGGCCAGCGCCAGGAGCGTCGCCGCCAGCCAAACCGCCCGAATGATCCGGCCAGCCCCGTCTAAAGATTCAAATCGCATCAACCCGCCTCACGCCCTCGGCGCCGGGTCCATGACTATAGCGGGATGAGAGGGATGGACAGCAGATGGGTTTCCCTGGCCAGGCGGCTCCTATATCCGTTCGTGCAAAATCCGCCGAGAGCTGAGGAGCCGCCTATGAGACGCGCCGCCATCGTCACCCCCCTGCGCACGCCGGTGGGCAAGTTCCTGGGCGCCCTGTCCAGCGTTTCGGCCATCGATCTGGCCGCCACTGTGGTCAAGGCCCTGGTGGCGCGCAGCGGCGTGGATCCGGCCCGCATCGACGACGTGGTCTTTGCGCAAAGCTACGCCAATGGCGAGGCGCCCTGTATCGGCCGGTGGGCGGCCCTGGCGGCGGACCTGCCGATCGAGGTTCCGGGGATGCAACTCGACCGTCGCTGCGGCGGCGGCCTCCAGGCCATCGCCACCGCGGCGATGATGGTCCAGACCGGCGCGGCCGATGTGGTCATCGCTGGCGGCGTCGAGAGCATGAGCAATGTGGAATACTACACCACCTCCATGCGCGGCGGCGCGCGCTCCGGGTCGGTGACCCTGTACGACCGGTTGGAGCGCGGGCGTGAACGGTCACAGCCGGTGGAGCGGTTCGGGTTCATTTCCGGCATGATCGAGACCGCCGAAAATCTGGGCCGGGAATATCAGATCAGCCGCGAGGACTCCGACGCCTATGCCGCCGAAAGCCATCGGCGCGCGGCGGCGGCCTGGGCCGCCGGCAAGTTCGATGAGGAATTGGTCAAGGTCGAGGTCAAGCAGCGCAAGGGCGACCCGGTTATCGTCGCCAAGGATGAAGGCGTGCGCGCCGACGCCACCACCGCGAGCATGGCCGCGCTGAAACCGATCATCAAGGACGGCATCGTCACCGCCGGCAACGCCAGCCAGCAGAACGACGCCGCCGCCGCCTGCCTGGTGGTCGCCGAGGACAAGCTGGCCGAACTGAACCTGGATCCCATGGGCTTCATGATCGGCTGGGCCGCCGCCGGCTGCCATCCTGGCCTGATGGGAATCGGCCCGGTGCCGGCGGTCGAGCGCCTGTTCGCCCGCACAGGCCATGGCTGGAAAGACGTGGATCTGGTCGAACTGAACGAGGCCTTCGCCACCCAGGTGCTGGCCGTGCTCAAGGGCTGGAACTGGGACGATCGCGACAAGCTCAATGTCAACGGTTCGGGCATCTCGCTGGGCCATCCGATCGGCGCCACCGGCGGCCGCATCCTGGCGGGCCTGATGCACGAGCTGAAGCGGCGCGGCGGGCGCTATGGCCTGGAAACCATGTGCGTCGGCGGCGGCCAGGGCGTGGCGGCCTTGTTCGAGGCGGCCTGACCTAAGCAGCCTTAATCCCCTTCCGCCGCTTCCCGGGTCGCATAGACGTGGTCGACCAGCCCCCAGGCCCGGGCCTCCTCGGCGCTCATGAAGTTGTCCCGGTCGAGGGCGCGCTCGACCTCGTCGGTGGTGCGCCCGCAATGGTGGGCATAGAGGGCGATCAGGCGGCTCTTGGTCTTGAGCACGTTTTCCGCGTGGCGGGCGATATCGGAGGCCTGGCCCTGGAAGCCGCCCGAGGGCTGGTGGACCAGGATGCTGGCATTGGGCAGGGCGACGCGCTGGCCCGCGGCGCCGGCCATCAACAGGAATGAGCCCATGGAGGCCGCAAAGCCCATGCACACCGTGGCCACCGGGCTCTTGATATATTGGATGGTGTCGTAGATGGCCAAGCCGGCGGTCACCACCCCGCCGGGGGAGTTGATATAGAGGGCGATCTCCTTCTTGGGATTCTCCGATTCCAGGAACAGCAGCTGGGCGCAGATCAGCGAGGCCATGCCGTCCTCGACCGGTCCGTTGAGGAACACGATCCGTTCGCGCAATAGTCGCGAAAAGATGTCGAAGGCCCGTTCACCGCGGCTCGACTCTTCGACCACCATCGGCACCAGGTTGAGGTTCACGCCGCCCATTTCAATTCCACCGGTCGGGCGATGGTCGCGGGATGGCGCGCCTTTCGATGGGCGGCCAAGCTGACCACCCTGGGCGTGGCGAGGGCGACCGCTGCTGGGCTGAACCCACTGTGGCGCAGGCGCAGCCTTACGCCGCCCTCGTCCAACGCCGTCAGTTCGAACAGGATTTCGGTTTTCAGGGGTCCGGCGTCGCCATCGCCTCGCCAGGCGTAGCGGATCAAGCGCTCCGGCTGGGCCTCCAGCACCCGACAGTCGATCGGCCCGCCCAGGGCGGCGCCCACCGTGTGAGGCGCCAGCCAGGCGGCGACCAGATCGGGGTCGCTCAGGGCGCGCCAGACCTTGTCCAGCGTGGCGTCCAGCTCGACCTCAAAATCCAGCGCCTCGGGTTCGGCCGCAGGATCTTGCAGCTTGGCGATCGTCATGGGTCCATCTCCTTGATGACGGTTTTGAGCCTGTCGATCCGCTCCGGCCAGAAGCCGCGATAGCGGTCGATCCAGTCGGTCAGGGGCGCGAGGCCCGCCGGATCGACCCGGTAATAGGCGAACCGGCCCTCACGGCGTTCCGTCACCAGCCCCGCCTCGCGCAGGGTCGCCAGGTGCTGGGAAATGGCCGGCTGGGAGACGGCGAAACCGGCCTTGAGCTCGGTGACGCTCATCTCGCCATCGGCCAGTCGCTCGAAGACCGCGCGGCGGGTGGGGTCAGCCAGGGCTCGGAATATGGCGGAGGACAGCATGGATATTACATAAGTGTATGCTTATGCATTTGACAAGCGCCATTTTCAGCGCCATCGGCTGGACCCAGGTTCGCGCCTACCGGCCGCGTGGAGTACCGCCGATGAATCACCCCCTCGCCGCCGCTGTCGCCGCCCTGGCCCTAGGCTTGGCCGCCGGACCCGGCCTGGCCGCCACGGCGCCCGCGGTCAGCATCCAAAGCTTCGCCCAGTTGAAGCTGCCCCTGCCCTACCCCTATGACGAAAAGGCCGACGCCAATACGGCCGTGGCCGCAGCCAAGGCCCAGGCCAAGGCGCAGCACAAGCTGTTGGTGATCGATCTTGGGGGCAATTGGTGTGGTGATTGCCGCATCCTGGCCGCAACCATGGACCTGCCGGAGCTGAAGGCCTTTGTCGACGCCCACTATGAGGTGATCACGGTCGATGTGGGCCGGTTCGACAAGAACCTGCAGATCCCCGCCCACTATGGCATCACCCAGCGGCTGGAAGGCGTGCCGGCCCTGCTGATCGTCGACCCCAGCACCGACCATCTGCTGGATGGCGGCCATGTCGCCGCCCTGGCTGACGCGCGCCATATGACACCCCAGGCCCTGGCCGACTGGCTGGCCCAATGGGCGAAATAGCCAGCCGGGCGATATGGGCGGCGGCGGCGAGCTGACGTCGGACGCTTTCCCGCAGGGGCGAACTGGAATCTTCATCCGCCCTGGGCTAAGGAGGGTTCGGGTCTCCGTAGCTCAGCCGGATAGAGCACAGGTTTCCTAGCCAATTGGGCATCGAGATCGGAAACGCCTCGATGAATCCGCTCAAATTCGGGGAACGCTTCGGCCTTCGCGCCATGCCAATCCCGAGCCAAGCCCGGAGACGGGAAGGTGTAGAGACTAGACGGGCGGCGCCTAAGACCCTCTGCGGGTTATGGTGAAGGGATAGTCCAGACCACGAACGCCGGAAGGCGGCGGCGAAAGCCGAAGTGGGATGAAACCTGGGGTCGCGTGTTCGAGTCACGCCGGGGACGCCATATTTCTTTGGGGGTAGCGGCAAAAATCCGCTTACTTGGAGTCCGGGCCTGGATCACGACAGGTCCCATCGCCAGTCGCGGACTTCCGGCATGTCGTCGCCATGCTCGCCGATATAGAGCTTGTGACGCTCCATGATCGTCCAATAGCGCTCCGTGGCTTTTTCGACCTGGCCGGAAAGCCGCGGAATACGCTCGATAGCGTCCAGGGCGAGCTGGTAGCGGTCGAGATTGTTCAGCACCACCATGTCGAAGGGGGTGGTGGTGGTGCCCTCCTCCTTGTAGCCGCGCACATGGATATTGTCGTGATTGCGCCGCCGATAGGTCAGTTTGTGGATGATGGCCGGATAGCCGTGAAAGGCGAAGATCACCGGCTTGTCGGCCGTGAACAGCGCGTCGAAGTCCTGGTCCTCCAGGCCGTGCGGATGTTCCGACTGGGGCTGCAGAACCATCAGGTCGACCACATTGACCACCCGGATGCGGATGTCGGGAATATAGGCGCGCAGGTGTGCGACAGCGGCCAGGGTCTCCAGGGTGGGAATGTCGCCGGCGCAAGCCATGACCACATCGGGATCGCCGTCATCATTGCTGGCCCACGGCCAGACGCCTATGCCCGCGGCGCAGTGCCGTACCGCGGAAGCCATGTCGAGCCACTGCCATTCGGGCTGTTTGCCGGCGACGATCAGATTGATGTAGTTGCGGCTGCGCAGGCAGTGATCGGCCACCGATAACAGGCAGTTGGCGTCCGGCGGCAGATAGATGCGGGCGGTATCGGCTTTCTTGTTGGCCAGGTGATCGATGAAGCCGGGATCCTGGTGGGAGAAGCCGTTGTGGTCCTGGCGCCAGACATGCGAGGTGAGCAGATAGTTCAGGGAGGCGATCGGCTTGCGCCAGGGGATCGTCCGGGTGACCTTCAGCCATTTCGCATGCTGATTGACCATGGAATCGACGATGTGGATAAAGGCTTCGTAGCAGGAAAAAAGACCGTGCCGGCCGGTCAGCAGGTAGCCTTCCAGCCAGCCTTCGCACAGATGCTCGCTCAGAACCTCCATGACACGGCCGTCCTGGCTCAGGTCGGTGTCGTTCTCTTCGACCTGCGCCATCCAGGCCTTGCCGGCCACCTCGTAGACGGCCTCCAGCCGGTTAGACGCGGTCTCGTCCGGGCCGAATAGGCGGAAATTCGCGGTGGGAAGATTGAGCTTCATCACATCGCGCAGGAACACGCCCAGGACGCGCGTGGCTTCCGCCCGCACGGCGCCAGGCTTGGCGACGGCGACGGCGTAGTCCTGAAAATGCGGCATGGACAATGGCCGGAGAAGTTCTCCGCCATTGGCGTGAGGATTGGACCCCATCCGGCGGTGACCCGTCGGCGCCAGCGCGGCCAGGTCTTCGTGGAATTTGCCGCTCGCGTCGAACAATTCGTGTGCGCGATAGCTCATCATCCAATCTTCGAGCTGCTGCAAATGCTCGGGGTTGCTGAAATTCGCGATCGGCACCTGATGCGCGCGCCATGTGCCCTCGACCGGCTTGCCATCCACCACCTTCGGGCCGGTCCAGCCCTTGGGCGTGCGCATGACGATCATCGGCCAGCACGGTCGCTCCTGGCGCCCCGACGCGCTATGGGAGCGAGCGACGCTCTGAATCTCGCTGATCCGCGCCAGCACCACATCGAGCGTGCATGCGAGCGCCTGGTGGACTACCGCCGGGTCGTCGCCCTCGACGAAATGCGGATCGTATCCATACCCCCGCAGGAGGCTGGTCAGATCTTCCCGGCCGATGCGGGCCAGGATGGTCGGGTTGGCGATCTTGAAGCCATTCAGGTGAAGGATCGGCAGCACCGCGCCATCGCGGGCGGGATTGAGGAACTTGTTCGAATGCCAGCTGGCCGCCAGCGCGCCCGTTTCCGCCTCGCCGTCCCCGACGACGCAGGCGACGATCAGGTCGGGATTGTCGAACACCGCGCCATAGGCGTGGAGCAGGGAATAGCCCAGTTCCCCGCCCTCGTGGATCGAGCCGGGCGTATCCGGCGAGACGTGGCTGGGGATGCCGCGGGGCCAGGAAAACTGTCGAAACAGTCGGCAAAGCCCGTTGCGGCTGCGCTCGACCGCCGGATAGCGCTCGGTATAGGAGCCTTCCAGATAGGTCTGCGCCACCAGGCCAGGACCGCCATGCCCCGGGCCGGTGACGAACATCATGTTCAGGTCATGTTGTTTGATCAGCCGGTTGAGATGGACATAGAGCAGGTTGAGGCCAGGCGTGGTGCCCCAGTGCCCCAGCAGGCGCGGCTTGATGTGCTCAAGCTTGAGCGGCTCTTCAAGCAGCGGATTGTCCTGCAGATAAATCTGCCCCACCGACAGATAGTTCGCCGCCCGCCAATAGGCGTGCATGCGCTTCAGGAGATCCGGCGACAAAGGCCCGGCGGTCGTCTCGGGCGCAAGCAGGGTCATTCCTTGGCCTTGGGCGCGGACTTCTCGTTGTGCCCGCCGAATTCGAAGCGCAGGGCTGACAGCAGCTTGTTGGCGAAAGCGGCGTTGTTGCGGGAGGTGAAGCGTTCATACAGCGCCGCGCTGATCACCGGGGCCGGCACGCCTTCGTCGATGGCGGCATGGAGCGTCCAGCGCCCCTCCCCGGAGTCCGAGACGCGGCCTTCGAAACCCTCCAGATCGGGGCTCTTTCGCAGGGCGCTCGCGGTGAGGTCCAACAGCCAGGAGCTGACCACGCTGCCTCGCCGCCAGACCTCGGCGACCTGAGCCACATCGATGTTGTAGCCATAGTGTTCAGGGTGACGAAGGGGCGTGGTTTCGGCGTCCACCTCATCCGCCTGCAGGCCGACCCCGGCGCTATTGATGATGTTGAAGCCCTCCGCATAGGCCTGCATCAGCGCATATTCGATGCCGTTGTGGACCATCTTGACGAAATGGCCCGCCCCGCTGGGACCGCAGTGCAGATAGCCCTGCTCCGCGGCTGAAATCTCGCCTTCGGCGCCGGCCGTGCGCGGGGCGGTTGCGACGCCGGGCGCCAGGGTGCTGAAGATCGGGTCGAGATGGCGAACCGTCTCGGGATCGCCGCCGATCATGTGGCAATAGCCTCGCTCCAATCCCCAGACCCCGCCGCTGACGCCCACGTCCAGATAGCGCAGCTGCTTGGCCGCCAGTTCGCCCGCGCGGCGGATGTCATCGTGATAGTAGGAATTGCCGCCATCGACGACGATATCGCCCGGCTCAAGCAGAGGGATCAGGGACGCCAGCACCGCATCCACCGTGGCCGCCGGAATCATCAGCCAGACCACCCTGGGCTTGGCGAGTTTCCGCACGAATTCGTCGAGGCTGTCTGATCCCGTCGCTCCCTTCTTGATGAAGGGCTGTTGGGCCTCTGGGCGCCGCGCATAGACGACGCAGGAATGGCCGCCGGCCATCAGGCGCAGCACCATGTCGCCGCCCATGCGACCAAGGCCGATCATGCCGATTTGCATCGCTCTTCCCGTCATTGTCCGATGAACGCTCGCCACCACCCATGGCGCCGTAGGGGCCGCGCGGGCCGTTGGGCGTCTTGCCCCTGCGGAACGCGGTTGGGGGTCTGGGAGTTGCACAGATTGGGCGAGATGGCGCGCCGAAAGTGGCGGGTGGGAAGCGAATGAAATCAGGGTTCCTGGCGGCCACGCCGCCCTCGCCTGTTGGACAGACGGTGGGCGACGGGCGCGTGCTGCGCCACCCAGACAAAATCCTGGCGGTTGTTTCGGACGTGGACGGAACGCTTGTCAACGATCGCAAGATCTTGACCGACCGCTGTCGCCGCGCGGTGGAGCAATTGCGCGAACGCGGGATCGCGTTCGCCATTGTCAGCAGCCGTCCGCCACGAGGCATGGCGGCGTTGATCAAGCCTCTGGGTCTGACCACGCCCATGGCCGGATTCAACGGCGGTCTTCTGGTGACGCCACAACTGATCCCGCTGGAGGAGCATCTTCTCGCCGCCGACGCCGCGCGCCGGACCGTTGCGACCTTGACCACCCACGGCGCGGATGTCTGGGTGTTCACCGGGCAGGACTGGCTGGTGCGCGATCGCAACGGCGTCAATGTCGACCGTGAAATCATGACGGTGGGATTTGAACCCATTGTGGTGAAGGACTTCGGCCAGGCGCTCGACGCCACCGCCAAGATCGTTGGGGTCAGCGACGATCCCGATCTTCTCTCGCGCTGTCAGTCGGATCTCGACGCACAACTTTCAGGCCACGCCAACATCGTTCGTTCGCAGCGCTATTATCTCGATATCACTCATCCCATGGCGAACAAGGGCGCGGCGCTGTTGGCGATCGCCAAGCAATTACGCATTCCCCCGGCGGCGATCGCGGTAATCGGCGACGGGGCCAATGACATGGCGATGTTCGGCCCGAGCGGCCTCAGCATCGCCATGGGCAACGCCGAGCCGCAGGTTCAGAGCGCGGCCGACCACGTCACGGGACGAAACGATGATGAAGGATTTGCTCAAGCCATGGAGCAATTCATCCTCAACCGATCCAACCCAGGCGGTGGCGACGAGCCATCCTCTTCAACAGGTGACCTTCCATGACCCCGCGCGTGAAGGAAATTCTTGGCTGGTACGGCGCTGACAACCCTGGAACCCTCACCAATCTGGCCCGGATCTTGGATCACGGCCGGCTTGGCGGCACGGGCAAGCTGGTGATCCTGCCCGTCGATCAAGGCTTCGAACATGGACCCGCGCGGTCCTTCGCCTCCAACCCTCCGGCCTACGACCCCCGCTACCATTTCGAACTGGCGCTGGCCGCGGGCTGCAGCGCCTATGCGGCGCCCTTGGGGTTCCTGGAGGCGGCCGCTCGCGATTTCGCCGGCGAGATTCCACTGATCCTCAAGCTCAACGACAACGATACTCTGGGCGATCCGCCCGATCCGAACCAGGCCATGACCGCCGAGGTCCAGGATGCCTTGCGACTGGGCTGCTGCGCGGTAGGTTTCACCATCTACCCTGGCTCCGGCCACCAACTGGCGATGTACGAACAACTCAGGGCGTGCGCTGCGGAGGCCAAGCGCAACGGCTTGGCCGTGGTCGTGTGGACCTATCCACGCGGTTCGGGCCTGAGCAAAGAGGGCGAGACCGCGATCGATGTGGTCGGCTACGCCATCCAGATCGCCGCGCAGCTCGGAGCCCACATCATCAAGGCCAAACTGCCGACGGCGGTGGTCGAGCAGGACGCCGCCCGAAAGGTCTACGCCAAGTTCGACATCCCGATCGCCACGACGGCTGAACGCGTGCGGCATGTAGTGGATTGCGCCTTCGCCGGTCGGCGTGTCGTGATCTTCTCCGGGGGCGCCGAGGTGTCCGACGAAGCGCTGTTGGACGAGGTGCGCGGCATCCATGCCGGCGGCGGGTTCGGGTCGATCATCGGCCGCAATTCCTTCCAGCGACCAAGAGCCGAGGCCCTGGATCTGTTGCGGTCCGTCATGGATATCTATTCTTCAGTTCCCGCTACGTCTTAGCGGCGCACTGGCCGCGACCGCAGCCCTGACCAACGCCTATTACCCAGGACGCCCCGGGGCGTGAACACCAAGTCCGGCGATCGGTGCAGACAGGGAGTCCCGCTCGAGCAAACCCCCAAGTCCTGACGCCGCGGCCGGTTGGACGGCGGCCGGGCGGCAGAAGGGCTGGGACGAATGGTTAGCGGTTGGCGGACGGCGTGGGGGCCACGATCTCACGATCAAAGGTGATCGTGGTGATCCGGGCGTCCAGCCCCTGGACCGCAGCGGCCGTGAGGTCACCGGCCATATTGCCGCCAAGCACCGAGCCCCGGTCGATGAGCAAGCCGCAGCCCCTGGCGGCGTAGACCTGCGCGAGAACCGGCCGCAGTTCGTCGCCGATCCGGTTCAGCGCCTTCTGCCGGGTCAGTTCGATTTCGCGCGAACGAAGCGCCGCCTTGTCCTGCAGCGCCTTGACGCGCCCGGCGAGAGCCTGTTGCTTTTTCTGGGCCTGGACTGGCGTCAGGCTCGATCGCTGGGCCTCGAGCGATTTCGCCTCCGTCTCGACCGACTGGCGCTCGACGTTGATTTCGGCCTGGGTCTGTTCCGTCAACTGCGTCAGGCGCGCCGCAGCGGCGAGGCCGATCTTCGCGTTGGCGAACACCGCCTGCTGCGAAAGCAGACATAGCCCAGGAATTTGCGGCCCGCCCAAGGGCGAGACGTTCGGGCCGGGCGCAGGCGGGCTGGGCGCGGGCGCCGTCGACTGGGCCAGGACCGGCGTGGCGCACAGGGCGGCGAACAGGCCGGCGACAAGGACTCGAGACATGGACTTTCCTTCTGGCATGACGCCTTTCGAGCTTTAGACGCTCGATCGATTTGCTTCAGCAGGCCTTATAGGCCGCGTGTCGCCGGCATGGAACGCGCGGGTGGCGGAAAGGTCGATCACGCAAAGGTTTCAGCCGCCGCGGCCCTGGATCTGGCGGCCAATGAAAAATACGTACGGAGCCTTCCGTGCACGGTATAGAATACCATCGTTCACGGAACGACGAGGCGCGCACGAAGCCCCATGCGGCGGCCGCCCGCCTAGTGGCCGCCGAAGGCGATCAGGGTCGAGACCGGCACGCCCAGGTCACGCAATCTGGCGGCGCCGCCGAGGTCGGGCAGGTCGATGACGAAGGCGGCGGCGACAACCTCGGCGCCGGCCTGGCGCAGGAGCTGCACGGCGGCGATGGCGGTGCCGCCGGTGGCGATCAGGTCGTCGACCAGCATCACCCGCTCGCCGGAGACCACCGCGTCCAGGTGCATCTCCATGGAATCGGTGCCGTATTCCAGGGCGTATTCCACCGCGATGGTCTTGTGCGGCAGCTTGCCTTTTTTGCGCAGGGGTACGAAGCCGGCCGACAGCTGGTGGGCCACGGCGCCGCCCAGGATGAAGCCGCGCGCCTCAATGCCAGCCACCTTGTCGATCTTGCGGCCGGCGATCGGCTGGACCAGCTCGTCCACCGCCCGGCGAAAGGCGCGCGCATCGCCCAGCAGGGTGGTGATGTCGCGAAACATGATGCCGGGCTTGGGATAGTCCGGAATGGTGCGTATGGCGTCGGCCAGATTCATCCGCGCATCTCTTTCATCTCTAAAAACGGCCCTTTCGTCTTGAAAAGAGCGGGGGCCGGATCGGGGTCAGAGCGCCCGGCCGGCGATTATTCTCAGCTTTTCCACCATCGCCGGATCGCGGGCCGCGGGCGCGGTGATGATGGCGTCGGTCAGAACGGTGTCGATCGGCGAGGGTTCACGCCGACCTTGAAGCCGGCTGGCCAGCTTGACCACCAGATCGCGCGCCTTGGCCGCATTGTCCATCAAGCAGGCGATAATCTGGGCGACCTCGACATGGGCGATGTCCTCGTGCCAGCAGTCATAGTCGGTGACCATGGCCACCGAGGCGTAGGGCAGTTGCGCCTCGCGCGCCAACTTGGCTTCGGGCATGTTGGTCATGCCGATCACGTGGCAGCCCCAGGCGCGGTAGAGCTCGCTCTCGGCCCGGGTGGAGAACTGCGGGCCTTCCATGGCCAGGTAGGTCCCGCCCTCGACCGTCTTGGCCCCCGCTTCGCGCGCAGCGTCGGCGGCCAGGCCGGCCAGGCGCGGACAGACCGGGTGGGCCATGGAGACGTGGGCGACGAGACCGGGGCCAAAGAAGCTTTTTTCCCGAGCGAAGGTGCGGTCGATGAACTGATCGACGACGACAAAGGTCCCTGGATCGAGCGTCTCACGCAGGGAGCCGACGGCGGAGAGGGAGATCAGGTCGGTGCAGCCGATTTGCTTCAGGGCGGCGATATTGGCGCGGGCGTTGACGCTGGAGGGGGGCAACAGATGGCCGCGGCCGTGCCGGGGCAGGAAGGCCAGTTTGAGCGCGCCGAGGGTTCCGGTGAGGATCTGGTCGGAGGGTAGGCCCCAGGGCGTGTCCTGGCTGATCCAGCGCGGATCCTGCAGGCCGTCGATATCGTAAAGGCCCGAGCCGCCGATCACTCCCAGCACCCACTCGCTCAACGCCAGCCTCCTCAAGTCCGTTCACAGCCTTCCTAGCCCGGCGGGCCGGGCAAGGGCCAGGGCGAATGGCGTCCGTTAGCTCAGTTTGATCTCGCGCAGGCGCTGCAACAGAAAATCGCGGGCGGTGATGGGCTCGAGATAGCGGTTCGGGCGGTCCGGCGTGATGCAGGACGGCAAGGTCTGGATCAGGTAGTCCGGGGCGAAATGCAGAAAGAATGGGGTCGAATAGCGGGAGAAACCGCGCCTTTCGGGCGCCGGATTGACCACCCGGTGCGACGTCGAGGGCAGGACGCCATTGGTCAGACGCTGCAGCATGTCGCCGATATTGACCACCAGCGATCCGGCCGGGGGATTGATCGCCAGCCAGCGGCCGTCGTGATCGAGCACCTCCAACCCAGCCTCTTCGGCCCCGAGCAGCAGAGTGATGGTGTTGATATCTTCATGCGCCGCGGCGCGGACCCCGCCACCTTCGGCCGGCGCCGGCGGATAGTGAAGCAGGCGCAGGATACTGTCGCCGTCCTGCACCGTGGCGGCGAAGAAATCGTCGTCCAGTTTCAGATAGCGGGCTATGGCTCGCAGGATGCGACGCCCCAGGGCCTCCAGGGCGTCATAGAGGGCGGTCAGGTCCTGGCGGAATTCGGGGATTTCGGCCGGCCAAAGATTCTCGCCAAACAGGGCGCGATAGGGATGGCCCTCGGGCAGTTCACGGCCCACATGCCAGAATTCCTTCAAATCATAGTGGTCGGCGCCCTTGGCGGTCTCGACGCCAAAGGGGGTGTAGCCGCGCTGGCCGGCCCCGCCCGGAACCCCATAGGCGCGCTTGACCGCTTGCGGCAGGGCGAACAGGGCGCGGGTGTCGGCGAGAGCCCGGCCGATGGTTTCGCCCGGAATATCGCAGTCGGCCAGCACGGTGAATCCGTAGCGCTCGAACGAGGCGCCGAGGGTTTCGGCGAAGCCGGCGAAGTCGGTCTCATAGGCCGACAATGAAACAGGCGTGATGGGCAAGGCGAACCTGAACTGACGGTGGCGGGAGTCCGGCTGGATAACTGAACCGCCCGCGAAACTGAAGCCGCGCCACAGATTATAGATGAACCAACCGACCCGCTAAGGTGTTCTGAGTCAGGTTCGGAGGAAGCGCGTGACGGGAGCGCCGTCTCGTCGTCCTCGTTGACAAGAAGGAAGACGATCATGCGAACTCTCTTAATCACCGCGGCGATATTCGCGGCCATCAGCGGAACCGCGATGGCGCAGACCAGCGACGCGACCGCGACCGGCTCTGGCCAGCCCGTCAATCCAGCGCCCTCTACGACCGGCCCAGTCAATCCGGCGCCGTCTACGGCCAGTCCGGACACGTCGAGCCAGGGCTCCATGGCGCCATCCAGCGACGCCACGACCGGGGCCGCGCCCGCATCCTCCGCGCCCGCGCCCAACGCCAACAGCTCGGCTTCCGATACCAGCGCGCAGGCCGCGGCGCCCGAAGCGGCCCAACCTTCCGGCGACTATCCGGTGTGCAAGACCCGCTCGCAGGATCACTGCCGGGTGAGACACCACGCTCGCTAACGGGTTCGCCCAATCGGCTGAATGGCGATCCTCGCTCATTCAGCCAAGGCGATCAGCGCAGCGATAGGGCGGCGCCTGCCTCCCTGATCGTATCGATCTTCGCCCCGAACAGGGTCCAGTCGTCGTGGTCCGCGATCGCCGCCCACAGCGCCTCGATCTCGTCATAGAGCAGTTCCTCGGGGTTGGAGCGGCTGAAATAGGCATGGGCCAGGCGCTCGGGCCGATCGCTTTCGAACCCGGCCAATTTCTGGCGAAATGCGGTGAAGGCCTCGCCGCCATAGAGGCCGGATCGTGCGCCCGCCAACGCTCGCCCCTCTGACGCAACGCCGCCGAACCAGTCGAAAAAGAACGGCTCCCAGCGCAGGGCTTCTCCGCCCTCGGCCAGGGCGCGGAACGCGGCGTTGACCAAGTCCACATCCGCCTCGGCCGAGACGGGCTTGACCCCCAGACGGTTCAGCATCGCGGCGGTCAGTTCATACCGATAGGCAGCGGAAAAACCCTGCAAGACTTCGATCAAGGCTTCGCGGTCGGCGACCAGCGACAGGCTGGCGGCCAATTGCTGCAGGTTCCAAAACACTGCCTCGGGCTGGCGGCCGAAGCTGTAGAGTCCGGTCTGGTCGAAATAGGCGGCGACAAAGTTGGGATCGTTTCGCGGCAGGAAGCGGTAGGGGCCGTAGTCGAAACTTTCGCCGGTGATATTGAGATTGTCGGTATTGAGCACCCCATGCACGAACCCGGCCGCCATCCACCGCGCCACCAGATGAGCCGACCCGGCCAAGGCGCTGCGCAGCAGGCCGACGGCGCGTTCGCTGCCCTCCACGCCCAAAAGTTCGGGGTAATAGGCTTCGGCCGCGTGATCCACCAGGCGCTGGATATTGTCGGCGCGATCCTCGAAGGCGTGCCGCTGGAAGGTGCCGAACCGCACATGGCTATGAGACAACCGGGTCAGCACCGCTGATCGCGTAGGGCTGGGCTCGTCCCCCCGCTGCAGATCTTCGCCGGTCTCGACCAGCGAAAACGCCCGGCTGGTGGGTACGCCCAGGGCTTCGAGCATCTCCGCCGCCAGCACTTCGCGCACGGCGCCCTTGAGGGTCAGGCGGCCATCACCGCCCCGGGACCAGGGCGTGCGGCCCGAGCCCTTCGCAGCCAGGTCGAGTAGCCGGCCAGACCCATTCTCGCGCAGCTGGGCGAACAGAAACCCGCGCCCATCACCCAGATCCGGGTTGTACGAGCGGAACTGGTGGCCATGATAGCGCATGGCCAAGGGCTGGGGCTGGTTGTCCGGCAGGGGCTCGAAACGCGCGAAATGGGCCAGCCATTCGGCGTCGCCGAGGCTTTCGAGACCCACCGTGGCGGCGGCGCGGTCATTGCGAAAGCGCAGATCCGTGCGAGGAAACGGCGCTGCTGCGACAGGGTCGGCGAATTCCGCGCCCAGGCGCATGAATTGCGGATCGGGGCGATAGGCGCTGGAGACGGGCATGCCCGCCAGATGAGACCTTGCGCGGCGGTTGGCAAGCGGGAGACCGGAAGACGTTTGTGCGGCGGCCGACGCATGCTAGCTGCTGGTGGCCACCTGGACCATAAAGCGAGCCCCTTTTGGCCCTTCGCCCGACCCTGGATTTTCTGAAGACCGAGGCCGGTGGCGGCGCAGCCCTGGCCCTGGCCGCCCTGGCCGGATTTGTCCTGGCCAACTCGCCATGGGCCCATGCCTATTTCAGCGCGGTCGGCGCCGACTTCACCATCCAGCTCGGGGGATTTTCCGAGACCTTGACCATCAAGGCCTGGATCAAGGACGGGCTGATGGCCGTGTTCTTTTTCGTCGTCGGGCTGGAGATCAAGCAGGAGGTGCTCAAGGGCGAGTTGTCGAGCCCGCGCAAGCTGGCCCTGCCCGTGGCCGCTGCGATCGGCGGAATGCTGGCGCCCGCCCTGGTCTATCTGGCCTTCAACCTGGGAGCGGGCGGCGCCCGGCACGGTTGGCCGATCCCCACCGCCACCGACATCGCCTTCGCCCTCGCCGCCCTGGCCCTGGTCGGGCGAGGCCTGCCGCAATCGCTGCGAATCTTTCTGCTGGCCATGGCCATAGCCGACGACCTTGGCGCTGTAGCCTTGATCGGCGTGCTGTTCACCAGCCAGATCCACATCTGGCCTCTGGCCGGCGCCGCGGTGACCCTGATCGGGTTGGTGGCGCTGTCGGAATGGAAGGACGCCCCGTTCCTGCTGCGCGCCGTGGGCTTTCTCGTGCTGGGCGCCTTTACCCTCAAGTCGGGGATCAACACCTCGCTCGCAGGCGTCGCCGCGGCCCTGACCGTGCCGATCGGGCCTCGGCGGCCAGGGCAGGAGGCGGTGCTGAAGCATTTCATGCGCAGCCTGCATCCCTATGTCGCCTATGGCGTGCTGCCCCTGTTCGCCCTGACCACCGCAGGCGTTTCCCTGGCCGGGGTCTCGCCCCGCGATCTGCTGGGACCGGTCCCTCTGGGCATCGCCGCCGCCCTGCTGCTGGGCAAACAAACCGGGGTGCTCGCGGCGATATGGATCGCCATCCGTAGCGGCGTGGCGCGTCGCCCGACCGGCGCCACCTGGCTTGAACTCTATGGCGTGGCCACGCTCTGCGGCATCGGCTTCACCCTGAGCCTGTTCCTGGCCGCCCTGGCCTTTCCCGGCGAGGGGCCGATCAGCACCCAGGCGGCCCTGGGGGTGGTGGCCGGATCGCTGCTCTCGGCCGGGCTCGGAGCCGGCGTGCTCGCGATCGCCGCGGCCCGCCGCCGGCGCCTGCGGGCGGAGGACGAAGACCAGGACGGATAGGGTTTTAGGTCAGCGCCGCCTTGAGCACGGCCGCCGTCTCATCGATCACTGGCCCCACCGCCGGCGACACCCCGGCCATGTTGTAGAAGCCGTGTATGAAGTGGGCGTATTCGCGGTGCTCGACGGCCACCCCGGAGGCTTCGAGTTTTTCCGCATAGGCCCGCCCCTCGTCCTTCAAGGGGTCGAAGCCAGCCGTGGCGATAAAGGCCGGCGGCAGGCCGGCGAGGGACGGATGCAATAGGATACTGGCCTGGGGGTTGGCCGCATCGCCATCGCCGAACAGGCAGGCGGTGAACCAGTCCATGCCCTTCTTGGTCAGGAAATGACCCTCGCCCAGCTTACGCATGGATTCGGTCTCGCCGGTGAACTGCACCACCGGATAGAGCAGCAGCTGGAAGGCCAGCCTGAAACGGCCCTGATCGCGCAGCGTGATGGCGGTGGAGGCGGCCAGATTACCGCCGGCCGAATCGCCGCCGACGGCGATGTGGGCGGGGTCGAAGCCGATCTCGGCGGCGTGCTCAAACACCCAGTTGGCCGCGGCGATCGCATCTTCATGGGCTGCTGGAAACTTGGCTTCCGGCGCCAGGCGATAGTCCACCGCCAGGATGCGGACGCCCGAGGCCTGGGCGAGACGACGGCAAAGCCCGTCATGGGTCTCCAGGTCGCCGATCACAAAGCCGCCGCCATGGTAGAAGATCAGCCCCGGCCCTGACGCCGCCGCACCCTTGGGCGTATAGAGCCGCGCGCCGATCGGCCCGGCGCCGCCGGAAACCTGCAGATCGCGAATCTGGCCGTCGAAGGCCACGTCGCCATCGGTGCGCAGGCTGCGATAGATGGCCCGGCTCACATCCAGCGGCAGGGTTTCGAACGACGGAGCAGCCGCCGCGCGGGCGGCGTCGAGCATGGCTTTGAACTGAACGTCGAGCATGCCCGGCCTCCCGTCGTGTTTGTGGTGTTGGAACAGGAAAAGGGCCGGCGGAGCGATCCGCCGGCCCGATGAGCCTGAAGGCTATTCAGCCGCCTGGGCTGGCGTATAGCCCAGGACCGCCTTGGTTTCGAGGAATTCGGCGAAGGCGTGATCACCCCATTCGCGGCCATTGCCCGACATCTTATAGCCGCCGAAAGGCGCCATCATATCCCCGCCGGCGCCGTTGATGCTGACCTGGCCGGCGCGCAGCTGCGAAGCCACTTCGCGGATCTTGCCCTGGTCCGAACCGGAGATATAGGCGGCCAGACCATATTCGGTGTCGTTGCCGACCCGGACGGCTTCTTCCACCGTGTCATAGCCGAGGATCGCCACCACCGGGCCGAAGATTTCTTCCTTGGCGATGGTCATCTCGTTGTTGACGTTGGCGAAAACGGTTGGCTTGACGAAATAGCCCTTGTCCAGGCCTTCCGGGCGGCCGACGCCGCCGGTGACCAGGGTGGCGCCCTCGTCGATGCCCTTCTGGATCAGGCCCTGGATCTTGTTGAACTGGACCTCGGAGACAACTGGACCCATCTGCGAATTGCCATTGGGATCGCCGACGGTGATGCCTTCCGCCGTCGCCTTGGCGATGGCGATGACCTCTTCCATCTTCTTGGCCGGGACCAGCATCCGGGTCGGAGCGTTGCAGGACTGCCCGGAGTTCTGCATCACATGCATGATGCCGCCGCCGACGGCCTTCTTCATATCGGCGTCTTCCAGGATGATATTCGGGCTCTTGCCGCCCAGTTCCTGGGCCACGCGCTTAACGGTCGGGGCGGCGGCCTTGGCCACTTCGATGCCGGCGCGAGTCGAGCCGGTGAACGAGACCATGTCGATTTCCGGGTGCGAGCTGATCGCCGCGCCGACCACCGGGCCGTCGCCGTTGATCATGTTGTAGACACCGGCGGGAACGCCCGCAGCGTGCATGATCTCGGAGAAGATGTAGCCCGAGAAGGGCGCGACTTCCGATGGCTTGAGCACGATGGTGCAGCCGGTGGCGAGCGCGGGAGCGACCTTGCAGACGATCTGGTTGATCGGCCAGTTCCAGGGGGTGATGAAGCCGCAGACGCCAATCGGTTCCTTGACGATGCGGGTCGGGCCGCGATCTTCCTCGAACTTATAGGTCTTGAGGACTTCGATGGCGGTCTGCAGGTGGCCGATGCCGATGGCGGCCTGGGCGCGCTGCGACAGCGAGGCGGGGGCGCCCATTTCTTCGGTGATGGCCTGGGCCAGGTCGCCGTAACGCTTCTGATATTCGGCGATGATGCGCTGGAGCAGGTCGATGCGCTCTTCGCGGCTGGTCAGCGAGAAACTGGCGAAGGCCTTGCGGGCGGCTTTGGCGGCCTTGTCCACATCGGCGGCCGAGCCCATCGAAATATGGCCGGCGACGCCTTCGGTGGCGGGATTGATGACGTCCAATGTCTTGGGGGTGATCGGATCGACCCAATGACCGTCAATGTAGAATTTCAGATACTCGCGCATCGCGTCCTCCTGGAATCTTGCAACGGGGAATCTTGCAACGGGGCCCCGCATCTCTCGGTAACTGGGCCTTCTCGCCGGCCAATATGAGTGATCAGCGATCACGGGAAAAGGGGGGCCTTGCGCTTTAGGGCTTTGGAAGCCCTTTCACCACCGATGATCGACGGGCTTCCCCTCCAAAACCTCGACGATGCGACGGCGGGTCGAGGCGGTCGTCTCTTCCGGCAAGGCGTCTGGCGCGAACCAGCCGAGCGCCTTGATCTCCCCCCGGGAGGTCGCTCGGCAGGCCCGCCAGTGATCGATGCGATAGAGCAGCACGTGATCGCCCCGGAACCGGCCGTGATTGGCGTGGATGGAGATCAGCCGCGGCGGGGCGGTGATTTCGACGCCGGCCTCTTCGACCAGCTCGCGGGCCATCGACTCTTCCGCGCTCTCGCCATGCTCGACCCCGCCGCCGGGCATGTACCAGCCGGGCATATAGGTGTGTTCGATGAGCAGGATTCGCCCCTCAGCGTCGGTGACCAGGCCCCGCACGCCTAGGGTCATGCCGCGCGTGCGGCGGGCATGGGCATGAAACAGAGGGCGGAACAACGGCTGCAGCAGGCGGCGAAGGGATAGGCTTTGGGATGACATGGCGCAACGCTACAGGAGCGCGGTCTTGCGGTCAGCCGCCCGCCTCGCTAAAGCCGGGTTCAATGTTTCAATTCTGAGGCTCCTCGCCATGCTCGCCATCGGTATGATCGTCGCCTTCATCTTGGTCATTGTGGGCCTGAACTTCTACGAGTTCGGCCGCGGCGATTGAGCTAGGCGGAGCGCGCCGTGACCGGCTCTCGGGGCGCCGCCCTGATCACCGGCGCGCCGCGCCGGATCGGCCGCGTCCTGGCCCTGGCGGCCGTGGAAGCCGGCTATGACGTCGCCTTGCATGCCCGGGCCATAGATGACGACGCCCGTTCCCTGGCCGACGCCGCCGCCGCCGCGGGTCGCCAGAGCGTGCTGATGGAGGCCGACCTGGGCGATCCGCGCGCGCCGGCCGATCTGGTCGGGTGGGCGCAGGACGCGCTTGGCCCCCTGACCCTGCTGGTCAACAACGCCTCGCTGTTCGAGGACGACCGTATCGACACCCTGACCGAGGAGTCGTGGTCGGCGCATATGAACGCCAATCTGCGGGCGCCGATCTTTCTGGCCCAGGCCTTTGCGGCCCAGGCGCCGGCCGGCTCGCTGATCGTCAACATTATCGACCAAAGGGTGCTGCGGCCGACGCCGCAGTTCTTCAGCTACGCCCTCAGCAAGGCGGCGCTTTGGGAGGCGACGCGCACCATGGCCCAGGGCCTGGCGCCGCGCGTGCGGGTCAATGGCATCGGCCCGGGCCCCACCCTGCCTTCGATTCACCAGAGCGCGGCCCAGTTCGCCGCGGAGGCCGCCAATATTCCGTTGCAGCGCCGCGCCACCCCGGACGACATCGCCCAGGCCCTGCGCTATCTGATTGACGCAAGGTCCGTCACGGGCCAGATGATCGCCGTCGACGGCGGCCAGCACCTGGGCTGGCGCACGCCGGACATTCTTACGCCTTAGGCGGCTTAGGCCGCAGACTGGTGCGCCCGTGACTGCAGCCCTGCCCTTTCCGGCTCCGACGTCGTCGCCCGCCCCTCGCCTAGCGCGCTTGCGCGTTTTTGTGCGCGAACTGCGGGTGGAGGCCGAGATCGGCATCTACGCGCATGAGCATGGCCGCAAGCAGCCGCTGGTGATCGATATCGAGTTGGAGATCGCCGCCGCCTCCTGCGACCACATCGCCGACACGCTGAACTACGAGTTGGTCCTGGCCCGCGCGCAGCAGATCGCCGACGCCGGCCACCTGAAGCTGGTTGAAACCTTCGCCGAACGGTTGGCCCGGGCCTGCCTGGAGGATCCGCGGGTGATCCAGGCGCGGGTGCGAGTGGAAAAGCCCGAGGCCCTGGCGCCAAGGGCCGCCGCGGCGGGGGTGGAGATCGTTCTGGACCGGGGCTGAGGGCGCGCCGGATTACGGCGGATTCACTTGTGTCCAGCCCCGGTCGTGCGCATCTAATTTCAGGCCATCGGGTTCGCCGAGTCGTCAGCGGCTTTCGGGCGGGCATGGTCTGGGAGCGCCGTCATGACCGACCTGTCCGGAAGCCTTCCACCGACCGCCGATGCCGCGCACGAGGATCGCACCCTGCCAGCGGTGGTCTATGGTCTCTATTTCCTCGGACTAGCCTATGGCGTCACCGCCCTGATCGGCCTGATCGTCGCCTACGCCAATCTGGGCGCGGCGGGTCCGAAGATGCGCAGCCACTATGTGTTTCAGATCCGCACCGTCTGGATGGGCCTGGCCTGGGCGCTTCTGGGCGGCGCGCTGATCGTGATCGGGGGCGTCCTGTCGATCATCCTGATCGGCATACCGATCATCCAGCTGGGCTTTGCGATCATCAGCCTGATCTGCGTGTGGGTGCTGGCCCGCTGCATCGCCGGCGCGATCTACCTGTCGCAGGACCAGGCCTATCCGCGCCCGCGCAGCTGGCTGATCTGAAAGCCGCCGGACCTAAAGACCGGGACGGGTTTTAGCGCCCGCCGCCGGTGATTTCCTTGATCATGGCCTGGATCTGGGCCTTGCCACCGGCGCCCCACACCACCTTCAGATGGGCGAGCGTGCGGGCGGCGGGGCCTTCGAACTTCCAGTCGCAATCGCTGAAGCGGCAATTGTCGAAGCTGGGCGGCGCCTCGCCCGCATAGACCATGCGGCACGAGCGAAATTCGCAATCGGCGAAGCTTTCGCCGTCCAGGGGTACGGTTTCATGATTGAAAATGGTCGCGGTCTGCAGGGCGCTCATCAGCTTTCATCTTCCGACGAGGCTTGGCCGCCTTGCGGCTCGGAGTCCGCCCGCTCGCGGTCGCGCTGGTCGCGCTTGGCGTTGGCCTTTTCGGCCAGCTTCAACGCCTTTAGCCGCTCACGTTCTTGACGTTCGAAGGAATAGTTTGGCTTGCGAGCCATGGGGGCGACCTCCGGTGCGGCGACAGACGCGCCAGCTGAAGACTGAAGCGCGACCCCCGCAAACAGGATCAACGCCGGATCTGTTTAGCGCGCCTTGCGGGCGGCGTAACGCGCATCACGCTTGGCCTTGGCTTCCGCCTTGGTCAACGCCTTGCGCTCCTTGCGCTGGCCGCGCTTGGCGTCCATGTCGGCCGCCTCGAGGGCTTCCTGCTCGAGCCGGGCGGCTTCCTGCGCTTCGAGCACGGCCTGCTTGGCGGCGGCCTTGGCGGCAGCCCGCTCCTCGCGCACCAGATCAAGTTCCGCGGCGCGCTTGGCCTCGCGCTCGGCGAAATTTGGATCGGTGACCGTCGGCTTGGGCTGGAACTTGGCCAGCAAGGCCTTCTTGGCCTCCGAAGCGGTCTTCAGGCGGTCGGCGAAGCCGGTGTTTAGCGATGCGTTCATGGGACTTTCGGTAGCGCGGGCCTAACGGGACGGAGCCGCCGGGCTGCGTGGGCTTAGCTAGAAAAACGCCGATAATCCGGGCGACCCGTGGTCTGGGGGCCGTCCGCCCGGCTGGCGTCAGAGCATCGCCGGCCCGGATCCTGAGACCCGAACCGGCGCGCGGTCGTTTTAGACGGCTTGAAGCTGGCCGGCCGACATCTTGCCGCTGCGCTGATCGCGCTCAAGTTCGAACGAGAGCTTTTGGCCCTCATTGACCGAACCCAGGCCCGCGCGCTCGACGGCCGAGATGTGGACGAACACGTCCGCGCCGCCATTGTCAGGCTGGATAAAGCCGAAACCCTTGGTGGCGTTGAACCACTTCACTGTGCCGATGGTCATAGAATTCACCTTTCCGGTGTGATTATTCGCGCGACCAAAATGGCGCGCTTGATCAAATTGTCGGAGAGGATCGTGGCAGGCCCGGGAGCTTGCACCGAAGAACAAGCGTGGAGAGCAACCGAACCAAAGCGATATTCGATGGGCCATCTACCACCGATCGCCGGCGAAAATCCAGCAGAATTGGCGACTTATTGGAATAATATTTCCAGGCGATGCGCCCACCGTTCTTGAATCGTGAATGAATTTAGCCTGTTCGCCTCACCCTCCTGCAGCGGCGCTCGTTCTCCACAATTGGGAGGCGACCGTGATATTCACCACGGTCTTGGCCCCAGACCTGCCCAGGCGAGGCCATATCATATTGGCGAGCGCGCGCCCGCTCGCCCTGCTAGGCTGCGTCCGCGGGGCGTAAGGCTTGGAGGGCGTAAGGAGAGTCGATGAACGCCAGAGCCGGGGCGGAAAGCCGAGATCGCCACCTGCTGGTGGTCGACGACGACGACCGCATTCGCGATCTGTTGCGCGAGTTCCTGGCTCGCGCCGGGTTTCGCGTCAGCGTGGCCGCCGATGCGGCGGCGGCGCGCCGATTGCTGCAGGCCCTGGAATTCGATCTTCTGGTGTTCGACGTGATGATGCCTGGCGAGGACGGCTTTTCGCTGACCCGGTGGGTGCGGGCCCATGCGCCGTCGCGATTGACCCCGGTCCTGATGCTCACCGCCCGCGACGCCGCCGGCGACCGCATCGAGGGCCTGACCCTGGGGGCCGACGACTATCTGGCCAAGCCGTTCGAGCCGCAGGAGCTGTTGTTGCGGATCGAGGCGATCCTGCGCCGCACAGCCGCCAAGCCGGCCGGGGCCCGCCAGCTGTCGCTGGGGCGCTGCAGTTTCGACATCGACCGCGGCGAGCTTTTGGATGGCGACACCCCGATCCGCCTCACCGAGGCCGAGGCCCAACTGATGCGCCGCCTGGCGGCCAACGCCCACGCGCCGGTGGACCGGCTGGACCTGGCGCGCGAGACCGCCGACGCCAGCGGCCGGGCGGTGGATGTCCAGGTCACCCGCCTGCGCCGCAAGATCGAGGCCGACCCCAAGGCGCCGCGCTATCTGCAGACGGTGCGCGGCGTCGGCTACATGCTCGCGCCGGACTGATCGGCGGTGGCGCCGTCCCTGTCCGCGCGTCTGGCCTCGCGCCTGTTCTGGCCGCGCCTGTTCAAGCGCTGGCTGCCGACCTCCCTGTTCGGGCGGTCGCTGCTGATCATCGTCCTGCCGGTGGGCCTGATGCAGATCGCGGTGACCTGGGCCTTTTTCGACGCTCAGTGGCAGACCGTCACCGGCCGTTTGTCCCAAGGCCTGGCCGGCGACATAGCCTGGGTGGTGGAGACCTATCAGAGCGATCCATCCCCCGCCGGCTTCGCCAAGCTGACGCGTCAGGCCGACCGCTCCCTGGGCCTGTCGGTGGCGCTGCAGGAGGGCCGCACCCTGCCGACCTCCTATCGCGAATCGCCGATCGTTCCGGTGGACCGCGCGCTGAAGCGCGCCCTGGGCTACCGCCTGGACCAGCCCTTCTGGTTCGATTCCACACGCTATCCCGCCTATCTGGATATCCGGGTGCAGGTGAAGGACGGGGTGCTGCGCATCATCGTGCCGCGCGATCGAGCCATGGCCACCAAGAGCCACATCTTCATCCTGTGGATGACCGGGGCCACGGTGCTTTTGACCGGCGTGTCCATCCTGTTCATCCGCAACCAGGTGCGGGCCATCGAGCGGCTGGCCGACGCGGCCGACGCCTTTGGCCGCGGGGGCGACGTGCCCCAGTTCAAACCCTATGGCGCGCGCGAGGTGCGCAAGGCGGCCCACGCCTTCATCGCGATGAAGGAGCGCATCCAAAGACACATCGACCAGCGCACGGCGCTGCTGGCCTCGGTGAGCCACGATCTGCGCACGCCCCTGACCCGGCTCAAGCTGGAGGCGGCCCTGGCCGAGCCCAGCCCCCGCGTCGACGCCATCAAGCGCGACCTGTCGGAAATGGAGCATATGATCGATGAATATCTCGCCTTCGCCCGCGGCCAGGGCGGCGAGGCCGTGGAAGAGGCCTTGCTGCGGCCGTTGATCGAGGCGGTGGCCGACGGAGCGGTGCGCGGCGGCGCCAATCTGACCCTTCAAACCGACGCCGAACTGACCGCCAAGGTGCGGCCGAACGCCCTCAAGCGGGCCCTGTCCAACCTGATCATGAACGCCGCGGCCCATGGGCGCCAAGTCGCCGTCACCGCCCAGGCCCGCGCCGGCGGCGGGGTGGAGATCATGATCGACGACGATGGGCCGGGGATTCCGGCCGAGCGCCATGAAGACGCCTTCAAGCCCTTCAACCGGCTCGACGAGGCGCGCAACCAAAATGAAAAAGGCGTTGGCCTGGGCCTGGCCATCGCCCGGGACGTGGCGCGGGGACTGGGCGGCGACGTCACCCTTGACCGCAGTCCGTTGGGCGGGCTGAGGGCTGTAGTCCGGCTACCGGGCTGAGCCGTCGCTAGGAGCCCGCCTCCCCCGCCTCGCGCTCCGCCCGTTCCTTGGCGAGCCGGGCCAGCACCCGGCCGCGCCCCTTGGTCAAGGCGGTGATGACCCCGCGCAGGGTGCGCACCTCCTGTATGGTCAGGCGCGAACGGGCGAAGATGACCCGCAGATTGCGCACCATCGAAGGGGTCTTTTCCGGCGGATAGAAGAAGCCGGATGCGTCCAGTTCCCGCTCCAGATGTTCGTAGAAGCCGATCACCTCACCCTGGTCGGCGGGCTCTTCCCCTTCGACATTGAACGCCGGCGACGGCCGGTCGGCCAAGGTCATGCGCCACTCATAGGCGGTCAGGGCCACGGCCTGGGCCAGGTTGAGCGAACGGAACCTGGGGTCGATGGGAATGGTGACGATGGCCTGGGCCAGGGCGATGTCGGCCGTCTCCAGCCCCGCCCGCTCGCCGCCGAACAACAGGCCGATGTTCAGACCCGAATGCGCCGCGGCATTCAACTCCGCCGCGGCCTCGCGAGGGGTGAGGATCGGCAGGCGGGTCTCACGCGGGCGGGCCGTCGTGGCGTAGAGCCGGTGCAGGTCGGCGACCGCATCCTCGATCCGGTCGAACACCCGCGCATTGTCCAGCGGCCAGTCGGCGCCCGAGGCGCTGGCCCAGGCCCGTTCCTGCGGCCAGCCATCGCGAGGGCGGACCATCCGCAGGTCGTGCAGGCCGAAATTGGCCATCACCCGCGCGACCGCTCCGATATTCTCGGCCAGCTGGGGCTCGTTCAGGATAACGCAGGGACAGGGGAGCGCTTCGCTCATTCGCAGGCCAATAGCGGGTTTCGCGCCGCGTCGCGAGCGTCTATAGCGAGACCCTGTTTCGCGCCACCGCCCGGCCCTGTGCGCCGGTTGGCAAGGCGCGCCGTTAAGAGGCTCAAGCTGGAGCGCCCATGGCCAAGATCAAAGTCACCAATCCCGTCGTCGACCTGGATGGGGACGAAATGACCCGGATCATCTGGAAGATGATCAAGGACAAGCTGATCTTTCCCTTCCTGGATCTGGATATCGACTATTACGACCTGAGCATGGAGAACCGGGACGCCACCGACGACAAGGTGACCATCGAGGCGGCCGAGGCCATCAAGCGCATCGGAGTTGGCATCAAGTGCGCCACCATCACCCCCGACGAAGCGCGGGTGAAGGAATTCAGCCTGAAAAAGATGTGGAAGTCGCCCAACGGCACCATCCGCAACATCCTGGGCGGCGTGATCTTCCGCGAGCCGATCCTGTGCAAAAACGTGCCCCGCCTGGTGCCCGGCTGGACCCAGCCGATCATCGTCGGCCGCCACGCCTATGGCGACCAGTACAAGGCCACCGATTTCCTCGTACCCGGCCCCGGCAAGCTGACCATCCGTTTCGAAGGCCAGAACGGCGACGTGATCGAACATGAGGTGTTCGACTATCCGGGCAGCGGCGTGGCCATGGCCATGTACAATCTCGACGACTCCATCAAGGATTTCGCGCGCGCCAGCCTGACCTATGGCCTGGCCCGCAAATATCCGGTCTATCTGTCGACCAAGAACACCATCCTCAAGGCCTATGACGGGCGGTTCAAGGACATATTCGAGGCCATCTTCGAAGCGGAGTTCGCCGCCGACTACAAGGCGGCGGGCATCACCTATGAGCACCGCCTGATCGACGACATGGTCGCCTCGGCGCTGAAATGGTCGGGCGGCTTCGTCTGGGCCTGCAAGAATTATGACGGCGACGTCCAGTCCGACACGGTGGCGCAGGGCTATGGCTCGCTGGGCCTGATGACCTCGGTGCTGATCACGCCCGACGGCAAGATCATGGAGGCCGAGGCCGCCCATGGCACCGTCACCCGCCACTATCGCCAGCATCAGCGCGGCGAGAGCACCTCGACCAACTCCATCGCCTCGATCTTCGCCTGGACCCAGGGGCTGAAGCACCGCGCCAAGCTGGATGGCAATGACGACCTCGAGCACTATGCCGAGACCCTGGAAAAGGTCTGCGTTCAGACTGTCGAGTCCGGCGCCATGACCAAGGATCTGGCCCTGCTGGTCGGCGATTTCCAAGGATGGCTGACCACGGAAGGCTTTATCGACAAGGTCGCCGACAATCTGTCCAAGGCGTTGGCGGCGTAGGTTTCGAAAAGTCGTAAACCACGAAGGACACTAAGGACACGAAGGACGGGAGATGCGCGTCGCGCGACCTCCAGCCCGCCTTGGTGTCCCCCTCGAGGCTTTCGTGGCCTTCGTGGTTGGATTTATTAGACCGCGCTTCGCGCGCCGGACGCTTTAACCCGCCAGGGCCGCCTTGACCGCCGCCACGCCCTCGCCGGCCTTGGCGCCGTCCGGCGCGCCGCCCTGGGCGAAGTCGGGTTTGCCGCCCGCGCCCTGGCCACCCATGGCCAGCACCGCCGCGCGGGCCAGGGCGGCGGCGTCGAAGCGGCCGACCAGATCAGCGGTCAGGGCCACGGCGATCGAGGCCTTACCGTCATTGACCGCCGCATAGGCCACCACCCCATTGCTGGCCAGGCGCTTGCGCGCCTCATCGACCAGCGGGCGCATATCCTTGGGCGAAACGTTCTCGACCACGCGGCCGTCGAACTGGACGCCGGCGACCGCCTCGACCGTGGCGGCTCCGCCGCCGCCGCCCATGGCCAGCTGCTTGCGCGCCTCGATCAGGTCGCGCTCCAACTTGCGCCGTTCGGCGATGATCGCTTCGACCCGTAGGGGCAGCTCGGCCACCGGAACCTTGAACTGCTCGGCCAGGCCCTTGGCCACCGCCGCCTGATCCAGCAGCCAACGGCGCGCGGCCTCGCCGGTCAGGGCCTCGATGCGGCGAATGCCGGCGGCGACGCCGGTCTCCATCACGATCTTGAACAGGGCGATATCGCCGGTGCGGCCGACATGGGTGCCGCCGCACAACTCGACCGAATAGGGACCTTCGCCGGTCAGGGCTTGGCCCAGGGTCAGGACCCGCACGCTGTCGCCGTATTTTTCGCCGAACAGGGCCACGGCGCCGGCGGCGATGGCCTCATCGGGGGCCATGACCTCAGTGCGCGCGGGCAGGTTCTGGCGGATCACCGCATTGACCTCGGCCTCGATGCGATCGAGCTCCTCCCCCGTCAGGGGGCCGCCGTGCGAGAAGTCGAAACGCATCCGCTCGCCATCGACCATCTGGCCCTTCTGGGCCACGTGCGGACCCAGGACATGATGTAGGGCGGCGTGGGCCAGGTGGGCGGCGGAATGGTTGGCGCGCGTGCGCAGGCGCCGCTCGGCGTCCACCGCCAGGCGCACGCGCTGGCCGACCGCCAGGCGCCCCTCGAGGATCTTCAGGGCATGAGCGAACAGCTCCCCGGCCTGTTTCTGGGTGTCGAGCACCTCGGCCCGACCGCCCTCCCAATCGACCTCGCCGCGATCGCCCGCCTGGCCGCCGCTTTCAGCATAGAAGGGTGTCTGGTCGAACAGGACCTCGACGGTCTCCCCCGCCTCGGCCGCCTCGGCCAGAACGCCGTCGCGGACCAGGGCCAGGGTTTCGGCCGTGGTTTCGACCTGATCATAGCCGGCGAACACCGTCGGCCCCAGCCGGTCGCGCAGGCCGAACCATTCGGCCGCCTGAATGGTCTGGCCCGAACCGGCCCAGTTGTCGCGCGCCATCCGCCTCTGGCGGTCCATGGCGACGTCAAACCCTTCCAGATCCACGGTCAGCCCCATGGCGCGCACGGCGTCCTGGGTCAGGTCGAGGGGAAAGCCGTAGGTGTCGTAGAGTTTGAAGGCCACGTCCCCGGCGACCACGCCGCCAGCTCCCAGATTGGCCGTCGCTTCTTCCAGCAGAGCCATGCCCCGGCCCAGGGTGCGGCGAAAGCGCTCCTCCTCCTGGCGCAGGGTTTCCACGATCATCGGTTGGGCGCGGACCAGTTCCGGATAGGCCGCGCCCATTTCCTGCACCAGGACGGGGGCCAGACGGTGCATCAGCGGATCCTGGGCGCCGAGAAGATGAGCGTGGCGCATGGCCCGGCGCATGATCCGGCGCAGCACATAGCCGCGACCCTCGTTGGAGGGAGAAACGCCGTCGGCGATCAGGAAGCAGGATGAGCGCAGATGGTCGGCGATCACCCGATGCGAGGGGGCCGACGCCCCTTCCGCGCGCACGCCGGTCAGCTCGACGCTGGCGGCGATCAGGTTGCGGAACAGATCCACATCATAGACGCTGTGCACGCCCTGCAGAATGCTGGTGAAGCGTTCCAGCCCCATGCCGGTGTCGATGGAAGGTTTGGGCAGGCTGACGCGGGTTCCGTCGGCCGACTGGTCGAACTGCATGAAGACCAGGTTCCAGAACTCCATGAACCGGTCGCCATCCTCGTCGGGCGATCCGGGCGGGCCGCCGGCGATGCCGGGGCCATGGTCGTAGAAGATTTCCGAGCACGGTCCGCAGGGACCGGTGTCGCCCATCGACCAGAAATTGTCGCTGGTGGCGATGCGGATGATGCGATCGTCGGAAAAGCCGGCGATCTTGCGCCAGAGGATCGCCGCCTCCTCGTCCTCGGCATAGACGGTGACCAGCAGGCGGTCCTTGGGCAGGCCGAAATGCTTGTCGATCAGGGTCCAGGCGAACTCGATCGCCCCTTCCTTGAAATAGTCGCCGAAGGAGAAATTCCCCAGCATTTCGAAAAAGGTCAGGTGGCGGGCGGTATAGCCCACATTGTCGAGGTCGTTGTGCTTGCCGCCGGCGCGCACGCAGCGTTGCGACGAGGCCGCCCGAGGCGCCGGCCGCGGCTCGGCGCCCGTGAACACGTTCTTGAACGGAACCATGCCGGCATTGACGAACAGCAGGGTCGGATCGCTTTGCGGCACGAGCGGCGCTGACGGCATGACGGTGTGCCCGTTGTCGCCGAAGTAGTTGAGGAAGGTGCTGCGGATCTCGTTCAGGCTGGGCATCGGCGCTCCGGCGTCGGGGACTATTCCGGTTCCATATAGAAAAACCACGGGCGCGTCGCCAGACAGCGATATGGCCCGGCGCGATCGCCGCGCCGACGCCCGGCCCGAGGCCCGCGTCCTTTGAGTCGCGATCGGCGGCGGCAGACGAAAACAAAAGGAGACGAAAAACAAAAAAAGGACGTCCGAGGCGTGGGCCTGGACGTCCTTCCTATCGTCGCGGCCGCGCGGGGTTCGCGCGGGCGGGCGTGCAGGCGGTTCCCGCAGCGCGCGAAGCGGCCGCGCGAGAGCCCTATTCGTCCTCTTCCGAGGGTCCGCCGACCAGCAGTTCTTCCTCAATAATATCGGACTTGCCGCGCACGGCCTTTTCGATGTCGGCGGCCATGTCGGGATTAGCCTTGAGGAATTCGCGGACATTGTCGCGACCCTGGCCGATGCGCTGGCTGTTGTAGGAGAACCAGGAGCCCGACTTCTCGACCACGCCGGCCTTGACGCCCAGGTCGATGATTTCGCCCAGCTTGGAGATGCCCAAGCCGTACATGATGTCGAACTCCACCTCGCGGAACGGCGGAGCGACCTTGTTCTTGACCACCTTGACCCGGACATTGTTGCCGATGATCTCGTCGCGCATCTTCACCGAGCCGATGCGGCGGATATCCAGGCGGACCGAAGCGTAAAACTTCAGGGCGTTGCCGCCGGTGGTGGTCTCCGGGCTGCCGTACATGACCCCGATCTTCATGCGGATCTGGTTGATGAAGATCACCAGGGTCTGGGTCTTGGAGATGGAAGCCGTCAGTTTGCGCAGGGCCTGGCTCATCAGCCGGGCTTGCAGACCCGGCAGGCTGTCGCCCATTTCGCCTTCGATTTCGGCCCGCGGGGTCAGCGCCGCCACCGAGTCGATGACGATGACGTCGACGGCCCCGGAGCGCACCAAGGTGTCGGTGATCTCAAGCGCCTGCTCGCCGGTATCGGGCTGAGAGACCAGCAGGTCGTCGAGATTGACCCCCAGCTTGTGGGCATAGGACGGATCCAGCGCGTGTTCGGCGTCGATGAAGGCGGCGGTGCCGCCGGCCTTCTGCACCTCGGCCACCACGTGCAGGGCCAAGGTGGTCTTGCCCGAGCTTTCCGGTCCATAGATCTCGACCACGCGCCCCTTGGGCAGGCCGCCGATGCCCAGGGCCAGGTCCAGGCCCAGGGAGCCGGTGGAGACGGACTCGATCTCGACGATCTTGCCCTTCGCCCCAAGCTTCATCACCGAGCCCTTGCCGAAGGCCTTGTCGATCTGGCTCAGCGCTGCATCCAGCGCCCGCCGTTTGTCCGCGTCATCACGTCCCACGAGTCTCAACACCGCCTGAGTCATCTGAAAGAGCGTCCTTATCCCACGATTCTCGCCGCCACCCGGCCCCAGTTCGTCCACCCGGCCCTGGCCCGCGAACGAGACCCGAATGTACATGCTTTGTTCCAGTTCGCAATATGTTCTTTTACGGGGCGATACGGGTTTAATCCGCCCGCACCGCCTTGATATCGAGCTTGGCGGCCCAGGCGTTGAGGTCTTCGCGTTTCAGGGCGGCGGCCATCAGGTCGGGGAACTGGTCGGGGGTGCAGGCGAAGACGGGGACACCCAGGCCTGCGACGCGGGCGGAGAGGCGCGGCGCGGCCGGCCAGGGGCCGCCCTCGACCTCGCCGGCCTCGCTGCGGGCGGCGACCACGGCGCGCAGGGGAGTGCGGGCGGGATAGAAGACCAGTTCGGCCGCGAAGCGGTGGCCGAAGGCGAAGGCGCCGCTGCGCCGGCCAGCCGAGGCGGGGAAGACGTCCAGCAGCACGGCGAAGCGGGGGCCCTGCGGCCAAAGGTTCATCAGCCAGGTGGCGATGCTGACCAGGCCGTCGCGCCGGGTGGAGATGCGTTCACCCAGCACCTCCCAGGTCGAGGCGACGCACAGGGCGGCGGGGTTGTTCAGCAGCTCTTCGCGGGTCTCGGCGCCGACGATTTCGCGGTGCAGTTCCGGATCGTCCGGCTCGGCCCGCCAGGCGCGAGCGGCCAAGGTCAATTTGCCGAACTCGGCGATGGCGGCGTCGAGGCGCTCGTCGGGCGGCAGGAGCAGGAGGCGCGATGGGGCCTCGTCGATCCGCCCGGCAAGGGCGCCGGCCTTGGCGTCGACAAGGCGGCCGGCGATCCGGCGGCAGCGCTCGGTAGCCTCGCCGAGGAAGCCGGTCAGGCCGGTGCGCAGCTGGTCGGCGATCCAGAGTTCGAGGTCATCAAGCCCGGCGGCGACCAGGCGGCGGGTGTCGGCGGCGCGCCTGGCCTGGGCGGCGATGCGGCGCGCCTCGACGGCGGGATCGAGGGCGGCGGGCCTCGGGGCTGGGTCGGGCGCGGCGGCCGCCTCCGACAGGCTTTTGGGCTCGGCCGCGGCCTTGGCCGCCGCCGCCGCGCCGCCCTTGCGCCGGCGCCCGACCCAGTCCAGCACCCAGTCCGGCGCCTGGCCGGCCTGGAAGCTGGCCGCGTCGTCCACATGCAGCCACATCAGGGCCAGAGCGTGCTTGCAGGGGAATTTGCGCGAGGGGCAGGTGCATTTGGTCCCAGGGTCTTCGACATCGGCGACCACGCGATAGGGATTGGCGCCCGAGCCCTGGCATTCGCCCCAGATCAGCGACCCGGACTGAGCCCGGAGCGGCCATTTGGCGGGCTTCAGCAGCGACGCCGCCGCAGACAGCGCGCTCTGGTCCGGCGCCATGGCCTCGATCGCGCTGCGCGATAGGGTCATCGCCCTCCCCCCAAGCTGCGATCCGGTTTAGCGGCAGGCGAGGTCAAGCCGCAAGGCGCCGCAGGAGAGAAGGCTTGGCTGTGGGCAGGCCGGCCAAGACGAGGCCTCTTGGTCAAAGCTCACGCCGAGCGCGCCGGACCGGCCGGCCAGCCGAAAACGCCGATCGCGCACGGTCAATCGGGCCTCCTGATTTTGGAAAGGCCGCGCAATAAGTTCTTCTTTTGTTTCCATCAAACCTGCAACTGCATCGGTGTCTCAGACGTCATGATTCTCGTCGCCATGGGCGGAAACCTCATCCGCAGAAATGCCTATCCGCGAATTCCCAAGCGGACGCTAAGTGGCATAAGTCCAGAAATTTAAGTAATCCAAGTCACCTTTTTCGAGCCAGAAAGCTTCATATCCGTCCCTTCGCTTTCCGATCAAGTAACTCACAACAGCGCCCGGTAGAGAAAAAAATGCCTGAGCCGCATCCTCCCCCGTTCCATACAGATCTTTTTGAAAAAAATGGCAATCAATGCGCGCTCTAGCGCGATATCCGCCGTATTGCTGATCGCTCTCAGGGAGATAGAAATAAATCAGTAGCGGCGTAATTTGCCCATCACTTGCTATAATTTCACACTCTCGACAGAACGCTTCCATGCGAGACTCCTTAGTTGCCCCAATAGGGCGGCGTTTTTACACCAGCTGTACCGCCGACCAGGCATTCGGAATACCTGCTGTTTGCGACACCCCGGCATATCGCTGCTTTTTGCGCGCCTCGCATCGCCTTGACGATCTGGCAGTTAATCATATCGTTTCTCAACAGCTCATCACATTCATCGTCCTGGTCGACTTTCGTTTGCTTGGATTTTTTCGGCTGCTGCGGAGTGTCCCCGGACAGCGACATAGCAGCCAGTCCCAGCACTATCGGCGTGGCCACTGTGGATAGCAGCGATCCAATCCCCTCCAGCGCCGGAAGCGCAGGAACTGCGGGCACAGCGACGCCAGCCCGGCGCGCTGACTTTGGAGGCGTTCCGCTACCTTGCGCCGCCGAACCGGTGGTCCACCATCCTCGCCAGTTCCGCGGCTCAAGGGGATTGAATTTGACAAGGTTCGCATTTGCGGCGGCGATGAGCACCGCACCGTCCAGTGTCACTTCGGATAGCCTCAGGTGCAGCGCAGCGATCATCGCGCGCCCAAGATCCCCACGATTGAGCGCCTCGGCGACCACCGCCAATCCGGACGACATGGAAGTTGCATCGATATCCGGGCCATAGGCGCCCTTCATCAGAGCGCCCAGTTCATCAACTGGCCTGGGTGCGAATCCAACCGCAGTTTTCCTGAGCAGCGGCACACCGGCCAGCGACAGACCGGTTTCCTTGGAGCTCAGACCCAGGCTTCCAGGTTCATCTGCCAGCCGATAGCGCTGAGTGTTTGTGGCCAACCGAACCTCCTGTAGGTGCGAGACGCCATACTATGTTCTTCTTTTGTTCTTGTCAAGGTTGAAGCATGTGGCGGGAGTGTGCGGGCGCCACACAGATCACCTGGCCTTTCGCCTCATCAAGGCCACCGCTTTGAACCGCCGTGTTAAAAGAGCCGCCGCCGTCGCTCGAACCCAACCCGCAAATCCATCCTCAAGGTGGCGCTGTTGGCGCTCGAAGACCGACGGATCGGCTGGCCTGCGCGCGGTATGGGCGCGTGGCGCCTTATTGCGGGCAGACCGGGAACGTGATCGATTTTTCTTGAGCAGCAACGCTTGGTTTTCGATGGCGGCAAGATTAGACAAAACCCGCTCGGAAGAAGCATATATCAAGCGTGACTGAAGATTTACCGCTTCAACGCCCTGTACATATCTATGTATTGAATAGGACGTCGATTCTTTCGGTAACATTATACTCATTTGTCGGATTCAATCGCCACCGATAGGGCGATTCGAAATCCATCTAGTAAAGCGTAACAGGCTGGGGCTCGGGCGTAATGGCGACGACTGGATACGGCAACTTTGATGGCGTGTGGCTGGCGACGAGCGCCGCACCCGCCAGAACCGTCTGGGGGGTCGGGACGGCCAAGATCGTGGCCACCGGCGGCGCCGTGAAACTGGCGTCCAGCGGCCTGGGCGAGACCATGGTCGGGGCCAGCGGCGACGACACCTTCGTCGTCGGATCCACCAAGGATAGCGTGGTTCGCGGCGCCGGCGGCGTGGACACGGTGATCGCCGCCGTGAACTATGTTCTGCCTGCCGGGATCCAGAACCTGACCCTGCTGGGGACCTGGGGCCCTGTGGTGGGCGTGGGCAATACCAGCGCCAATATCGTCAAGGCCGACCGGGCCGGCGAGACCGTTATCGGCGGCGCAGGCGACGACGTGCTGGTCGGCGCCGGCGGCGGCGACACCTTCATCTTCCAGCCGGGATCCGGCAGGGACGTGATCGTCGGCTTTCACACGGCCTCGGCGGGCCACGACGTGGCGCGGCTGCCCGGCTACGGCTTCACCTCGTTCGCCGCGGTTCGGGGAGCCATGACCCAGCACGGCGCCGACGTGTGGCTGAGGCTGTCGGCCACTGACCTGATCGATTTTCGAAACACCACCGTCTCCAGCTTCACCGCCGCGGACTTCCAGATCGGCGTGGACACGGCGGGCAAGGCGATGAGCTTCGATGATGGGTTCAGCAGTCTCAGCCTCTATAACGCCGCCACCCGGACCGGGACCTGGAAGGCCAGCTACGCCTGGGGCAGCCAGACGGGCCTGGACAGCCATACGATCCTCAACGCCGGCGAACGGGAGGTGGACGTCGATCCCAGCTTCGCCGGCGAGGCCCGCGGCCCGCTGGATCTGAACCCCTTCTCCATCAGCAGCGGAATCCTGTCGATCAGCGCCTCGGCGACGCCCAGCTGGGCCAAGTCTTCGCTGTGGAACTACAGCTACGTCTCCGGCGTCCTGACCACCCAGAAGAGCTTTTCCCAGACCTACGGCTATTTCGAGATGAGGGCCGAGATGCCGGCCACGCCCAAGGGCCTGTGGCCAGCCTTCTGGCTGGTGCCGGCCGACGGCAGCTATTCCAGCGAGCTGGACGTGTTCGAAATGGTCGGCGACGCCGCCAACACCATCCACAACTCGGTCCACTATTACCCCAAGGGATCAGCCATCAGGGCCGACACCAGCTTTTCCACCTATGTGCCGAACCTGCTCGGCGGCTTCCACACCTATGGCGTGCTGTGGACCGCCAGCACCATAACCTGGTATGTGGACGGCGCGGCGGTGGCCTCGACCGCGACCCCGGCCGGCATGAACAAGCCGATGTACATGATCACCAACCTGTCCGTCGGCGGTGTCTGGCCGGGTGCGCCGGACGCCACCACCAAGTTCCCGGCCAATCTGAAGATCGACTATATCCACGCCTACACCCTGGCCCAGATCAACGCCCACACCACCACCGCCAGCGCTCCGCCGCCGGTGCACCAGACCCTTGTCGGGGGCGCCGGAAACGATGTGTTTCACGTGACCAGCACGGCGGATCAGGTGATCGAGCAGGCCAGTCACGGCAATGACCTGGTCATATCCACCGTCAGCTACGCCGTGCCCAACAATGTCGAGAGCCTGGATCTGGTGGGCACGGGTCTGACCGCCCGGGGCAAGGCCGCCGGCTATGACTGGATCACCAGCCTGCAAGGCGGAAACACGCTGGTCGGCGGAGCCGCCGGTCACGACGTGTTCATCGTCGGTCAAAGCAATGTGGTCATCGAGGTCGCCAAGGGCGCGCCCGACGAGACGGTGCGGGCCTGGGCCAGCTACGCCCTGCCGGCCAATATTCAGACTCTGATCGGCGAGGGGCATGCGGCCCTGCATCTGACGGGCGACGCCCTGGCCAATGTCATCATCGCCAATACCGGCGCCGACACCCTGACCGGCGGCGCGGGCTCCGACACCTTTGTCATCAGCCGAGGCGACAGGTCCGAGACCATCACCGATTTCAAGGTCAGCGATCACGATCAGATCGACATCGCCGCCTTTCTGGCCAAGGGCCTGCATCCAAGCTTCGCCGACCACGGAACCTATTCGACGGCGACCTTCACCACGGGGGAAACCATCACCGTGCTGGGTGTGCACGCCAGCAGCCTGCGGGTGAGCGGGCACGACATCGTTTAATACCAGCGGCCTTTGAGCTTGACCGTTGGAGTAGGTTTTCCCGTCATGGTTGGCATACGCCCATAAGCGCTAAGTTAGGCCAGGGCGGTCGAACCTCCCTTCTCCCATGGGGAGAAGGAGGGGCCCGTTCGCAAAGCGAATGGGAGGTTGAGGGGGTAAGATCTGTCATATCTATCCTGAAACGCCGCAACCCCTCACCCTCCCACGCCTTGCGGCGCGGGCCCCTCCCTCTCCCTTCGGGCGAGGTGTTTCTTGGCCAGGATCCTAACTTAGCGCCTATGGGCATAGGCCGACCATGACGGGAAAAACACAGGCCAATGGTCAAGCTCAAAGGCCGTTGGTCTAAGCAACCCTAGCAGGTTTGCTTAGACCTTGGCCGCCCGGCGCGTCGTCAGAACTTGAACTTCACCCCCGTCGACACGATCAGGGCCTCGCCCGTGACCTGAGCGTTGTAGGCGATCGGCGTCACCACTGGCGTGCCGGCGAAGGCGGTGGCGTCGGCGACAATGGCCGAGCGCTGCAGATGCACATAGCCCAGGGCCGCATCCAGTTCGAGGTGTCGGGTCGGACGCATGGTCCCGCCCACGGTCAACAGCCAGCGGTCGCCATCCGGCACCCGGGCCGAGCGGCCCACATCGGGGGTCGGGGTCGGATCGTAGGCGATGCCGGAGCGCAGCGTCCAAACGGAGTTGACGGTATAGTCGACCCCCACCGCGCCGGTGGTGGTGTCGTGATAGCCTTGCGGGATCACCGTGGCTCCGGCGGGCGTATCCACCCGGATGGCGTTGAACTCGCTCCAGCCGACCCGCTGGACCTGGGCGTTCAAGGCCCAGTGACTGTCCAAAACATAGCGGCCGCCCAGGACCACCAGCCAGGGGGTGGTGAAGCTCGCCCGTCCGGGCAGGACACCGTTTTCGGCCGCCAGCGGCCCCAGCAGGCCGGTGATCGCCACCGTGCCGTTCAGTTCGTGCTTGATCGCGGAACGATAGCTGACTCCCAGGCTCAGCCGGTCATCGGGGTGGACCTGGGCGCCCGCGGTCCAGCCAAAATCCCAGCCGTCGCCCTTGAGCTCATTGTAGCCGTCGGGCAGCAGCGGCGAGAGGTTGGGCAGGGCCGAGCCGAGGGTGGACTTGGCATATTCGGCGTCGAGACCCACGCCCAAATCCAGATAGCGGTTTACGTGAAAGGCCACGGTCGGCTGGACGTCGAGATCGAGCAGCTTGGAGGTCACCGCCTGATAGCGGGTGAAGCTGGACGGATCGTATTTGGTGGTGAAGTCGAATGGCGCACTGACCGCCAGGCCCAGGGCCACATGTTCGTTCAGGCGCCAGGCGGCGTCGAAACTGGGCACCACGCCGGCCTCAAGCGGATTGGAGGCGTGCAGATCACCGCCCACGGACGAGACCGGCTGGCCAGGGCGCTGGATGGTCGAGCCGTGATCATTGACCTCGGAATTGCTGAACACGCCGCTGAGGCCGCCATAGATCTCGACACCCTGGACCTGGGCGATGGCGGCGGGGTTCCACCACAGGGACTCGGCCCCGGTGTCGGCCGCTTCGCCCGAATAGGCGCGGCCCAGTCCCTTGACCGACTGTTCCTGCAGATAGAAGCCGGCGGCGGAGGCCGAGCCGGCGACGACAAAACTGCCGGCCACGGCGGCGAGCGCCGCGGTTGCGGCCGAAACAAATCCAAGCTTACGCATATTGAGAGACCACGCTGTTTTTCCTTGCCTGCACAATCGACGCCAGGCGATTTCGTTGCATGACCCATGTGGGGAGCCGAAGCCGCCTCGCAAACCTCCGCTTGACCTTCGCCAATCGGGCTTATGACCAAAACGCGTTTGATCGCGCGGCCGTGACCGGTCCCTCTGCTCGCCAGACGCTTGCAAGCCGGAGACAGGTCCATGACCGATCAACCCAAAGAGTCCGTTCGCCAGATCCTTGGCGCCCTGCATGAAGAGCGGTTGAGGTCGATGGATCCGGCGGCGCTCAAGATCAATATCGACCAGAGGCGCACCCTGGCGGAGACCGCCGACCGCGCGGGCTTCGTTAAGGCCGGCGACAGCGTCGACTCCTTCAGCCTGCCCGAGGTCGACGGGGGCCGAGTGGAGCTGGACGCCCTGCTGGCCAAGGGTCCGGTGGTGCTGGTCTTCTTCCGCTTCGCCGGTTGCCCGGCCTGCAACCTCGCCTTGCCCTATTATCAGCGCAACCTGCATCCGGCGCTGGAGGCCCTGGGCGCGAGCCTGGTCGCCATCAGCCCGCAGGTTCCCGAGCGGCTGGTGGAGATCAAGCGTCGGCACGATTTCCAATTCGCGGTGGCGAGCGACCTGGACAACGCCCTCGGCCGTCGCTTCGGCATCCTTTACACTTTTGACGAGGCGTCGCAGGCCTCGGGCCGGGCCAAGGGCTCGACCATCGGCGAGGTCACCGGGACCGGAACCTGGGAGCTGCCCATGCCGACGGTGGTGGTGATCGATCAGGACCGCCGCGTGCGCTTCGCCGACGTGGCCCCCGACTGGATGGTCCGCACCGAGGCCGAACCGGTGATCGAGGCGGTGAAGGCGCTAAACCTTGTCGCGGCGACCTGATCGACCTTGCTCAGCTCGATTTGAAGGAGTTCGCCCTGGACGAGGCCAACGACGCGATCACCCACGCCGCCGCCAATGCCGGTCCGCGTCAGCCTGACCGGAGAGGCGGGGGCGGCTGAGCTGGATGAGACGACCCAGACTTACCCCCGTCTGGCGGCGTCAGCCAGGCAAGGCGGCTTAGGACGGCCCGGTCACCACAGCGCCCTTGGCCCGCGCTTCCGGGCTGAACTGGACGCCCGCCTCGCCGGCGCGGCCGGGCTGGACGACGGCGCGGGGCGCAGCCTCGGTCGGGGCGACGTCGAGGCGGGGCAGCAGAAGTTCGGCCACGCGGTAGCATTCCTCAAGGTGCGGATAGCCCGACAGGATAAAGGTTTCGACGCCCACGGCGCGGTATTCGCGGATGCGGGCGGCGACATTTTCGGCCGAGCCCACCAGGGCCGTGCCGGCGCCGCCGCGCACCAGGCCGACACCGGCCCAGACATTGGGATAGATCACCAGCCGCCGGCGGTCGCCGCCATGCAGGGCCTGCATCCGCGCCTGGCCCACCGAGTCCTGGCGCAGCTGATTGATCTGGGCCTTGGCGATGACCTCGTCATCCAGGCGGCTGATCAGGCGGTCGGCCTCGGCCCAGGCCTCGTCTTCGGTTTCGCGCACGATCACGTGGAAGCGACCGCCGAAACGCACCTGGCGCCCCGCCTTGTCGGCCTTGCGGCGCACCTCGGCGATCTTTGCGGCCACCGCGTCAGGCGGCTCGCCCCAGGTCAGGCACCAATCCATATGCTGGGCGGTGACATCGTTGGCCGCGTCGGAGGAGCCGCCCAGATAAAGCGGCGGCCCACCCGCCTGGACCGGGGGAAACAGCAGTTCGGCGCCCTTGACCTGGATATGGCGACCGTCGAAATCGACCTTCTCGCCCGCCATCAGCCGGCGCCAGACGGTCAGGTACTCGTCGGCCAGGGCGTAGCGCTGATCATGGTCCAGCATCACCCCGTCGGCCGCGGCCTCGGCCGGATCGCCGCCGACCACCACATTGACCAGCAGCCGGCCGCCGCTGACCCTGTCCAGGGTAGCGGCCTGACGCGCGGCGAACAGGGGCGAAGTGACGCCCGGGCGCACCGCCACCAGAAACTTCAGCCTGTGGGTCAGGGCCGCCAGGGCCGAGGCGATGACCCAGGAGTCCTCGCAGGTGCGTCCGGTGGGCAGCAGCGCGCCTTCGAACCCCAGCCGGTCGGCGGCCTGGCCGACCTGGGCCAGATAGCCGAAATCGGTGGGGCGGGCGCCCTCGGACGAGCCCAGCCAGCGGCCATCGCCGTGGGTGGGAATGAACCAGAAGGGCCTGATGGTTTGGACTTCGGTCATGGGCGGCTCATCTGCCTTGAGTTCAACCGGGGCTTTGCGTTCAACCAGCGCTTCTCATCTAGCAGGACCCGGCTCGCGCGTCCTCGCGCCGGGTCCAGGACCGCTCGGCCAGGGCCTGAACCAGCCGGGCGACCTGGTTGCGGATGTCCGGCACGGCCACCGCTTCCCAGGCATAACCCTGCGTGATCGGACCGGCGGCGTAAAGATTGGGGCTCGATCGGCCGCTGGCGTCGACGGCCTGGGCGGCGGCGTTGACCTCCAGCCCCAGGCCGAGCCGGTCGGCGCGGATCGCGCCCGTCCTGATCAGCCGCCGCAGCAAGGGGTCGCGGGTGCGGGCCAGATCGCCGCCGGCGCCGGTGCAGTTGATGATGCGGTCGGTCTTCAGCAGGCGGATCTCATCGCCGCCGCGGGGACGCCAACGGACCACCGCCGCCGGACCCAGGACACTGACCTCGATCAGCCGCCCGGCGTCGATGGTCAGGCGACCAGCCTCGCGCAGGGCCTGCACCTGGTCGGCCACGGCGGGGGCCATGCGGTGGCGGTGGATGTCCCACCACGGCCGCAAGTGCCTCAAAAAGCGCCGCCTCTGGTCGTCGCTGGCCGCCCGCCACAGCTCCACCGTGACGGGGCGCAGTTCATCCACCGCCGCGCGCCAGCCGATCTCGGCCGCCCGGCGTCGCCGTTCGCGCAGGCGCCAGGACAGGGGCAGGGCCTGGAGTTGCGGGGGCGCGCAAGGCAGGGGCCCCACCGCGGCGTGACGATGGGGCGCCAGGCCCCGGCGCGATATGGCCGCGATCTGTCCGCGATGTCCTCGCGCCTGCAGATCCAGGGCCACATCGACCATGGTCAGGCCGGAGCCGAGCAGCAGCACGTCCGCGTCCGGCGTCAGATCGGACAAGGTTTCCTCCGCCCAGGGATCGGCCGCATAGAGCGGCGGCGGCAGGGCCTCAAGCCCGATATCGCCAGGAGACAGGGGCGGCAGGTTACCCGGCGCGAGCACCACGGCGTCCGCCTGCAGCACCCGGCCCATGGCCAGGCGCACGGCGGCGCCGTCCGGCGTCAGATCAAGGTCGGTGGCCTGGTCGGGAACCAGCACCAGCCGCTCGGCGCCGTCGGGCTGGGCGATGGCCGCCTGGATCAGGGCGGCCAGATAGTCGCCATAGGTCCCCCGGCTGATAAAGGCGGCCTCCCCCTGCTCGGCGGGGCCCTGCCCACCGACCCGGTCCGCCAGCCAGCGCCTGAGGTGGCTGGGATCCTCGGGAAAGGCGGACATGTTGCCGACCCGCACATTGAGCAGGTGGCTGGGATTATGCGTGCCATAGGCCAGGCCCCGTCCGAAGCCCGGGGTCTTCTCGATCAGAAAGATGCGCGCGCCCGGCGGGCCGGCATAGAGCAGGCGCAGCGCCGTCAGGGTCCCGCTGAACCCCGCGCCGATCACCGCGATGACGGGTCCGCTCGGCATGGGCCTAACCCTGTTCGATGTCAGCGTCGGGGACGACGAGCGCGCGGACGGCGGTCTCGATCAGGCCCGCCAGGCGCGCGATGGCGCCATGGGCGTCCGAGGCGCTGTGGCGGACATAGGCCACGCGCGGCAGGGCCGGCAGGGAGGCGTTTTCAAGGATCCGCCGCGAGAACACATCCGTGCGGCAACTGACGCCCAGTCCGGCCTCGATGGCCGCCCGCAGCACCGACAGGCTCGGGGTCTCCAGCACGATCCGATAGGGTCGCCCCGCCGTCTCCAGCGCCCGCAGCGCCGCGTCGCGAAAGCGGCACGGGGTCTCGAGCACCGCCAGGGGCAGCACCTCCAGATCGGCCAGCCCCGCCGCGCCCAGCCAGTTCATGGGCGCGGTGCGGATCGCCGCCGGATCATCCGCCGGCCCCATGGCCAGCACCACATCGAGGCGGTCGGAGGCCAGAAGCTGCAACAGCTCGTGCGTGCCGCCGACCCGGACCTGAAGCTGGATGTCGGGATTGAGTTCGGCGAACCGCGACAACACCCCGCCCAGCAGCGCCTCGGCGAAGTCCTGCACCATGCCCACCCGCGCCGGACCGGCCAAACCGTCGCCGGTCAGGGCCGACACCGCCCGGTCATTGGTGGCCAGGATCTCCCGGGCATAGGTCAGCAGGGTCTGGCCCGCCGGCGTCAGGACCAGCCGCCGGCCGTCCCGGTGAAACAGGGGGGTCTGCAGGGTTTCCTCCAACCGCTTCATCTGCAGGCTCAAAGCGGACTGGGTCACGAACACGCGCTCGGTGGCCCGCAGCATCGACCCGGAATCGACGATGGCGGCGAAACTGCGAAGCAATTCAGTGGGCAGGTTGACAGCCATCGGGGGGCGACGGGCTCCGGTATGAGAAACTCTAATCGATGGGCCGAGAATAAGTCTATTGAACAGATAGGAATTAGGGGTGTTCCTAGAGAAAGAGAAGCCGCCTTATGCGGTCGCTCGCGAAAAAGGACCGACCCGGTGAGCCTGACCGCCGAAATCGCCGCCCCCTCCGGCGTGCGCCTGCGTCTGCCCAAGCTGGGCCGCTGGGCCTCGCCGCTGGTGCTGCTGGCCCTGTGGGAGATCGGCGCCCGCACCGGCCTGATCCCCGAGCGCGTGCTGGCGGCGCCCTCGACCGTGGCGTTGACCTTCTGGCGGATGCTGGTCTCGGGCGAGCTGCCGTCCAACCTCTTGGTATCACTGGGGCGCGTCGTGTCCGGGCTGGTGATCGGGGTCGTGGTCGGCTCGGCCCTGGCCCTGGCCGCGGGGCTCAGCAAGCGCGGCGAGGTCGCCATCGACCCGCCGGTGCAGATGCTGCGCACCCTGCCGGCCCTGGCCCTGTCGCCGCTGTTGATCGTCTGGCTGGGCATAGGCGAAAGCGCCAAGATCGCCCTGATCGCCTTCGCCACCACCTTTCCCGTCTATCTCAATCTTTACAACGGCGTGCGCGGGGTCGACCTGCGGCTGGTGGAGGCGGCGCGCAGTTTCGGCCTCAAGGGCTCGGCCCTGATCTGGCACGTGATCATTCCGGCCGCCCTGCCCTCGTTCATGGTCGGGCTGCGCTACGCCCTGTCGGTTTCGGTGCTGATCCTGGTGGTCGCCGAGCAGATCAACGCCCAGGCCGGCCTGGGCTATCTGATCAATAACGCCCGGGACTTCATGCGCACCGACGTGATCGTCGTCTGCCTCGTGGTCTATGCCCTGCTGGGCCTGGGCGCGGATTTCATCGTCAGGACGCTGGAGGCCCGTCTGCTGGCCTGGCGTCCCAGCCTCGTGGAGCATTGACCCCATGGCCCCCACCCCGATGGCCCCCACCCCGATCCGCCTGCATCCGAACACCCCAAAGGGCCCGGCCGTGCGCCTGCGCGGCTTCACCCGCCGGTTTGGCGAGAACACCATTCTCGACCGGCTGGACCTGGACATAGCCGCCGGCGAGTTCGTGGCCCTGTTGGGCCGCAGCGGCTCGGGCAAGACCACCCTGCTGCGCACCCTGGCCGGTCTGGACAGCGCCGGCGGGCAGGAGGTGGAGACGCCCCAGGGCCGCGCGGTGGTGTTTCAGGACCCGCGCCTCTTGCCCTGGAAGCCGGTGTGGAAGAACGTCACCCTGGGGCTGAACGGCGAGGCGCCCCGCGCCCGCGCCGAG
>FSWM01001065.1_pt1 | contig 47339 bp, 47 predicted proteins | sample 1637841 | NCBI WGS metagenome assembly FSWM01 (sample SAMEA3914789, study PRJEB12502) | metagenome | biome: forest; material: soil | place: Canada | collected 2011-07-03 | depth 0.3 m | reverse complement strand
GCTTCTTCGAGGCCGACAGCGTGGTCACCCGCTTTCGCCCCCACCACTTCCCCTTCACCGAACCCTCGGCGGAAATGGACGTGCAGTGCGACCGCTCGGGCGGCTCGATCAAGATCGGCGAGGGAACCGACTGGCTGGAAATCCTCGGCGGCGGCATGGTCCATCCCAACATCCTGCGCATCTGCGGCCTGGACCCCGACGAATGGCAGGGCTTCGCCTTCGGCATGGGCATCGACCGGCTGGGCATGTTGAAATACGGCATGCCCGACCTGCGTGACGTCTTCGCCGCCGACGTCCGCTGGCTGGAGCACTACGGCTTCTCCGCCTTCGCCGCGCCCAATCCCGCCAGCGGGCTGAGCTGATGGGCGCGCTAATCACCAACCCCTCCCCCTCGATGGGGGAGGGGGAGGGGCAGGGGTGGGGGTGTGCCCCCGCTGCGGACGGATCGCCCACGCTCGGCACCCAACTCTACCTCACCCGCGCCACCAGCGCGCGCACCCCCATCCCAACCCTTCCCCCATCGAGGGGGAAGGGCTTGGAGGCGTTGTCATGAAATTCACCCTCTCCTGGCTCAAGGATCACCTGGACACCACGGCCAGCACGGCCGAGGTCGAGGACGCCATGACCATGGCCGGCCTCGAGGTCGAGCACGTCACCGACCCGGCGGCCAAGCTGGCGGCCTTCTCCGTCGCCAAGATTATCGAGGCGGTCCAACCCCCCAACGCCGACCGCCTGCGCGTCTGTCAGGTCGACACCAAGGACGGCCGCAAGGAGATCGTCTGCGGCGCCCCCAACGCCCGCCCGGGCCTGACCACCGTCTATGCGCCGCTCGGGACCTACATCCCCGGCAGCGGCATCACGCTGGAGCCCCGCGCCGTGCGCGGCGTGGTCTCCAACGGCATGCTCTGCTCGGCGGCGGAGCTGGAGATCGCCGAGGAGTCCGACGGCATACTGGAGCTTGCCGACGACCTGGCTGTAGGGACCCCCGCCGCCCAGGCGCTCGGTCTGGAATCGGTGATCGATTTTGAGGTCACCCCTAACCGCCCCGACTGGCTGGGCGTCGCCGGCATCGCCCGCGACCTGGCCGCCACCGGCCTCGGGCGTCTGACCACGCCGCCCGTCGAGCCGGTCAAGGGCGGCTTCCCCTGCCCGATCGACATTCGCCTGGACGGGTCGGACGCCTGCCCGGCCTTTTCCGGCCGCCTGATCCGCGGCGTCAAGAACGGCCCCTCGCCGGCCTGGCTGCAGGCGCGGCTCAAGGCCGTCGGCCTGCGCCCGATCAGCGCCCTGGTGGATGTCACCAACCTCATCTCCTACGACCGCGCGCGCCCCCTGCACGTCTATGACGCCGCCACCCTCACCGGCGGCTTCGTCGAGGCGCGGCTGGGTCGCGACGGCGAGGAAGTCCTGGCCCTGGACGGCGAGACCTATGCGGTCACGCCCGAGATCTGCGTCATCGCCGACGGGTCTGGCGCCATCGGCCTGGGCGGGGTCATGGGCGGTCTTTCCACCGGCTGTTCCGACACCACCACCGACGTGTTCGTGGAAAGCGCCTGGTTCGATCCGATCCGCACCGCCCAGACCGGCCGGGCGACCGGCATCACCTCCGACGCCCAGTACCGTTTCGCCCGCGGCGTCGATCCGGGCTTCATGGTCGCCGGACTGGAACTGGCCACCCAGCTGATCCTCAAGCTCTGCGGCGGCGAGCCGTCCGAGGTGCGCGTGGCCGGCCAGGTCCCGGCCCCACCGGCGCCGGTGGCCTTCGATCCGGCCTATGTGAAGAAGCTTTCGGGCCTGGAGCTTGAGACTGCGCAGATTGCAGCAATCCTGCAGTCCCTCGGCTTCACCTGTGACATGGACGGAGCGGATTGGACCGTCCAGCCGCCGACCTGGCGCCGGGACGTCGACGGCAAGGCCGACCTGGTTGAAGAGGTCGCCCGCATCGCCGGCTATGGCGCCCTGCCGTCCACCCCCCTGCCCGAGGTCCCTCGCGCGGTCGGCGGCGTGCTGAGCCCGCGCCAGGCCCGCGCCCGCGCTGGGCGGCGCGCCCTGGCGGCGCTTGGCTGGTCCGAGGCGGTCACCTGGTCGTTCACCGCCCGCAAGAACGCCCAGCTGTTCGGCGGCGGTCAGGACGCCCTGGTCCTGGCCAATCCCATCGCGGCCGACCTGGACTGCATGCGTCCATCCATCCTGCCGACCCTGATCGAGGCCGCCGGCCGCAACGCCAAGCGCGGCTTCGCCGACGTCGCCCTGTTCGAGATCGGCCCGATCTTCTCCGGCGACCGGCCCCAGGACCAGCGCACGGCGATCACCGGCGTCCTCGCCCCCCATCCCCCGCGCCGTTGGGACGGGGTCAACACCGACGATCTGTTCGCCCTCAAGGGCGACCTGTTGGCCCTGCTGGACGAACTGGGCGCCCCTGTAGCCTCGCTCCAGACGGCGCAGGGCGCGGCGTCGTCCTGGTGGCATCCGGGCCGCTCTGCCCGCCTGCAGCTGGGCCCCAAGGCCGTGCTCTGCGAGTTCGGCGCCCTGCATCCCAGCGTGCTCAAGACCCTCGACGTGGACGGCCCGGTCTATGGCTTCGAGATCTGGCTGGAGGCGATCCCCGAGCCTAAGCGCAAGGCGGTCAAGACCCGCCCGGCGCTGGAGCTGTCGCCCTTCATGCCGCTCAGCCGCGACTTCGCCTTCGTGGTCGAGGACAAGGTCGCCGCCGGCGATCTGGTCCGCGCCGTGTCGGGCGCCGACAAGACCCTGATCGCCGCCGCCCGGGTGTTCGACGTCTATGCCGGCCCCGGCGTGCCCGACGGCGCCAAGTCGATGGCCGTCGAGGTCAGCATCCAGCCCCGCGACCACACCCTGGCCGAAGCCGAGATCGAGGCCCTCTCGGCCAGGATCGTGGCCGCCGCCGGCAAGGCGGTCGGCGCGAAACTGCGAGGTTAGACAATATTTTCCTCCCCTGTTTCGCAAAGCGAAACGGGGGAGGTGGCGCGGCGCAAAGCGCCGTGACGGAGGGGGCCTAACCCTTCGCCACCGCGAACCGCCCGCGCGCTTAGCCCCAGCGCCATGTCGAAAATCGCCTGAGCCACCCCATTCGGATCCCGCATGAGCTCGCTAGCGGGATAGCGGATCACATGCAGGCCCTGGCTCGCCAGGTAAGCGTCCCGCCGCTTATCGCGCCCTGGCTGATCACCATGGCCATGGCTTTGCCCATCGATCTCGATCACCAGTCGCGCCGTCGCGCAGTAAAAGTCGAGCACATAGGGGCCAAACGGATGTTGCCGGCGAAAATTGACCCGCTCTTCGCCGCGGGCGCGTAACCGAGTCCATAGAAGCCGTTCCGGCGGCGACAGGGTCGTCCGCAGGGTCTTGGCGCGTTGCCGGATATGAGCCGTTGACCGCATGGAGGAGGATCGTACTCGCGCTGGCCCCCTCCGTCACGGCGCGCCGCGCCGCGCCACCTCCCCCGCGCAGCGCGCAGTGGAGGAGAATTGGAGCGTCCCCCTGGCGCTCCTCGCGCCCTCGCCTACACTTGTGTGCGCCACACCACCCCGGAGCGCTGATGTCCAAGCCCAAACCCGCCGTCGAGCTTTGGCTTGAACGCGGCCTGTTCGCCTCGCGCTGGTTGATGGCGCCCTTCTATATTGGGCTGGTCGTGGGCCTGGTCGCGCTGCTGGCCGTGTTCGTCCAGGAACTGGTCCACGAGGTTCCCACCGTGATCACCAGCGCCAAGCCGGACGACGCCATCGTCCTGGCCCTGTCGCTGATCGACCTGTCCCTGGGCGGCAACCTGCTGCTGATCGTGATCCTGTCCGGCTACGAGAACTTCGTCTCCAAGATCGATATCGGCGACCATGCCGACCGGCCCGACTGGATGGGCACACTCGATTTCGCCGGGCTGAAGATGAAGCTGATCGCCTCCATCGTCGCCATATCCGCCGTGGCCCTGCTGCGCGCCTTCATGGCCCTGTCCGAGCCCGGCGCCGCGCCCGACCACGCCAAGCTCGGCTGGCTGGTGGGCCTGCACCTGACCTTCGTCGTTTCCGGCGTGATGATGGCGCTGATGGACTGGCTGAGCGGCAAATCGGGGCACTGAGGCCCGAACTCGCTTTCAGCTCAGAGCGGCACGATGTGCTGCTTCCGCGTATAGGCCAGGTAGCCGATATTGGCCCCCAGGCGCAGGCCGACGCCGGCGCGGATCGGGGCCAGGGTGATGTCCTCGGCGCGCTGATAGTTCACCCCCATGCCGCCGATCAGATAGGCGGTGCCTTCGACGCCGGGGAAACGGCGGAAGATCATGTCGGGATATTGCAGGTTATAGCACAGGGTGAAGACCCGGCTGGCGTTGCCGCCCCAGTCCCAGCCCACCGACGGCCCCTGCCAGAACACCTGCTGCTTTGGCTGGTGCTTCATATAGAGGGCGCCCTTGCCATAGCGCAGGCCGACCACGAACGAGCCGGAGCCCTCTTCGCCGGCGATGTAGCCGGTGGGCCGGCCGTTGTCGCGGAACACCTTTTCGATCACCGCGCCGGCGGCCTCGGCGGTGACGCCGAAGAAATCGGAAACCTGATTGACCAGCTCTTCCCGGCTGTAGGTCTCGGCCTTGTAGTTGGGCGACAGGCCCTGGCGCGGCGGCGGCATGGCCCCGGCCTGGTCGCTCTCCGGCGGCGGGGGCGGGGCGCCATAGGTCGACTCGTTGCGAGCCGGAGGGGGCAGATCCTGGGCCTTTGCCACAGCGCTCGCGCCGATAAAGGCTAGGCTGGAGGAGATCAGCAGGCGGCGGTCCATCACAGGCTCCGAATCAGGGTCAAGCCGAAGGTCCCATCGCAATGAGACCAGTTTACGGCGCAAGCCCAAAACGCGCGGCCGACCATTTCTTTCCGGGTTACAGCGAAGTTTAGTGGGTCTGCCGGAGAACGCCCAGGCCTAGTCTACAGATTGTCCTTCAGCCACTGGGCCGCGCGCGACAGCGGATTGTTCCGGTCGCCCGAAGCGGGCGCGGAGGTCTTGGCGCCGGCCAGGGCGCGCAGCGAGACGACTTCGCGCGGACCGAAGGCGGCGCGTTGCAGAATACCGGCGGCGGCGCAGAAAGCCGGTCCCGAAGCGGCGTCGGCCAGATGGGGCAGGCGGCGCGGCCGGCCCAGGCGCACCGGGCGATCGAACACCCGCACCGCGACCTCGCGCGCGCCGGCCAACTGGCTGGCGCCGCCGGTCAGGACGATGCCCGCGCCCGGGTCCAACGGCGCGCCGGACGCCTTCAGCCGCTCGCGCAGCAGCTCCAGCGTCTCCTCGACCCGGGGCGCGATAATGCCCTTGAGCATCGAGCGTGGGGCGATCACCGGACCCGCGCCGGGATCGTCTCCCCGCGGCGGGGCCTCGATCATCTCGCGGTCCTCGTTGGCCGAGGCGATGGCCGAGCCGTGCAGGGTCTTGATGCGTTCCGCCCCGGCGATGGAGGTGGACAGGCCCCGGGCGATATCGGCGGTGACGTGGCCGCCGCCCACCGCCAGGCTGTCCACATGGATCAGGGAGCCATTGGCGAACACCGCCACCGAGGTCGAGCCGCCGCCCATGTCGATACAGATCGAGCCCAGATCCATTTCGTCGTCTTCGAGCGCGGCCAGGGCCGAAACAAACGGCGCGGCGACCACGCCCTGGAACTCCAGGTGGGCGCGCTCCACGCAATAGCCCAGGGTCTGGAACACGGTTTCGCTGATCGAGACCACCACCAGCTCCAGCCCCAGCTGGCGGCCGAACATGGAACGCGGGTCGCGCACGCCGCGCTGGGCGTCCACCGACCAGGCGACCGGCAGCAAATGGATCGGTCGGCGTCCGGGCAGGCGCACCTGGCTGAGCGCGGCCGAAATGGCGCGGCTGAGATCGGTGTCGGCGATCGGGCGGGCGCCCAGGGTGATCTGAGCCGTGACCCGGTGGCTCGCCAACTGACCGCCGGCCGTGGCCACGGTGATGCCCTGGACATTGCCCCCGGCCACGGTTTCAGCCCGTTCGACCGCCAGGGCGATGGCGTCCGCCGCCTCGTCCATATTGACGATCGAGCCGCCGCGCACGCCGCGCGACTGTACATGGCCGACGCCGACCGTCTGCAGGGTGCGCGTGTCGCGGTTTATCCCGCCCGGCTTCATGATGAAGCAGGTGACCTTTGACGCTCCCAGATCGAGCGCGGCGACAACGGGCTGACGACCAGCCAAAACCTTCAATCCTTCCCGGGCTTGACGCCGGTCTTCCAGCCGCGACATTCGGTCGAACCCCTTACGATCTCAAGCCCCGCCGGCGGGCGATTGCCCCGGCGCGGTCGCGTCTTTCGGACGCACCGCCACCAGTTCAGGATCGCGCAGGTCGATGCGTGCAAAACCAAGCTCCAGAATTCTCGACTTCTGGTCCAGTTGATCCAGTTGGATCAGCGCCGAATCCTCGCCCGTGGGCGGCAACTGGATCAGCCCCCCATCGCTCATCCGCAGATCCCAGCGACGGTTGTCGACCCGCACCAGGGCGTCGAGCCTCTGGGTCAGGCGCGGACGGGACCGGACCAGGGGCAGGATGGCGGCGGCGGCGTCATTGGCGCCCTCGCCCACCACCAGCGGCAGGTCGGAAAACTTGCTGGGATCGGCTTCGGCGATGGCCACGCCGTCGTTGTCGATCACCTGGGTGCGGCCCTGATGCTGCCAGACCGCCAGGGTCGGGCGCTGGGTGATGGCGATGACGATGGTGTCGGGCAGCAGGCGCACCACGCGCGCCTGTTTGACCCAGCCCACATGCTCGACCCGCGCCCGAACGGCGGCCAGGTCGACGCCGAGTATGGGCTGGTCCTTGTAGATCTGAGCCGCGGCGACGATGTCGGGCTGGGCCATGGCGGTGGCGCCCTGGATGGTCAGGTTTGAAATCTTCAGGCCAAGGCCGACGAACACCCGGTCCATGGCCGAGCCGGCGCCGGCGGCCAGGGTCTGGCCGCGATGCTCGGCGACCAGGGCGCCGATCAGGGCCACGGCGACCGCCAGGGCGGCGACGCCCAGCGCAATTTGCGGCGGCAGGCCCACGCCCTTGACCGCGCCCAGCTTGGCCGGCGCATAGGCTCTGGACGAGCCCTTGGACTTGGCCGCGGGTTTGACGGGCGCGCCTCCGCCCCCGCTCCCCCGGCCCGTGGCCTTGGATCGGGGCTTGGCCTGGCTAGGCGCGGCTCCCCTCACCGTCACGGCCATACGCATCCTCCACAATCCAGCAAACCAGGTCATCAAACCCGATGCCGATATGAGCCGCCTGCTCGGGAACGAGCGAGGTGGGCGTCATGCCGGGCTGGGTGTTGACCTCCAAGAGGACCAGAACGTCGTTAACATCATCATAACGCAGGTCCGATCTGGTAACACCTCGGCAACCTAATGCGGCGTGGGCCATCTCGGCCAGAGTCATGGCCTTCTGGCTGACCCCCTCCGGCAATTGAGCCGGAACCACATGCATCGATCCGCCCTCGGCGTATTTGGCGTCATAGTCGTAGAAGCCGGTGCGCGGGATGATGTCGGTCACCGTCAGGGCCTTGCCGTCCATCACCGTCACCGCCAGCTCTCGCCCCGCCACATAGGGTTCGATCATCACCTGTTCGCCATAGGTCCAGCTGGGGGCGACCAGCTCCTGGGGCGGGCCATTGGCCCCTTCGAACACCCGGAACACGCCGACGGAGGAGCCCTGGGCGTTGGGCTTGACCACATAGGGCGGCGGCATGACGTGATCCTTGGCCGCCTCGAACCGGTTGAACAGGCCGCCGCCCGGCACCGAGACCCCCGCCGCCGCCAGCACCGCCTTGGACTTGGCCTTGTCCATGGCCAGGGCCGAAGCCAGCACCCCGCAATGGCTGTAGGGCAGCCCCAGGGTTTCCAGCACGCCCTGAACACAGCCATCCTCGCCCCAGGCCCCGTGCAGGGCGTTGAACACCACGTCCGGCTTGAGGGCGGTCAGCACCTGGGCCAGGTCGCGCCCGGCGTCGATGCGGGTCACCCGGGCGCCCGACCGCGCCAGGCCGTCGGCGCAGGCGGCGCCGGTCACCAGCGACACCTCGCGTTCCGGCGACAGCCCGCCCATCAGCACGGCGACGTGGTGGCCTGAAAGGCGTCCGGTCATAAAGGGGTCTCCGCTCGGTAATTTGCAACTTGAGCCGCTCATCCCCCCGAAGGCGGGGATCAGTGGCCAGAGACTATAGTCCAATCCGGATCGACAGCGCTCTACGGCTTGCCCGCGCCCGCCGCCCCTTTTCTGAAATCCACATCGCTTTCAGCCACCGCATAGACCAGGGCGGCCCAGGCGGCGACATTCTGATCCAGGCTCTTGGCGTCGACCCGGTCGAGCACGTCGTCGGCCGAGTGATGGGTGTCGAAATAGCGGCTGGCGTCCTGATAATAGGACATGATCGGCGCGCCCAGGGCCTGCAGCCCTTCCACATCGGCGCCGCCGTCGTCGGCCGCCGCGGGATCGATGACGATCTTCAGCGGCGCCAGCACCTGGGCCAGCCCCGCCAGGGCCGGACTGGACACTCCGCCCGGCGCCAGGCGCAGCTTGAAGATCGGATCTGAGCCAAGATCGCTTTCGCCGGCCAGGACAATATGGGCGACCTCGTCCTTGTGCGCGGCGGCATAGGCCTCGCCGCTGCCGCCGGTTTCCTCCGAACCGAACAGCACCACCCGCACCGTGCGGCGCGGCGCGCGCGGCAGGTCGGCGATCAGCTTGCCGGCGGCGGTGGTTATGGCCACCCCGGCCCCGTCGTCTATGGCCCCCGTGCCTGGATCCCAGCTGTCCAGATGGCCGCCGATCACCACCACCTCGGACGGCGTCTCGCGGCCCCGGATCTCCCCGACCACATTCCAGGCCTGGGCCCCGGTCGTCACATGAGAATCCAGCTTCAGCCGGATGGTCACCGCCGCGCCGCGGGCGGCCATGCGGTCGATCAGGCCCGCATCGGCCGGCGACAGGGCGGCGGCGGGGATCGGCGCGGGCTGCATGACGCCGGTATGGGGAAAGCGGTCATCGGCGGTGGACAGGGAGCGGATCAGATAGGCTGCGGCGCCGCGCTTGGCCGCCTCGGCGGGTCCCTCCACGCGCATGGCGATCAGGGCGCCATAGCCGGCGCCGTCCTGGGTGCGGGCCATGGGCTGGGTGACCACCGCGATCTTGCCGGTCAGCGATCCCAAGGGCGCGGCCAAAAGGTCCGCATAGGCGTGAAACAGAACGATCGGCGCCTCGATACCGGCGGGGGGGGTGGGGGTCGAACCGCCGAGCCCGAGAATCGCCAGTTTTTGAGGATAGGGGCCGGTGACCTCGGCCGCCTCCGCCCCCCGGGTCCAGGCGTCCTTGGCGAAGGGCTCCACATGGACATTCTGAAAGCCCAGGGCCTTCAGCTTGGCCACTCCCCATTCCATGGCCCGCTTCTGGGCGGGCGAGCCTGTCGGGCGCGGGCCGATCTCGGTGGTCAGCGACTCCAGTATGGCATAGGCGGGCGAGCCGGCCAGGGCCCTGTCGCGCAAACCAGCCGCCGTTTGCAGCATGGTCTGGGCCTGGGCGGCGCCGGCCGCGAGCGAACAGGCGACGAGGCAGGCGGTAGCGGACAGGCGCATGGAATCTCCCCTATTGCGCGCACAGTGTCCGACGACTCACGGCGTGGCCAGAGGCGATTGGCGCCGCCGGCGGACGGCTTTTTCTTGAACGGCGCCGCGACGTGATATATATATCACCTCGCAGATCCACGGAGTCGTCCATGCATCCCCCACGCGCAACCCATCTCGACATCGACGGCGTGTCCCTCACGGTGGACCGGGTCGGGTATGGCCCGCCGGTGGTCTGCCTTACCGCCATTGGCCATGACGCCCACGACTTTGACGGCCTGGCCAGGCGATGCGGCGACCGATTCGAATTCATCCGCATCGAGTGGCCAGGACACGGCCGCTCCGGCGCCGACCACCAGCCCGCATCCCCCGACCGCTATGCCCGACTGCTCGAAGCGGCGCTGGACCGGCTGGGCGTCGAGCGGCCCATTGTAATCGGCAATTCCATCGGCGGCGCCACCGCCATCCGCTACGCCGCCCGGCGCGACGTGCGCGGTCTGGTGCTGTGCGACAGCGGCGGCCTAGTCGAGGTGAACAAGACCACCAAAGCCTTTTGCGGCCTGTTGGAGCGGTTCTTCGCCGCCGGCGAGCGGGGCGCGTTCTGGTTTGGGGCTGCATTCGCGCTCTATTATCGGCTGGTCCTGACGCAGCCAGCGGCCAGGACTCAGCGCCGAAGCATCGTCAATAACGCCCGGCGCTCCGCCCCGGTCCTGCGCCAGGCCTGGGCCGGTTTCGCCCAGCCGGAGGCCGACGTGCGCGACATGGCCGCGAGCCTCGCGGCGCCGATCTGGGTGGCCTGGGCCACGCATGACCGGACCATTCCGCTGTCACTGTGCCTGCCGGCGATCCAACGCCTGCGCAACTACAGCCTGTCCACCTTCGCCGGCGGCCACTCCCCCTTCCTGGAGCAGCCAGACGATTTCGCCAAAGGGTTCGAGGCCTTCGCCGCTTCCTTGGATCTCTCTCCGGATCGTTTGGCCGTCGCGGTGGCTTGAGGACGCCGCCGCGCCGGACTAAGGATTCTTGCAGAAATAACTAAACCACTGAAAATAAGTCCGCTCATCCCCGCGAAGGCGGGGATCCAGATTTATCTACAAAATTCAGCGGGTTGCACCTGGATCCCTGCCTGCGCGGGGATGAGCGCAATGAAAAATTGATGCCTTTATTTGTCAACGGACCCTAACGTCACGCCAGCGCCCTTGGCTGTGCGGGTCGGCGAGGATCGAACCCGCCCGATCAAGCCACTAGCGGCACGTACAATGTCAATATAATCTCCCCCACACTGAAGGCTGAAGTCTGACCCGCAAAGACGGGCGACACGGCTATTGGGGGGATGCGATGAGGCTGTGGTCCTGGATCGTGGTGATCGCCGGGGTGGTTGCGGCGGGCCTTGGACTGGCCTCGATGAACCGGCTGACGATCCTGTCGACCATTGGCCATATGCGCATGCCCCTTGTGGGCCCAAACCAGCCGGTGACCTGGCAGGCCGGCCCGGCGACGCCGCCCCAGGGACCACGGCCGCCCAATATCGTCGTCATATTGGCCGACGACATGGGCTTCAACGACATCACCTTCAACGGCGGCGGTGTCGCCGGCGGGCAGGTTCCCACGCCCAACATCGACTCCATCGGTCGTGCTGGAGTGAGCTTCGCCAATGGCTATGACGGCAACGCGACCTGCGCCCCGTCCCGCGCCACCATCATGACCGGGCGCTATGCGACCCGCTTCGGCTTTGAATTCACCCCCGCGCCGGTGGCGTTCCAGAAGATGGTCGGCACGCAAGCCGAGCCCGGCGCCCTGGTTAAGCCCCGGTTCTTCGGCGACCGGGTCAAGGACGTCCCGCCGTTGGAGTCCCTGCGCGTGCCGCCGGGCGAGATCTTCATCGCCAAGCTGTTGCAGGCGCGCGGTTATCACACCCTGCACTTCGGCAAATGGCACCTGGGGGCGACTCCCGGCTCCAGGCCCGAGGACAAGGGCTTCGATGAAAGCCTCGGTTTCATGCCTGGCGCCTCCCTCTACCTGCCCGAACACGCGCCGGAGGTGGAGAATTCCAAACAGCCCTGGGATCCCATCGACCGCTTCCTGTGGCCGAACCTGCCGTACATGGTCCAGTACAACGGCTCCAGGATGTTCGCGCCCAAGGGCTACATGACCGACTACCTGACCGACGAGGCGATCGAGGCCATCGCGGCCAACCGCAACCGGCCGTTCTTCCTGTATTTCGCGCCCAATGCGATCCACACGCCGCTGCAGGCCGCCAGAGCCGACTACGACGCCCTGCCGCAGATCAAGGACCATCGCTTGCGGGTCTACGGGGCCATGGTGCGCAACCTGGACCGCAATGTCGGCCGCATCCTGCAGGCGCTGACGGACCAGGGCTTGGACAAGAACACCCTGGTTATGTTCACCAGCGACAATGGCGGCGCCGGCTATATCGGCCTGCCGGACATCAACAAGCCCTATCGCGGCTGGAAGGCGACCTTCTTCGAGGGCGGTATCCATTCGCCCTTCTTCATGCGCTGGCCTGGCGTAATCGCGCCGGGGTCCCGCTACGCCTATCCTGTCGGCCATATCGACATCTTCGCCACCGCGGCGGGCGCGGCGGGGGCCAGCCTGCCCAAGGACCGGGTGATCGACGGCGCGAACCTGCTGCCCTATCTCAGCGGGCGATCGTCGGGTCGACCGCATCAAACCCTGTTCTGGCGTTCGGGCGACTACAAGGTGGTGCTGGACGGCGACTGGAAGCTGCAGAGCAGCGAGGCCCAGCACAAGGTCTGGCTCTACGACCTCGCCAGCGACCCCACCGAACGTCATGAAGTGTCCGGCGCTCAGCCCGACCGCGTCAAGACCATGCTCGCCATGCTCAAGGCCGAGGACGCTCAGAGCGTCAAACCCCTATGGCCCTCGCTGCTGCGCGGGCCCGTGTTCATCGATCACCCATCCGGTGTCCCGCAAAAGGCCGGGGAGGATTACATCTTGTGGGACAACTAGATGACGTGGGCTTGGCTCTGGCGCCGCAGGGCCGGGCTGGTTAAGGGACAAGCTCTCGGGCCCGTGGTTCGGAGCGTTACGGTTTGACCACCCTTGATGACGTGGAGACGGACGGCCGCCGGCGCCGGGCCCAGGACAGCCGCGCGCGCATCGTCGCCGCCATGCTGGACCTGACCCAGGCCGGCCAGGTCTCGGTCAGCGCCGAACTGGTGGCGGAACGCGCAAAGGTCGGCCTGCGCACCGTGTTTCGTCACTTCAAGGACATGGACAGCCTCTATCGCGAGATGTCGCTGATCATTGAGGCGCGGCTCAATCGCGAGATCGAAATGAGCTTCAGCGCGCAGGATTGGCGCGGCCGGCTGAAGGACCTGATCCTTCGCCGCACCACAGCCTTCGAGATCATCACCCCCTACAAACGCGCCGAAGCGGCGCATCGTCATCGCTCGCGCTTTCTGGAACAGGATATCGGCCGCCTGAACACGCGGTTGCGGGAGGTTCTGCGCGGCGTCCTGCCGGCTTCGGCTGTAGAGGACGCCGCCAGTTTCGAGATCCTCGACCTGCTGCTCAGCTTCGAAAGCTGGGACCGCCTGCGCCGCGAACAGGGCCTGTCGCCTGACCAGGCCCGCCTGGCGCTGGAGCAGGCGGCGGAGCGGCTGCTGGGCTAGGTCCAGCCCTCAATATGGTGCGAAAGCCGATGTGCGAGGCGCCGCTGTCCGGTGGCCCGGGCGAGCGGGCGGCGGGGCGGTAGCGAAAGCAGTAGTCCTCCGAGCACAGGAACGAGCCGCCCTTGATCACATGCTTGGGAACCTGGGGCTCGTTCGGATCGAGGGCCAAGGCTTGCGGCGGCCCGCCAAGCGCCTCCGTGGCGGCTGGCTCCAGGCCCGGCTTGAACCAGTCCTTGGTCCACTCCCAGACATTGCCGGCCATGTCGTAGAGGCCAAAGCCGTTGGGCGCGTAGCAGCCCACCGGCGCGGCCTGGGCCTTGTAGCCATCGGCGCCGGTGTCGAGCACCGGAAACACGCCTTGCCAGGTATTGGCCCGGGGCTTCGACGGATCGGCCGGCTGATCGCCCCAGGCGTAGCGCTTGCCCGCCAGGCCTCCACGGGCGGCGTATTCCCATTCCGCCTCGGTGGGCAGGTCACGGCCCAGCCAGCGGGCGTAGGCCAGGGCGTCGGCATAGGCGACATGGACCACCGGCAGGGCGTCGCGACCCGTGATCGAGCTGTCAGGCCCTTGAGGATGCCGCCAATCCGCGCCCGGAATGATTCGCCACCAGTTGGCGGGACTGCGCCGATCCACCCCAGGCGCCGCGCCCACGAACACCAGGGACGACGGCGCGCGCTGGGCCTCGGTCAGGTTGGGATAGCGCCTGGCCTCCAGCGGCCGTTCGGCCAGGGTCCGATAGCCGGTGGCGGCGACGAAGCGAGCGAAGGCGGCATTGGTCACCTCTGTCCGGTCGATCCAGAAACCGCCGACCTGCACTGTGCGCGGCGGCCCCTCCTCCGCGCGCAGGGGCGCGGCGCCCATGGCGAAGGTTCCGGCCGGCACGAACACCATCCCCACGTGCTGGTGGGAAGGATCGGGAACCTCCAGCCGGGCCAAGCAGGCCTTCGGCGCCGCGGGCGAGCGGTCGCAGGCGGTCGCAGCCATTAGGGCGGAGGTGGCTAAAGCGAGAACGGCCAAAGCCAAGGGCGATCCTCGCGGCCTCTCCATCGCTCTTGTCGTCTCCGCCCCCACCGCGCAGCCTATATTGGCATCGATGAGGCTAAAAGATGGACCCGGCTGAAATCTCGCCCATCCCTGTGGCCGACGCCCCTGCTGGCCTATATCCATGAGCCGCGCGGCTAACCGACGACAAGAAGGACACGGACATGGCGGCAGGCCGAAGTGATCGCTACACCACCGTCGCCATCCTCCTGCACTGGCTGATCGCCGCCACCGTCGTGTTCCAGATCCTGCTTGGCTGGCGGATGGGCTGGGCGCCCAGGAACAGCGCCCTGGCCTTCAACATCTTCCAGCTGCACAAATCGGTGGGCGTCACCATCCTGCTGCTCAGCCTCGCCCGTCTGGCCTGGCGATTGTTCAACCCGCCCCCGCATGTGGACCAACCGCGCTGGGAAGCCGTCGCCGCCAGGATCGTCCATGTGGGCTTTTATGTGATCCTGATCGGCCTGCCTCTGACCGGCTGGATCATGGTCTCGGCCAGCAAGACCAATATCCCCACCCTGCTCTACGGCGTGGTCCCCTGGCCGCACATTCCCGGCCTGCCCGAACTGGCGGCCGGGCCGAAGAAGGCCTGGCGCGGGTTCGGCGAACTGGGCCATGGCGCCCTGGTCAAGCTCACCTACGGCCTGCTCATCCTGCATCTGGGCGCCGTGGCCAAGCATCAGCTGCTCGACCGCGACGCCGTGTTCAGCCACATGGCCGCCGGCGCCAGGCCCGGCTGGTTCGAGCCTCGGCTATGGCTGGCCGCCGTGGTGTTCGCCGCCATCGCCATCGCCGGCTATGTCTATGTTCCGGCCGGCAGGCGGGTCAGCGCCGCGCCTGTCCCTGCGACCGCCCCCGACGTGGCGACCACCGCCTCGGCCGCGCCTTCCGCTTCATCGACCATCGCCGCCGCCGCGCCGCAAGCCGCGGCGCCCCCGGCCGAGGCGCCCCACGCCGAGGCGCCCCCGGCGTCCGCCGCCAAACCGGTGGAAACGCCCGAGCCGCCGGTCGCCTGGACCGTGCGCAAGACCTCGACCCTGGGCTTCACCGCCACCTGGTCTGGCCAGCCGGTGGAAGGCCATTTCGACCGCTGGAGCGCCGACATCCTGTTTTCCCCAACCGCCCTCGACAAATCCCGCCTGAGCGTCAGCGTCGACCTGGCCTCCGTCTCCACCGGCGACGCCCAGCGTGACGCCACCCTGCCCACCGAGGACTGGTTCGACGTGGCCGCCCACCCCAAGGCGACCTTCAGCGCGACCCATTTTCGCAAGACCGGCGAGGGCCGCTTCACCGCCGATGGAGTCTTGGACCTGCGCGGGGTGAAAAAGCCGCTCAGCCTGCCCTTCACCCTCAGGATCGACGGCAAGACCGCGCGCGCCCACGCTTCGGTGACGGTCGACCGCACCATCTTCGGCGTCGGCCAGGGCGAGTGGGCGGCCACCGACTCCATCCCCGCCGCGGTCAAGGTCAATGTATCGCTGACCGCCGACCGGCCATAGATCAACGCCCGTTTCCAAACGCAACGGCCTTGACAACCCTCGCGTAATCCCGGGCCATTGGCTCGACCCCTTCACTCAGGACGGCCCGCCATGAAAACCCGCATCACCGAACTGTTCGGCATCAAGCACCCGATCATCCAGGGCGGCATGCACTTTGTCGGCTTCGCCGAGATGGCGGCGGCGGTGTCCAACGCCGGCGGACTGGGCATCATCACCGGCCTGACCCAGGGCACACCGGAAAAGCTCGCCGCCGAGATCGCGCGTTGCCACAAGATGACCGACAAGCCGTTCGGGGTGAATCTGACCTTCCTGCCCTCCGTCACGCCGCCGGACTATCCGGGGTTCGTGAAGGCGATCATCGACGGCGACGTCAAGATCGTCGAAACCGCCGGCAACAACCCGCAAAAATGGATGCCCTTGCTGAAGGAAGCGGGGATCAAGGTGATCCACAAATGCACCTCGGTGCGCCACTCGCTAAAGGCCGAAGCCATCGGCTGCGATGCGGTCAGCGTCGACGGCTTCGAATGCGGCGGCCACCCGGGCGAAGACGACGTCCCTAACTTCATCCTTCTGCCCCGCGCGGCCGAAGAGCTGAAGATCCCCTTTGTCGCCTCCGGCGGCATGGCCGATGCTCGCTCGCTGGTCGCCGCCCTGGCCATGGGCGCCGAGGGCATGAACATGGGCACCCGCTTTATGGCCACCAAGGAAGCGCCGGTGCATGAAAACGTGAAGCAGGCCATCGTCGCCGCCTCCGAACTCGACACCCGCCTGGTCATGCGCTCCCTGCGCAACACCGAACGGGTGCTGGTCAACGCGGGGGTCGAACGCCTGATCGAGAAGGAAAAGGCGCTGGGGGCGAACCTCAAGTTCGAGGACATCATCGCCGAGGTCGCCGGCGTCTATCCCAAGATCATGATCGACGGCGACATGGATGCGGGCGCCTGGTCCTGCGGCATGGTCGCCGGCCTGATCCACGACATCCCCACCTGCAAGGACCTGATCGAGGGCATCATGGCCGAAGCCACCCAGATCATCCGCGGGCGGCTGGAAGGGATGCTGGACGCCTAAAGCGGCTTGCGAACTGATGGAATCGCTTTTGATCCGCTCTTCCCGGCGAATGCCGGGATCCAGATGACAAAGCGCCGCCCGTGAACTCAAGAGCTCCAGGATCATAGCCACAATTTCACGCCCTATGATCTGGATCCCGGCATTCGCCGGGAAGAGCGGAGTGAGATTGGCCGGCTCGACCTAAAATAAAACGTCTCTAGGGTAACCAGATCGGTCTTCCGCCGCGCCCCGCGGACGGCGCCCGCGGGGCCGCTTCAATAGTGGATCGCCCCCTTGGTTCCGCCGCCGCAGGCTATGGCGTCGCCGTTGATGGCGGCGCTGCGTGGCGAGGCGAGGAAGGCGACGATATCGGCGACCTCGCTTGCATCGACGATCCGGCCCAGGGTGACATTGTCGGCCAGGCGCTGTTCGATCTCTTCCGCGGTCGCGCCGGCCGCCGCAGCGCGCGCGGCGACCAGGGGCGCGGTCTTTTCGGTGCGGGTCAGGCCCGGATGGACCACGGTGACATTGATCCCCTTGGGACCCAGCTCGTCAGCCAGGTTCTTGGTCAGGGCGGCCACGGCGACATTGCGGATCGAGCCGATGATCGAGCCGGTCTGCCGCGCGGCCAGGCCGCTGATATTGATGATCCGGCCCCAGCCGGCCGTGGCCATGTGCGGGGCGGCCTCGCGCGCCGTGCGCAGATAGCCCATCACCTTGACGTCCACATCGTCCCAGAACAGGGCGTCGGTGATCTCCGCCAGCTTGGGCGGCGGCGCCTGGCCACCCGGCTTCGCCGCGGCGTTGACCAGGATGTCGAGGCCGCCCAGGGCCGCGACCGTGGCCTCGATCAGCGCCTTGACCGACGCGTCCTTGTGGGTGTCGACGGCGACGCCGATGATTTTGCGCCCTGTCTCCGCGGCCAACTCACGCGCCGCGTCTTCCAACTCGGCGGCGTTGCGCGCGGCGATCACCAGGTCCACGCCCTCCAGCGCCAATTGACGGGCGATGGCCCGGCCGATCCCCTTGCTGCCGCCGGTGACCAGGGCGCGCTTGCCGTTCAGCTGCAAATCCATCGATCAGAGTCCTTGAGCGGAGATCAAGATAGCCATGGCTGGCCGCTAAGCCCAGCGGCCCCACAAACAGCGGGGGCAGATGTCGACACGCGTTCAGGCGGCGGCGGTCATGCCGATGGGCGCGCTCGCGGGCGCTTGAGCCGTCTGAACCGGCGGGACGGTCTGCTTCCATCCCACGGCTGCGGGCGACGCATGAGCCAGGGGGCCGCCGGGGCTGAACAGGCCGATGATGTCGGCGGCGTACTGGTCCGCATTGATCTGCGCCGAGGCCAGGCCCGACACCTCGGCCGGATCGAGCGTGTCGAGGCTGCCGCCATTCCAGAACATGGCGCGGAACGCCTCCTTCTCGATCAGCGGCGTGGCGATGATGGCGATCCGCTCGGCCCGCAGCCGCTGCACGACCTGGGTGAAGGAGCGGGCCCGAATGGCCGCGGGCAGCCGGGTGAAGACGCAGGCGTGCGGCAAAGGGCGATCGAAGAAGGCGGCCATGTCCTGCAGGGATCTTGAGGTGCGGATGGCTTCAGCGGCTTCCAGCGGAGACGGCCCAACCGGAATGATCACCAGGTCCGGCCTCAAGGTTCCGATCTGATCCCAGGCGCGAGGCGAGCCTTCGGTGTCGACGATCAGCCACGGCGCCAGGGCGCGGGCGTCCTCCAGGGCGTGCAGCATCTGCGGAATAGTGGTCGCCGGAAACACCGTCAGGTTTTCCGGGCCGCTGGCTTGGCCGCGCCACCGATGGATCGGCAGGTTGACGTCGGCGTCGATCACGGCCACCGGCTCGGCCCGGCGGGCCAGACCCAGCGCCAGGGTCAGGGCGGCGGTGGTCTTTCCGCTTCCGCCCTTGGAGCTCAGGAACACGATTGTCGGCATCGAGGCCTCGCCCGGTCGAAATATTGAACCATGCGCGTGATGGTGGCGATCGCCACGCCGCATGGCTGTCGAATCACGTTTGTCGGCCCAATATGGTTAACGCGCGATTGAGCGGAAAGCGCTTGCGACCGTAACCGGCTTCCCAAGCTTGGCCCATTGCTTGCTGAGCGGGCGTGACCAGGATCCCCGGGGTGCGCATTCATGACCATTTCGAGCCAGACAGCAGAGCCGCTGCGCGGGACGCGCGCCACCGGTCTGGATCCTGTCCGCGCCGGCGCCATCCTCGGGTTTGCGATCTATCTGGCGCTGGGGGCTCTCGCCGGTTGGGCGATCACACGCTGGGTCCCGGACCACCTGTCGCTCGATATGCTGGGACACGCCGTCTCCATCGCAGACCTGCATCGCCGGCTGCTGAGCACCGGCCTGGTCATGGTGCTGGTGATCCCCGCCATCTTCGTGGTCGAGCTATGTCTGGTCGGATGGGCGCAAAGCTCCCTACGCCTTCTCGCCGTCCGCCACACGCCCTCAAGCATGACCGACCTGGCCTGCTTTTTGTCCTGGCAAGCGCGGATAATGACGGTGCTGACTGTGGTGCTGAGCCTCGGCGTGGCGCTGATTTCGGGGGCCTGGCTGCATGCCAGGCTGCAAGAAGCCACGGGCGTTTCGCTCTCCCTGACCTGGATGCCGGTCCTGCTGCAGGCCGCCGTCTTCTTTGCGATCTATTCCTTCTTCGACTACTGGACCCATCGCCTCGATCATTCGCGCTATTTCTGGCCGCTGCATCGCTTCCACCACGCGGCCGACGACTTTTGCGTGCTCAATTCCGTCCGCACGCACCCGGCCGTCTTTACCGACGTGGTCGCCACCACCCTGCCAGCCGCCCTGTTCGGGGTCGGTCCGGACGTGATCGTCGGCATCAACCTGTTCGTCCTGGTCTTGCGTTACGTCATCCATTCGCGGATCGACTCCAACTGGGGCTGGTTCGGCCGCTATGTGCTGCAGTCGCCCACCCACCACCGCCTGCACCACATCTTGGACATCACCGAGCCGGTCGGCCATTTTGCCCTGACCCCCGTTTGGGACCACCTGTTCGGCACTTGGCGGGGCGATGCGGACCAGAGCCTGGTCATCGGCGTGGACGCCTCCTATCGGCACGGCGCGTGGCTGGGTCCTGACATATGGCGGGACTATTGCGACTTCTGGACCGGTCTGATCCGGATCGGCGGCCCGGCCCGTCAGGACTAAGCCCCCCACCCAGGGCGAGGCTTGCTGGACGGACGCGTCGATCTGGTTGACTATGCCCAGGGGAACCAGGGGCTGCAGGGTCGCCGAGGCCGATGCTTTCCGCCAGATGACGTTTTCCGCCAGACACAGGTGGTTTCGAAATGGACGCCGCGCCGCCGGACTTCCGACTGATGAAATTCGTCAGCGACGCCTTGCCGGCGCCGGAACGCTTCGACCTGTGGCGCGACATCGTCACCCGCAAACTGTTGCGATTGGCGATCGATCCCCTGTCGGCCGCCCCCTTCTACGCCAATGCCAGCCTGCGCAGCCAGCACGGCCTGTCCGTCGGCGCGGGCGATGTGGGCGCGACCGTCAGTCATCGAACCCGGGACATCGTCTCGAGCGACAACGACGACCTGGTGCTGATCGTCAATATGCGCGGAACCTTCCTGATTTCCCACAATGAGCGCGAGCTGGTGCTGGACCCCGGGGACGCCACCGTGATCAGCTGCGCTCGGATGGCCAGCTTCCTGCAACCCGATACCGGGCGGCTTATGTGTGTGCGGCTGCCTCGCGCAGCCCTGACGCCGTTTCTGAGTGAGCCGGATGAGCGGTGCGCGCGGTTGATCCCTGGCCGGTCGGAGCCGCTGCGCCTGCTCAAGGCCTATGCCGCGTCGCTGATCGAGGACGACGATATCATCATGTCGGCCGCCGTCAGCCGAGCGGTGGTCAATCACCTGTGCGATCTGGTGGCCCTGGCCTTGGGCGCGAGCGGGGAAGCGGCCGAATTCGCCGGCTCGCGGGGCGTTCGCGCGGCCCGCCTCAAAGCGCTGAAGGACTTCGTCGATCGCGGCCTCGGCTCGCCAGCCTTGTCGATCCAGGACGTCGCCGACCAGATCGGCGTCTCGCCGCGCTATGTGCGTAAACTTCTGGAAGCCGAGGGCCTCAGCTTTTCGGGCTATGTGATCGAACAGCGCCTGGCCCGGGCCCGGGCGATGCTGACCAGCCTGCGCTATGTCCATACGCCGATTTCCACCATCGCCTATGAGGTTGGGTTCGGCGACCTGTCCTATTTCAATCGCGCCTTTCGCCGGCGCTACGACATGACCCCATCCGAAGCCCGGTTTGATAGAATCGGACGGGCGACGCGGAACTGACCTGGCATTGGGCCACATAGGTCAAGCGCCGGTTCCGTACAGTCCAAGCCGCCTCGCCGCCACCCGGCTAACGTCGTTATCCACAGGGGCGGGCGCCGTAAGGCCCACCGGAGCTTGGGGTTCGGTCGTTTGAGCGCGGATGTCTTCACGCCTGTTGAGAAGACCGCGGTCCAGAACGCCTCGGCGCCGTATCCGCGCATTGACCCCGCCTTCCTGTTCGCCGCATTCCTGGCGGGCCTGATCATCATTTTCCTCGCCCCGCTGATGATCTTCATCGTGCTGGCCGTGCGCCTGCAGGACGGCGGCCCGGTGCTGTTCGCCCAGAGGCGCATCGGCTATGGCGGCCGCGCCTTTGCCTGCCTGAAGTTCCGGACCATGGCGGTCGACGCGGAAGCCCGATTGGATCAGTTGCTGGCCGAGGATCCAGCCGCACGGGATGAATGGACCCGCGACCACAAGCTTAGGTCCGACCCGAGGATAACACCTGTGGGGGTGTTCCTGCGCCGCTCCAGCCTGGATGAATTGCCGCAACTGTTCAACGTGCTGCGCGGCGAGATGGATCTGGTGGGGCCTCGCCCGATCGTGCCCAGCGAGGTCGAGCGCTATGGCCGGCGCATCAAGGACTATTACACGGTGCGCCCTGGGCTCACCGGCCTTTGGCAGGTGAGCGGCCGCAGCGACACCTCCTATCGCCGACGCGTCGCCATGGACACACTCTATGCCCGCTCAAAGGATTTCGCCTTCGACATCAGGATCCTGATCCTGACCATACCCGCTGTTCTGTTCCGGCGTGGGTCCTACTAGGTGGCGTCTTGAATCTAGCGCCTGGGTTTGAGAAAGTCACGCCGCAGGGGTTTGGTCGGGGCGCCTTTGGCCAAGGACACATGCGGTCGACGGCGGGCGGCGTGGGCGGGCTGGCGGCGAGCTGGCGCTCAAACCCTTTCGACATCGCGCTGGCCGCGATCGTGCTGGTCGGCCTGGTCTTCGCCTTTGTCGGGCTGGCCAGCAGCAGCTATTTCGTCGATGAGCTGTTCACCCTCTATCTGATCGACCACCAGGGGGGTCTGGCCGAGGTGCTCAGGCGCGCCCTGACCGACACCGGGCCGCCGGCCTACTATTTCGCCCTCTATGAGTGGACCCGGCTGACGGGCGTTTCGGAGATCGCCACCCGGCTGCTCAGCGCCCTGTTCGCCAGCGCCGCCGTGCTGACCTTTCTCTTCGGGACTGGATCGCTTTTCAGCGAACGCGCCCGGCTGTTCGCGGCCGCCGTGGCCGTGGCCGGCCGATTCTGGTTCATCCAGTCACAGATGGTCAGGGCCTATGCCCCGGGCCTGCTGATCTCCATGGCGCTGATCGTCCTGGCCCTGTCTCTGCGTCGGCGGGCGGCTGACCAGCGCCCGTCATGGCGGGTCTGGGCGGCTCTGACGATCCTGACATTACTGGGCTGCCTGACACACTTCTATCTGGCGCTGGAAGGCGGCCTGGTGGTCGCCTATCTGGTCCTGACCGTCGGCGACACCCGGCTGAAAACGGCGCTGCTTCTGTCCGGGATCCTCGATATCGTGGCGACGGCGGCCTATGCCGGCCAGCTGCTGCGCCATACGCAGCAGGATGTGCGCCATCTGTGGTTCAGCTCTGACAGCAAGTTTCTGGTGTTGGAGACCCTTGTCGCCATACGGGGCGTCGCGGGGCCGGCGATCGCGCCAGTCATGGCCATCCTGATTATCGCCGGGGCCTTTCGGGTGATGCAGCGTCCGCGACTGGGCCGGGGACTTGGGGCCTCGGCCAGCCCGGATCTGATCTGGGCGGCGGGCCTAGCGAGCTTTGTGCTGGTCGGTATGGTCGGTCTAGGGGTCGCCGTCTCAGTGACGCTGGTTCCATCGTTTTCCGGCCGGAATCTACTGATCGCCGCGCCCATGGTCTGGATGCTGTGCGCAGCGATTTTCGATCTGGCCGCCCCGCGCCTCGACACCACGACCGGCAAGGTGGTGGCGCTGGTGATCGTGCTGGCCCTCGCCGGATCGCAAGCGCTGCACGTTGTCGGCCGCTTCCTGCCTCGGCTGCAGGAATGGCGGGCGTCCGCGCGCTATGTCGACGGCCTGAGCGCTTGCGACGGCCAGGCGATTCCCGTCATGGCGCTGCAGACCTTCGCCCCCAACACCCCCCATTTTCTTCGCCTGACCGAGAGCCGGTTCTACGGCCACTACGAACGCTCGCCCGGTCGGCTGCAAGTGCACTGGCCGACCGATTTTGGACTGGTCGACGCGCGGGCGGCGGCCAAGGCGCCGGCCACCGCAACGCCCAGGGCTCAGCCCCAACTGGCGGCCTTGATGCGCCAACGCCTGAGTGGCGCCGAACGCTGCCCCGTCCTCGTCTGGCAGGTCCACCACCCCACCGCCGCGGACGCGGAGAGCCTTCGCCGGGCCATCGCCCTAGCGGCCGGCGTTTCGCCGGACAGGGTCGCCGCCGTGGGCTTTCCGCACTTCAAACTGCGACTATCAGGCTGGCGCCCCGTGACTGAAGCCTATGTTTTCGTGGCGCGGCCGCCACCCCGTCCGGGACAGAATCGCAACACCTCCGGCGACATGGACAGGCGTGTCGATCAACCTTAGTATGACATCTGTCATATTAAAAAGATCGAGCGCCGCCCATGTCAGACACCCAGCCTTCCGCCATCCGCAGCCGCACCGTGACCTGGGATGATCCGGCCGCCACCCGCGCCGCGGCCGCCGGCCTCAGCGGCCTGGAGGTGATGCGCGCCATCCGCGACAAGACCTTGGCCCCGCCACCCATGGCGGCGGTGATCGGCTTTGACTGCGTGCGCGCCGAGCCTGGCGACATCGTCATGGAGCTGATCCCCGACCCGTCCTTGGAAAACAGCATCGGCATGCTGCACGGCGCGGTGGCCGCGACCCTGCTGGACACGGCCATGGGCGCGGCGATCAACACCCTGCTCGAAGCCGACAAGACCACGGTGACCATCGATCTGAAAATCACCTATCTGCGCCCCCTGACCCTGAAATCCGCCCCGATCCGGGCCAGCGGCAAGGTGCTGAACCAGAGCCGCAGCCTGGCCTATGTGGAGGGCGAGGTGCGCGACGCCGCTGGCCGTCTGGCCGCCCATGCCGTCGGCAACTTCTCCATACTGTCGGTGGGCTGACGACAAAAAGACCCTGTGATCAAGCGCCTCAGCCGCCGCGGTTCAGCCGCACCTTGACCGTGGTCGACAGGCCGGGACGCAGGCGCTCCAGGCCAGCCTGGCCCGGGTCCAGCCGGATGCGCACCGGCACCCGCTGGACGATCTTGGTGAAATTGCCTGTGCCGGGCTCAAACGGCAGCAGTGAAAATTGCGAGCCGGAACCCGGAGCAAAACTTTCCACCTCGCCCTTCAGCGCCTTGCCCGGCAGGGCGTCGACCTTGATCGTCGCCGGTTGGCCGATGGTCATGCGCGAGACCTGGGTCTCCTTGAAATTCGCCGTCACATAGAGGGCGTGCATGGGCACGATGGTCAAAAGCCGGGTGCCTGGCTGGACATAGTCGCCAGGCTCCACCTGGCGGTCGCCCACCACGCCGTCGATGGGCGCGCGGATCACCGCGTGGTCCTGGTCCTGGCGCGCCAGGCTCAGGGCGGCCTGGGCCCGAGCCACCGCCGCCTCGGCCTCGGCCCGATTGGCCAGCAGGGTGGCGCGCTTGGCCTGAGTCACCGAGGCCTGGTCGCGGCTCACCTCCAGCTCGGCGCGGCTGTGGTCTGCGTCCGATTGGGCGGTGATGGCGGCGGCGCGATAGGTGTCGGCGTCACGGCGGGCGACGGCGCCGCTGGCCACCAGATTCTCATAGCGTCTGCGATCGGCCTGGGCCCGCTCACTCTGGGCGTCCGCCGAGCGGATCGAGGTCTGGGCCGCGCGAACATTGGAGGCCGCCAGCTGCTCTTCGGCGTCCAGGCTGGTCAAGGCCGCCGTGGCGGCCTGGACCGAGGCCTGGGCGTTCTGCAGGTCAGCCGAGGCGGAGGCGACGCGCGCATCGAACTCCTCGGGGTCGATGCGGACCAGAGGATCGCCCCGCTTGACCGGCTGGTTGTGCGCCACCAGCACGTCAGCGACGAGACCGCGCACCTTGGGCGCCACCACGGAGCTGTCGGCCTGGACATAGGCGGCGTCGGTGGCCTCGGCGCCCTTGGGGGCGGCGATATAGATCGCGCCCGCGGCCGCCATGGCCACAGCCACGCCCACCGACAAAGCCGTGCGGCGCGAGAAGGGCAGGCGCAGGCCCGGGTTGGCGGCGTCTTTGGCCGGAGCTTTGGGAGGCGCTTGCACGCCGACGGGGGCGCCGGAAAGGGCTGTGTCGGTCATTTGTCGAACACCAGAAGAGTTGAAGTGGCGGTGGCGTAAAGCCGGCCGGCGGCGTCGGTGATCCGGGCTTCGGCGAAGGAGGCCCGACGGCCAAAGGTGATGACCTTGCCCTCGGCGCGAACAGGCCCGGTCTGGCTGGTCATGGCCTTGTGATAGGCGACCTTCAGCTCCAGGGTCGTATAGCCTTGGCTCGGGCTCAGCCTGGTATGGACGGCGACGCCGCAGGCCGAATCCAGTAGGGTGGCGGCGTAACCGCCGTGCACCGTGCCGATGGGATTATAGACCCGCTCGCTGGGCGTCCCTTCGAACACGACCCGGCCCTCCTCCACCTCGATCAGCTTGAAATCGAGCAGTTCGGTGATCGGGGCCCGAATGCCGCCGGCCATCAACGCCCGCACCTGGTCCAGGCCAGCCTGGCCGGGCGCCAACGCCTCGACCACGCTCACGCCGGAATCTCCAGCTTCGGGGTCGCCAGCTTCGGGGTCGCCAGGTTGAAGCGGCGCCGCAGCGCGGCCTTGGACCGGGCCAGGATCGCATCCGATCGCACGGGATCGGGTTCGGCCCGGGCCAGCGACACCGCCCCGACCAGTTCGGCCAGCATCGAAGCCGCCTCGTCTTCGGGGTGCTCGTGGCCAAGCGCGACCAACTGCGTCGCCAGGGAGGACTGCAAACCAGAGACCCCGCGCGCGAACCGCTCCCTCGCCGGCTCGGCCAGACGCGGGGCGTCGGCGGCCAGGAACGGCAGCGGACACCCGGCCGTGCGGGTGTCGCGATGCGAGCGCGACAGATAGAAATTGATGTAGCCGTTCAAGGCCTCGGCGGGGGTGTGGCCCTCGATCGTCTGCGCCAGCTTGCCCCGGCTCTCCTCGAACATCTGGCCGATGGCGGCGGCCACCAGCTCGTCCTTGGAACTGAAGTGGGCGTAGAAACCGCCGTGGGTCAGACCGGCCTTGGCCATTACGCCAGCCACGCCGACCTGATGCGGCCCCTCGGCCCGGATAGCCTTGGCCGCCTCGACCAGCACCCGCTCGCGGGTCTTCTGCTTGTGTTCCGCATCGTAACGCATGGACTTGCGGCCTCCGTTTATATGACGCATATAATATTAAGGCCGACCAGTTGGCAAGAGGGCGATATGGACGACGCAGCCGCTATCCGAGGGGTTCAGCCCGCGCCCCCGCCAAGAGCCGCGACCACGGCGCCCGCCAACCCGGCGGACCTGCCGGACGCTCGCAAATACCTGATCTTCGGCATCATGGCCTTTGGCCAGTTCATGGCCTTGATCGACATCCAGATCGTCGCCGCCTCGCTCAATGACGTGCAGGCCGGTCTGTCGGCGGGGCCGGACGAGATCAGCTGGGTGCAGACCGGCTATCTGATGGCCGAACTGGTCATGATCCCCTTCGCCGCCTTCCTGGCCCAGGCCCTGTCCACCCGCTGGCTGTTCGCCCTCTCCGCCGGCCTGTTCACCGTCTCCAGCGCCCTGTGCGGCGCGGCCTGGGACATCCATTCGATGATCCTGTTCCGCGTGCTCCAAGGCTTTGTCGGCGGGGCCATGGTGCCGACGGTGTTCGCTACCGGCTTCGCCCTGTTCTCCGGTCCGCAGCGGGCGATGATCCCAGCCATACTCGGCATGGTCTCGGTCCTGGCGCCGACCCTGGGCCCGACGGTGGGCGGCTGGCTGACCGATGCGGTCGGCTGGCGCTCGATCTTCTACGTCAACATCATCCCCGGCCTGATCGTCACCATCGCGGCCATCACCGTCATCCGGGTGGACCGGCCGAACCTGTCCATGTTGAAAAAGATCGACTATTCGCACCTCGTGGCCATGGCGGTGTTCCTCGGCGGCCTGGAATATGTGCTGGAGGAAGGTCCGCGCCACGACTGGTTCGGCGACCCGACCATCCTTTGCGCCGCCTGGCTGTCCTTTGTCGGCCTGCTGCTGTTTCTCGAGCGCTCGTTCCGCTCCGGCGGACCGGTGGTGCGCTTGTCGCCGTTCCGTAAACCCACCTTCGCCTTTGCCTGCGTGTTCAACCTGGTGATCGGCTTTGGCCTCTATTCGTCCACCTATCTGATCCCGGTCTTTCTGGGCCGGGTGCGGGGCTATGACAGCCTGCAGATCGGCACCACGGTGTTCGTCACCGGCATCGCCCAGGTCGCCTCGACCGTGATCGCCGCCCGCCTGTCCCAGCGGGTCGACCAGCGGATCGTCATCACCTTCGGTCTGTCCCTGTTCGCCGCCAGCCTGTGGTGGACCTCGCACCTGACCACCGACTGGGGCTTCGCCGCCTTCCTGGGCCCGCAGATGCTGCGCGGCTTCGCCATCATGCTGTGCATCGTGCCCAGCGTCGGCCTGGCCCTGGGCGGCTTCGCCATGACCGAGCTGCGCTACGCCTCGGGCCTGTTCAACCTGATGCGCAATCTGGGCGGGGCGATCGGCATCGCCGTGGTCAATACCTGGCTGCAGGACAACACCCGCATCCAGGCGGCGCGCATGGGCGAAGGCCTGGGCGAGGCCGGCCGCCACGCCCCCGATATCATCGGCGCCCTGGCCAGCCAGTTCGGCCGGTTCGGCGGCGACGCCGGCCAGGCCCTGCTGCTGGCCCGGGGCGAGATGGCCCAGCTGGTCGGGCGCTACGCCCTGACCCTGGCCTTCAACGACGTGTTCCGCCTGATGTCGTGGATCTTCATCGCCGCCCTGGTGATGGTCCCGTTCTGCAGGCCGCCCGCCGTCGACGCCCCGCCGCCCGCCGACGCTCACTAGATCTCCATCGAGGCTATCATGACCCAGTCCCGCGCCCCGGCGAGCCGGCTTAAGCCGATCATCGCCCCCCTCGCTCTCGCCTTGCTGGCCAGCGCCTGCGCTGTCGGCCCCGACTATCAACGGCCCGACCTGAAGCTTACCGCCGCCTATCAGAGCCCGCCGGCGACGACGGCGGCGACCGCGCCGGCGCCCATCGAGACCTGGTGGGACAGCTTCAACGATCCTGTTCTGGTGCGGGTGGTCGAGCGGGCCAGCGCCCAGAACCTGGACCTGGAACAGGCGCGCGCCCGCATCTTGCAATCGCGCGCCGTCGCCCGCGCGGCCGGCGCCGCCCTCGCCCCCCGGCTCGACGCGGCGGGCGCCGCCGCCCGGTCCAGCCAGTCCCTGCTGACCCCGTTGGGCGAGATCGGCAGCCATGTGCCCGGCTTTCCCCGCGACGCTGACGAGGTCAGCCTGGGTCTGGCCGCCTCTTGGGAGATCGATCTGTTCGGCGGCCTACGCCGCCAGCGCGACGCCGCCAGCGCCGAGGCCAAGGCCGCAGAAGCCCAGGCGGTGGCGGTGCGTATCAGCGTGGCCGGCGACGCCGCGGACGCCTATCTGCAGGTGCGCGCCTATCAGGGCCGCCTGGGCGTCGCGCGCCACCAGGAGCAGATCCAACGCGATCTGGTCGACCTCTTGACCCGACGCACCGGCGAAGGCGTTTCGCCCGAACGCGAACTGCACCAGGCCCAGGCGCTGCTGGAGGCCGTGCGCGCCACGATCCCGCCCCTGCAGGCCGGACTAGACGCCGAACTCAACCGGCTGGACGTGTTGATGGGCGCCCAGCCCGGAACCTATCGCGCCGAACTGCTGACGCCCGCCGACCTGCCGTTGACGCCGAGCCTTTCCATCGCCGACGGCCCCGCCGACCTGCTGCGCCGGCGTCCCGACGTCCTGGCCGCCGAACAGCGGCTGATCGCCGCCAACGCCCAGATCGGCGCGGCGATCTCGGACTATTATCCCAAGATCTCGATCTCCGGCCTGCTCGGGGTCGACAGCCTGGACGCCAGCCGCCTGTTCGCCAGCCAGGCCCTGGAGCACCAAATCAGCGGCGGCCTGCGTTGGCGGCTGTTCGATTTTGGACGGGTCGACGCCGAGGTCGCCCAGGCCAGGGGCCTCAAGGCCGAGGCCCTGGCCGCCTATCGCTCGAGCGTGTTCAAGGCCGCCGAGGACGTGGAGAACGCCGTCTCCGACCTGCGCCAGCAACAGGCGCAGGCCGGCGCCCTGGCCCGTGAGATCGATCAGCTGACCCTGGCCCGCGACCAGGCCCAGCAAGCCTATGAGGGTGGCGTCATCAGCCTGGTCGAGGTGCGCGACGCCGACCGCGACCTGCTGAACGCCTCGGACCAGCTGGTCCAGGCCCGCGCCGGCGCCGCCCGCGCGGCGGTGGCGGCCTATCGCGCCCTGGGCGGCGGCTGGACGCCGCAAACCCCGCTGCGCCTCGCCGCCGTCCCCTAGGAAACAGACCCGTCAACGGGCTCGGCCATGCCGGGAAGCCAACCGTCATCCCCCAAAATCTGAAGGAGCCAATCATGACCCACCAAACCCCCAAGGGCGCCGCCCTGATCACCGGCGCGTCCACCGGCATCGGCGCCGTCTATGCTGACCGCCTGGCCAAGCGTGGCCACGACCTGATCCTGGTCGCCCGCGATGTTGATCGCCTGGAAAACCTCGCGGCTCGCCTGCGCGCCGAGACCGGCGTCAAGGTCGAGGTGGCGCCCGCAGACCTCAACGCCAAGCCGGACCTGGCCAGGATCGAGGCTCGACTGGCGTCCGACGCCGCCATCTCGATCCTGGTCAACAACGCCGGCATGGCCGCCGTTGGCGGCCTGGTGGGCGGCGACGCCGACCGGATAGACGCCATGATCCAGCTCAATGTGGTCGCCTTGACCCGGTTGGGCGTCGCTGCGGCCAAGAGCTTCAGCGAGCGCAAGCATGGCCTGATCATCAATCTAGGCTCAGTGACCTCCTTGATCCCCGAGCGCTTCAACGGCGCCTATAGCGGCACCAAGGCCTATGTGCTGAACTTCAGCCAGGGCCTGCACAGCGAACTGGAAGCCAGCGGCGTGCGCGTCCAGGCCGTGCTGCCCGGCGCCACCCGCACCGAGATCTGGGGCAAGGCCGGCGTGGACATCGACAGCCTGCCCGCCAGCATGCTGATGGGCGTGGTCGACATGGTCGACGCCGCCCTGGCCGGCCTGGACCAGGGCGAACTGGTGACGATCCCGTCCCTGCAGGAGCCCGCCGACTGGGACGCCTTCAACGCCGCCCGCCACAATCTGGGACCCAATCTGTCCAGAGACCATTCCGCCGCGCGCTATGGCGTCGGGGTGGCGGCGCAGACCGCGTGACGCTAACCTGAACACCCCACTCGCCGCCGGAGCCGCCCATGACCACCCCCTCGAAAGTGGCCCTGGTCACCGGCGCCGGCAGCGGGATCGGGCGGGCTTCAGCCCTGGCCCTGGCCAAGGAAGGCTGGCGCGTGGTCCTGGCGGGGCGACGGCTGGAGGCCTTGCAGGCCACATCGGACATGGCCGACGACCCCGAGGCCCTGACGGCCATCGCCACCGACGTCTCCGACCCGGCCTCGGTCGCCGCCCTGTTCGAAAAGGTCCGGCAGGCGTTCGGTCGCCTGGACCTGTTGTTCAACAACGCCGGGACCGCCGCCCCGCCGGTTGCTCTGGAGGAACTCAGCCTGGAGCAGTGGCGCCGGGTGGTGGATATCAACCTCACCGGCGCCTTCCTCTGCACGCAGGGCGCCATCCGCCTGATGAAGGCGCAGGATCCGCGCGGCGGCCGGATCATCAACAACGGTTCGATTTCTGCCCATGCGCCCCGGCCAAACTCGGCGCCCTATACGGCGACCAAGCACGCCATGACCGGCCTGACCAAGTCCACCGCCCTGGACGGCCGCCGCTGGGACATCGCCTGCGGCCAGATCGACATCGGCAACGCCGCCACCGAACTGACCGCCCGCATGAGCGGCGGCGCGCCACAGGCCAATGGGGACATGATCGTCGAGCCGACCATGGACGTGGAGGTCGTGGCCAGAAGCATCGTCTATATGGCCAGCCTGCCCCCGGACGCCAACGCCCTGTTCCTGACGGTGATGGCCACCAGGATGCCGTTCGTCGGACGGGGCTAGGCCCTCAAAAAACCTTGCCAGGCTGACGCGACGTCCGCGTCGCACGGGCGGCGTTTGCAGGCTATCACCGTTCAAGGCCCTAGGGCCGTAGAGACGGGAGAATGGCCTTGGATAAGCGCACACCGGTTATCATCGGCGTCGGAGAAGCCTCGGAGCGCATCGATTCGCCCGGCTATGAAGCCCTGTCGCCGGCGGATCTGTCCGGCCGCGCCGCCCGGGCCGCCCTGGATGACGCCGGCGCCAGCCAGCCGCTTGGCCCCCACATCGATCTGATCGCCGCCATCCGCCAGTTCGAGGTCTCCACCCCCAACGCCAAGCCCCCCTTCGGCGCCGCCGACAACTTTCCCCGCGCCATCGCCCGCCGCATCGGCGCCGATCCCGCCCGGGCGGTGCTGGAGCCCACCGGAGGCCAGGGCCCCCAGCATCTGATCAACGAACTCAGCCAGGCCATCGCCACCGGCGAGGTGGGCATGGCCCTGATCACCGGGTCGGAGGCCATCTCCACCGTCCGGCACCTGACCAGCCAGGGCGAGACCCGCGACTGGAGCGAAGCCGTCGGCGGCCAGCTGGAGGATCGCGGCTATGGCGTCAGCGGGTTGCTCAGCCGCGAGCTGATCATCCACGGGGCGGTGACGCCGATCTCGGTCTACGCCCTGTTCGAGAACGCCCGCCGCGCCCGGCTGGGCCAGGATCGCGCCGCCTACGCCCTGGCCATGGGCCAGCTGTTCGCGCCGTTCACCGAGGTCGCCGCGGGCAATCCCCACGCCATGTCCCGCGAAGTCTATTCGGCCGAAGCCCTGGCCACGGTGACAGCCTCCAACCGCCTGACCTCCGACCCCTTCCCTCGTCGCCTGGTCGCACGCGATCAGGCCAATCAGGGCGCGGCGGTGCTGGTGACCTCGGTCGAGCGCGCCCGGCAGCTCGGCGTGCCGGAGGACAGGCTGATCTATCTGCATGGCGGCGCCGACGCCAAGGAGCGCACGGTGGTCGAACGCGCCGACCTGTCGCGCAGCCCGGCCTCGGTGCTCGCGGCCCGCCAGGCCCTGGCCCTGGCGAGTCTGGAAATCGGCCAGATCGAGCTGTTCGACTTCTACAGCTGCTTTCCCATCGCCGTGTTCAACATGCTGGAAGGCCTGGGGATCGAGGTGGACGACCCGCGGCCGTTCACCGTCACCGGCGGCCTGCCCTTCTTTGGCGGCGCGGGCAACAACTACTCCATGCACGCCATCGCCAGCATGGTCCGCGCCCTGCGCAACCGGCCGAGCGCCTATGGCTTTGTCGGCGCCAATGGCGGCTTCCTGTCGAAATATTCGGTAGGGATCTATTCGACCACCCCGGCCGCCTGGACCGGCTTCGACAGCCATGGCCTTCAGGCCGAGATCGACGCTTGGCCGAGCCCATTGCTCGCGCCGCAGACCAGCGGCGAAGGGACCATCGAAACCTACACCATCGACTATGCGGGCAAGGCGCCGCGCGGCCTGGCCTTGGGCCAGCTTGATGTTGGCGGCCGCTTCATCGCCATGACCGACCCGCAGGATACGGCCGTGGTCCAGGCGATGATCGCCCAGGATCCCTTGGGAAGACGGGTTGTGCTGGACGCGAACGAACAGGGCCAATCGATCATCCGGTCATTCGTGGCGCGGTGAAACGATGCGTGGTCAGACCAGTGTCACCTTGCCCAACGAAATGGCCGACGATGCGCGCGCCAAGGTCGCTTCGGGAGAATACGCCAGCGAGAGCGAAGTGATCCGGGACGGCCTGCGGGCGCTTCGCGCGCGGGACAGGGCCGTCGACCAGTGGCTGCGCACCAGCGTGGCGCCGGCCTATGAGGCCTTGAAGGCGGACCCTTCGCGCGGCGCGGCGCTTCAGGATGTGCGCATGGCCCTGGCCGAACGTCACGCGTCGAAAGCGGCCCAGACCCCGAAGTCGTGAGCCACAGGATCGTCCTGTCTGTCGAAGCACGGACGCAACTGGGCGAACTGCCTAATCCCTTGCTCGCCTCGGCTGCCCTGGCTAGGCATGCGCAACCATCGCCCCCGACGCAGGCCTGTCCATGACCCTCGAAACCGTCTCCACCAACACCAGCCATGGCGGCGTCCAGGGCGTTTACCGTCACCCCTCGCGCGAGACCGGGACCGACATGACCTTTTCGGTGTTCGTCCCACCACAGGCCGTCGGCGGGGCCAGGCTGCCGGTGGTCTGGTATCTGTCCGGCCTGACCTGCACCCAGGCCAATGTCACCGAAAAAGGCGAATTTCGCCGCGCCTGCGCGGAACTGGGCCTGATCCTGGTGGCGCCCGACACCAGCCCGCGCGGCGAGGGCGTGCCCGATGACGCCGACAGCGCCTATGATTTCGGCCTGGGCGCCGGCTTCTATGTGGACGCGACCCAGGCGCCGTTCGCCAAGAACTATCGCATGTACAGCTACATCACGGCTGAACTGCCCGAGCTGATCGCCGCCAATTTTCCCGCCGATATGGGCCGGCAGGCGATCACCGGCCACTCCATGGGCGGCCATGGGGCCCTGACCATCGCCTTGAAGAACCCTGGCCGGTTCCGCTCGGTCTCGGCCTTCGCGCCCATCGTCTCACCGGTGCGCTGCCCGTGGGGCCACAAGGCCCTGGGCGGCTATCTGGGCGCAGACCAGGCCGCCTGGCGCGCCCACGACGCCACCGCCCTGATCGAGGACGGCGCACGGGTGAAGGAGATCCTGGTGGACCAGGGCGGCGCGGACAATTTCCTGGAAAGCCAGCTCAAGCCTGACCTGCTGCAGACCGCCTGCGAAGTGGCCGGCATCGACCTGACCCTCAGGCTGCAGCCCGGCTACGACCACAGCTACTATTTCATCTCCAGCTTCATGGAGGACCATCTGCGCTGGCACGCCGCGCGACTGGGATGAAGCCCGTCGGAGGCGGCTTTTCGGGGGACCCACCTCCATGAACCCCTGGTCCCTGCGGCCATGGTGGTGGTGGCGGGGCCGATCAACGAGCTGCGCTGACCCAGCCGCCGGCGGTCAACAGCGCCCTGGACGGGGCCGAGACCTTCAATCGCCGCCTGCTCTCCAAACTTGGCCGAGGCAAGGGCGGCTATTGGGAGGATCGCGGCTATCAGTGGTATGCCGGGATCTAAGCGGATCGATCAGGGACAGCGACCATGTTCAAGCAAAACCACCTAGCCCTGGCCACGGCCTGCCTCGGCCTGACCCTGGCGGCGCCTGCACAGGCGGCGCCGGCCGAGCAGATCCGCAAGCTTGAAGCCCAGGTGAACGCCGCCTACGCCGCCAATGACCTACCGAAATATTTCGCGTTCTATGCCGAAGACCTTCGGGCGCTGTTTCCGGATGGAGCGACCACCCTGCCCAAATACCGCCAGTCGTGGACCGCCTTCATCAAGAGCGGCGGCGCCATCGAGCGTTTCACCTATGACGATCTGCAGGTCCAGATCTCGCCGGCCGGCGACTGCGCCGTAGCCAGCTACAGCGCCACGGCCACCACCCGCAATCCGGGCAAGGCCGCCTCGGACGAGCATTTCTTCGAGACCGATGTCTGGTTCAAGCGCGCCGGTCACTGGAAGATCGTCGAGATCCACTACTCGCCGGTGGAGAGCCCCGCCAAGTAATCAGTCGGACGCCTCGCCCAGGCCTTCCGTCAGGCGGCCCAGCAGGCCTTTGAGCGTCATCACCTCGTCGAACGACAGCGGCAGCTGGCAGAGCAGGCCCAGGGGAATGTCCCGCGCCCGGTCATGCAAGGCGCGGCCCGCCTCGGTCAGGTCGATCAGCACCCGGCGTTCGTCCTGCGGATCGCGTTTGCGCGCCACCAGGCCGGCCTTTTCCAGCCGCTTGAACAAGGGGGTCAGGGTGCCGGAATCAAGGCTCAGCCGCCGGCCCAACGCTCCGACCGTCTGGGGCGAGGTCTCCCACAAGGCCATCAGAGCCAGATACTGCGGATAGGTGACGCCCAGGGGATCCAGCAGGGGGCGATAGAGCCGGGTGACCAGGTTGCTGGACGCATAGAGCGCGAAGCAAAGTTGCAGATCCAGCCGTAGCAGATCCTCGGGCGCGGTGGGCGCCGGTGGGGTCGCTTCGGTTTTGGCGGCGCTCGCACTCATCGGATCGGGGCTCGTCTCTCCTGGGCCAGCTCTTAAGGTGCAGACTTCCCACGCCCTGGCAACAGGCGGAACGCCCCACCCCTTGAATGGCAAGGCATATCGTCCGGCCTGCGGCGCCGAAGCCTGATCCGTGGGCGGCGCAATCGAGCTCGGGAGCCAGGGAATTTCGCCGAGCAGACTTGCAACTAATTCTCAAATGCATCTTACTAAATTGAGAATGACTCGCAAATAACCACGTCCTTGGTCCCCCGTCCCCCGCCATTGTCCGAGAGATCCCCATGCCCGCCCTGCAATGTGCCGCCGACCTCCGCGATCTGACCTTCGCCGAACATCTCGTCGTGTGGGCGGTGCGGGTGACCGCCAGCGGCCGGCGGGACTGCCCGATCGTCAAGGCGGCCTTCGCCGACGCCTGCCAGCCGGTGGGCGCGGAGGCCTTGAACGCCTTTGTGGTGTTCGTCTGCGAACTGGCGCGCCAGGGGCGGCGGCGAATCCTGCTGGCGCCGGCCGGCTGCTTCAGCGTCACACCGGATGAGATGTCGATCATCGCCGTGTTCGCCGCCGCCCAGGAGCGCGCCCATGACCGGCTGGACGCCCACATGACCTGGCTCGTCGGCGCAAGCCCGCAACCGCCCCTGGCCGCCGCCGCTGGCCTGGTGGCCGAGGCCCTGGGCTACAATGATCACGTCCTGCGCCCCCCGTTCGCCGCCGCGCCCAGCGAGCCTTTGCGGCGGTCGGCCCAGTTTTCATCAGCGCCGAGGAACTGGCAAACGCCGGCCCAGCCCGCCTGTGACACTTGGCTGTGACGGGAGTCACCGCCCAAGGGCTGGCTTGGCCTTAGATCGCCCTCATCGCACGGCCTTCGCAGTTGCGGCGCCGGATGTCGATAAAAGGGGTGAACATGGGGTCCGCCGACCGGATCGCTTCCGAGGACAATCTCGCGCGGGCCATCGAGATCCTCCTGTGCCTGGCGATCCTGATCTTCTTCGCCCCGCTGATGATCGTTCTGGCTCTGGCGGTAAAACTCAGCGACGGCGGACCGGTGCTGTTCGCCCATCGGCGCCTGGGTCTGGGCGGGGAAAGCTTCAACTGCTTGAAGTTTCGCAGCATGGTCGTCGACGCCGAAGACCGGCTCCAGGTCCTGCTGGCCAGCGACCCCGTGGCGCGCGCCGAGTGGGAGAGCGACCACAAATTGACCCGCGATCCGCGCGTCACCGTGATCGGCGACTTCCTGCGGCGCTCAAGCCTGGACGAACTACCCCAGCTGTTCAACGTGCTGCGCGGCGAGATGAGCCTGGTCGGGCCCCGTCCCATCGTCCAGGCCGAGGTGGCGCGCTATCGGCGCTACTATGCCGTCTATTGCCAGGTCCGGCCTGGCATCACCGGCCTGTGGCAGGTGAGCGGGCGCAACGACGTCAGCTATCGTCGGCGCGTGGCCCTGGATGTGATCTATGCCAGATCGCGCTGCACGCGCCTCTATTTCAAGATCCTGCTGGCCACCGCCCCCGCGGTTCTGGGCCGCCGCGGGGCGCGGTGAAGGCTGGCGGCTAGAATGTGGCCTCAAGCGTGACGAAGCCCATTCGCGGCGCCAACGGATAGGCCTGATAGCCGCCCGAAGCGCTGGTCACGACCACGGTCGAGACGCCCTTGGTGTCCGCGAGGTTGGTGACGTTCACGCTCAGCTTAGCGGACCGCACCCACGAGCCCGGCGGCACCGTCAGCTTGAGGCTGGCTTCCAGTCCCATGATGAAGGTCGGCTTGATCGACAGGTCGTTGAGATAGGTGGCGTACCGGCGGCCCACATAGTCGCCGTTGAGTTGGGCCTCGAAGGGGCCGAAATTAGTGCTGGCGACGAACTTGTTGAGCCAATCGGGGGTGCCGGGCACCCACTTGTTCGCGGTCTTCACCACGGTGGGGACGCCGTTGGTCGTGCCGCTGTTGTAATTGGAATCGTAGACGGACCGATTGTACGACAGGGCGTCGTAGAGGTGGAAATGCGGCCCGAAATTCAGGGTGCCGGCGATATCCACGCCCGTGGTCGACACCCCGCCGACATTGACCAGGATCGCGGGCGCCGGATTGATGAAGTTATAGGGAGCCACGTTCAGCAACCGGTTGGAGAAATCCACGTGATAGGCGCTGATCTGGCCGTCCACCGAGGTGAGCAGGCCTAGGTCCACCGACCGGTGGGTCCGGGCGCCGCCCTCATAGGTCCAGGATGTTTCCGGATGAACCGTCTTTTTGAGCAGGTCGAAGGCGGCCTGAGTGCCCAGGCTCCAGGGTGAGAAGCCGAAGAAGTTGCTGCCCGCGCCATAGGGGATGAACTGGCGCATGTTGTTCTGCACGTTGACGAACAACTGCTCGTGGTCGGTGGCGTCCCAGGTGGCGCCAAACTGCGGCAGGAACCCGTCGTTCGAGGTCAGCTTGCCGGACGGATAATGGACCGGCGTAGCGACCGTGGGCAGGTTCTCCTGCTGGATCCGCACATTGGCGTTGGCGGTCTGCAGGCTGGCCTTGAAGCCCGCCTGCAGCAGCAGGCTCGGCGTGATCCGCCATTGGTCCTGCAGGTGGAACTGGGTGTCGTTGACGAAGAACTGGGTATAATACTGTGTAAAGACGTGCGGACCCTTGGGAATATTGTAGGGCGTCAGGTCATCATTAGCCGCGCTGAACGGATACCAGACGCGGTGCTGAGCCGGTTCGTTGTGCTCGAACCATCCTCCGGCTTCGATCTGGTGATCGCCGAGGGTCCAGTTGAGGGTCGAAATGCCGCCCTCGCGGTTGATCCGATATTCGGTGGTGCGCACTTCGTTGCCCGTGCCGCCGAACAGGTTGCTGATATTCTGCAGGGTCTGGGCGCTGGTGGGGGAACCCACGACCAAGCCCGGAAAATAGGTGGCGAACAGGCCCGGCAGACCGGCCTGATTGATCGGGCCAGCGACGATGCCACGGCCATAATCGTTGTGGTAGTAGACCTGGTTGGACCAGGTAATATTACTTGCGATCCGATAGTCGTACTTGGCATAGACCAGGCTGTCTTCGCGCTGAGCCGCGCTGAAACAGTTGGAGAAATTGTTGCCCTGCGCCACAGGCGGCGTTCCCGGCGTAGCGGCGTGGGCCAGGTAAGAGGTGCAGGCGGCGAGGTTCGGATAGAGGAACGGCCGGGTATAGGGGATGAAATTCTGGGCCCCGGCGGTCTGCTGGTTGCCATAGTTGATGGCGTCTTCGTTCGGCTCGACCTTGGTCTGCCAGTCGGCGAACACGGTCAGCTTGCCGTGGGCGTCGTCGTGCACGTATTTCAGGTTCGCCTGCTTGTCGCGCTGATGACCATCGAAGTCCCAGGCGCGGGCGTCATGATAGAGATAGGACGCATAGGCCGAATTGCCGTCGCCCCAATCGCCGCTGTCCAACCGGAAGAAGGTTCGTGTGGTGTCGTAGCTGCCGACCGTCTCGCGAATATTGACGCCGAAGATGTGCGAGGGATCGCGCGAATAGGTCTCGATGGCCCCGCCCAGATTGCTGGTTGAGGCGACGCCAAGCCCGCCGGCCCCGGACGACAGATTGACCCGATCGACGTTTTCGCTGCTGATCGCCCGCGATACGCTGAGCCCGTTATAGTTGCCGTACTGCTGATCGCCGAGCGGCACGCCGTCCAGGGTGTAGCCCAGCTGCTGGGTGCTGAACCCATGCACGAACAGCGCTTCGTTCTGCTCGTTGTTGCCCCAGGGATCGGACGTTTCCAGCAGAACGCCGGGCATGGTCTCGATCGCCTTCAGCGGATTGATGCCGGGCAGAACCTTCTGCGCTTCGGCGCCGCTGATCACGACCACTGACCGCGTGGTCCTGCTGGCCGTGACGATCACATCGTCCGCCGCGGCGGGTTGCGCCGAATCCTTGCCGCTGGTGTGGGCGGTCTGGGCGTTGGCGACGCAGCTGGCGCCGATGGCGCCGATCGCGGACGCCGCCATCAGCCACCCACGGAAACGATTCTGAGCCAGAACAGCCATAGGAACCCCTCGATATCGGCGGCGCATCTCACCGCCGCTGGAAGGGGTCGTCATAAAAGCCGACCAATATGGCTGGACTGCAATTTTGAGACGCTTTTGTGATTTACCAAGCCGAACTGCGGCCAAGCTAAGGCGCGCCCCTAAGCCACCGCGATAAAGAATGACCCGACGGCTATGGCGATGCAGGCGGCAAGGCGCCCTGGCGTTAGCCGCTCGCCGAGGAACACCGCCCCGATTACGGCGGCGAACAGAACGCTGGTCTCCCGTAGAGCCGAGACCGCCCCAAGCGCGCCCAGGGTCGTGGCCAGGATGATCGCGCTATAGGCGACCATGGAAACCAGACCGCCGGCCGCGCCGATGATCGTCTGTTTCAGGGTCGGCCGGGCGCCGCGCTCCGAGCGTCGGGCGAAGATGAACCAGCCGCCGACGAACACGCCGTCCAGCACCCATAGCCAGGCGATATAGGCGGCGACATTCCCGGACTGTCGCGCGCCCAAGCCATCGGTGATGGTGTAGCAGGCGGTGAAGGCCGCCGTGCCCAGCGCCGTCAGGATCGCCGCCAAAGGCAGCCGCCGGCCCTCACCCCGGCGCAGGCTGATAATCCCGGCGGACACTACGGCGATGGCGATCAGCTGGCGCATGGACACATGATCGCCAGCGGCGATCGCCGCGCCGGCCGTGACCATGACCGGCGAGGCGCCACGGGAAATGGGATAGATCTCACCCAGCTCGCCGAGGCTCAGCGCCCGCACCAGAAAGACACTGTAGCCGATGTGCAGGGTCGCGCCCGCCACCAGCCAGGGCCAACTGCGCAAGGCCGGGAGGGGTAGAAACAAGGTCACGACCCCTGCCGCGACCATGGAGGTCAGCTGCATGACAATAGTCATCCAGCGGCGGTCGCCCGATCCCTTCAGAAGGGCGTTCCAGCTGGCGTGCAATACGGCGGCGAGCAGGACCAGGGCGACGATCGCCGGACTCAAGACCGCCTGCCTGTCATCAATTGCGCGCCACGAACCCCATCCTAAAGCGCGCCGCCGATATCTGGGAACCCATCTGCGCAACAATGCTCTGGACGCCGGAACCTATCCGAGATCGGAAAAGGCCGGGCCGCCCAGATCGCTGAAATTGTCGGCCATCAGGCGCGCAGAGGCGCCTGGAACCTGACTTCAGTTGGCGAGTTGATGTGGCGAACCAACCAACCGGCCAGCATGATCCGGCGTCGATACGTCAGAATTTCAAGCTCAGCGCCGACCAGTAAGACTTTGCGACACTGAAATATCAATTCGATCATATTGCTGAATTTAAACGCCACGAGGTGATCCAATGTTTGCCGCCATCGCCGTTATTCTGATTGTATGCTGGCTGTTGGGCCTGTTCGCCTTTCACGTCACCGCCGGCCTCTTCCACCTGCTGCTGCTCGTCGCCGTGGTTATGCTCGTCCTGCATTTCATGCGCGGACGCAGCGGAGCCTTATGACGGGGGACCGAACGTAATCGCTGGCCCGGCGAGCGACTGAGGGCAAGACCTAAGGGATGACGAAAATGGACCAGACCACCACCTATGTCATAGTCGCGGTTGTCGCCGCCGTCGTGTTCTTCGCGGTTTTCCTCATTCTGCGTAGACGCAGGACCGATCGCCTGCGCACCCACTTCGGGCCGGAATACGAGCACGCCGTCTTGGAGAGCGGACGCCGCGGCAAGGGAGAGGCCAGCTTGCTCGAACGCGAAAAGCGTGTCGACAAACTGACGCTCCGCCCCCTGACCGCCACCGAGCGCGATTTCTACTCAGCCTCCTGGGACAAGATCCAGGCCCAGTTCGTCGACGATCCGGGCGGCTCGGTGATCCAAGCCGACCAGCTGCTGGGCGTGGTTCTGTCCACCCGCGGCTATGCGGTCGCCGATTTCGAACGGCGCGCGGCGGACCTGTCGGTGGAGCACCCGCTGGTGGTCGAGCATTACCGGGCCGGTCACGCCATCGCCCTGCGTCACCAGGACGGTCAGGCGAGCACCGAGGAGCTGCGCCAGGCCACCATCCACTATCGGACGCTGTTCAACGAACTGGTCGGCCTGCCCGAGGCCGCCCCGGCCAAGCTGGCCTCCTAGGGCCAAGCCTTCCGCCCGATCGTCCTTGCAGGCCCAACAGTCCTTGCAAGCACGATCGGGCGGATTTCGCCGTCCCGGCTACCGCGTCTTTATCTGCGCGATCGCCTTGGTTTTTGGATCCTTGGCGAAGTCTGACGGGGCGATGAAGCCCAGCCCGTCCCATTCGATCTTGATCCCCACCGCCTCGAAAGCCTCGGCCGCGAATTCCGAGCAGATAAATTCATGCTTGGGCATGGCCCATTTGGGCATGGTCTTGTTTGCGGAGCCGAGGCAGATGCGCGCGGCGATGCGCATGATCTCCCCTGGAGCGAACCGGTCGCCGAGCCGGTCAACGGCGAAATCCGCCAGCCGCTTCAGGGCCGCCGAACCGGCCTTGCCGCTCTTGTCGGCATAGTCTTCGTGCCGAGCCAGGATGATCTTACCGGGATAGGGCTTCTGGCCCGTGCTGCTCTGGCTGATGAAGCGTTGCAGGGTCACGGCGCGCACCCCGAACTGCTGGACGCTTTCGAACACCATGATCCGGCCCAGGGCCGGCCAGCGATAGGCCAGGGCCACGTGGGTCCACGGGCTCCTGGTCGCCCAGCCGATCAGCCGGGAGAACGGATCATCGCCCGAACACAACAGGATGTCGCCATCGCGGATGCGCCGGGCGATCGCGTCATAAGGCTCCGGCTTGAGGGTCTTGAGGACATTATCTTCGATCGCCATCCGGGCCCCGATGCAAAGCTTCACCTTGGGCAAACGAGACCTTCCCGTTTCGGTTCCATCAAGGCAGGTCGCGCCGGTCAAGGCCGCTGGTGCTAGGTCGTGATGAAGTCAAGTTCAATAAAACTTCGCTCATCCCGGTGAAGGCCCATAGGCGCTAAGTTAGGCTGGGGCGGTCGAACCTACCTTCTCCCATGGGGAGAAGGAGGGGCCCGTTCGCGAAGCGAAGGGGAGGACGAGGGGATAAGGTCTCTCATATCCATCCTGAAAAGCCGCAACCCCTCACCCTCCCACGCCTGTCGGCGCGGGCCCCTCCCTCTCCCTTCGGGCGAGGTGTTTCTTGGCTAGGCTCCTAACTTAGCGCGTATGGGTCTTCGCCGGGATGAGCGGGCTTTGGTTTGGCTTCAATCAGCACGCTCTAGGTCGCAACCCACCCGCTCGCCACCGCGCGCACCATGGGCATGACGGCGATGCGGCCGCGGATGCGGTCGGCGTGAAGCGCGTCCAGGTCCATGGCCACGACGCGCAGTCGCAGCGCTTCGCCGTTCGGCTTCAGTTCCAGGCCGGTGAGGCGGGCGCCGCCCAGGGCGAAGGCCTCCAGCACGCGCATCACCGCCCAGGTGGCGTCGGTCAGGTCGACGAAGAAGGTCCATTGGACCTGCGGGTCTTCGAGATGTTTAAGGGCCGCCGCGGTCATTTGAGCCCCCACAGATGCTCGACCCGGGCCGAGCTGACCCCCAGATAGGCGCCGGCCCTGTCAGCCAGGCGCTGGGCCGCGGCGGCGTCCAGGCCTCGCAGCTTGAGGGTGGCTTCGACGATCTCGCCCACCGGCTTGAGGCTCAGGCGGCAAAGTTCGGCGTCGCTGGCGGCCAGGGCGTCCTCGGCGGCCAGCAGGGCGGCGCGGTTCGAGCGCGCGGCGATCAGAAGAACGTGGAGTTCGTCTCGTTCAGGAAGCAAGGGTGCGTCAAACATGGGGCGTCCGTCGACTGGAATGGGCAGGGGCGTTGGTGAGGAGCGCGGCGGTCGAACGGGTCATTTTCATAATCATTGGAGAAGGTCCCTAGGCTGAGGTTGGGGGGTTGGGGTTGGAGCGGTCGAAGGGTTGAGCCAAACGCGAAAAACCCCGCTTCCGGAGGGAGCGGGGTTCAAAGATCTTGCGATCTAGGCGGCTCTTAAGGCGCGCGCGTGAACCCCGTTCCCATGGGAATGGTGGTAATCATCATCATCGCGGGCATGGATTTCAGGGCGAACAGCGCCGTCCGCCCGGCCGATCGGCCGGCGTTGGACGCTGCAGCGATGTCGAGCCGCAAGGGCATTTCGACGATCCTCGTCACCTGACTGGGGCTGTTTAGCGCAAGCGGATTAAGAATGCATCCCCCTCGGGATGAAGGTCCTAGGGTCCAAACTTCTCCACCGTCTGTTCGATGGCCCCGAAGATCGAGCCGTGGGCCGCGCGCATGTCGATACGCACCACGTCGCCATGGCGCAGAAACGGCGTGCGGGGCGCGCCGGTCAGAAGGGTTTCCACCGTGCGCTGCTCGGCCAGGCAGGAATAGCCCGCCCCGCCCTCGGCCATGGGCTTGCCGGGGCCGCCATCGGGACCAAGGTTGGAGACCGTGCCCGAGCCGATGATGGTCCCCGCGCACAGCGCGCGGGTCTTGGCCGCATGGGCGATCAGGGTTCCGAAATCAAAGGTCATGTCGACCCCGGCGTCGGCCTCGCCCAAGGGCTCGCCATTCAGCGTCACCTCGAGCTTGCCGTGCAGCTTTCCATCCCGCCAGGCCTCGCCCAGGGCGTCGGGCGTCACCGCCACCGGCGAAAAGGCGCTGGCCGGCTTGGACTGAAAGAAACCGAAGCCCTTGGCCAATTCTGGCGTGATCAGGTTGCGCAACGAGACGTCATTGACCAGCATGACCAGGCGCACCGCCTCCAGGGCCCGCTCACGCGAGGTTCCCATGGGCACGTCGCCGGTGATCACGGCCACCTCGCCCTCCAGGTCGCAGCCCCAGGCTTCGTCGGCCAGGGGGATGGCGTCGCGGGGGCCGAGAAAGCTGTCGGATCCGCCCTGGTACATCAGGGGGTCGGTCCAGAAGCTGGCCGGCATCTCCGCCCCGCGCGCCCGGCGCACCAGCGCCACATGATTCACATAGGCCGAGCCGTCGGCCCATTGATAGGCGCGCGGCAAGGGGCTCATGGCCTCGTGCTCGTGGAAGCGTTCGCGCGGCAGTCCGCCGGTCTCCAGGCTGGCGGCGAGGGCCCTGAGGATCGGCTCGGCGCGGGTCCAGTCGTCCACGGCCGCCTGCAGGGTCGGCGCGGCGTCGATGGCGTCGGCGCACCAGGCCAGGTCGTGGGACACCACCACCAGGCGGCCATCACGGCCGGTCTTGAGCGAGGCGAGCTTCATGATGGCGGTCTCACGCTGTCGGGTTGGCGTTCCGGTGCGGCGGCGGCGAAGGCCGGATGGGCCTCGGCGGCGGCGGCCCGATCAACAAGGCGCGGAAAGGCCGACAGGTCCAGCCCGAACCGCCGCGCGCCATAGATCTGGGGAACCAGGCAGATATCGGCCAGGCTGGGCGTATCGCCAAAGACGAACGGGGTCGCGGGCCGCCCGGCCAGGCGCTGCTCCAGGGCCGCCATGCCGCCGCCGAACCAGCGTTCGCGCCAGACCCCAAGGTCGGCCTCGCTGGCCGAGAACTGCTCGCGCAGCTGCTTGAGCACCGAGAGATTGCCCAGGGGATGGATGTCGGCGGCGATGGTCAGGGCGAAGGCCCGCGCCTGAGCCCGCGCCCAGGGGTCGCCCGGCAGCAGGGACGGAGCTGGATAGGTCTCGTCCAGCCATTCGAGTATGGCCAGGGACTGATCGATCTCGCCGGCTGGCGTCTGCAGCACCGGCACGCGCGCCTGCGGGTTCAGGCTGCGAAAAGCAGCCTGGAACTGCTCGTCGGCCCCCGGCAGGATGTTCACCGCCACCTGCTCATAGGCCAGGCCCTTGAGATTGAGGCCGATGCGGACCCGATAGGCGGCGGCGGAGCGCCAATAGTCGTAGAGCCTCAAGGCCTGGGTCATGCGCCCTTCCAGCTGTCCACATAGGCCGGGTTCTCCACCGCCGCGGCGCCCGGGCCGATTTCCAGCGGATCGCGGGTGTCGATCATCACCGCATATTCGTCGGTCGCCGGCTTGGACTGAGTCAGCATATTCTTCAGCGCCTTGGGGTGAGGCCCGTGGGTGAAGCCGGAGGGATGGAAGGTCATCATGCCGGCGTCGATATTATCCCGGCTGAAGAAGTCACCGGCATGGTAGAACAGCACCTCATCATAATCGTCATTGTTGTGGAAGAACGGAATCTTGATCGCCCCCGGATCGGTCTCGAACGGCCGCGGCGTAAAGGTGCAGACCACGAAGCGCTCCGACAGGAAGGTCGAGTGGATCGAGGGCGGCACGTGATAGCGATGGCTGGCCACGGGGCGGATGTGGCGCACATTGAGCCGCACGGGCGCCAGCTCGCCGTGCCAGCCGACCGCGTCGAGCGGATTGTAGGGATAGGTGGCGACCGAGACCGCGTCGCGCTTCTTGATCTCGACCCTCACCTCGCCCGCCTCGTCCTGGTGGGCGCGGAAGACATCGTCCATCACCGGGGTGTCGAGCATGGCCGGATCGAAGATGGCGTGGGGACCCAGAAGGCCGCGCTCGGGCAGGGTGAAGTGGCTGTTGGTCGCCTGGATCATCAGCACCCGCGTCGAGGTTCGGCCGGCCAGCCGCCACATGGTTCCGCGCGGCAGATAGAGATAGTCGCTGGCCTCATAGGCGATGCGGCCAAAGTCGCAGAACAGCTCGCCCTCCCCCTCATGCACGAACAGCAGCTGGTCGCCGTCGGCGTTGCGGGCCAGGGCGGGCATGGGGCCGGCCAGGCTCCAGAAGCGCATCTGCACATGCGCGTTGTGAAGGATCACCGGCGCGCTCCAGGGCGAGGCGGCGGCCTGGTTCAGCCGGTTCAGGTCAAAGGCATGCGGGCGCAGCGGGCCTTCGAACGCGGTCCAGCCGGTGGGGGGGCGGCGATGATAGAGGAAGGCGGCCGGGCCGAAAAACCCCTCCTTGGACATCTCCCGCTCGTAGGTGCCCTCAGGCAGGTCGGCATGGGCCTGCCGCGAATGCAGTCCCTGGGCGCCGCGCACGGGCAGCCACTGTCCTTTGACCATCAGGGTTGTCTCCAAAGAACCCTTCCCCCTCGATGGGGGAAGGGCAGGGTTGGGGGTGTTCGCACCAGTGGCGAGGCGAAAATCAGGGTGGGGCGCCGGAGCCGATCGGCGAATTTCCGTCGAAAGCTGTGACACACCCCCATCCCAACCCTTCCCCCATCGAGGGGGAAGGGCTTTTCAGGCTCACGCCGAAACCTTGGCCGGCAGCACGCCGCGCCGGATCTGGTCCAGTTCCAGACTCTCGAACAGGGCCTTGAAATTGCCCTCGCCAAAGCCTTCGTTGCCCTTGCGCTGGATGATCTCGAAAAAGATCGGGCCGACGGTGTTTTCGGTGAAGATCTGCAGCAGCAGGCCCTGGCCCTCGGTGGGGGCGCCGTCGACCAGGATCTTGTCGGCCTGCAGCCGTTGCAGGTTCTCGCCATGGCCGGGCACGCGGGCCTCGACCCCCTCATAATAGGCGTCGATGGTGTCCTGGAAGCGCACGCCGCGCTCGCGCATGGTCTCGACCGTCGTGTAGATATCGTCCGTGCCCAGGGCCAGGTGCTGGATGCCCTCGCCGTGATAGTCGCGGAGGAACTCCTCGATCTGGGAGTGTTCGTCCTGGCTCTCGTTCAGCGGGATGCGGATCTTGCCGTCCGGGCTGGTCATGGCCTTGGAGAACAGGCCGGTCTGCTGGCCCTCGATGTCGAAATAACGGATCTGGCGGAAATTGAAGATGCGCTCGTAGAAGTCCGCCCACTTGGCCATGTTGCCGCGTT
>FSWM01000624.1_pt1 | contig 47676 bp, 35 predicted proteins | sample 1637841 | NCBI WGS metagenome assembly FSWM01 (sample SAMEA3914789, study PRJEB12502) | metagenome | biome: forest; material: soil | place: Canada | collected 2011-07-03 | depth 0.3 m | reverse complement strand
GTCTTGACGCTCTGCTTTCCGGAAATATGCACCACGAACAGAGGATCCGGCAGGGCCGGCAGGGCGTAGCTGCCGACGAACTGGCGCCAGCGGCTGAGGCGCCAACCGGTCTTGTCGGAGCCCAACTGCATGTCCGGGGCTCGGCCCAAGGCGTCGGCGATGATGGTTTCGCTGTTCCAGATGGTCTTGTCGTTCATCGGCCCGCTCCCTCAGACCGGAACCAGGTTCAGGTCGAGAGTCTTTAAACCATTGATGAAATTGGAACGAAAGCGGCGCGGTTCCGCGACCCGCTCGAACCGAACCACCCTGTCCGCCAGTTGCCGGAAGGCGACCCGTAACTGCAGTTCGGCCAAACGCCATCCGACGCACACATGCTGGCCCGTGCCGAAGCCGATATGGGGAACGCTGGGCCGGCCAACATCGAAGCGATCGGGATCTTCGAACACGCTCTCGTCGCGATTGCCTGAGATGTACCACAGGACCACCTTGTCGCCCTTGGCGATCCGGCGGCCGCCGATCATCGTATCGGCCATGGCGGTGCGGCGCATATGCATGACCGGGCTGGCGTAGCGCACCATCTCCCGCACCGCGGTTTTCAGGGTCTCGGGATCGGCGCGGATCTGGTCCCACTGATCGGGATTGGCGGCGAAGGCCGCCATGGTGTGGCTGAGCGAATTGCGGGTGGTCTCATTGGCCCCGACAAAAGCCAGGATCAGATTGCCGATAAACTCCTTGAATGCGATCGGCTGACCGTCGATCTCGGCGTTGGCGAGCAGGCTGCCGATGTCTTGGCCCGGCTGGGCCCGGCGCCGCTGGAACAGGTCCGCGGCGAACTCGAAAAACTCAGCCAGGGTCGCGGTCATGGCTTCCGGCGACTGGCGAAAGTCCGGGTCGTCCTCGCCGACAAAGGCGTTGGTCCAATGATAGAGCTTTTCCCAAAGCTCGGTCGGCAGATCGAACAACTCCACCAGGGTCAACAGCGGCAGGGGCGCCGACAGCAGCGGCACGATATCGACCGCCTCGCCCAGAGGGATCTTAGCGATCAGGGCCGCGCACCGCGCCTCGATCCGGGCCTCCACCCCCTCCATTCGGCTTGGCGTCAGGGCCGGCATGATCAGCCGGCGATACTGGGTGTGGGATGGCGGATCCCGCGAGATGAAGGGGATGCCGATGGCCGACGCCCCCGCCCCGGTCAGCCCCACCTCATTCTCGTTGAAGATGCGGTGGCCGCCGTTTTCATAGGCTGACGAAAACAGCTCAGGCTGGCGCGAGACCTCGACGATATCGGCGTAACGGGTGAGAGCCCAAAAGCCCGGGCCGTCCGCCTCGGGGTTCCAATAGACCGGCTCGTCCCGGCGCAGCCGCGCGAACACATCGTGGGGCGCGCGATCCTGATAGAGGTCCGGATTTTTCAGGTCCGGCGCGGCGAGATCGGTGGTCGTGGACAAATGCGCCTCCATCAGAAGGCCACCCGCGCCTGGACGCCAAAGGTCCGCGGCGGGTTGGGCACCAGGAAATTATAGGGAAAGCCGGCGCCGCGCAGGTCCAGGCCATAGCCGAGGACCTTGGCCTCGAACAGATTGTTGGCCCAGGCGCGCAGCGTCAACCGATCCCGCGTCCAGGTCAGGGAGGCGTTGGCCAGGGCGTATTGCTTCTGTTGCAACTCAGCATTGACCTGCGGCGAGCCCGCCGCGTTGATGGCGTCAAAGGGCGAGAAATACTGCTGGCCGAAATAGCTGACCGTCGGCGACAGGGTGAGTTGGCCATCGGCGAGCCGGGCCATCCGCCAGTCGAAGCCGACTTGCGCCGTCACATGCGGCGCAAATGGCAGATCGTTGCCGGACAGGTTCGTGCCCTGCAGGACCAGGGTCTTGTACTCGGCGTGCAGCAGGCCGATCGAGCCGTTCAGGCTTAGGTCGGGCGAAACGCGGAAAGTCGCCTCGGCGTCGGCGCCGTATATTTCCGACTTGGGCGCATTGACCAGGAAGGACACCGGCCCGGCGCGCGTGTCCTGAACCTGCTGGTTCTGATAGTCGTAGTAGAAGGCCGCAGCGGCCAGGGTCAGCCGCCGATCCAAAAACCGCCCCTTGACCCCGCCTTCATAGGCGTTGACCGTTTCGGGCTGGACGAAGGTGATGCCGGTCGATGAGGTATAGCCGCCGCCATTGAAGGCGCCGGCGCGATAGCCGTGGTTGTAGCTGACATAGACCAGCGCCCCATTGTCGAAATTATAGGTCAGGGAGGCGCGCCCCGTCGGGGCGTTGTTCTGGCCGTTCAGGCTGAAGCGGGCGTTCGGGTCATAGGCGCAGGTCCCTGGGGGACCGGCGCAGGGCACGGTCGTGGCGAGCGGCGTCATGGCGCCGCCCACATCGCCGGCGAACAGATAGGCCGAGCCATCCTTGTATTGGGCCCGGTCGGCCGTGTAGCGCAGGCCCAGAGTCAGAACCAGCTTGGGGGTCAGGTTCAGATCGCCCTGAGCGAACACGGCATAGGACTGCCGCTCCTGTCTGTAGTGCTGGAAGAAGCCTCCGTTGACCCCCGGGCCCAGCGCGCCGCCGATATCGAACAGATCGTCGGTGATCGTGCCATCCGAACCGTAATAGACCCCGCCGATCAGGGTCAGCCCGTCACGGCTGTAGTTCAGGCGCGCCTCCTCGCTGAACTGATGGAACTGGGAGCGCCAATTGATGTCCAGAATGTCGAGCGGCGAGCCGTCCGCCGCCTGCTGCAGATCTTCCCGCCCCCCGTCATAGGAGGTGACGGAGATGAACTTCAGATGCGACGACAGCGCGTAGCTGATGTCGGTCGCAACGCCCCAGGACGAGGTCTTGCTGCGCCCGACCCGGTTCTCGTCGACGTCGAAGAAGCCGAGCCCCTGGCGAGAGGACTGCAAGCCGAACACCGCCGCCTGGGTGGGATTGTTGCGGCCGCCATAGGCGACGATCTTGATGTCGAGCGGGGAGTTGTCCGGCTTGATGCGGAGCGACGCCCGCCCCTGCAGCGTATCGGTGGAGTCCGGATCGGCGCCGCCGGGATGGACATTGTGGAACTGGCCGTCGCCGACCTCGTAATTGGCCGCGACCCGCAGGCCGACCTGATCGCCGGCCAGGGTGGTTTCGCCGGCGCCCTGAAGCTTGAGGGTGTTGAAGCTGCCATAGCCCGCCTCGACATAGCCGTTGCTCCCTGTGAGCGACGGGCCCTTGGTGATGAAGTTGATCGCGCCACCGGTGGTGTTGCGGCCGAACAGCGTGCCCTGCGGGCCGCGCAGAACCTCCACGCGATCAAGATCGAACAGGCCCATGCCCTGGCTGACCCGGCTGGCGATATAGACGTCGTTTATATAGACGCCGACGGGAGAGGCCTGGTTGGAATTATATTCATTGGCGACGCTGATGCCGCGCAGGGAAAAGTTGGGCTGGGTGCTGCCGAACGAGCTGTTGACCTGAAGATTGGGCACCGCCGTCGCCAGGTCCGCCGAGTTGGTGATGCCCTTGTTTTCGAGGGCGCGGCCGGTCACCGCCGTCACCGCAAGCGGCACCTTCAGGATGGACTGTTCGCGGCGCTGGGCCGTGACGACGACTTCCTGCGCGATCTCCGGTTCGCCGGCCGCGGTCACGGGCGCCGCCGCCTGCGCCAAGACCGGCGAGGAGGCCGAACTCAGCAGGATCAGAATAGTCGCTCTTCCAAGACAATCTAAAGGTTTCACCGTCGATCCTCCCCCAAAAGCTGGTGTCGTCCGCTATCGCGGATCGCGCCGGCCTCATTTGATTTTGCGAGCTGATTTGTAGCGGTCGCCGCTCACCGCGGCTTTGCACAGACTTGGCGCGGGATTCGACATTTCTTGCGCAAGCGCGAGGTCCGTCCCGAAAGCAGGGTCCCTGGCCTCGGCGCGCTTCAGGCCTTGGTCTCCTTGCCGCAATCCCATGTGGTTGACGCCGGCTTCGGCGGCGCCACGCTCGATCTCTATGTCAATGACGTCGACGTCATCCACCAAACCTGCAGCACCGCGGCCTCACTGGTGAACTGCTTCGCCAACCATGCGATCGATCTGGGCTCGCTCGCCGACAACAACGGTCTGACCTTCAAGGCTCAGCTAACCTCGACTGAGAACGCGGCCGGTTCGAGCTTCGAGGGCGGGATCATTGTCGGGGACCCGCCGCCGGCCGAGCACGCCACGGCCGCACATTCGGCTACGGCCGTGACGCACACCGAGCTGGCGAGCGCGACCCAAGCGCACCCAGCGGCGAACGACCACGTCGCCTTCAGCTTCGACGCCAGCCACCCTCTGACAGCACTTCATCACGACTCCTGGGTGTAGTCATGTGGAGACCGGCGCGCTTGATTGTGTGGCCGGTGCGCGAGCCGGTGGATGGCTGCCGCCGCAAAGTACTCAGCGGCGCCGCCGGCCTAGGTGTGTACCGCTCGTTCAGATTTCGCCCGCGGCGAGTGGCCGGTTTCGCAAGTCCCGACGGGCATTCAATGGACGCCTGAACGCAGCGATGGCTGGGTGATGACCGCTCGGCCATAGTGTGCGCCAATGCGGCCGTTGCGGATGAAGTCGGCCATCATCTGGAAATAGCCCGATGCGTAGCGCGTCGCGATCCGGTCATCGTTCGCGTTCAGCTCGTATTCGGTCATTCCGTGTTCGGCGCCTGGGTATATGGCGAGTGTGTAATCCCTGCCGTCTGCGATCAGCGATTTGATACGCTTGGCGGTTTCTGCGCTTGGGGCATCGAGGTCGTCGCTACCCAAAACCCAAAGTTGCGGCGTCGTTGAACTTCTGAGCGCTGGCATGGGCTCATATCGGAACGGGATCTGGAAGTTGAACTGCTTCACAGCGGCGTCGATCCGGGCCTTGTCGAGCGGCAGAACGAAGAACACGAAATCACCATGCACGTACCTATACCAAGGCTCGCTCCTATATTTCCGCCGCAGCGCATCGAACTCAGCGAAACCCTCCTTGCCGCCCGTCTCGATGACCCGTTCGCCCGCCCGCGCCAGCTCCAGCGCCTTGGGCGTGTCAGCTTCCCGATGGTGGAAATACATGTCGAGCGCCACGCTTTGCTGGTCTTCTTCCAGTATCGTAACAGCAAGGCCGAAGCTGACTACGGTGAAATCCACCTTCGCCTTGTTCGCCGCGAGCGGCGCCACCCACCCCCCCTCGCTGCCGCCCTGATAGCCGATGCGCCCCACGCGTGCGCCACCTAGCTTGCGCGCCTGTTCCATCGCGAGCACCGCGTCATCGGCGAGGGTTTCGAAATCTTGCGTATAGGCGCCTTCAGACGCCCCCGTGCCGCGTTTGTCGTAGACGAACGCGCCTATGCCCTGCGCTGGGAACATGCGCTGCAGCGAATAGGAATCTCGTGCGGAGTCGTGCTCAGAACCGTGCACCAAAACCACCACGGGCGCCTTGTCCCGGCCCTTGGGCATGACGAGGCGGCCGACGAGTTTGACGCCATTGCTGACAAACGTCGTGTCGGTGATGTCGAAGGCGATTCGATGGCCCACTTCCGCGCCAAACCTGATACCGCCAGTCTCGCAATCGGAAAAGGAAACGGACTTCCCGTCCGGCCGATCGGTCCAGCCAAACGTGCTCTTCCACGTGCCGTCGCCCTGCCTGTGAAGCTGCCCGGTTTCGCCGGTAAACATTCGCCAGCGCAACGTGTCTCCTTCCGACGGAGCGATATCTACAAGCGAGCCGTGCGCCAGTCGATACGAGCCCACAAGGCAGTTCGCCGTTGAGTCCGCGAACGCCGGTGCGGAGGACAGCAGGCTGAATCCGCCAATCGCTGCGTTGAGCATCGGCCACATGAGGCGCCGCCAAGGCCGCCTGACCGAACTAGACCGCCATCGACTGTACGGCCCAGTCGAAACGAAGGTATTTTCAGCAATCAAGCGCCTTCCCGCAGCAATGATCCGTCGGGGATTGGCCCTTGCCATCTGACATCCTTTCGGGGGTCACCGCAGTGGTGACCACTGCTCGCATTGCCATGAGCGACTGTCCCGTTAAACATTCTCCATATGGGTTGCCCGTTCAGCGGGCCGGGCGGTCAGTCGTTCTGCGTTCTCGTTCCGCGTTGGGTCGATTTGCCCTTTTCTCTCTGATCCACTAGCCGGCCGTCGAAAGGCGCACGTCCGTGCCATATGCAAACGTCCTCCCGCGAGCCAGGGCGCAATGCGAGTTCCGGGCGAAATGCTCACCGGAGTCAGAATCTTGGCAACCAGCGAATCCCAGCGCAACTTGGCGCGATGCCAGTCCTCGAAGACGCCATCCGCGCAAAACGCAAGCTGACCAACCGCCTGATCGCCGCGCACGACGCGGTCCGGCTTCGGCCGCACATGACCGACGACATGCTGCTGATCGTCGGCGACGGCGGTCCGATCTGGGGGGCCGACGCCGTGGTGGCCGCCTTCGCCAATCAGTTCGCCGATGCTGCATTTGTCGCCTATGTGCGCACGACGGAAACAGTCGAACTCGCCGCCGACTGTTGTCGCGCCGCCGAAACGGGGCGTTGGGTCGGCCGCTGGAAGGGCGGGGTCGAGATGACCGGCGTTTACATGGCGGCCTGGCGCGAGCGATATGGTCAGTGGCTGTTGGAGCGCGAACTGTACGTCACCCTGCGAGACTGAGTGCACGGCTCCCGCTATGCACGGCCGAGACCAGCAGCGCTCGAATCCGACTAGCCTGAAGCTTCGGGTCTCAGTCCAGCGTCTTCAAGGTCGACGCCAAGACGTCGGTGAAGGCTTTCAGCAGCCGAGAGGGTCGCCGCGATCGCAGGGCGATCAGGTCGATCGTCGAGGTCTTGAACAGTTCGTGATCAATATCGAGCGAGACGAGCCGGCCCTCGTCCTCGTCCCGCTTGACCGCCCTTCGGGTCAAAAGGGCCGCGCCCACGGCGTTGCGGACAAAGTGGCGCAAGGCTTCCACCGAGTCGCTTCGAAGCGTCGGCCGTAGCTTGAAACCGGCTTCATGAGCGATCTGATCGGCGAGTCTGCGCACGCCAAGATCGGCTTCCAACAGGCCAAGCGGCAAGATCCGCAACGCTTCGACCGGGACTGAACCTGTGTCGCCAAAGGGGTGTTTGGTTGGGGCCACCAGGACAATCGGATCGATCACCCGCTCGAGGATGACGATGTCCGGGTCAGCGGGCTGACAAAAGGCGATGCCGATGTCGCATTCGCCGCGCTTGATCGCATCGCTGACACCCGCGGCGGACAACATCTGAACCTGGAACGTCACATCGGGATGGGTTTTGCTGAATTGCTGAATCGCAGTCCCGGAACTCTCGCAGATCATGATCTCGACGACACCGATGCGGATGAGGCCCCGGCGCTTGCCGCGCAGATCATTCAGATCGGCCCGCAAGGTGTCGTATTCCAAAATCATCGACCGGGCATATTCGGCGACCAGCTGACCGGCATAGGTCGGCGTCACGCCGCCGGCCGTCCGCTCCAAAAGGCTGGTGCCGACCTCGTGCTCGATCAGCGCGATCTGCCGACTGATGGAAGACGGCGCCAGGCCGAGGATCTCGCTGGCCCGCCGGATCGACCCCGCGCGAACCGTTTCATTGAAGACCCGCAGCGACCGGGGGAACATCTATGTCTCCAACCAGGGGATGGCGGCCCCGCGCACGCATGCGGACCGCGCGGTCGAACCTACGGAAGCGTTGCGATTTGTGCAACGCCGCCATCGCGACTCGACGATGGTCGCCGTCTCACAACTTTCACAAACTCCCTTACGCCCAGGCTGGCCTCACGGGGGTGGCGCCGGGACCGGCTTTCGCGCCGGGGCGTTGAAAAGGGGATATTTGTCGATGACCAAATTCAGTGCGCGCAGGCTTCTGCTGGCCTCGTCCGCGAGCGTTGCGTTCGCCGCTTCCTTGGCCGGAGGCGCCCATGCCCAGGATGCAAAGCCGCCCACCGCCGGTTCAAATCAGATCAGCGAGGTCGTCGTCACCGCGGAGCGGCGCAGCGAGCATCAGAAGGACGTCCCCCTGGCGGTGACCACCATCAACGCCCAGACCCTGCTGGCCGGCAACAAGATCAGCCTGGCTGACTATTTCCGCGATATTCCCGGCCTGACCCTCTACGACAATGGCGAGGGCTTCAAACAGCTGGTCATCCGCGGCATCACCACCGGCAATGGCAATACGCCCACCGTCGGCATCTATGTCGACGACACCCCGATCGGATCGAGCACGGCCGCCGCCCGCGGCGACGTCCTGGTGCCCGACCTTGATCCCAGCGACCTGAGCCGGGTGGAAGTGCTCAAGGGTCCCCAAGGCACGCTCTACGGCGCCAGCAATATGGGCGGCGTGCTGCGCTACATCACCGCCCTGCCGGATACGCACAAATATGGCGGCCGACTGGAGGTCGATGGCTCCACGGTCGAACATGGCGGCGGCGGCTATGGCGTGCGCGGCGCGGTCAATGTCCCGATCATCGCCGACCAGCTCGCCCTGCGCGTCAGCGCCTCGACCCGCCAGGATCCCGGCTATATCGATGACGTGGCCAATGGCAGCAAGGACGTCAATCGCAGCTATGTCAGCAACGGGCACATCGCCTTGCTGTGGACGCCGAACGATCGGCTGACCGTCAAGCTGAACGCCTTCATCCAGGAACGCGATGGCCACGGCTCAAGCCGTGAGGACTATAATTTCGTGAAAAAGGCGCCGGTCTATGGCGATCTGAAGAATTCGCGGGTGCCGGGAGAATATGACAGCGAGCGCCAGCAGATCTACAACATCGCGGCGGACCTGAACCTGGGATGGGGGACCTTCTCGTCCTCGACCAGCTACGCCGTGAACCACTATACCAGCATCTCCGACCTGACCTCCCTGTTCGGCCCGATCTTCCAGCCGGCCTTCGGCATTCCGGACTTCGGCGTCAATCTGAACCAGCGCTTCTCCACCGACAAATTCACCCAGGAATTCAAGTTGGCCGGTGAATATGGCGGGAATATCGATTGGCAGGGCGGCTTCTTCTATACGCACGAGCGGTCGAACTTCTATCAGAAGTTCATGTCGATCCAGACCGAGAACGACGCGCCGCTGCTGGGCCTGCCGCCCCTGGCCGATAGCATCGGCGTTTCGCAATATAACGAAGTCGCTGGCTTCGGCGACGTGACCTATCACTTCACGCCGAAGTTCAGTTTCCAGGCGGGCGTGCGATACAGCTACAACTATCAGACCTCGCTCAACTATTCGCATGCGGGCATATTGGGCGATGCGTCGCTGGGCCAGGGCACATCGCACGAGGGCGTGCCGACCTTTGTCGTGGCGCCGGAATATAAGTTCAGCGAAGACACCACCGTCTATGGCCGCATCGCCAGCGGCTATCGCGCCGGCGGCCCCAACTTCACCCTGGCCGGCAACCAGACGCCTTATAGGTCCGACTCCACCGTCAATTACGAACTCGGCGTGAAGAGCTTCCTGCTCGACCGTATGGCCTATGTGGAGCTGGACGCCTTCTATATCGACTGGAGCCGTATCCAGTTGCTGGGCACCAACGCCCTGGACGAAGAGTTCTTCAGCAACGCCGGCGGCGCGGTCAGTCGCGGCTTTGAGTTCTCAGGGCAATATCACCCCGTCAAGGGGCTGACCCTGTCGGGCAATCTGACCTATGACGACGCCCACCTGACCGATCCGGCGCCCCCCGGCATTGCGGGCCGCAGCGGCGACCGCCTGCCCTATTCGCCGCGTCTCGCTGGCCAAGTGTCGGCGGACTACAGCTTCCCGCTGTTTGCCGACTGGAAGGGCGTGGTCGGCGCGGACTACAGCTATATCGGCGACCGCGCGAGCGACTTCCAACCCTCGTTCAGCGTGCCGCGGATCCGCCTGCCGGCCTATGATGTCACCGACCTGAGGGCCGGTATCAACAACGGCCGCTATTCGATCGACGTCTTCGCCAAGAATGTCTTCGACAAGCAAGGCTTCCAGGCCGCCAACCCGCTCACCCTCAGCAAGATCGGCAATTATGCTGTGGCGGTGATCCAGCCTCTGACCCTAGGCTTCTCCATCGCCGCCAAGTTCTAGGTCTGGCGAAGGGATCATCAAAAAATGCAACGCTGGACCGGTCGAGGCCTGGGCTATCTCTTGGGACTGTCCGCCGTGGCCTGGTCCGGCCTCGCCGCGGCGGCGCCGACCGCCGATCCGGCCCCGCTTGAGGCCGTCTCCCAGCATCGCGGCGTCTTCGGCGGCGTCGCGATCAACTATGAAGCCGCCGTCGAAGAAACCCGGATCGCCGGCGCCGGCGGCGCGCCCGGGGCCAGCATCGTCTCGTTCAGCTATCTGAAATCCGGACAGGTTGAGCCCGGCCGCCCGGTGCTGTTCGTCTTCAATGGCGGCCCCGGCTCGGCCTCGATCTGGCAACATCTGGGCGTGTTCGGGCCCAGGCGGCTGGCCATACCCGATGGCGTCATGCCCACGGCCACGCCGCCGTTCCGTCTGGAGGACAATCCCAACGCCCCGCTAGACGTCGCCGATGTCGTTCTGATCGACCCGCCGGGGACCGGGTTCAGTCATCTGCTTGCGGGCGCCAAGCCCTCGGACTTCTATGGGGTTCAGTCGGACGCCCAGGCCACGGTGGATTTCATCGAAGCCTGGCTCACCCGCCACGGCCGCTGGAATTCGCCAAAGTTCCTGGTGGGCGAAAGCTATGGCACGATCCGCGCCGCCGTGGCGGCCAAGCTGGCCCTGGGCGGCCCCACCACCCCCGCCGGACGGATCAGCGGGCTGAGCTTCAACGGCGTGGTCCTGATCGGCCAAGCCATGGACAATACGGGCGACGCCGAGCGCGGCTATGCCGAGATGCTGCCCAGCTTCGCGGCCACGGCCTGGTATCATAAGCGGGCCGGCGTCGGCCGATCCCTGAATGAGACCATCGCCGCCGCCCAGGCCTTCGCCTCGGGAGACTATCGGCAGGCGCTCTGGGCCGGAGACCGGCTATCGCCCGAAGCGCGCCAGGCCGTCGCCGCCCGCCTGGCGGCGCTGACCGGCCTGCCCCAGGGCCTGATCCTGGATCATGACCTGCGGATCAGCGCGCCGGTTTTCCGCAACGCCCTGCTGCATGACCGGGATCTCAGCGTCGGCGCCTATGACAGCCGCTATACCCTGTCCAGCCGGGGGGCCGGCGGCGATCCCGTGGCCGACGACCCGGCCATGGGCCAATATGTGCCAGCCTTTGTCGCCGCGCTGCACACCTATCTGCACGACGAGCTGCGCCTGACCATCGATAGGCCCTATGAGGCCATCGCCTTCCACACGGTGAACGGCGCCTGGGACTATGGCGACGGGCCGGGTCGCCCATCGCAGGTCAATTACGCCCTCGATCTCGCGGCGGCCATGCGCCGAAACCCCAGGATGAAGCTGATGATCGGCGCCGGGGACTACGACCTGGTCACGCCCCTGGGTTCGGCGGACTATGTCGCGGCCCACTCCGACCTGCCTCAGGACCGGGTCGTCATCCACAGCTATGAGGCCGGGCACATGGTCTATATGGGCGAGCAAAACGCCAAGGCTCTGGCGACCGACCTTCGCGCCTTCATCACCCTGGCGGATCAGCCATGAACCGGCCAAGGATGGGCTCGATGAAGCTAAGCCTGCTCTTGGCCGTGGCGGGGATCGCCGCGCTGCCGGCCCTGGCCGGCGCGGTCCAGGCCGTCGCCGATCCCGCGCTCAAGACGGACCCCGCCGAGGCCAGCGCCGCCTTCGCCGCGCCCATGGCGCAGACCCGCCACGCCGTGAAACTGTCGTCCGGAACCCTGAGCTACACGGCCCGCGCCGGTCTGCTGCCTATTCGCGACACCCAGACCGGGCGGCTGCACGGCTGCATCTTCTATGTCGCCTATCTCCATACCGAGGCGGCGACCAAGACGCCGCGCGGCCCGCGCCCCCTGACCTTCATCTGGAATGGCGGCCCCGGCGCCAACTCAACCTATCTGCACCTCGAGGCGTTCGGGCCGCGGCGGCTGATCAGCGGCGCCCTGCCGACCGATCCGGAGCCTTCGCCCCTGGCCTTGGAAGACAATCCCAACACCTTGCTGGACCAGAGCGACCTGGTTTTCCTCGATCCGGTCGGCACGGGCTTCAGCCGCATCGGACCGGCCGGAAACGAGGCGGAATTCTTCAACACCATCGGCGACGCGGCCTCGGTCGCCGAAGCCGTTCGGGTCTATCGCCAGCGTTTCGACGCTGAGCGGGCGCCCCTGTTCCTGATGGGCGAAAGCTACGGCGTCTGGCGCGCGGCCAGCGTGGCCCAGACCCTGGAGGAACATGGGACCCAGGTTTCCGGCGTGGTGCTGATCTCTGGCGGGATCCCAGTGGGTCCGGTCCTGGCGCCCGAACTGAAGACCGCCCTGTTCATCCCCAACCGGACCGCCGCGGCCTTTGCTTTCGGCAAGCTCGCCCCCGACCTGCAGGGCGACTTCAGCCACGCCACCGACCTCGCCACGCGCTGGGCCACGGATGTCTATGCGCCCGCCCTGAGCCGGGCGGAGAGCCTGTCGCCTGACGAGCGGGCGGATATCGTCAGGCAGCTTTCCCGTTTCACCGGCCTGCCGCAAAACCTGATCGACCCCCAGACCCTGGTGGTTCCGCGCAGCCTGATCACCAAGGCATTGCTCGCCGATCAGCATAAGAGCCTGGGGGTCCTGGACGTGCGGGTCACCGAGCCGGACACCACCAGCGCCGCGCGCACCCGGCTGATCGAACGCTATCTGCGCCAGGATCTCGGCTTCACCGACGAACTCGCCTATCTGGGCATAGGCGATGACGGCTACGCCCCCCTGGGCTCGCCCCCGGCCTCGATGAACGACATCGGCGAAGGCTGGAACTATAACCTGCCCCCCGGGGTCAAGCCCTTGACCGCGCCGGACAAGGCCGCCCACCCCACCGCAGCCGCGGCCTTCGCCGCCGCCATGGACGGACCGCCCGGCGGCAGCCAGCCCTGGCTGATCCGCGCCTCAAAGATCGACCCGAAGATCAAGGCGCTGGTGGTGGCGGGCTGGTTCGATTCCCTGAACAGCTGCGCCGGCAACGACTATCTGGTCGCGCACCTCGATGAGCCATTGCGGCGCAACATGACCGCCATCTGCTACCGCTCGGGGCATATGATCTATCGCGATCGCGACGGCCGTTTCGCCCTGCGCGCCGATCTGCGGACATTTTACGACAAGGTGGGCTACGACAAGGCGGGCAGGCCCGGAGAAGCGCCATGAAGCTGACGCGGCGCGCCTGGATCGCGGCGGCCGGCGCCGCCCCGTTCGCCTCCGCCAGCCAAGGCGCTCCCACGCCGGTCCCGGCGCCAGCCGATGACCTGAGCCTGCCCGCCCGGGCCGCCTTTGCGCCCATGTCCGTGGCCTATCTGAACTCGGGCACCATGCACCCGTTCAGCCTGGGCGCCCGTCAGGCGGTGATGAACTATCTGACGGCGCGCAGCGTCGAGCGCGGCGCGCCGCATTTCGGACTGGACGACACCGAAGAACGGGTGCGCGGCAAGTTCGCGGCCCTGATCAACGCCAAGCCGGAAGAGATCTGCCTGGTCCCCAGCACCACGGCGGGCGAACACCTGGTGGTCAAGGCGCTGGACATCCCCGCCAGCGGCGGCCGGGTCGTCACCGACACCCTGCACTTCTTCGGCTCCTTCTATCTCTATGAGGAGATGGCCAAGGCCGGCATGGACGTGGTGTGGCTGAAGCCCAGGGATGGGCGCAGCATCGACATCGCCGATATAGAGGCGGCGGTGACGCCCCAGACCAAACTGGTCGCCCTGTCCCTGGTCTCCACGGTCAACGGCTTCCAGCACGACCTGAAGCGGGTCTGCGAGATCGCCCACGCCAAGGGCGCCTATGTCTATGCCGACATCGTCCACGCCGCCGGCGCCACGCCTCTGGACGTCAAGGACAGCGGCGTCGATTTCGCCGCCTGCGCCACCTACAAATGGCTGATGGGCGACTTCGGGCTGGGGTTCCTCTATGTGCGGGAGGGCCTGCTGCCTCAGGTCAAGCGGACCCAGTTCGGCTATTACCAGCTCGATCAGTTCCAGACCCACGTCTATCCGTTCGATCCGCCGGCCGCCGCCGTGGCCGATTATAAGGCCCGGCCGGACGCCACCGGACAGTTCGCGACCGGGACGACGTCCGGGGCCGGCATAGCCCAGCTCGACTATTCCCTGGACTACATCCGCCGCATCGGCGTGGGCGCCATCCAGCGCTATCGCCAACCCCTGCTGGACAAGGCGCGGCGAGAGCTGGAGCGCAAGGGCTATGCTTGCATGACCCCGGAAGGCTCCACATCCCCTCTCCTGGCCTTCGCCTACAAGGACGCCGGCAAGCTCGAAACCCGGCTCGACGCCGCCAAGGTCAAGATCACCTTGAGCCGCAACCGGTTCCGCCTGAGCCCGTCGGTGTTCAACGACATGACCGACATCGATCTTCTGCTCGAAGCCTTGACGTGACCGCGCGCGGAACCCCCGTCCATTTTGACGAGGCTGCGGTGATCGCCGGCCTGGGCTTTCCCGCCTGTATCGCGGCGGTGCGCGAGGCGATGATCCAGTTATCAGCCGGCGACACCCGGCAGCTTCCCCGCACCATGATCAGCATGGGCGAGCAGAAGACCTTCGCCCAGATGTCTGGCGCTGTGGCGGCGGGGGGGTATTTCGGCTCCAAGCTGGTCAGTGTGTTCGCCGATCCGAAACAGCAGGGCAGAACGCGCCATGAAGGCCTGGTGATCCTGTTCGACGGGGCCACCGGCCTGCCCGTCTGCACCCTGGACGCCGGCGCCATAACCCAGATCCGCACCGCGGCCGCCACCGCCGTGGCCACCGCCGCCCTGGCGCGGTCCGACGCCGAGGTGCTGGCTCTGATCGGCTGCGGCCACCAGGCCCAGGCCCATGTGGAAGCGCTGGCCCGCGTCAGGTCGCTACGCCGCATCATTGTCTGGGGGCGCGCCCGCAAACGCACGGCGGCCTTCGCCGACAGCCTGTTTCAGCGCCTGGGCCTGACGGTGGAGCTCGCGCCGGATGCGCAGACGGCGGTGCTGGACGCCGATATCGTCTGCACCCTGACCGGCGCGAAAGAGCCCGTCCTGCTGGGTGAGTGGATCCGGCCTGGCGCCCATGTGAACCTGGTGGGGTCCAGCGGGCCTGGCGCGGTGGAGGTCGATGACGCACTGGTCCTGCGCAGCCGTTACTTTGTCGAAAGCCGGGAAAACGCCGGGGTGGCCGCGTCGGAGTTTCTAAGGGCGAAAGCCGCCGGCCTGATCAGCGACCGGCATATCGTCGCCGAGATCGGCGAGGTGCTGGCCGGATCGGCCGCAGGGCGCACCGGCCCCGACGAGATCACGGTCTACAAGTCCGTGGGCCATGTGGTCCAGGACCTCGCCGCGGCGCGCTATCTCTATGAGCAACACTGTGCAGGGTGAGGCGATGACGCGGCCGACCCGAGGGCGATCTCGGCAAGCGTCATGGCCCGTCGGCGTGATGGCCCTGGCGATTTTGGCGTCGGGCGCCGTTCAGGCGCAATCGGGCCCGGCGGCCGGACAGCCGCCGCAGCCGGCCATCTCGACCACCCATCACCAGGTCCAGCTGGGCCAAGGCTCCATCGCCTATACGGCGACCGTGTCCGAGGTCATGCTGAACGACCTGGCCGGCCGGCCAACCGGAATCGGCACGGCCACCGCCTATGTGCGCGACGGCGTGGCCGATCCGGCTCACCGGCCGGTGATCTTCTTCTTCAACGGCGGTCCCGGCGCCTCATCCTCGCCCCTGCACCTGGCCTTCGGCCCGAGAACCGTGACGTCCGGCGCGGGCGCGCCGATGACGATCGTCGACAACCCCAGCAGCCTGATCGCCGTCGCCGACCTGGTGTTCATCGATCCGGTCGGCACGGGCTTCAGCCGCCCCGTGGACGGCGCCAGCGGCGCGCCGTTCTGGAGCGTCGACGGCGACGCCCTGTCCGTCGCCCAGATCATCCGCCAGCAGATCGCCGCCCTGGGCCGCGTCTCATCCCCCCACTATCTGTTCGGCGAGAGCTATGGCGGCGTGCGCGCCGCGACCCTGTTGCATCTGGCCCCGGACATCCGCTTCGACGGCGTGCTCTTGATATCGCCGGCCCTGGATCTCAGCGGCGGCGATCCGGCGCCGGGCAATGACCTGCCCTATATCCTGGCCCTGCCCTCCTATGCCGCCATCGCCTGGCGCCACGGTCTGGGCCCGAAACAAGCGGCCAGTGCGGAACAGGCGTTCGAGATGGGCGAACGCTTCGCCCAGTCGGACTACGCCCTGGCCCTGCTCAAGGGCGACAGCCTGCCGGCAAGCGCGCGGGAAGACATCGCACGGCGGCTTTCGGCCCTGATCGGCGCGCCCGAGCCCGCGATCCTCCAGCACGACCTGCGCCTGGATGTTGAGACCTTCCGCCGCGCCCTGCTGCAGGGCAAGGGCCGGATCATCGGCCGGTTGGATGGTTCGGTGACCGGCGCCATGGAGGTCTATGACAAGGCCAAGCCGCCGGGAGACGACCCCGCCATGTCCGGCCCCGGCCGTCCCAGCCCGAAACTGGTCCTGGACCGTTATTATCGCACTGAACTGGCCTTCCCCGCGCCCGCGGCCGTCTACAAGACCCTGGCTCTGGATGTGAACGCCCAATGGCGGTGGGGTTTCGGCGAGGGCGGCGACCGATTCTACGCCGACCTCGCGCCCTATCTCGGGGAAGCCCTGCGCCGCGATCCGAACCTGCGCCTGTTCGCGGCGGGCGCGATCTACGACCTGGCCACGCCGCTGGGGGCGACCACCTATGCCCTGAACCATGCCGGCGCCCCGACGGCCCGGGTGCGCATCGACCGCTTCGTCTCCGGCCACATGATCGAGGACGATCCGGCCGGGTTGGCCAAGCTCAGGGCCGACGCCATCGCCTTCATCACCGCCGATCCCGCGCCCGGAACGGCGCCTTGAGCAGCGCGCCCCTACAGTCGGCCGCGCACCTGAAGCGCGGCGTGGACCTGCCGGCGATCATCGCCCTGGGCCTGGGCACGGCGGTCGGCGTCTCCATCTTTTCGGTCGAGGCGCCGGCCACGGCGATCGCGGGGCCGGCCATGCTGCTGTCGGTGGTGCTGGCGGCCATCCCCATGTTCATCATCGCCGTGACCTACGCCTTCATGGGATCGGCCGCCCCGGTGACGGGGGCCTCCTATGCCTGGCCAAGGCTGTATGTGCATCCGCTGCTTGGATTTCTGGTGGCCTGGCTACGCATCGCCGGCAATGTCGCGGTGATGGTCGTCCTGGCTCAGGTGCTGGTGCATTATCTGTCGATCATCGCGCCCCTGCCGGTGAAGCCGACCATGCTGGCGATCTTCGCCCTCATTCTCCTGCCGAACCTGTTCGGGGTCGGCATGGCGGCCCGGCTTCAGGTCATGCTGATGATCCTGCTGGTGGTCGTACTGGCGGGATACGCGGTCTGGGGCGCCGGTTCAGTGCGGATCGAGCGCCTGCACCCCTTCTTCTCCCATGGCGTCGGCCAGGCCTTCGCGGCGGTTCCGCTGCTGGTCGGCCTGTTCTTCGGCATCGAGTCGGCCACGGAGATCGGCGACGAGGTCAAGGGCGGCGGCCTGATCATTCCCCTGGGCATCGCCCTGTCCATCGCCTCCGCCGTCGGCCTCTATCTGGTGATCGCCTTCGTCACCCTGGGCGTCCTGGGCGGACCGGCGGTGGCCGCCAGCAGCGCGCCGCTGCTGACGGCGGCCCAACAGTTCATGGGACCCTTGGCCAAGCCGGTGATCGTGGCGGCGGCCACCCTGTCCCTGGCCAAGTCGCTGAACGGCTCCTACCTCGTCTTCAGCCGCATCCTCCTGGCCATGGGCCGGGGCGGAGAATTGCCAGCGGCGTTCGCGCGGCTGCATCCCCGCTGGGGCACGCCGCATGTGGCGTTGATCGCCGTGTTCGTGTGCTGCGCGGCCGGACTGCTGCTGCCGTCGAGCCTGACCTTTCTGTTCCTGGCCGTGAATCTGCCGATCCTGTTCAAATACGGTTCGGTCTGCCTGTCGGCCATCCGCCTGATCGATCAGAGCCCGGACGTCTATGAGAAGGCGGCGTTCAAGTTCAGCCGAGGAGCGACGCGGTTGTGGGCGGGGGCCGGCATGGTCTGCGCCGCCGCGGTCATGGCCCTGGGGATCGGCACCGACTGGCGGCCCTATGCCCTGCTCGGCGTCTGGGCGGTGCTAGGCCTGATCTATCGCCGCCTTCGCGCGCATCCGGCCTGAGGCGCGCGCCGTGAGCACTGCATCGGGTTTTCGCTCACCTTCGCGCTTTGAGTTGCGTCCTGCGCAACGCAGCCATCGCCGATCTCGCCTATTCGCGAGCCGGTTTCTCCTGGAATTTGAAGGCCCAAGGTTTGAACCAACGGCGGACAGCGCCGGCTTCGACGCCGCGCGCGACACCGCCGATCGCACCACCCAGGACTAAGGGCGCCGCCAGAGGTCTTTCCCCCTTGCGGTCATCGCCAAGCTTCGAAACGAGTTCCATGCCTGCTTCACAGCCCAACTTCTTCCAAGCTGAAACCTATATCGGCTGGGTCCAGGACCTCGTTGCGCAAATGGCGACACGGCCGGATTCGGTCGGCCTGTTCGACGCCAGCATGATGGAGCCGAGCCTTGCGCTTCGCGCGCTGGTGTCGCGCGTGGTCGATGGGCCTGAACGGCCACGCCTGCGCAGCGTGATGGACTCCGGCAACCCGCTGGTGATCGACGCCCTGGCCGCCCGCTATCAGGTGGCGCGCGAGCAGATCCTCTGCACCACCGGCGCCCTGTCGGCAGTGACGATCGTGATGAAGACCTTCATTCAGCCGGGCGACCACATCCTGGTCGAGCGGCCCTATCTGGACACCCTGGTGCAGATCGCCGGCCTGCTGGGCGCGCAGGTCAGCCATTTCGATCGGCTTGGCGACGATGCGGCCATCAATCCGGATCGCCTGCGCGCCGAACTGCGTCCCAACACCCGTCTGGTCCTGGTCACCAATCTGCACAATCCGACGGGCGCCTTCCTGTCCGACGACGCCATGATGCAGTTGGCCGAGGCGGTGCGCGGCCACCCGGCGAAGATCCTGGTCGACGAGGTCTATGCCGATTTCGTCCATCGCGCAGGCGGCGGAACCCCGGCCGTGCGCCTGTCGGACGCCTTCATCAGCGTCAACAGCCTCAGCAAGGTCTACGGCCTGAGCGCCCTGAAATGCGGCTGGATCGTCGCCGACCGGGCCACCATCGGCCTCATCGCCAAGGTCCATGCGGTGAGCGAATTTGGCATCTCCAAGCTGACCCACGCCGTGGCGTCCATGGTCTTGGAGGATGATTCCGACCTGATCGCGTTCTCCGGCAACGTCCTGGCCGAAGCCCGTCCGGTCATGGAGACCTGGGCGCGCGCCATGCGTGACGGAGGCCTGATCGAGGGACAGCTTCCCGAACATGGCTGCCTCTATTTCCCAAGACTGGCGGGGATCGAGGACACCCGGGACTTCTGCGGCCGGCTGTGGCGCGACCACGCCGTGGTCCTGGCGCCCGGAGAGTTGTTCCAGCGCTCAGGCCACATCCGCATCGGCTTCGGCCGGCCGCCTGGCCAACTGACCAAGGCGCTGGCCAGCCTGGAGCAGACCCTTCGCGCGGTCAGGGCGCAGAGCGGCGAGCAAGCGAGGAGATGAGCATGGGCGGCAGGTTGCGCACGGCGCTTTTGGGGTTCACGGCGGCGTTGATCGGCGCCCAGGTCCAGGCGGCGACCCAGGAGCGGTTCGCCATCATGGCCAATGGCGAGCAGGTCGGTCACGTCTATGCCGATCTGGACGGGCCCAATGTGGATATCGACTATTTCGTCAGCGACAATGGACGCGGGCCCAAGCACAGGGAGCATATCGTCCTTGCGCCCTCCGGCGCGCCGATCGCCTGGACCATCCAGGGCACGTCGCTGATGGGCGGGCCGGTCAGCGAGAGCCTGGCGTGGAAGGACGGCGTCGAGCGCTGGACCAGCCAGGCCGACAGCGGCCAGGTCAAGACTGACGCCCCCAAGCTCTATGTGGCCGACGACGCCAGCGAATGGGCCCTGGGCCTCTATGTCCAAGCCCTGTCCAAGACGCCGGGCGGGGTCCTGAGCGTCCTGCCCACCGGAACCCTGAAGCTGGAAAAGGTGCGCGCCGTCACCCTGGGGCAAGGCGCCTCGGCGGAAACCCTGGACGCCTATCTGCTCAGCGGCGTCGACCTGACGCCGCAACTGCTGCTGATGGACAAGGCGGGACGATTGTTCGCGCAATTGTCCGAGTCCATCATGGTGCGCGAAGACCACGCCAAGGACTACGCCGCCCTCAAGACCCTGGGCCAGACCCTGACGCTTGAGATCCTGGAGCGAATCCAGGCCAAGACCGCCCATGCCTATGATGCGCCGATCCGCATACGGAACGTCCGCCTGTTTGACCCCCAGTCCCTGACCATGACCCCGCCGACGTCGGTTGTGGTGTTCCGGGGACGGATCACCACGGTCGAGCCCCTGGAGGCCGATACGGCGGCTCATCCCGACGAGGTGGTGATCGACGGCCAGGGCGGCTCCCTGGTGTCGGGCTTGCACGACATGCACTCCCACAACTCGCTGTGGAGCGGCCCGTTCTATCTGGCCGCGGGCGTGACCGATGTGCGCGACATGGGCAATGACAACGCCATGCTGCTGGACATGACCCGGCGGCTGGACGCTGGCGACCTGCCTGGACCGCACATCATCCCGTCAGGCTTCCTCGAGGGCCGCAGCCCCTATTCGGCGCGGGTCGGCTTCATACCGGACACCCTGGCCGAGGGCCTTCGCGACGTCGATTGGTATGCGGATCGCGGCTATATCCAGATCAAGATCTACAACTCCATGACCCCCGATTGGGTGGCGCCGCTGTCCAAGGAAGCGTCGAGCCTGGGCTTGCGGACCGTGGGCCATGTCCCGGCTTTCACTACGCCCGACCATATGATCGAGAGCGGCTATAACGAGGTCACCCACATCAACCAGCTGATGCTGGGCTGGCTGCTGCAGCCAGGCGAGGACACCCGCACGCCGCTGCGCCTGACGGGCATGGCGCGCGCCGCCGATCTCGACCTCAACAGCGCGCCCGTGCGCCACACCATCGATCTGATGAAGGCCCATGACACCGGCCTCGACACCACGGCGGTGATCGTCGAGCGGCTGATGCTGAGCCGCGCCGGCCAAGTCGCCGAGGGCGACGCCGCCTATCTCGACCACATGCCGATCGGCTATCAGCGCTACCGCAAGCGCTCGTTCGTCAACTTCAAGGACGATGCGGAGAAGGCCCGTTATGACGCCGCCTTCGCCAAGGTCATGGACACCTTAAGGCTGCTGCATCACGAGGGCGTTCGCCTTTGGCCCGGCACGGACGACGCCACCGGCTTCACCGTTCATCGGGAGCTGGAGCTCTATAGCCGGCTGGGCATGACGCCCGCCGAGGTGCTGCGCATCGCCACATTCGACTGCGACCAATATATGGGCCGCGATCAGCAATATGGCGACATCCGGCGGGGCAAGCACGCCGATCTGTTCCTGATCCCCGGCGATCCCACCAAGGACATCAATGCGATCCGCCAGATCCGCATGGTGATGAAGGACGGCGTGATCTATTACCCGAGCGAGCTCTATCAGGCCCTGGGCGTAAAGCCGTTCGCGGCCCCGCCGCCGCTGGTCCCGGCCCGCGCGCCGGCGGCCAACGCCGCCACCGCCGCCCTCAGCGCCTTTTCCCTGACCCGCAACGCGTTCGGCCAGACCGCCGAGGACGACGGACCGCCTTAGTGCGCGTTCACGCCCGTCCTGTCCTCCACATTTTGATGCGAGCCCGTCTCATGGCCCCGTTTTCGGCGCGACCCCATTGGATCAGCCCCGCCTTGGCCGCCTTGGCCGCCTTGGCCGTGAGTGTCGCGCTCCCCGGCGCCGGGCTGGCGGCCGACGCGCCGACCGAGCCGGCGCTGACCATCCTGTTGAGGCCGGCGGCGCCGGACGCCCAGGGCGTCGTGGGGTTCGTGGACGTGTCGGAGACCCTCGCGATCGCGCCCGCAGGTCCCGGCGCGCCTTTCCTGCGCATGCCCCTGGTGACCAGCAATGTGCAGACCGTCGCCAAGGACATCGGCGATCTTGTGGTCAGCGACGCCCAGGGCCCGCTCGCCCTGACCATCAGCGATGATCCGGCGGGGGGCGAGACGGTCTATCGCCGCTGGTCGGCGAGCCGGCCGGTGGTCGGCCCGGTCACCCTGCGCTACCGCGCGCCCATCACCAACGCCCTCAACCCCCGCGGCGCCGCGCCGCCCTTGGAGCTGCGCAGCGAAGACGGCGGCTTTTCCGGCGTGGCGGGCGCCTTTCTGATCCTGCCGGACGCCGAGACGCCCTATCGGCTGGCGGTGCGTTGGGACTTTACGGCCATGCCGGGCGGGGGAACCGGCGTCTCCAATCTGGGCGCAGGCGACGCGCGGTCCGCGCAAAGCCTGAAACCCACAGCGCTTGAAGCCACCTATTTCATGGGCGGCCACATCCACACCTTTCCAGACGCCCCGGCCAAGAACGGCTTCTTCTCCGCCTGGCAAGGCCAGCCGCCGTTCGACACCGCCGCCGCAATGGGCTGGACCCAGTCGCTCTACGGCTACGACCTCAAGTTCTTCAGAGCCGGAGATGGCATGCCCTACAGCGTGTTTCTTCGCCGCAACCTGATCAATGCCGGCGGCGGCGTGGAGATCGGCCAGTCCTTTGTCGGCACGTTTGACGGCAAGACCCAGGTCGACGACCTGAAGTTCACCCTGGCTCACGAGATGGTGCACACCTTCGTCGGGTCGCTGGATGAGGCCGAGCTGTCCTCATCCTGGTTCAGTGAAGGCCTGGCGGTCTATTACGAACGGGTTCTGCCGCTGCGAGCCGGCCAGATCACCGCCGACGCCTTTCTGCATGACCTGAACACCACCGCCGGCCGCTATTACACCGACGCACTGAACAACACGCCCAACGCCCAGATCGGCGCCCGCTTCTGGGCCGACACCCGCGTCCGGGTCTTGCCCTATGACCGGGGCTCGCTGTATTTCGCGGCGCTCGACGAGAAGGTCCGCCGCCTGTCGCACGGGCGCCGCTCGCTGGACGATCTGGTCCTGGCCATGCTGGAGCGTCGCAAGCAGGGCCTGCCCGTGACCCGGGCCGCCTGGGTCGGGGTCGTCACCGCGGAGATCGGCGCCCAGGGCAAGGCCGACCTTGACGCCATGCTGGCCGGCGACCTCATCGTCCCGCCCTCCGACAGCTTCGGCCCCTGTTTCACCCGGACCACGGCGCCCCTGCGCCGCTACGACCTGGGCTTCACCCCCGACGTCCTGATCGAACCCAAGCGGATCGTGCGGGGCCTGGAGCCCGGTTCGGCCGCCGCCCAGGCGGGATTGCGCGACGGCGATGAAATCACCAGGCCGGTTCCCCAGGACCTGATCCAGTCGGACCAGACGGCCAGGCTGAACCTGCATGTGCGCCGCGACGGGGCCCTGTTGGACATCAGCTACCTGCCCCGCGGGGAGGCGGTCTCGGCCTATCAGTGGGTAAAGACCGCCGACTGCAAGCCTCGTCCCCAATGAGGGTTCCGGCGCTGCAGGCGGGCGCCCCACCCGGCCGCCAGCACATCTCATAGTGGCCGGTAATTGTTAAATCGACTTGCATGTAACAATCGTTACATGTAACGATCGCTTCATGCACCCGTCCTTGGACCGCCGCGCCGAGCTGCTTGAGAGGATCGTCGACGAGCTCCTGGCCAGCGGCGTGGGTGACCTGTCGCTGCGACCGCTGGCGGAACGGGTGGGCACCAGCGCGCGGCTGCTGATCTATCATTTCGACTCCAAGGAACAACTCGTGGCCGCTGCGCTGTCCCAGGTGCGCGCGCGCGTCCAAACGTCGCTCAGCGCCCGGGCCGTGCGCGCCAAGCCGCAATCCCTGCGCGACCTGCTGTTGATGTTCTGGGACTGGGCGACCGAGGCGGCGAACCAGCGCTATTTCCGACTGCTGTTCGAGGTCGACGGCCTGGCCATGTTCGACCGGATCAGCTTCTCGGACGAGGTCAAGCGGGCCAATAGCGCCACATGGACCGACGGGATCGAAAGGGCCGCCGCGACCTTGTCGCGCGAGGGCGAGCTGTTCTCGGCCCACTCGACCCTGATCATGTGCGCCTTCAGCGGGTTGCTGCAGGAATTCCTGTCCACCGGCGATCGGGAGACGACCACGGCGGCCCTGCTGGCCCTGGTCGATCTCATCGCCGCGGAGTCTCGCACGTCCCAGCCGCATCAAGGCCCCAGGTCATGACCGACGCTTCACAACCCTCAGGCTGGCGCAACGTCACCGGCCATGTCGCCGTGCGGGCCCTGTTCAAGAGCGTGCTGATCAACATGGCCGCGCCCGCCATCCTCTATAGGCTGGCGGCGCCGCATTTCGCGTCCAGCAGTCTGGCTCCCCTAGCTATTTCCGGCGCGCCGCCGATCCTGTGGCTGGCCTATGGGCTGATCAAGCTGCGGGCGATCGACTTTTTGGGCCTGTTCGCGGCCGAGAACGTCGTCGTCAGCATGGCGGCGCTGGGGCTCGCCCATACGGAACGCGAGGCCCTGATCGGGCGCTCGATGCAGAACGTGGTGCTGGCGGCGATTTTCCTGGGCTCGCTGGCCTTCGCCAAGCCCCTGATGTTCCATATGTCGCGCCAGCTTTCGACGGGCAACGATCCGGCCAAGCGCGAGCAATTTGACCTCGCCGCCTCGCAACCCAACGCCATGAGCGCCTACCGCGTGCTGACCTGGGGATGGACCGCGGCGCTGCTGATCAAGGCCGCGGGCAGCTATCTGCTAGCGGCCCACCTGCCGACCAAGGACTTCCTGATCGCATCGCCGCTGTGGGATCTGGCCAGCGACTCCGTCCTGGTGACTTGGACCGTCTTTTATGGCCGCGCCAGGCTGGGACCGCCGAGCGGCGGCGATCAACCGGCGAAGGCCGCGGTGGTCGTCCCATGACCGATGAAGAGCTTCATGGCCATCTGGTCGGCCAGCAAGGATCGCGGCATAGCCTGAACACCCCGGCCCTGGTCATCGATCTGGACGCCCTGACCCGCAACATCGCCCGCATGGCCGATTTCGCGCGCGGCCACGGCCTGCTGCTGCGCCCGCACGCCAAGACCCACAAGAGCCCGGACATCGCCAAACGGCAGATCGAAGCCGGGGCGGTCGGCGTCTGCTGCGCCAAGATCGGCGAGGCCGAAGTCCTGGCCGACCACGGGATCGTCCAAGGCCTGCACATCACCTCGCCGGTCGTCTCGGCGCCGGCCATCGAGCGGCTGATGGCGCTGAACGCGCGCACTGAAGGCCTGATGGGCGTGGTCGATCACCCGGCCAATGTTCGCGCGCTCGGCGCGGCCGCCGAGCGTGGCGGCAAGCCGCTTTTGATGATCATCGACATCGATCCGGGCATTCGCCGCACCGGCGTCGGCTCGCCAGAGGCGGCCGTCGCGCTGCTCGACGCTATCCGGGCCGAGGGCGCCCTGACCTATGCCGGGGTGCAGTGCTACTGCGGCGCCCAGCAGCATATCGAAAGCTTCGACGCCCGCCGCCAGGCCATGGACGAGCGCGCTGTCCTGATCCGAGCCGTCATCGACGCACTGACCGCGGCCGGCGGCAAGCCTGGCGTGGTCACCGGCGGCGGCACCGGCACCCACCGCATCGACGCCGCGCTGGACCTGTTCACCGAGCTGCAGGTCGGCTCCTATGTGTTCATGGACAGCCAATACCTCGCCTGCGACCTGACCGGCGATGATGTCCCCTCGCCGTTCGAGAGCGCCCTGATGGTCGACGCGCGCGTGATCAGCGCCAACACGTCGGGGCTGGTGACACTCGACGCTGGGTTCAAGGCCTTTTCGACCGATGGCGGCGACCCGCTGGTCCTGTCCGGCGCGCCGCCGGGCGCGGCCTATCGCTTCATGGGCGACGAGCACGGGGCGCTGATCCTGCCGGATGGCGGGACTCTGCCGCTGGCCAGCGTGGTCACCCTCGGCGCGCCGCACTGCGATCCGACGGTCAACCTCTACGACACCTACCATGTGGTCCAGGGCGATACCTTGCGGGCGCTTTGGCCGGTGGCCGCCCGCGGCCGGTCCCGCTAGCCCGGCTTTGAGCCGCCACCTGCCTTGATGATGGAGTGAGCCCTTGGACTTCCAGCACATCCTCTACGCCACTGACGGCCCGATCGGCGTGATCACGCTGAACCGGCCGGCCCGCCGCAACGCCCAGGGCTATCGGATGCTCGACGAGCTGGACCAGGCCTTTGAGCTAGCCCGCCACGACGAAGCAGTGCGCGTCGTCCTGGTGAGGGGTACGGACGGCGTCTTCTCCACTGGTCACGACCTGGGCACCCCGGAGGAGGTCGAATACCGCAAGGCGCTGGGCGCCAAGCCGGGCATCCAGACCTATGACCAGTTCAAGCACTACAATCTCGACCTGCTGGTCCGCTGGCGGAATTTCCCCAAGCCCACCATCGCCATGGTGGAGGGATACTGCATCTATGCCGGCTGGATGCTCGCCGCGGCGATGGATGTGGTGTTCGCCGCCGACGACGCGCAGTTTCTGGCCGGCTTCGTCGAATATATGTCGATCCCATGGGACATCGGAATCCGCCGGGCCAAGGAGCTGTGTTTCGAGAGCCGCTTCATCTCGGCCGACGAGGCGAGCGCCTATGGGCTCGTCAACCGCGTGCTGGCGCCCGCCGATCTGGAGCGGGAAACCTATGCCTGGGCCCGGCGCGTCGCGGAGAACAGCCCCGAAGCGCTTCGCCTGGCGAAGATCCAGATGAACAAGGCCCAGGATGCGCAAGGCTTCACCCAGGCGCTGGAGGATTCGCTCGGCGACTACCAGGCGATGATGCACATGCCCGGATCGCTCCATCGCATGGAGGGGGAGCGTCGCCTTCACACCGTGGACCTCGCGGTGCGGGGCAAGCGCGGCGAGCGTTTTGGATTGACTGCCATATCCTCCAACCCGACGCCCCCGAAGGAGCCCCGCTGATGTCCGCCGAGTTTCGCGCCCTGCGCGTGTTCAAGACCGATGACGGCCAGGAGACCCGCCTGGTCACGCTGACGGACACCGACCTGATGGCCGGTGATGTGGACGTGCGCGTCGACTATTCGGCGCTCAACTACAAGGACGGACTGGCGATGACCGGGCGCGCGCCCGTGGTGCGGACCTGGCCGCTGACCCCCGGCATCGACTTCGCCGGCCTCGTCGAGCGGTCGGACCATCCGCAGTTCCAGGTCGGGGATCGGGTGGTGCTGAACGGCTGGGGCGTGGGCGAAAGCCACCACGGCGGCTACGCCCAGAAGGCCCGCGTCAAGGGCGATTGGCTGGTCAAGCTTCCCGATAGCCTCACGACTGCGCAAGCCATGGCCATCGGCACCGCCGGCTACACCGCCATGCTCTGCGTCATGGCCCTGGAACGCGAAGGCGTCACGCCGGACCGTGGTGACATCCTGGTCACCGGCGCTTCGGGCGGCGTCGGCGGGGTCGCCATCGCCCTGCTCTCCGGGCTGGGCTACCGGGTGATCGCCTCGACCGGCCGCAAGGCGGCGCAGACCGACTATCTGACGGGGCTTGGGGCGCAGGAGATCATCGACCGGTCCGAACTGTCCGCGCCTGGCCGTCCGCTGGGCAAGGAGCGCTGGGCCGGGGCGGTGGATTCGGTGGGCAGCCACACCCTGGTCAACGTACTGGCCCAAACACGCTACGGCGGCGCCGTCGCCGCCTGCGGCCTGGCCCAGGGCATGGACCTGCCGGGCTCGGTCGCCCCGTTCATCCTGCGCGGCGTGACCCTGGCCGGCGTCGATTCCGTCATGTGCCCGGCGCCGCGCCGGGCCGAGGCCTGGCGCCGCCTGGCAACGGACCTCGACCTGGAGCGCCTCGCCGCCATGACCCTAGATGTGGGCCTCGAAGAGGTCGCCGCCCTCGCCCCGGAGATCCTCGACGGCCGGGTGCGCGGCCGGGTGGTCATCGACGTCAACCGGTAGCGACGAGGTGGATCTGACGCGGGTGGCTTGGTTCGCCTTCCAGGCCTCACGCGCCGGGGCCACGTCCTGCCGCTCTTGATCGACTCACATCCGCAGATGCCTGAGACTCCTCCCGCTTATCACATTCGATTCATCACAGCCGGGCAGTAATCAAGATTTGAAAGCGATCCAGGCCTTAGGCATTTGGCTAAGTTGCCGCTTGTATTTCGTGAGCACAAACCTCAGAAACAGGTCTGGATGGCGGAGGTTACAGTGTAGTCATCGGCGACCTGGTAGATCAATCGCCATCTGTCAAAGGTCGTGCACGGATGGCGAACGCCGAGCGCCACCATGTCGCCGACGGCGAGGTCGGCGCCTTTTGGGAACACCAAATGCGCGTGCTGATCGTTGACGCCGACGATCTCCCACGATCCGACAAGCTCGGTCGGGGCCCCGTCTCGACCGGGGCGAAAGCTTTTCAAGGCGGTTGGCGGCCCGGCGTCATGGCCAAAGTCGCGGCGGCCGGCGCCCACGATCGCCCGTTGCGGCTCGGGGATCGACAGCACATAGGCCCAAACCTCCAACGCGTTCTCAAACCCGCCAGCCAGGCCCCTGGCGGCTTCAGAGCGCTTGCGCAGCTCGCTGAACGAACGACTATAGAGGCCTGCATCGTGGATGAGGTAGCAGCCGCTGCGCAGCACAATCACGGTCGGGCGGCTTAGACGCACGGCGCCGAAGATCTCCGCGACCAGATCGTAATAGGCCGAGCCGCCGGCGCTCAGGAGGATCTCATCGCTCGCGAACAGCCCTTCGCTGTCAGCCTGTCGGGCGACTTCGACAATAGTCTCAAGGAAGCGGGTCACCTGCGCCACGCCCTCCGCGCCAGGCAGAGACTGGTGCAGGCCTTCAAAGCCCTCGACGCCGCGGACGGCGAGATACGGACCGGCGGACCTTGCGGCGCGGGCCACGGCAAGCGCCTGATCGACGTCGCGGCAGCCAGCGCGACCGCCAGCATAGCCGATTTCGACGAGCACGCCGATCGGCCGCCCGAGAGGACGCGCGCTCGCAGCCTGCGTCAGTCGCCGCACGCCTTCGACGGAGTCCACCAGGCAGTAGAGGTCAAACCGTACATCGGCGGCCAGCTCATCCAAGACTTCGTCGATCTCGCGAGGACCGATCAGCTCGTTGGCGATGATGATCCGCTCGATCCCGGCGCGGCGCGCGACGCGCATCTGCTGGACGGTCGCGACGGTGAGGCCCCAGGCGCCGTCGGCCATCTGGCGGGCGAACAGCTCCGGGCTCATCGTGGTCTTGCCGTGCGGCGCCAGTCTCGCGCCGGTGAGGGTCACGAACTGGCGCATCCAGGCGCTATTGGCGTCGAGGGCGGAAGTCCGCAGCACCGCGACCGGCAAAGGCAGGTCCTCTCGCAACAGATTCCAACCCCGCCGGCCGATATCCGACAGCCGGATCGCTCCGGCCGTGGCCGGCAGACCCTTGGTCCGCGGATCGAGGAACGGATCGTCGTTGTCCATAGGTCACACCAACCGGTTTAGGATTCTTGCAGAAATAACTAAACCACTGAAAATAAGTCCGCTCATCCCCGCGAAGGCGGGGATCCAGATTCATCCATAGAATTCAGTGGTTTGTACCTGGATCCCTGCCTTCGTGGGGATGAGCGCAGTGAAAAATTGAAGCCTTTATTTGTCAACGGACCCTTAGGGCGCCGGGAAGGCATCAATGGCCGGCGGATTGTGTTCGACAGACCGCACAGCCCTAGGCGATCGGCGCCACGACCGCGCCCGCCAGCGCGTCGCGCGCCTCGCGGGCTTCGCGCGCCTCCAGCCTGCGGCTGATGATTCCCTGGCGGCGGCGGTCGATCGGGAAGAACCAGGCGAACAGAATGGCCAGGCCGTAGAGGACGCCCGGCGCAATCACATAGGCGATCTTCAGGCCAAGGATGGCGCGCGGTGAATTGTTCCCCGCCAGCTTGGGCGCGTAGCCCATCAGGCCCACGATCAGCAGGGCCACCGCCCCGCCCGGAATGGCGTTGAGCTTCCCCACGAAGGACATCAGGCCGGAATAGGCCGCCGTTCGCTTCTGCCCGGTCCGCCATGTGTCATAGTCGATGACGTCGCCCAGCAGCGACGACGCCGCGATCGCGGTCAGGGCCTGGGTGAAGCCGAGGGGAATGACGAGAACCAGCAGCGGCGCAAAGCCCGCCCCGCCCTTCGGCAACAGGAGGATCAGCGGAAGGATCAGCAGGCCAAGCAACATGCCGCCGGCCCAGGCCTGGCGTTTGCCGAGCCGATTGATGACCAGGGGCGCGAGCGGCAGCGAAATCAGGCCCGTTATCGCCAAGACCGAGAAAACAAACACGAACTGCTTGGAAAGGCCAAGGTAGTTGGAGAAGTAGAGGAACGAAAGCGCGCCGAACATGCCGTCCGAAAAGCCCTTGAGCAGGAATCCGGCGATGAAGGTCCAGAGCGGTTTATTGACCAGAACGATGGAAGCGAGATCCTTAAGCTTGTAGTGCGCCTCTCGCTCCACCGCGACGCCGACCGGCGCCCAGAAGACGGCTGCGATCAACGCCAACGGACTGGCGATCAGCACCAGCCAAGCCGTGAAATGCAGTGTGTGGGGCGTGACCGCCGTGGTGGCGAAGATCGGCAGCAACGGCAGCAGTACGAAGGCCAACTGCCCGCCTCCCTGGGCGAGACCCCGGAAGGTCAGGACCCGCGAGCGCTCCTCGTAGTCGCGGGTCAATTCATAACCCCAGGCGGCGTGGGGAATCTCGATCAGCGACCAGGCGACATAGATCGTCGTGTACCAGATGAGGAAGTAGAGGAAGCCCGGATGCGTCGGCGGATTGAACAGAAACCAGGTGGACAGCATCGTCAGGAGACCGCCGGCGATCACCCAGGGCTTCCGCGCGCCGAGCCGACCCTCGGTTAGATCCGACAGATAGCCGATCAGCGGGTCGATCACCACGTCGGCGCTCCGCGAGATCAACAGCGCCGTCCCGACCAGGGTGAGGCTAAGACCGAACTCCGTCGAATACAGGGTAGGCACGATGCTCGCCGCCGGCGAATGCACGAGGGCCGAAACAAACCCCGGCGCCGCGAAGGCCATCAGGGGCAGGGCGCGGATCCGATTTTGAGCCATATGGATCCCCTGCAAGGCGTTACGGCGAGGCGCGCCGGGTCCGCGTTGACCAAACCGTAGAGTAGTCTATGTTTTGTGGCAATAGGCGGTCCCCGACCCTGCCCTCGACGAGAGCGACCATGAGCCAGACACCAGCTTCAAGCCTCCCCGGCGCTTTCGACTTCGGACTGTCGGCAGCGGAGGAAGCCCGTGCACAGCGCCTGCACCAGACCAGCCAGGTCATCGACATGTTGTTCCAGATGCCGGGCGGCTCGGCGATTTTCGATAGTCTGCCGGCCGGGGCCCTCGCCGCGGCCATGGAAGACAAGGCCACGCTTTGGGAGCGCTACAGCACCGCTCTGCGCATGCCGTTCGACTTGGCGCTCAAGGGTGAGTGCCAGATCGTCCGGGACTGGTGGCGGCAATCAGGCCTGACCACCGTCGCCATCGGCATGCCGGTGACGGCCGCCGGCGCGGAGTCCAGAGAAAGCAGCGACGATTGGATCCTGCAACAATCCTGGGTCCGCCTGGTGTCGACGGTCGCAGAGGTCCGTCAAGCCAAGGCCGACGGCGTGCTCGCGGTCTACGGCAACTGCCAGCCGACCTACGGCCTGCCGACCGAACTCGACGCCATAGACCGCGCCCATGCCGAGGGCCTGCGCTCGCTGATGCTGACCTACAACCGCATGGACCATGTCGGGGTCGGTTGCACGGAACGGGTCGACGCGGGCCTGAGCAATTTCGGGGTCGAAGTCCTCGGGCGCTGCAACGACCTCGGCGTGATCGTCGACACCTCGCACTGCGGGCGCCTGACCACGCTCGACGCGTGCAAGCTTTCCAAGGCGCCGGTCACCGCCAATCACGCCAGCGCCGCGGCGGTCTATCCGCACGCCCGGGCCAAGAGCGATGAGGAGTTGGACGCCATCGCCGCGACGGATGGCGTGGTTGGGGTGGTGACCGTCCCCTTCTTCCTGGCCTCGGGGCGGCCGACCATCGAAGCGATGCTCGACCATATGGACCATATCGCCCGCCGCGTCGGCTGGCGGCACGTGGGGATCGGCACGGACTGGCCGATGCAGGCGCCGAAGGACCTGCTGGTGGAAACCGTCGGCGGCCTCCTGGGCGAAATCGGTTTTCGCCCGGAGGACAAGATCGATGTAACCGAGACCTTGGCGGGTTTCGCCGACTACCGCGACATGCCCAACATCACCCGCGGCCTGGTCAAGCGCGGCTATGACGATGAGCAGATCCGCGGAATTCTCGGCGAGAACTTCCTGCGCGTGTTCGAAGCCGTCTGCGGCTAGACCACCCGTTCGAAGGGCAGGCGCCGCGTCCGCACGGTGCTCAGCGCAAAGCCGGTGATCGTCCCCCCCTCGCCGGCCGCGAACGCCATCACCCCCCCGTGGCCCGATCCATCCAGGTTCGAGATCCAGATCAGCGGGCTTCTGCGGCTCATGTCATAGGTGTCACGGCCGAACGGGCCGGACATCCGCACGCTTATGCGATCGGCGTCGATCCTGATGTCCGCGGTCGCCTCGGCCTCCTCGCAGCGATAACGGCCGGCGAGTTTCGAGGCCTCGGCCTTCGGATCATCCTGACCCGGATCGATCCGCCGGAACAGATCGGCCGAGCCGCGCATGTCGACCATCACCGCGTCCGCATCGCCTTCGACTGTCGATACCATCAGGTCGACGACCGGCAGGGTGCTGACGATCCGGCCGCCGCCTTCCCGGCGCATGGGAATGGCGGCGTCCCATAGATTCGCGACCAGTTTTCCGTCGTCCTCGGCCACTTCCAGCGGCGCCGAGATCTTGTCGCTCCAGAACAGACCCGCCGGTATCGAGCCTTCCTTTGGCTTCGCAGGCGCCGCAAGGCCGTCCACGCAGGCGTCGATCACTTGGAAAGCGAGGGGTTGGACGGGCGCATCGCCGCGGTTGGCGATGATGATCACGTCCAGCTCCAACTGCGGCACGGTCAGGCACATCGCGACCCCGCCGAACACGCCGCCGGCATGGTGAAGCACCTTGAGGCCGCGATAGTCGCTGCGCGCCAGGCCCAGGCCGTAGGGCGCCGTGCGGCCGTCATTGAGCAGCGTTGGCGTCTTTATCTGCCGCCAGGTCTCGCTGCTCCCAATCACAGGCCGACGCATATGCTTGAGCCAGATCAGCATGTCCTCCACCGTGGACACCATGGCGCCCTCGCCCGCGATCGAGACCCCGAAGAAGCCGCGTTCGAAGTGACCGTCGGCGTGGGGCGCGTGTAAGGATGCGGAATTGGGCAGCAGGTCGTTGTCCGAACGCTTGACCGCGGTGTCGACCATCCCCAGCGGCTGGAAGATCCGTTCGTCCTGGAACTTGACAAAGTCCTGGCCCGAGACGCGTTCGACGATCAGGGACAGCATATTGTATCCGGCGTTGTTGTAGCTCCAGCGCTCGCCGACCGGGAAGTTCACGTCTTTCTGACGGGTAAGGAATTCCAGCGCCGTTTCCGGCGGCGCCGGGCGGGCGAGATTGCCGGTCAGATAGAGGACGTCGAGATGGCAGCGCATGCCGCTGGTGTGGGTCATGAAGTGGCGCGCGGTCATGGGGTCGGCCCAGTCCGGCAGTTCCGGCAGATACCGGCGCACCGGATCGTCGATCGACAGCTTGCCATCCTCCTGCAGCAGCAGCACCGCCAGGCAGGTGAACATCTTTGAAATCGAGCCGATCCGCATACGGGTTCGCGGGGTGTTGACGATCGGCAATTCCAGACTCGCCAGTCCGTAGCCGGCCCGCCAGGTTCCCGCGCTCGGGTGGGAGACGCCGACGACGATCCCCGGCTGGTCGGAGCGGTTCCAGGGCGCGAACAGTTCGGCCAGGGTCTTCGGATCGATGGTGACGGTCTGGCTCACGGCGGGGATTTCCTCGATATCTAAGGGTGGAGCGTGCGTTGGAAGTGCCGCATCAGGGCGGCGAACGTGAAGGCGGACTTCGAGGCGCCGGCGGCGTCGACCAGCGCGTGGTTTGCGCCCGGGATCACCACCTGGTCGAAGGGCTTGGCCGCCGCGATCAACGCCTGGGCGTAGGCCATGGTCTGCTCGAAGGGGGTGTTGACGTCGTCGGTTCCGGTGATGATCAGCAGGTCGCCGGTGATGACCGAAACCTTGTCCGCGTTGCGCACGGCGGCATAGCGCCCGGGCTGGTCCGCCGGCAGGCCGATATAGGACTCCACCGGCAGGCTCATGACCCCCGGCCCCAATTCCGCCGGGGCGAGAGCGACGGCCGACCGATAAAGGTCCGGCGCCTGGATCAGAGCGCGAATGGCGAAATATCCGCCATAAGACAGACCGAAAATACCAACGCGAGTCAGGTCCATCCAGGGCCGGCTGGCGGCGGCCTGGCGAAGGGCGCCGGCATGGTCGGCGACCTCATAGTCGCCGAGGCGGCCCACCACCGTGTCCTGAAACGTCTTGCCGCGGCCGGGCGTGCCGCGCCCGTCCAGCATGACGAGGATGTAGCCGAGCTCAGCGAGCGCGGCGCTAAGCCCCGGTGCGAAACCATGCGGTGTAAACAGGCTCTGGGCGCCAGCGTAGATGTGTTCAACGACAGGGTAAAGCCGCGTGGAGTCGAAATCAGCGGGCTTGTAGATCAGGCCATGCAGCACGGTCACGCCATCGTCCGCCAATGCCGTGAAGGGTTCCGGCGCGATCCAGCCGAGGCCTCGCAGGCCGGCGGCGTCAGCGCTGGAGAGCACGGCGAGGCGGCGCCCGTCGGCGGCGCGCAACCCGGCCTGGGGCGGGCGGTCCGGCGCGGAATGGGTTTCGACGTAACACGAGCCGTCGGGCGCGAGCACCGCTTCGTGCACGCCAGGCCCGGCGCTCAACTGGACCGGCGCGCCGCCGTTCAGGCTCACCTGGAAGAGCTGGGCGTCGTAGGGGCAAGCCTGGTCCGGCTGGGCCCGGTAGAAGACCGCCCCCGCGGCTTCATCGACGCCGATAACGCCGGTGACGGGATAGTCGCCCGCCGTCAGCGGACGGACCAGCGGGCCGGCGGCGTCGTGGAGATAGAGGTGGTTCCAGCCGGTGCGCTCCGACTGCCAGATGAACCGGCCGTCGCCAAGGAAGCGGATCGGTGGCCCCTCGAGGACGAAGGTGGGCGGCCAATAGAGGAAGGTTTGCGACTCCTCGCGATGCATCATCCGCGAGCGGCTGTCGGCGAAGTGGTGTTCGAGCACCTCCACATACCGGGACCTGCGCTCCATCCGCGCATGGCGCAGGCGCGATCCATCGGGGCTGAAGCCCAGGATGAAGGCGTAGTGCCCCTCATCCCCGCCGCCGATGCCGTCGACCGCTCCCGAGGCCAGGTCGATCACATAGATCCGCCATATCTGGATGGGACCGTCGGCGCGCGGATAGACGCGCCAGTCCACGGTCCGCGCCTCGCCGGTCCAGTCGACCAGGGGCACGCGGTAGACGGCTCGCTCGTCGATGCGCATGACCGCGATGCGTGCGCCATCCGGCGACCAATGGGCGCCGGTGGTGGTCCAGCGCGGATCGGCGACGGCGTCATGGGTCAGACGCCGTGGCTGGCCGCCCTCGCGCGGGCGAAGCCATAGGTCGTCGTCCTTCAGGGTCAGAAACCAGGCCCCGTCCGGGCTGAGAAGCTCCAGTTCCGGCGGAAGGACGGTGGGATAGCCAGGCCTGACCGTCCGAGGCGCATAACCCTCGATCACCGACAGCGCCTCGGCGGTCAGTTCACGCGCCGCGCCGTCGCGCGCATCGATCTCGAAGCGGCGCCTGCCCGCCTGGGCCAGCAGGGCGCCGTTCGGGCCCAAGGCGAGCGCCGGCGCCGCATCGCCGCCAAGGCTGGCCGCATCCAGGCTCCAGCGCACCGCGCCCGTCGCCCGCTCCACCAGCTTGATGATCGGCGCGGGGCCCGAGCGTTCGATGAAGGCCAGGCCGCCGTCCACCCAGAGGGGTTCGATGCGGCCGCCCTTGACCAGGGTCGGATCGGTCAGCATGGCCAGGCAGCGAGCCTGCCCGTCGAGTGCGCGATCGCTCATGGGAACACCACCGTCCTTGCGCCATTGATGAAAATTCGTTCCTCGGCTCGCCAGCCGACGGCCCGGCCGCACCCGGCGATGTCCTGGTCGAGGTTCGTTCCACAGGCGCCCAGGATGAACTGGCGACCGGTCACGACAGGCCCTTGCCGGCGGCGATCAGCCAAGCGTTCAGGTGAGCCGCAAGACTGATGTCGACATAGAGTCGCAGACCGTCCTCGGTGGCGCGCCGGTCCAGCAGGATCGACATCCCCGCAAACACCGATTGGGCGCAGCGGTCTTCGGGCATGACGGCCGGATCGAGGTCCAGAGGGCATTCCGCGCCGAGCAACCGCGCCGCGTCATCACCAAGGATCCGGAACCCTGCGCGCGCGTCGGTGAGATCGGCGTAGTGGCTGAGCATGTCCGCGCCCAGGCCCCTCAGCGCCATGATCTGTTCCGCCGACGCGTCGATCACGGTCCATTCGAGCGGCGCGGTCCACAGCAGGCGGGGCCTCGAGCCGACGGCGCGATTGGGCGTTTGCGGCAGGTCCAGGCCCAGCCGTGCGCCGACGGCCCAGACCTCGCCGGCGCCGGCGCCTTGTCCCAGGCGCAGCACCCCGAAGGCGTGATGGCCAACGCCCAGTATCTGGACGCGACGCCCCACGGCGATCAAGCCTGTCGAGTCAGCCATCCAACCTCTCTCCTTGGGGATCGTAGGCGGCGCGTTCGACCAGACGCGCGCGCGCTGGCGCGCCCTCGCCGATCAAATCCAAGGTCTCGCCCAGCCGGCTTCGCCCGGCCTTCACCAGCGCCAAGGCGACCGGGCGACCCAGGCTTGGCGAATGTCCGGCGGAGGTGACAAAGCCCAGGCCCTCCTGAGAGCCAGCCCGGACGAGGTGGGCGCCAGGCGGCATCGGCCGGCCATCCAACGCCTCCAGGCCAACCAGCTGAGGCCGGTCAGGCCGCAGATTGTCGGGGCGTGAGAGCGAGCGCTTGCCGACGAAGTCCTTCTTTCGCCGTAGCACATGACCAAAACCGACATCGTCAGGCGCGGTCGTCCCGTCGGTGTCGGCGCCGACAAGCAGGAACCCCTTCTCAAGCCGCAGCAGCAGCCAGGCCTCGACTCCGACAGGGGTCGCTTCGGCCTCGCGCCCGCCACCGGCCAGGGCGCGCCACAGATCTTCGCTGCGCGAGGCCGGCACATTGACTTCATAGGACAGCTCGCCGCTGAAGCTGACCCGCATCACCCGAGCGTCGATCCCTGCGACGCGTCCCTGCCGCACGCTCATGTGCGGAAAGGCCTCGCCGGACAGGTCGATGCCGCCGCCCGCCGCCTCCAGCAATTGGCGCGCCCGCGGGCCGGCGACCGTCACGACACCCCAGGCGGTGGTCACCGGCGCGATCAGCACGCCCAGGCCGGGCCACTCGCATTGGCGCCACTCCTCCAGCCAGGCGGCCATAAGGTCCGCGCCGCCGCTGGTGGTTCCGACCAGAAAATGGGTCGCGCCCAGGCGCGCGGTGACACCGTCGTCGATGATCACGCCGCGCTCGTTAAGCATCAGCCCATAGCGCGCCCGGCCCACCGGCAAGCTGGACATGGTATTGGCGTAGATGCGGTCGAGAAATTCGCCGGCGTCGGGCCCGACCACCTCGATCTTGCCGAGGGGCGAGCCGTCGAACAGTCCCACGCCGTTGCGAACGGCCAGCGCCTCGCGCTGTACGGCCGCCGCCTCCGACTCCCCGGCCTGGGGGTAGCAGGCCGGACGCGACCAGCCGCCATAGTCCTCAAGCGCCCCGCCGAGGGCCTGGTGCAGGCTGTGCAAGGGCGTCCTGCGCCGCGCCGACAGCAACTCGCCCCTTGCCCGGCCCGCAAAGGCCCCCAGTGGAACCGGCGTCACCGGCGGACGAGACCTGGGCGCGCCCACCGCGTCGATTGGGCGGCCGGTCAAGGCGCCCAGCAACGCACGGCCGTTCACGCCGCTGGTCCGGCCCTGGTCCGTGCCCATGCCCAGGGCGGTGTATCGCTTTAAGTGTTCGACCGAGACGAAGCCTTCGCGGACAGCCACGGCGATATCGTCGACGGTGACATCGTTTTGGAAGTCGACGAACGCCTTGCCCTTTCCCGCAATCGGCGGATCGAGGCCGCCGGCCGCCGTGTCCGCCAGGGCCGCCGCGCCAACCACACTGATCCCCAGCCGGGCCGCATCCTTGGCGAGGTCTCCGCCGGCCTGGCCTAGAAGCTGCAAGTTGGGCCCATATCCGCCGGAGACGGCCAGCAGGTCGCAGTCGATGCGGCGGATGGCGCCGTCCGCCAGGCGTATGGTGACGCCGGTCAGGGCTTTTCGCCCGCGCGTTGCGACCACCGCGGCGCCCGCAAGGACCGTCACATCCCCCTTGGGCGCTATGGCGTTTTGCCGCCGGACATCGACCACGGTGGTCTCCGCGCCGCGGGCGGCGAGCGCGGCCGCGGTCGCATAGGCGGCGTCATTGTTGGTGAAGACGACCGCCCGGCGGGCCAGCCTGACGGCGAACCGCTCCTGGTACTGAAGCACGGCGGAGGCCAGCATCACGCCCGGCCGATCATTGCTGGGAAAGACCAGGGGCCGCTCGATCGCACCGGTTGCGAGGACCAGGTGATCGGCGCGAACCTGCCACAGGCGGATTCCGCCATCGGCGAGCCGCTCGGCCAGGGTGACCGCGCCATGATCGTAACAGCCGATCGCTGTTGTCCGAAGCAGCACGGTCACATTGGGGAGAGACTGCAGCCGCGCGACACTTGCGCCCAACTCGCCAGCGCCCGTCTGCTCATCGATACCCGCCGCGTCCCACAGCAGGGCGCCGCCAAGTTCAAAATCCTGCTCGCAGAGAATGACCCGTCCGCCGGTCTCGGCCGCCTGGGTCGCCGCCACGAGCCCCGCCCGGCCGCCGCCGGCAACCAGAACGTCGCAATGGGCGAACTGATGGTCGAATTGGGCGCAAACCGGCGTCTTGCTGGCCCGCCCGAGCCCCGCGGCCCGGCGGATGAAGGGCTCAAAAAAGCGCCAGCCCGGCCAGAAGAAGGTCTTGTAGTAGAACCCCACCGGAATGAACGGCGCTATCAGCGAATTGACCGCGCCGAGATCGATGTCCAGGCTCGGCCAGCAGTTCACGGGCTGCGCCGCCAGGCCGTCGCGGAGCTCGACTTCCGTGGCGCGGAGATTTGGTCGCCGCTCGCTGGGCGAGACCACATCGACGATGGCGTTGGGCTCCTCGACCCCTGCCGCCATGACGCCGCGCGGACGATGCAGCTTGAACGAGCGGCCAACCAAGCGCACGCCGCCCGCCAGCAGCGCCGAGGCCAGGGTGTCGCCGGCGAATCCGTGGTAGGCGCGGCCCGCGAAGGTGAAGGCGATGGGCTGGGTGCGGTCGATCCGCCCGCCGCTGTCGAAGCGCCCGCTCATGGAGCGCCCTCCACGATTTGCGCCGGCGCGGCGAAGACGTGGGTGGACGAGATTTCGTGGCTGACGGTGTCGCGGACGGCGATGAACCACTGGCGACAGCCGAAGGCGTGGACCCAGCGCTCCGATACGACACCCTTCGGGTTGCGCTGGCCGAACAGGTATCGCGCCCATTCGGCGTCGTCGCAGGACGGCGCCGGCCGGGGCCTGTCGGCCTCGCCGCCCCAGCGGAACTCCAGTTCCGTCCTTGGGCCGCAGTGGGGACAGGTGATCAGCAGCATCAGTGGACGATCCCCGAGGCGGCCGCTTCGTCGATCAGGGCGCCGGTGGCGAACCGGTCCAGGGTGAACGGCCTGGCGATGTCGTGAACTTCCTCCGTCGCCACATGATGAGCGGTCAGCCAGCCGCCGGCCGGGATCGATTTGAAGCCTCCGGTGCCCCAGCCGCAGTTGAGATAGAGGCCCTTCATGGGCGCGGCGCCCAGGATCGGGCTGGAATCGGGCGTCACATCGACAATCCCCGCCCATTGCCGCAACAGACGGATGGATGCGAACGAGGGAAATTGATCGGCCACCGCGCCGAGCACCTTGCGCGCGCTCGCCGCGCCGCCGCGCTGGGCGTAGGAGGGGTAGAGGTCAAGGCCCCCGCCGATGACCAGGCCGCCCTTGTCCGACTGGCTGAGATAGGCGCCGGAAGCGGTCGAAAGCACGACCACATCCAGCACCGGCTTGACCGGCTCGGTCACGAACGCCTGCAGGGCGTAGCTGGTGATCGGCAGTTCGAACCCCGCTCGTCGGGCCAGTTCGGTCGAATGGCCGGCGACACAGGTCACGACCTTGTCGGCGCGGATGTCGCCGCGACGGGTCGAAACCCCGTCAATGCGCCGTCCCGGCTCGCCCAGAAAACCCGTCACCTCGCAGTTTTCGACGATGTCCACGCCCAGGGCCGAGGCTCCGCGGGCGTAGCCCCAGACCACCGCGTCGTGGCGCGCCACGCCGGCGCGCTCCTGAACAAAGCCGCCGAGGACGGGAAATCGCGCGGTCGCGCTCATGTCCAGAGCCGGGATTCGCCTGGCGATCTCATCCTTGGAGATCATTCGCGCATCGACGCCATTCAGCCGCATCGCCCCCACCGAGCGGGCCGCGCCCTCCAGTTCGCGCCGCGAATGCACCAGGGTGATCATGCCGCGCGGGCTGAACATGATGTTGTAGTTCAGCTCGCGGGACAGGCCCTCGTAGAGCCTCAGCGCGAAATCATAGAGACGGGCGCTTTCGGCGTAGTAGTAGTTGGAGCGAATGACGGTGGTGTTGCGTCCGGTGTTGCCGCCGCCCAGCCAGCCGCGCTCGATCACCGCGACATCGGTGACCTTGTGAACCTTCGCCAGATAATAGGCCGTCGCCAGCCCATGCCCGCCGCCGCCGATCACCACCACCTGATAGCGAGGCTTCGGGCTCGCCCGGCGCCAGACCGGCCGCCAGCCGGACTGTCCCCGAAGTCCTTCGCGAACCAGTCTGGTTGCGGAATATCGGTCCATGAGTGATGGAGCTCCCCGGCGCGATAGCGGCTGGAACCGCGTCGATGAAAACCGTAGAGTAGTCTATGTTTTGAGGCAAGAGGAGGCTGACCGGCCATGACGCAAACGCTCGCCAAGGCCGCAAAGGCGCCCCGGCGCGACCGCGAGGACTGGGTGGAGGCGGCTAGATGCGCCCTCGTCGACGGCGGCGTCGCGAAGGTGAAGGTCGAGCCCCTGGCCGCTGTACTGGGGGTGACGACCGGCAGCTTCTACCACCATTTCCGCCGCCGCGCGGATCTGCTCGATACCGTCCTCATTCACTGGGAGCGCGAGAATACCGAGCCGCTGCTGCGCGCTGTGGCGGCGGCTGGACCGGATCCGGACGCGCAACTCGACGCTCTGTTCGACGCCTGGCTTTCCGAAAGCGAGTACGATCCGGCCTATGACTCGGCGGTCCGGGACTGGGCGCGAACCTCAAAGCTCGCCGAGGCGGCGGTGCGGCGGGTCGACGCCCGGCGAATCGAATTGCTGAAATCGATTTTCCTCGGCTTCGGCTATGACGAGGATCGCGCCTTCATCCGCGCCCGGATCACCTATTTCCACCAGGTCGGCTATTATGCGATGGAGATCATCGAACCGAGCGCCGTCCGTAACCGGTGGCGTCCGCTCTATCGCGAGGTGCTCGTGGGGAAGCCTCCTCGTGGCGACCAGGCCGGCTAGATGTCGGCGCGACGATGCTTGGTGAGTTGGTCGTAGGCCACGTCCTTGATCAGGGGCAGGTCGTCGCGCAGCAGCGGATCGGGAAGGAACACCTTCTGCAGGGCGACGCCCCGCATATAGCTGATGGTCAGCGAAAATATCCGTTCGACATCATCGGGCGCCAGGTCGAGATCGGGAAACAGGGAGACGAACTCGTCCCGCATCCGGGTCGCGATGTCCCTTTGATAGGAGCGCAGCCTCACCCGCAGCTCGGGGTCGCCGCGCGATCCCAGCGCAAGGTCCCAGATCGCCAGATATTCCGGACGCCCGTAGATCTTCCACAGGTGGTCAACCACTTCGGAGACGCGCTCGCGAGCCGGGAGTTCCTTGGCCGCGATGGCCTTGAACGGAATCTGCAGTACCGGGTAGACGGTATCCATGAGCGCCAGCATGAGGTCGCCCCGGGACGGGAAATGGTGCTGCATGGCGCCGTTGGTCAGTCCGGCGCGCTGGGTCACCTTGCTGATGGTGAGGTTGGCGTAGCCCGACTCGCTTAGGACCTGGACCGCGGCGTCGATGAGCCGACCCCGCGTCTCGGCCCTACGCTCTTCCTGACTACGGCGCGGCCGGGCCCGCGACGGCGCGCTGGCCGGCTCGGCCATGTCCCCTGCGGCGGCGCCAGCCTGCCCCTTCATGCCAACCTTCCCGTCCCCAGTTTGGGCAGGTTTAAAGGCATCGGACCACCGTCGCAATATCGCCCTTGACACAATTATACATTATATAATTAATGTAACTGCAATCTTGGCCATGCCGCGGATAGGGGCGGCGCGGCGCGGGGAAAAACAGGGGGTGATCATGGGCCAACACCGAGGATGCGGGACCGCGAGGGCAAGAGCCTGGAGCACAATTTCGCTTCTGGCCTTGGCGGCAGGGGGATCGACCGCCGGTTCGGCGCAGGCGCAGACAACCAGCGGCGTTCGATCCGTGACCGAAATTGGGGAAATCGTGGTCACCGCGGAACGACGCAATGTCGGTCTGCAGAAGACATCCATCGCCGCCATGGTGTTGTCCGGCCAGGATCTGACGACCCGGAACATCAACTCGGTCGACGCCTTGCAGTTCGCCTCTCCTTCCCTGACGATCCAGGACACCGGCGAGAACGCGCTGATCAACATCCGCGGCGTGGGCAAGAGCGAAGGCGGCATCCAGGCCCCCTCCGGCATCCTGGTCTATCGGGACGGCGTCTCGTCCTCGCCCGGCGGATTCCTGGCCGACGAACCCTATTACGATATCGCCAGCATCGAAGTTCTGCGCGGGCCGCAGGGCACCCTCGCCGGCGAGAACGCGACTGGCGGGGCGCTGTTCATTCGCGAAGCCGACCCCAAGCTCGGCCGCTTTGGCGGCTGGGTGGAGGGGCAGGTCGGCTCCTATGACGACTTTCGCACGCGCGGCGCAGTCAACCTGCCGGTGAGCGACACCTTCGCTATCCGGGTGGCCGGCAATCTGGAACACCGCAACAGCTTCTACACTCTCACCGGTCCCTGGACAGGCAACCCTGGCCGGCACGACGAAGGCGACGGCCGCGTCAGCTTGCTGTGGCAGCCCACCGACGCGCTAAAGGTCGAGTGGAAAAACGACTATTCCTATATCGATCATGGCGGCTCGCCCGCGGGGCCGAACACGGGGTCAACCGCCAATCTGTTCCATCTGAGCTCGGACGCCCACCTGCTGGGCGTCGAACGGGGGGTTCGTTCGGTCCTGCAGGTCAGCTACCAGTTCGCTGACGGCGCCACCCTGCATTCGATCACGGGCTACCAGTATGGCGACACGGCCTATGATCTCGACTTCGACGGCACCGATCTGGTCGCGCCCGCGCCAACGGCGATCGGCCCGAAGATCTACACGGTGACCGGCAGCGACCGCACGGTTTCACAGGAATTCAACCTCGTTTCTCCCGACAAGGGCCCGCTCACCTGGGTCGTGGGCGCGGTCTATCAGAACGAAATCGTCGACATTCCGTCGCGGGGCTTTGTGGAATCCTTGGCGCCCTTTGGGACAGCGAAAATCGGCGAGGCGCTCCAGGAAGGCTACAGGACGCTGAATCAAAATTTCGGCGTGTTCGGCCAGGCGTCCTACGATCTGACCGACCGGCTGCAGCTGCAGGTGGGCGCACGCTATTCGGACTCCTGGCTGAGCCTCAACGACCAGACGCTGGTCACCATCAATGGCGCCGCGCTGATCAACCAGCCGATCCACAATGAAGATGAGAACGACAACAAGGTCACCGGAAAAGTGGCGCTCAATTACAAACTCGGCGATCAGGCCCTGCTCTACGCCTTCGTCGCCACCGGCCATAAGTCCGGCGGGATCAATCCCATCGCCGCGCTCGGCGCGCCCGCCGGCACGCCGGGACCCCAATTCAAGCCTGAAGACGTCACCGATTACGAGCTTGGGTGGAAGGACAGCTTCCTGGGCGACCATCTGCGGACTCAACTCGACGCCTATTATTACGACTATCAAAACTTCCAGGTTTCGTTCTTCGACCCGGCGAGCGCCCTGAACCAGCTCAAGAACGCGACCGGCTCAAGCACGATCGAGGGGGTCGAGGCGCAGGGACAGGGCGTGTTCGGCGACCTGTCGATCGACTTCGGCCTGGCCTATCTGCAAAGCAAGTTGGGAACCTTCGCCGCGATCGACTCCCGCAACCCCGGCCTGGGCCTGCAAACCCTGAGCGGTCGCACCCTGCCCAACGCCGCGCCGTGGACAGCCAATCTGGGCGTCCAGTATGCTGTCCATATGGCCGGAGGCGACACGCTCACGCCAAGGCTGGACTACGGCATGACGGACAGCCGCTGGGCGACCTTGTTCCAAACACCGACCGACCGGTTTGCGACGCAAAACCTGGTGAACGCCGAACTGACCTACGCGCATGACAAACTGCGGGTCACCGCCTTTTCGACCAACCTTACCGATCTGCACTATGTCTCGTCCCTGTCGCTGGGCAATCTCGCCAACGCCGGGCCGCCGAGACAATACGGCCTGAGAGTCTCAACCACCTTCTGATCTCGCGACCATCAGCTTCCCGTGAACATCGACGAAAAGCGTGGCGCAGCGGCGTCACGCTCGATGGTCACAACAAAACCGAGGAGTATCCGTGACCGCCGTCCTGTTCGAAAACGCACATCTGTTCGACGGCGTCAGCGACGCGCTGCGCCCGGCCCACGTGCTCGTGGAAGGCGGCTTGATCCGCGAGATCTCCGACACGCCGATCCGCCAGACGGGCGCAGTGCGCGTGGACGTCGCCGGCCGCACCCTGATGCCCGGCCTGATCGACGCCCACGTGCACGCCTATTGTCCCGACGTCGATCCGGCGCGGGGCGACCGGCAGCCCATCACCCTAGTCGCACACCGCGCGCGGCAAATGCTGGAGGACAGCGCGCAGCGCGGCTTCACCAGCGTGCGCGACTGCGGCGGCGGCGACAACGGCCTGTTCCAGGCCCTGGAACGCGGGCTGATCGCGGGGCCGCGGCTGTTCTACTGCGGCCGCGCCCTCAGCCAGACGGGCGGCCATGGCGACGCGCGCGCCAGGTTCGAGACCTGCGCCTGCGGTCATGCCCACCAGGCCGGCTACCAGGGACATCTTTCGCGCACGGTGGACGGCCCGGACAACCTGCGCGTGGCGGTTCGCGAGGAGCTGAGGCGCGGGGCGAGCTTCATCAAGATCATGGGCTCGGGCGGAGTCGCCTCCCCGTCCGACCCGATCCATCTGGCGCAATATTCCAACGACGAGATTCGTGCTGTCGTCGACGAGGTCGAGCGCCATGAGGTCTATGTCACCGCCCACGTGCACCCCGACGCGGCGCTGCGGCGCTGCATCGAACTGGGTGTCCACTGCATCGAGCACGGCACCCTTATCAGCGCCGAAACAGCCACCCTCGCCGCCGCCAAGGGCGTGCCGATCGTTCCGACGCTTGCGGTGATAAAGGCGCTTGCCCGCCACGGCGCCGAGCTCGGCTTTCCGAAGGCGTCGCTCGACAAACTGGCCGAGATCGAGCCGGTGGCGATAGGCGCCGTCGAACGCCTGAAGACCGCGGGAGCACGGATCGGATTCGGAACCGACCTGATCGGGGTCCTGGATCGGCATCAATGCCTGGAGTTCGAACTGCGCCGCGAGGTGCTGCAGCCCGTCGACATCCTGCGCTCGGTCACCAGCGTCAACGCCTCGATCCTCGGCGCCGGCGACCGGATCGGGCGGGTCAGCGAAGGCTATGTCGCCGATCTGATCGTGGTCGATGGCGACCCGCTGACGGACATCGCCCTGTTCCAGGACGACGGCCGTAACGTCCCCCTTGTCATGAAGGCCGGCGCCTTCCTCAAAGGGCTCCCCCGATAACCGGCGCCTTAGCTGAACCTTGTCGAGGAAACCCGCCCGTGGTTGCGTCCGAGTTCGATATCATCATCATCGGCGCCGGCATCGCCGGAGTCTCGGCGGCCGCCGAACTTGCCGCCCGCGGCCAGCGCGTGCTCGTGCTGGAGCGTGAAAGCCATCCGGGCTTTCATTCGACGGGGCGGTCAGCGGCGCTGTTTTCGGAAATCTACGGCGCCGAGCCTGTGCGGGCCTTGTCCCGCGCGAGTCGCGGCCACTTCTACGCCCCCGCGCCAGGCTTTTGCGAAACGCCGCTGGTCAAACGCCGCGGCGCGCTGCACGTGGCGAGCGCCGACCAGCTGCCAGCCCTGGAGGCTTTTGCAGCCCTGCCTGACGTGGCCGGCGCGACCCGCAGGCTTACGTCCGCCGAAGCCATCACGCTTTGCCCGATCCTGCGCGAGGCCGCTGTCGCAGAAGCGGTGTTCGAGCCCGACGCCGCCGACGTCGACGTCCATGCGCTCCACCAGGCCTATCTTAGGATGCTGCGACTGCGCGGCGGACAGATGCTCACCGACCGGCCCGTAGAGACTCTGTTACGCGAACAGGGACGGTGGATCGTCGCCAGCGGCGCAGAACGTTTCTCGGCGCCGGTGATCGTCAACGCCGCGGGCGCCTGGGCCGACGTGATTGGCGGCTATGCCGGCGCCAACCCCATCGGACTGCAGCCGATGCGCCGCACGGCCGTGCTGGTCGAGCCGCCGATGGGAATGGCGGTCGCCGGATGGCCGATCGTCATCGACATCGACGAGCAATTCTATTTCAAGCCGGACGCTGGCCTGCTGCTGCTCTCGCCGGCCGACGAGACGCCGGTCGAGCCGTGCGACGTCCAGGCCGAGGAATGGGACGTGGCTGTGGCCATTGACCGGGTGGAGACGGCTACGACCCTTCAGGTGCGGACTATCAAACACCGCTGGGCCGGACTGCGGAGCTTTGTCGCCGACCGGATACCGGTGGTCGGCTACGATCCGATCATCGAAGGGTTCTTCTGGCTGGCCGGCCAAGGCGGGTATGGCATCCAGACCAGTCCGGCCTTGGCTGAAGCCGCCGCCAACCTAGTGCTTGGCCGGCCCCTGCCCGCGTCGCTTATCCGTTTCGGCGTCGACGCCCGCGCCCTTTCGCCGGTACGCCTTACCGCCACGGCCGCCTGCAAAAACTAGATGAAGTCGTGGGCATGGAGGGTGTCGCTCACTCCGTGGTGGCTGGGATTGAAGCCGAGGTCGCTGATCTCGGCGCTGGTGAGGTGGAGGCTGTGGCTGGTGTCGGCCAGGCTTGCCGGGACGACGATGGGGCTGTGATAGACGGCGTGTTCGACGCTGGCCGAGGCGGGCGGATCGCCGAAGATCAGGGCGCCGTCGAAGCCGGAGCTGGCCGATGAGCTGGTGATGCTCATCACCGCGCT
>FSWM01000874.1_pt1 | contig 48541 bp, 50 predicted proteins | sample 1637841 | NCBI WGS metagenome assembly FSWM01 (sample SAMEA3914789, study PRJEB12502) | metagenome | biome: forest; material: soil | place: Canada | collected 2011-07-03 | depth 0.3 m | reverse complement strand
GATCGCCGCGGTGGCCGGCTTCGCCCTGGGCGGCGGCTGCGAGTTGGCCATGATGTGCGACTTCATCATCGCCGCCGACAACGCCAAGTTCGGCCAGCCGGAGATCAACCTCGGCGTCTCGCCGGGCGCCGGCGGCACCCAGCGCCTAACCCGCTTCATCGGCAAGGCCAAGGCCATGGACATGATCCTGACCGCCCGTTTCATGGACGCCGCCGAGGCCGAGCGCTGCGGCCTGGTCAGCCGGGTGGTCCCTGTGACCGAACTCTTGGATGCCGCCATGGCGGCGGCCAAGAAGATCGCTTCGCTTTCACCCAACGCCGTCAAGCTGACCAAGGAGATGGTCAACGCGGCCTATGAGACGCCCCTCTCGCAGGGGGTGATGCTGGAGCGGCGCCTGTTCCACTCCCTCTTCGCCTTCGAAGATCAGAAGGAGGGCATGGCCGCCTTCGTCGAAAAGCGCAAACCCGCCTTCAAAGGGCTCTAGGTTCGAAAGTGCTGAGCCTGAATAGGTTCGGCGCGAAGCCATCAGGCTCCGAAGCGCCCATCGGCTGTGCGATATCGTGCGTCCCCCCACGCTCGCGTAGCGCCTTGGCTTGACGGGACGCGATAACGCGCTACGCCTTGCTAAATAGAAAGAGCCCCAACGGGAGGCCATATGGAAACGACAGGTTTAAAGCGCCGCCTTCCTACGCCGGAGGAGTGCGTTGCGCTGGTGCGTTTCGAGGCCGCCAGTACGACCGTCGCGCTGGTCTCCTTAAGCATCAGCGGTGTGATGATGGCCATGGTCTGGCGGATTTTGTCCAGCTGATCACGGCTTGCCCGTCTGACCTGATCCAGCGAACTGAGCCGCTTGGGCGCGCGCCGTGCTACGGGTGCGTCGATATGAACGGATTTCCAACGAATTGAGACCGGTCCGAGAATCGGACTAGGCTTTTGCCGCACGAAGATCGCGGGTCGGCGAAGGGTGATGACCGGGCCATGCGCGACCCCATCAACACCAAGTTGTCCATACCGGCGCGACTGCGCCTACTAAGCCTGTTGTTCGTGATTCCCGCTTTAGGCGCGGCCGGACTTGCCGGGCTTCAGTCGTGGCGCCAGATCGACCAAGCCAATCGTGAGCTGCGTGGCGCGGCCTATCTGGGCCAGATATGGCCGGCCATGAGCGCCACCGATCGCGACCTCGGCCCCTCCGAACCCGCTTTCGACTTGGAATTCGGCACCGCGGAGGCGGCCGGCGCCTTTCTGCGCGCCATCGCTGTCGATACCCGCTTCAAGGCCGGCTCGGTGCTGATCGCCGATGTCGCTGACGCCTCGCGCCTAACCTTGGATCCCAACCTCGCCACCTATCACCTGATGGAGGCGGTCACCGCGCGCCTGCCGGGGCTGCTGAACGCCGCGACCGAGTTGTCGGAGGCTGCGCAGATCAGAGACGCCAATCAGCCCCAGCGCCTGGCCGTGGCCCTCGACCATCTGCAGTCCGCGGAGGACCAGGTCGAAGCCGCGCTCAGCATGGCCATGAACAATGATCCTAGCGGCGTGGCGCACAGTGTGCTGCGCCCGCACCTGGTCGGCCTGGTCTCGGCCACGCGGGAACTCCTGGCCAAGGCCCAGGCCGCGGGCGCCGGGGGCGATCCCAATGCGGTGAGCGGCACGCGCTTCGCCTTGCAGCGCCAGGCCGATTCGGCGTGGCGCGCTGCGCAGTCCGAGCTTGTGCGGCTGGTCGAGGCCCGCGTCCAGGCTCTTGCCTTGCGGCTGGGCGCCGAAGCGGCGGCGCTGATAGCCCTGCTGACCCTGGCGTTCGTCGTCAGCGGCCGGATCAGCGCCGGCCTCATCCGCCGCGCCCAGGGCCTTTCGGAGGCGGCCGAGCGGCTGGCCATCGACGAGACCCACTTCGACCCGCCCTATCTCGCCGACAGGAACGAAACCGGCCGCCTGGCCCGGGCGCTATCTATCCTCAAGGACCGGCTGATCGAGCGGGGCCAGGGGAGCGCGGAGGCCGGCGATCATCGGCAGGCGCTGGAGGCGCGGCTGGCGACCGCCGAAGTGGCCCTGACCACCGGGGAGGCTCAGCGCGGCCGGGTGATCGAGGCCTTGAGCGGCGCGCTGTCGCGCCTGGCGGACGGCGACCTGGCCGTCGTCCTGCGCGGCGAACTGGACGGCGGTTTCGAGCAGCTGCGCGACGACTTCAACAGTCTGGCGGGCGTTCTGCGAGAGGTGATCTCGGGCCTGGCCGGCGGGGCTGACATCGTGCGCCAGAACGCCGCCGACGCCGTCCAGGTCGGCGAGAACCAGGCTCGGCGCGAGGCGATACGGGCGGCCCAGCTGGAGGTGGCGGCCTCGGCGCTGGGCGATGTCGGCCAGTCGCTGGAACAGTCGGCCGCCGGCGCCCGCGGCGCTCTGGAGGCTGCCGTGGCCGCCAGGGCCGAGGCGGACGAAGGCAGTGCGATCCTGCGTCACGCCACGGCCGCTGTGGCCAAGATCGAAAGCTCGGCGCAGAAGGTGACCGAGGTTGTGGCCATGATCGACCAGATCGCGTTTCAGACCAATCTGCTGGCGCTCAACGCCGGAGTCGAGGCGGCGCGCGCAGGAGAGGCCGGACGCGGTTTCGCCGTCGTGGCCCAGGAGGTGCGCGCCCTGGCCCAGCGGGCCGCAGAGGCGAGCGGCGAGATCAAGACCCTGCTTGGCGAGAGTACCGCCCAGGCCGGTCTGGGCGCGCAACTGGTGGGGCGCAGCGGCGAGACGCTGCGCCGCGTGACCGAGCGGGTCGCCGAAATCGATGCGCTGGTCGCGGCGCTCGAAGCCGCTGCCCAGGAGCAGGCCCAGGGTGTGTCTCGGGCGGGCGAGGCCCTGTCGGACGTGGATCGCGCCGGCCGGCTGGACGCTGAAGCCGCCGAAACCTCCAGGCGCGCCGTGCGGACGTTGGACGAAGAGGCCGCTGACCTCGCTCGCCGGATTTCCGGCTTCCATCTTGGCGCCGCCCTGCGCCAGACCGAGCGCGCGCCGCCGCCCAAGCCTTCCAGGCCTCCAGCGCCGGTGGTGCGCCTGCACGACGCCCGGTCGGGGACTGGCTGGCGCGGCTCCGGCCGCCCCGGCAAGCCGGGTGGCCCCCAGGAAGGCTGAGGCCCAAGAGCCCTCACCCGCTTTGCCGCGCCAGAACGTCGCAGCGCGTTTTCGGCAGACTTAAGCATGCCTTCATGGCGCCGGCCCTAAGCCACGGGTGAGTTCGAAATCCGACAGGCTCGGAGCGCTTGCCGCGGCGCCTTGGCGGCGCGCGTCAAGCCGAGTCCTCGAAGGTTTCGAAATTCTGTTGGCCGTTGGCGGGGTGTTTTCAGTCGGCAATTGCGTAAAGCCGCGCTCGTTAACGATACCGCTTACCAAGCCTTAACTTCGAAAACGCAGGATCGGTCAGTGTCGAATGGATCAGCAGGCCGGGGGACTGACGTGACGTCGGAAATAAGTCTTGGAGCGCGTCTGAGCTTTATCAAGCTCGATGAGAAGAGCCGCGCAACGCTGCGGGCGATGACCTCCGTGTTCCGCAAGGATCTGCCCGGCGCGATCGAGAACTATTTCGGTCAGTTCCAGTCCTTTTCCGAGACCCGCTCGGTCTACCGCGACGGCTCCGCCAAGGGCCGGCAGACCTCGCATCTTGAGGCGCTGGTCTCTGGGCAGTTCGACGAGTCGTTCGCCCTCGACGCCCGCGCCGCCGGCGAGGCGCAAGCCCGGGCCGACCTCGATCCCAGCTACATCATCGGCGGCTACGCCAGCCTGCTGGAGCCCCTGATCAAGGCCGCGATCGTGGGCCGGTGGCCCAAGGGCTTCATGGGCGGCAAGAGCGACGCGGCCGGCGAGGTCGCCGAATCGGTTACCGCCCTGGTCAAGGGGGCCCTCCTCGACATTGATCTCTGCCTGTCGGGCCACCGCTCAGTCGCAGGTTCCGGCAGCCGCGGAGAACTCGAAGCCCTGAACGCCGCCGCGGAAGACCAGGCGCGCGTGCTGCAGGCCCTGGGCGACGCCCTCGGCCGCCTGTCCGAAGGCGACCTGACCACCGAAGTGACCAGCTCGGTCGCGTCCGAATACCAGGCGCTGAAGAGCGACTTCAACACCGCCGTCGCCGCCCTGCGCGAAGCCATGTCGGCGGTGGTGTCCAATACCGACGGCATCCGCAACGGCGCCGACGAGATCGCCCATGCCTCGGACGACCTGTCGCGCCGCACCGAACAACAGGCCGCGAGCCTGGAGCAGACGGCCGCCGCGCTCGACGAACTGACGGCCACTGTCAAGAAGTCGGCCGAAGGCGCCCGCCAAGCCAGCAATGTGGTCGACCAGGCCAAGGGCGAAGCCGAGCACAGCGGCCAGGTGGTTCGTCAGGCGGTCGCCGCCATGGGCGAGATTGAAAAATCCTCGCACCAGATCAGTCAGATCATCGGCGTCATCGACGAGATCGCCTTCCAGACCAACCTTCTGGCCCTGAACGCCGGCGTCGAAGCCGCCCGGGCCGGCGAGGCCGGACGCGGCTTCGCCGTGGTCGCCCAGGAAGTGCGGGCCCTGGCCCAACGCTCGGCGGAAGCCGCCAAGGAGATCAAGGGCTTGATTTCCGCCAGTTCGGCTCAGGTCGGCTCAGGCGTCGAACTGGTCGGCCAGACTGGTGACGCGCTGCACCGCATCGTCACCAAGGTCGCCGAAATTGACGCCCTGGTGTCCGAGATCGCCGCTTCCGCTCAGGAACAGGCCGTCGGCCTCAGCCAGGTGAACACCGCGGTCAACCAGATGGACCAGGTCACCCAGCAGAACGCGGCCATGGTCGAGGAATCGACCGCCGCCACTCACACCCTGCGCAACGAAGCCGCCGACCTGATCCGCCTGGTCAGCGCCTTCCGCATCGGCGCGCCCTCCGCCATGCGCTCCGCCCCCCGGTCTGCGCCCTCGCCGCGCCCGTCCGCTTCTGCGCCGGCGCTGAAGACCATGGGCGGCCGCGGCGTCTCCGCCATGCGCAAGGCCGAGCCGACCGCCGGCGAATGGGAGGAATTCTAAGTTATGTCGGATGCTGACCCCGATGGCGCCGAGAGCCTGGCGCTCGCGCCCGTCCTGGATCTGAAAGCCGCCGCCCCGCTAAAGGCCGCTCTGTTGGAGCGGCGGGGCCATCCGTTGGAGATCGACGCTGCCGATGTCCAGCGCATGGGAGGCCTTTGCTTGCAAGTACTCCTGGCCGCCGCCGCCGCCTGGCGGAATGACGGCGTGTCCATGCGGGTTGGCCCGCGCTCCGACGCGTTCATGGACGCGCTCCGGATTTTCGGCGGCGAGGCCGCTTTCCATTTTCAACCCGAGGGAGTTTCCCTGTGAGCCGCACTATCCTGACCGTCGATGACTCGCGGACCATGCGCGACATGTTGCGCCTGGCGCTGGTCAAAGCAGGCTTTGACGTGGTGGAGGCTGTCGACGGCCTTCACGGCCTCGAAGTGCTCGGCGGTGTCGATCCCGATGTGATCATCACCGACATCAACATGCCGAACCTGGACGGGTTCGGCTTCATCGAGGCCGTGCGCGACGACGATCGTCATCGCGCTACGCCGATCCTGGTGCTGACCACGGAAAGCGACCCAGAAAAGAAGAGCCGGGCTCGCCAGGCCGGCGCCACCGGCTGGATCGTCAAGCCCTTCCACCCTGAAAAGCTTGTCGAAGCCATCCGTCGCGTCGCCGCCTAACCAAAGCTTACCTGGACGCTGATCGTCATGGACGAACTCGAAGAAATCAAAGCCACATTCTTCATGGAATGCGAGGAATTGCTCGCGGACCTGGAGAACGGCCTGTCGGCCATGGAGTCCGGCTCGGCGGATGGCGAGACCATCAACGCCGTGTTCCGCGCCGTCCATTCGGTCAAAGGCGGGGCCGGAGCCTTCGGCCTGGACCCTCTGGTGCGCTTCGCCCACGTCTTCGAGACGCTCTTGGACGATGTCCGCAGCCACAAGGTCGAGGCGACCGCGGTCCTGGTGCGCGAACTGCTGCGAGCCGCCGACGTCCTCGCCGACCATGTCCTGGCGGCGAAGGGCGGCTTTGTCGCCGACGAGGTGCGCTCGGCTGAGATGGCCGCGATCCTGGAGGCCCTATCGGCCGATGGACGAGCCGCGGCCGCTTCCGCCGTGCCGGCGCCGACCCCGATCGCGTTCACCCCCGCGCCGGCGGCTCCGGGCGATGATATCGGCTCCGGCTTCAAGCCGATGACGGTGAGCCTGGTGAGCTTCGACGAACCGGCCGCGCCGGCTCAGGCCGTGCCCTGGAAGGTCACTTTCCGCCCCAAGGCCGAACTCTATCGCAACGCCAACGACCCGCTGCTGCTGCTGCGTGAACTGGAGCGCCTGGGTCCGATCGCCGTCGAGATCGACGACAGCGTCCTGCCGCCCCTGGATGAGATGGAGCCGGAAGGCGCCTATCTGGCCTTCGCCGTGACGTTGGACGCGCCGGTCGAAGAAAACGTGATCCGCGAAGTGTTCGAGTTCGTCGACGGCGATTGCGACGTCGAGATCAGCGGCGGCGTGGCCGCCCCGGCCTTCGATCTGGCTGCCCTGCTGGCGGCGGCTGACGCTGCGCCTCCAATCGTTGCACCGGCCATGGCGGCCCCAGTGGTCGCCCCGCCGCCTCCTCCCGTCATCGAAGCCGAGCCGCCGGCGATCGAGCCTCCGCGGCCTCCGGTCCCCGAATTCACCGGAACCCTGGCCGCAGCCATCAAGACCCCAGCCCAACAGCAACCGGCCAAGGCCGCGGCTCCCGAAGCCCAGGCCACGATCCGAGTCGATCCCGAGCGCATCGACCGCTTGATCGATCTCGTCGGCGAGTTGGTGATCAACCAGGCCATGCTGGCCCAGCGGGTGATCGAGTCCGGCCTGGCCTCGTCCTCCGGCGTGGCCCTCGGCCTGGACGAGTTGGAGCAACTGACCCGCCAGATCCAGGACGGCGTCATGGCCATCCGCGCCCAGTCGGTGAAGTCGGTGTTCCAGCGCATGCCGCGCCTGGTGCGCGAAGTCGCCAACATGACCGGCAAGCAGGTGCGCCTGGTCACGGAAGGCGAGGCCACCGAGGTCGACAAGACCGTGATCGAACGCCTCGGCGAGCCGATCACCCACATGCTGCGCAACGCCATCGACCATGGCCTGGAAGGTCCGGAAGAGCGCCGCGCCGCCGGCAAGTCGATCGAAGGCACCGTGCGCCTGGTGGCCCTGCACCGCGGCGGCCGCATCGTCATCGAGGTCTCGGATGACGGCCGTGGCATCAACCGCAAGCGTGTCTTCGCCATCGCCGTCGAAAGGGAACTGATCTCCCCCGACGCAGTGCTGAGCGACGAAGAGATTGACAACCTGATCTTCCTGCCCGGTTTCTCCACCGCCAGCGCGGTCTCGGACATCTCCGGACGCGGCGTCGGCATGGACGTGGTGCGCCGCAGCGTGCAGGCGCTGGGCGGGCGCATTTCGATCAGCTCCAAGCCGGGCGAAGGCTCGACCTTCACCCTCAGCCTGCCCCTGACCCTGGCGGTGCTCGACGGCATGGTGGTCGATGTCGCCGGCCAGACCCTGGTTATCCCGCTGACCGCGATCGTCGAAAGCCTTCGGCCTAAGCCGGACGAGGTCAAGGGCCTCGGCCCGCAAGGCGCGGTGCTGTCGGTGCGCGACACCTTCGTTCCGCTGGTCGATATCGCCAACGCCCTGGGCTATCGCACCGAGAAGCGCCAGCCGTCCGAAGGCGTGGTGCTGCTGATCGAGGTCGAGGACGGCGGCCGGGCGGCCCTTGTGGCCGACGCCATCCAGGGCCAGCGCCAGGTGGTGATCAAGAGCCTGGAGTCCAACTATCGCCAGGTGGAGGGCATCGCAGCCGCCACCATCCTGGGCGATGGCCGCGTAGCCTTGATCGTCGATGTCGACGCGCTGGTGGCCATGCGCCGGCGCGACATCGGCCGCTCTGCCGAACCGACGCTAATCGCAGCGGAATAGGACCATGACCGAACTCAACGCCAATCTGCTCAATCGCCGCGAACTGATCTCCTTCCGCATCGGCGAACAGGAGTTCTGCGTCGACATCATGGCCGTGCGCGAGATCCGCGGCTGGACCCCGGCGACGCCTCTGCCGCAGTCGCCGCCCTTCATCTGCGGGGTCATCAACCTGCGCGGCGCCGTGCTGCCGATCATGGACCTGAGCGCCCGGCTGGGCTTCGCGACGGCGGTGACCTCGGCCCGTAGCGTCATCATCGTGGTCAAGGTCGGCGAGCGCATGATCGGCCTCCTGGTCGATGCCGTGTCCGACATCCTGATGATTACCGACGACATGCTCCAGGTGGCGCCGGACGTGGCTTGCGACCGGGTGCGCAGCTTCGTGCGCGGCCTGATCTCGATCGACAACCGGATGATCAGCCTGATCGCGCTGGATCGCCTGCTGCCCGAGATGGAACAGATCGCCGCATGAGCCTCGCCGTCCGCACATCTGCAGAGCCGAGTCGCCGCGAGAACGTGGTCGAGGGCGAATATGCCTTCACGACGGAGGACTTCCGGCGGATAGCGGCTCTCTTGTACGAGACATCGGGCATCAGCCTGCCGGACTCCAAGACCGCCCTGGTCTATTCCCGGCTTGCCAAGCGCCTGCGCGCGCTCGGGCTCTCCAGCTTCCGCGACTACTGCAAGCTCGTGGAGGGGCCGGGTGGCGCGGAAGAGCGTCAGGACATGCTTCGGGCGCTGACCACCAACGTCACGCGCTTCTTCCGCGAACCGCATCATTTCGATCACCTGATGCAGCACGTGATCCAGCCGGCGCTCGACGGCGTGCGCCGTGGGGACAAGCTTCGTATATGGTCCGCAGGCTGCTCCAGTGGGCAGGAACCCTACTCGATGGCGTTGACCATCCTCTCTGCCCTGCCGGATGCGCCAAACTACGACGTCAAGATCCTGGCGACCGACATCGACACCAACATGGTCGCCAAGGGCATGGCCGGATGCTATGGCGAGGACTTGGTCGAGGCCATTCCGAGCGCCGTGCGCTCACGCTGGATGGAGCGGAACCCCGACGAGCCTCGTAGCTGGCGGATGGGCGAGGCGGCCCGTTCGCTGGTTTCGTTCAAGCCGCTGAACCTCATGGGCGACTGGCCCATGAAGGGGCAGTTCCAGGCGATCTTCTGCCGTAACGTCGTGATCTATTTCGACGAACCCACCCAGGAGCGCATCTTTCGGCGCTTTCACGGACTTCTTACGCCAGGCGGGCGACTCTATGTCGGCCATTCGGAGCGGGTGGGCGTGCCCGGCTTCGAGACCGACGGCCTGACGACTTATCGCCATGTGAGGGCTGTCTGACCCATGTCTAAAGTCCGTGTTCTCGTGGTCGACGACAGCGCCACCATGCGAGGGCTGATCTCGGCCGCCCTGCGCCGCGACCCGGAGGTCGAGGTCGTCGGCACCGCAGGCGATCCGCTCGAGGCGCGCGAAGCGATCAAGGCCCTCAATCCCGACGTCGTCACGCTCGACATCGAAATGCCTAACATGAACGGGCTCGATTTTCTGGAAAAGATCATGCGCCTGCGGCCCATGCCGGTGGTGATGGTCTCGACCCTGACTTCGGCCGGAGCGGAAGCCACCCTGCAGGCGCTCGAGATCGGCGCCGTCGACTGCATCGCCAAGCCCACCAACCTGGCCAATAGCGGCGAAGTCTTCGCGGAGATGACCTTGCGGGTCAAATCGGCGGCGCGCTCGTCGGTGCGTCCGCGCATCACTACCGCAGCGCCAGCGCCGCGCCGCAGCGGCTATCGGGCCAATGGCTGCCTGGTCGCCATCGGCTCGTCCACGGGCGGGGTCGAGGCCCTGTTACAAATCATCAGCCGCTTTCCGGAAACCTGTCCGCCGACGGTGCTGACCCAGCATATGCCGGCGGCCTTCACCCGCAGTTTCGCCGCACGTCTTGATCGCTCCTGCGGGGCCGCGGTCGAAGAGGCCTATGACGGCGCGCCGCTGGAACCCGGCCGGATCTATCTTGCCCCCGGCGGAGCGACCCATCTTGAGGTGGTCCGCGCGGGCGGGCATCTGCGCTGTCGCCTGCGCGAGGGCGATCCTGTCAGCGGCCACCGGCCGTCGGTCGATGTCCTGTTCAAGTCCGTGGCCGAGGCTACCGGTGCAGCCTCGATGGGTGTTATCCTGACGGGGATGGGCCGCGACGGGGCGCAAGGGCTTCTGGCCATGCGCCAGGTCGGGGCCCGCACCCTGGGTCAGGACGAGTCGACTTGCGTGGTCTACGGCATGCCGCGAGCCGCCTTCGAAATCGGCGCCGTCGAGCGCCAGCTTCCATTGACCGCCCTGGGAGAGGCCATCCTCGACCAGTGCTCTAACCTGCACTGAGACCGCTATGCCCGCCGCATCCGCTCTCCAGATCCTGGTCGTCGACGACCAACTCACAATCCGCTCACTGGTGCGCAACGGCCTGCAGCACATCGGCGTGACCGACGTTCGCGAGGCTGCCGACGGCGAGGACGCCCTGCGCGCCCTGATCACCAAGCCGGCGCATTTGGTCATCTCCGACTTCAACATGCCCAAGCTCGACGGTCTGGGCCTGTTGCGCGCGATCCGGGCCCACCCGCCGCTGCGCAACATCGCTTTCATCATGCTGACGGGAAGGGCGGACAAGGAACTGGTCGACCGGGCCGCCCAGTTCGGGGTGAACAACTATCTGGTCAAGCCGTTCACCGTCGTGACTCTGCGCGAAAAAATCGAAGAAGTGTTCGGGGCCCTCACATGACACCACCGCAAGTGCGAGCGGCCCCGGAAGACGATCTCATCAATGCCCGGAAGATCGCTGTCATCCAGGGTGAGTACCGGGTCGTCGACGATCCCAATGTCGTGCTCACGACCGTCCTCGGTAGCTGCGTCGCGGCCTGCATGCGCGATCCGTTGGCCGGCGTCGGGGGGATGAACCACTTCCTGCTGGCCAACCCCCAGAACGGCGCGGCCGGCGCCGACCAGGTCCGCTACGGCGCCTACGCCATGGAGCTTCTGATCAACGACCTGCTGAAGCGGGGCGCGCGCCGCGACCGGCTGGAGGTCAAGCTGTTCGGCGGCGCCAAGCTGTTCGACACCCTGCAGGATATCGGCGACAGCAACGCCAATTTCGCCGAACAGTTCATGCGCGACGAAGGCATCCCTGTCTCCGGCCGGAGCCTGCGCGGACGCAGCGCCCGCCGCGTCGAGTTCTGGCCGGTCAGCGGCCGGGTGCGCCAGCGCATGGTCGAAGATCGCTCGGTCGCCGAACAGGAAACCAAACTGGTTCGCCGTGCGCCTGCGCCGGTCGACACTGGCGCCGTGGAGTTGTGGTAAGCATCGCCATGAGCCTCATGCCCAAAGAGAAACACGACCTCTGCCTGGCCGACCTGCCGGTTCGGGAACTCGCCAATCGGCTGGGGGCCGAGGCGGCGAGGGCGGCGGAGTTCTGCGACGATTGCCAGGCCATCTCGGCCGGCTTCTTCACCGCCAAGGAGCCGACGCCGGAGCTGATCGCCCGGGCCCAGGACCTGGACCGGCTGAGCCAACAGCTGCGCGCCATCGCCACCGCCCTGCACAGCCTGGCCGGGGAAGCCCTGCCGGACTGGGCCGTGCCTGCGGCCAAGATCACCGAGGGCATCAGCCTGGCGGAGGTCGCCGATCGCTTGGATGGCGGCGCCCGCAATCTGCCTGATCATGTCCGCGCGCCGCCTGGCGACATGGAGATGTTCTAGGCCCTAATCATGGTGGCCGTCAGCAACCCAGCGCCCAGCACACGCATCAACCTGCAGAAGGTCAATGTGCTGCTGTTGGATGACAACTTGCAGGCTCTGGATATCATGGGCCAGGTGCTGTCGGGCTTTGGCGTCGGCTCGATGACCAAGTGCGAAACGGCGGACGAGGCGCTCAGGATGATCGAGCGCCAGACCTTCGACTTCATCATGACCGACGCCAACATGCCGGGGATGGACGGCTATGAGTTCATCCAGGCCGTGCGGCGCTCGCCCAGCCATGCCAACGCCCACGTCCCGATCCTGCTGATCACCGGCCATACCCGCGAGTCCCAGATCGCCAGGGCGAGGGACTGCGGGGCCAATTTCGTGGTGGCCAAGCCGATCACGCCCAAGGTCCTGCTGGACCGCATCTTCTGGGTGGCCAAGGAGGACAGGCTGTTCGTCGCCACCGACAGCTATGTCGGCCCGGACCGGCGCTTCAAGCGCCAGGGTCCGCCGCCGGGCATGACCGGTCGGCGCAAGGACGATCTGTCGGCGGAGCTGGGCGCGGCGTCGACGCCGAACCTGTCCCAGGACCAGATTGACGGCCTGCTTAAGCCGATGAAGGTGAACCTGTGAGTGAGGTCCGCCTGTTCCGCGTGCCGAACCGGCTGCGCCAGAAGATCCTGAAGACCGGCGGTCCCAAGGTGCAGGAAGCCCTGGCCAAGGCGCAGCAGAATCTGGACGAGCTGCGCGAGCCCAGCCTGAAGATCATCGACGGCCTGATCGCAGAGATCGTCCGCGTCTATGGCCGCAACAACCGCAAGGGGAATGAGGACTTCGCCGACCTCTACACCTTCGCCAGCCGCATCATCGACGCGGCCGCGCCGGTTCCCGAGCTGGAAATCAATCAGGCGGCGTTCCATCTGTGCGCGCTGGCCGATCGTTGCATGGGCCTCGGGCGCTGGGACTGGCCCTCGGTCGACGTCCACATCGACGCCCTGCAACTGCTCCGCAACGACGAAGGCGCTCTGTCGGCGGTGGCCAGGGCGCACATCTTCAGGGGCCTGAAAAAAGTGCACGACCGGCTGCCGAAGCCGGCCGATGGAAAAGCCGTGGAAACGGGGACTTGAGCTGAGGAAAGGGTGAGTTGAACCCCACCCACAATACCCGCTCGTCCCCGCGGATTTTGTTCAGCGAAAAGCGGTTGATCCGCCGGCTCAGTAGGGCGTGCCGTCCACGTGGGTCTCGCCCGTTTGCGGCGACCAGCGCAGGTCGATGTCCGGGTAGTGCACAGTCGAGTTCTCCTGAAGGCTCACGGCGATCAGGACGCAGTCACGGTCGGACTGGTTGACCAGATGATGCCCATGCCCGTCGTTTTTGCGGAAGACAGCCACATCGCCCGCTCCCAACAGGTGGCGGCCATCGTCGTCGATCAGCACCGCCTCTCCTGACAGCACCGCCACAAGCTCATCCTCGCCTTCATGCCAATGGCGCTGGGAAGACCAGCAGCCGGGCGGCAGCACCACGTGGTTGGCGACGAAGTCGGTCGCGCCGGCGGCCCTGCCGACGTCTCTGACCTGCCTGGAGCTCACTGGCCGATCGAATGGGGAGGGATAGCCACTGCCGGTCGAGGGGACGATGGAATCCAGGTCGATCTTGGGCATGGGGGCAATCTCGGTCAGCTCAGAGTCGACTATCAGGTAACGACCGAACGGGCGAAAGCGGCTCAACCCGGAAATTCGTCGGGTCCGCTATCGAGCATATTCGGCGCGCCAGTTGGCGAGCCCAACCCGAGTCTAACGGACTTGTAACGCCCGCCTGGTCGAACACGCTTGGCGAGGCCGTGTGAACGACCAACACCATCTGCATACAGAATAAAATGGCACGATTTTCTCTATTTATGACGGGGGTTAGGGTGTAGGGTCTGGCTCTGAAATCAGCTTATAAGTGAGATCGCCATGGCCAATTCCGTAGATGCAACCCTGTTGGCGTTGCTAGCCGTCCTGGAGGAGCGCTCCAAAAAAAATGGGGAAAAATCCATCGTGAAGAGCGTCATCGGCCGCCTTGCCGACGCCGGCGCCGATAACGAATTGATTGCGGAAATCTCGGCCCTTCGACCGAAGAAGGCCGACACGGCGAAATCCGTCGCTGAGACCAAGGCCCCTCGAAAGGCCAACGGCGATATCAAGGTCGGCAAGACGAAAAAGGCAAGTCCGGAAGCCTCGCTCGTCGCCAGCTAGGCGCCGTGTCGCGAGGGCTGGTGAGACGATTCTGATCTTTAGCCGTTCATGGGCCATGGCGTCGCGGTGCCTCGCGGAACTCCGAGCTGGCGGCGCCCCGTTCACGCGGGACTCAACCTTCGCAGGGTAAGATGTCCTCAGTCGCAATTTACAGCCTTAAAGGTGGCGTCGGGAAATCTACGTTCGCCGTCAACCTCGCCTATCTTGCGGCGACCAACTCGGCCCGCCGCACCCTGTTGTGGGATATTGATGCGCAGGGGGCTTCGGGTTTCCTTCTCAAGAACGAAAGGGTTGGCGTCGAGGCGCGAAGGATCTTTTCTCGCGACGCCCAACCCGGCCGACTGGTGGCGGCGACCGACTATGTTCAACTTGATCTGCTCGCAGCGGATATATCGCTGCGACAGCTGGACGTGCAGTTCGTCCAGGAAGACGCCCGCAAACGTCTGCGCAAGCTGCTTCGCACGCTTCAAACGGATTATGATCGAATCATTCTCGACTGTCCGCCCGGCCTCACTGAGGTTAGCGAGCAGGTCTTTCGCGCTGTGGAACTGATCGTCATCCCCGTTCCGCCGTCTCCGCTGGCGATGCGAGCTTATGAGGACGTGGCGCCCCATATCCGCCGTCATCATCCTGCCGGTCCTCAGATCCTGCCCGTAATGTCAATGGTCGACAGTCGACGTAAGCTTCACCGTGAAATGGTCGCCGCCAACCCAGATTGGCATGTGATTCCTCAGGCCAGCGTGATCGAACGCATGTCCGTCGAACGCGCGCCGCTGGCTGCTTTCGCGGCGCGACACCCCTCCGTTTGGGCGTTCGCCGAACTCTGGGCCGATGTGGAATGCCGATTGTTGAGCATGGAGGCGCCGCCGCCATAGCTCGTCGCCTCTCTTGGGATGACGTCACGAGTTGTGCGTAGCTGAACGACGCCGCAATCACCGACGAGCGGTGGTTGGTGTCGGGCATGCATCAGTTTGGCTGGTGGACTGGCAGTGAAAATGGCGGCTCGCCACTCAACTCACCCGTTCGGAATTTCTGCCTTCCGACGCCTACGACCCGAGCAAGTGGCGCTCCAACCTCAGAAAATCGTGTAACCCCCGTCGATGACGATGCTGTCGCCGGTGTGGAAGCGGGACGCATCTGAGGCCAGGTAGACGGCGATCCCGCCGAAATCCTCCGGCTCGCCCCAGCGGCGCATAGGGACGCGGCCGATGGCCTTCTCGTTGAAGGTGTCCCAGGCCTGCAGCCCCGCGGTCATGTCCGAGCGGGTCCAGCCGGGCAGGATGGCGTTGGCGCGGATCCCATAGCGCGCATATTCGACCGCCAGGCCCCGGATCATGCCGAGCACCGCTGTCTTGGTGGCGGCGTAGGCCTCGTTGCGGGGAGCGCCGTGAATGGCCGAGGTCGAGGAGGTGGCCACCAGCGAGCCGCCCGGATCACCGGCCTTGGCCCGCGCCAGCATGTGCTTGCAGGCTTCGCGCAGGGTCCAGAACACCGCATCGAGATTGACCGTGGTCACCCGCCGCCAGGTCTCGGTGGTCATCTCGTCGAAGGGCGCGCCGCCGCCGACGCCGGCGTTGGCGGCGACGAAGTCCAATCGGCCCATGACCTTCAACGCCTCGGCGATCCCAGCGACCACCGCCGCTTCGTCGGCGACGTCGATCCGCTGGACCAGCACCTCGCCGCCATGGCTGCGCAGCTTCTCGCCCGCCGCTTCGTTCTTTTCCGGGTTCTGGCCCCAGATCGCCACCTTGGCGCCGGCCTGGGCCAGGCCCTCGGCCATGCCGAGGCCGATGCCGCCGTTGCCGCCGGTGATCAACGCCGCCTTGCCGCTGAGGTCGAACGGTTTGTAGCCCATCCCAGTGTCCTCCATATTGTTCCAACGAGCCCGTCAGGCTACCTCGACGGAACGCAAGCCCAAACCCGCGCATTTTTACTGAACCGAAGCGTTTCTTCGCCTGATTTACGCCTGCTTCAGGGTGGAAATGCTCAGGTCGGTGGCGCCGTCCGTCACCGAAAGCATTGCTCAGCCGTCGATGATTTGGCATCAGTGGCTGGGAGAGTCGTCGTCTGCTCAGGGAATCAACCCCGATGCAGGTCAACATCATGCCAACCGACCCGGTATCGCCGGGCCCTAAGGAATTTGATGCGGGTCAAGAAATCGGCGGCCATATGGCGCGATGGTTCGCGTTCATGCTGATCGACACCAACAAGCGACCGGTCCAGTTCGCTCCGCCATGGATGTCGAAGCGACGCGGCGTTGAGGCCCTGCGGCCGGCGCCGAGCGAGTCGCGAATTTCCTGCATCGTCTGCGCCTATAATGAGGCCGACCGGATTCGGAACATCCTGGAGGCGGTGAACGGGCATCCGGCGCTGTGCGAAGTCATCGTCGTCAATGACGGCTCGACCGACGCCACCGAAGCCCTGCTGGCGGCCTACCCGCATATCCGGGTGATTTCCTATACCCCCAACCGCGGCAAGACCTATGCGCTCAGCCGCGGCATCGCTGCCGCTAGTGGCGACTACCTGATGCTGTTGGACGCCGACCTGGCTGGTGTGACCGCCGCCGACGTCCAGGCCCTGGCCGACCCGGTGATCAGCGGCTGGGCCCAGGCCAGCATCAGCCTGCGCAGCAACAGCCTGGCTTTCTACCGCCTGATCGGCCTGGATTTCGTTTCCGGCGAACGGGTCCTGCCTGCGCCCCTGATCCGCGAGGCCGTGGCGGCCATGGAGCAGTTGCCGCGCTGGGGTGGCGAGGCCTTCATCAACAACCTTGTCATCCGCGAGGGGCTTTCGATCGCCGTGGTCGACTGGCCCTCTGTGTTCAATATCCGCAAATACGCCAAGCTAGGGCGTTGGCGGGGGATGATGGCCGAATTTTCCATGATCGGCGACGCCTTCCGGGTTCTGTCGCCGATCGGGGTCGTGCGCCAGAACCTGGCCCTGTTGCGCCTCGTCAAGCGGCGGTCCGTCTCGCGACCGCGTATCGTGGCGGCCGAACAGGCGGTGGCGTCAGATTGATACGTCGCCGGCCACGTTCTTCCAAAGTCGCCGTCGGACCACGAAATACAGCACCAGGATGACGAGGGCGGCGCTGAACAGGGTGACCGTCACATAGTCGACATAGCGGGCCGAGTGCAGGATGCTGCGGCCCAGGAAATAGCCGACCAACTCGAATACGATCACCTTGGGCACGGTGCCCGCCAGGTTAAGCACCATGTAGCGCCCAAAGGGCATGCCGGTGGCCCCGGCGAAATAGAGAATGACCGAGCCCAGGGCCTGGGTCTTGCCGATCATGATCAGCTTCCAATCGTTGGTGCGGAACCGCTGCTCGAGAGGGCGCAGGCGTTCCGCCGTTTGGGTCAACCGTTTGCTGATCTGTTCGATCAGGGGAGCGTGGGCGTAGCGGCCAAGGCCGTAATAGCCTGCATCCCCGACCAAATCGGCCAGCACCAGCAGGACGCAGGCGATGACCGGGTCGAACTGGCCAGTGGCGACGAGGGCCCCGGCGATCATGGCGACCGCGGGACCCTCGATCACGGCTATCGGCAACAGCACGCCGTAGCCGAATTGGGCCAGGAGCGGGAGGGCGCGGGTCAGGAGGAGATGAAGCATGAGCGCTCCTCAACAAGACCCATCGCCGACCCGAACCCGGCCGAAGTTGGCCCTGTTCGCGCGCCGCATCAAGCCGCCACTATGACGCCGGTGCGTCCATCCACGGTGAGGCGGACCCGCCGGAGCCGCATCGTTGCGGAACGCATTGATCGGGGCGACCAAGGCCGTGATCACGACGGATTTGGACCGAATCGGTCCAAATCCATAAATTATGATCGATTCTAAAGGTTTAGAGCGGCATTGATGCGAAAAATTCGGCATCCGCATTTCGCATCCCGCTCCAGGTCTCAGGCGAGTCAGCCGTTGACGGCGTCCTTCAGGGCCTTGGCCGGTTGGAACACGATCTTCCGCGAAGCGGCGATTTCGATGCTGGCGCCGGTGGTCGGGTTACGGCCGGTGCGCGCCGGCTTGTCCTGGACCTTGAACTTGCCGAAGCCCGGCAGAGAGACTTCCTCGCCCTTGACGGCGGCGTCCTTGATCGCGCTGAACAGCGTGTCGACCAGCGCCTTGGCCTGGGTCTTGGTGAGCTTTTCGTCGGACGAGGCGATCTGGTCGATGAGGTCGGCAGTGTTCACGAGTTTGGCTCCTTAGCTTCGAATCGAAGGCTTGGACCCTGCCAAGCCAACTGCGTCTTGTCACTCGCTGATCCTGCAAATGACCGTCTGAGCGCGTCCAAACAGGCCCTGGGCGGGGTTGGGCGGAGCGCGAACAGGCCTCATGGAGATGTCCGGACCGTGGCGGCCCGCTGGGCGACGGTCGATTCGCTTCGTGCGCGGCCGTGGCCCTCGCACCGGCGGTACAAGCCTCATCGGCGGGCCGATCGGCGATCAGTGCCCGGCGGCGGCTGGGGCCACGGCCGCTTTCGGTTTGGGCGCGAGCCACACCGCCATCGCAGCCAAGAAGAAGACCGCGGCGCAGATCATGAACACCCGGTTGGTGGCCAGCATCACCGCCTGGCCCTGGACCAGCCCATCGAGTTGCTGGAGCGCCTGATTGCTGTTGAACCCCAGGGTCCGGAACAGATCGAGGGTCTGCTGCGGCGCGTTCATGACCCCGGCGATGTCCGAGTGCCGTTCGTTGGCGAAGTTTTCCCACGCGGTGTTGGTCAACGAGGTGCCGAAGGCGCCGGCCGTGGTTCGCATGAAGTTCATCAGCCCAGCGGCGGACGCCGTCTCGCGGGGCTCGACCGCGCCAAGCCCGATGCTGGTGATGGACACGAAGAAGAATGGCATGCCGAGGCCGGTGATCAACTGCGGCAGAGCCAGGCCCCAATATCCGATGTTGGAGGCGAACCCCGTGCGCCACAGGGTCGCTCCGCCCAGGACCGTAATGCCGAACGAAACCAAAAGGCGCGGATCGGTGCGGGTCAGCAGGCGCGCCGCCACAGGCGACATCACCACCGCCAGGACGCCTTGGAACGCCATGACTCGCCCAGACCAGGAGGCCGTGTAGTTGAGGTTGGTCTGCAGCCAGAGCGGCAGCAGCACCACCGTGGAGAAGAAGGCGCCGAAGGTCAGGCTCATGATCACGGTCGAGGCGGTGAAGCCCCAGTGACGGAAGATGCGGAGGTCGACAATCGGATGAGCGTCAGTCAGCTCCCAGATGATGAAGGCGGTGAAGCCGATCGCGGCGACGATCGCCAGCGTGGCGATGAAGGGCGACTCGAACCAGTCCAGGTCCTTGCCCTTATCCAACATGACCTGCAGGGCGCCGATCCAGACGATCAGAAGGCCGAGGCCCACAAAGTCCACGGGCGCGCGCTGGGTGCGTGTCTCGGCCTTGGCCAGCATGCGCCAAGCGAAAAAGCCGACGCCGACGGCGATCGGTACGTTGATGAAGAACACCCAGGGCCAGCCGATGGTGTCGCAGATCTCGCCGCCCAGCAGCGGACCGGCGATCGGCCCGACCACCGTGGTCATGCCCCACAGGCCCAGGGCGGCGGCCTGCAGCCTTTCGGGAAAGATCCGCCGCATCAGGGTCTGGGACAGGGGCATCATCGGCCCCCCGGCCAGGCCCTGGCCGATCCGGCACACCACCAGCGCCCCGAGGGAGGGGGCGAGGCCGCACAAGGCCGAGAACAGGCCGAAGCCCAGCATGGCGACGACCAGCACCTTCACCGCCCCGAACCGCTGGGCGAGCCAGCCGGTCAGCGGCACCGTGACGGCTTCGGCCACGGCATAGGAGGTGATCACCCAGGTGCCCTGGCTGGGCGCAACGGCTAGTCCGCCGGCTATATTGGGCACCGAGACGTTGGCGATGGTCGTGTCCAGCACCACCATGAAATTGGCCAGGGCCAAGAGCGTGCCGGCGATCCAAAGGCCGGAGCCGCTCATGGGGGCGAAGTCGTCCTGGGCGGCGGAAGGGGGCTTGGCCATGGCCGTGCTCCTTGGGGAGATTTGAAGGGGATCAGCGCTGGGAAATGTCGACGTCGGCGGTCATCGACAGGCCGACGCGGAGCGGGTGGTCCTTCATGTCGTCCGGGTCGATGGCGATACGGACCGGCAGGCGCTGCACCACCTTGATCCAGTTGCCCGTGGCGTTCTGGGCCGGGATCAGCGCGAAGGCCGCGCCCGTGCCGCCGCCGAGGCCGACCACCTTGCCGTGGAACTTCACGCCCGAGCCATAGTAGTCCGAGGTCAGCACCACCGGCTGGCCGATCCGCATCTTGCGTAGCTGCACCTCCTTGAAGTTGGCGTCGACGTAGGACTGGGTGACCGGGACGATGGTTAAGAGATTGGCCCCGACAGCTATCCTTTGGCCCAGTGCGACGTCCTTTTTGGCGACGACCCCATCGATAGGCGCGCGCAGTACGGTGCGGTCCAGGTCGAGTTGGGCGGCGTCCCGGCGCGCACGGGCGGCGGCGGCCTCGGGATTCTGGTCGGCTCCGACCCCAGTGATCAGGGCGGTATTGATATCGCGTGCGCCGTTGGCCGCGATCCTGTTGGCCAGGGCCTGCGCCTTGGCCGCCTTGGCTTGCGCCAGCGCCGCTTGGGCCGTGTGGAATTGGTTCTGCGCCTGGGTCAGCTCATCGCCGGAGACAGCGCCTGATGACGACAGCTTTTCCCGCCGTTCGAGCTCGGTGCGAGCCCGGTCGAGATCGGACATGGCGCTGGCGATCTGGGCGTCGGCGCGGGTGATGTCGGCTTCCCGGGCGGCGACCTGTCCTTGCAGCGCCTGTTCATTGGCGAAATAGCCCTTCACCTTGCGTTCGGCCTGGCCGAGCTGGGCTTGGGCCTGGGCCAGGGCGATCCTGGCGTCGGTATCGTCCAGCTGGACCAGAATGTCGCCCTGCTTGACCGTCTGGGTGTCGATCACATTGACCTTGACCACCTGGCCGGCCACCTGTGGCATCAGGGTCGCGCTGTCGGCGCCGACATAGGCGTTGTCGGTGACTTCGTGGTGGCTGGCCACCAATAGCCAATAAAGGCCCGCTGCAACCGCCGCGGCCAAGGCCGCCGCGCCAAAGATCAGGAACAGCTGTTTGCGCCGGGACTTGGCGGCGTCCTGCGTGGGGGGCGGCGCCAGGCCGACGGCAGGCGCCTGAAGATGGGTTGCGGCTGAATCGGCCATGACAGGATCCTCGAAGCGGGCGTGGGGAGAGTTTGCGATCAGGCGCCGGCGGGGTTGCCGGCCACTTATTGCGTTGCGGCGTCCGCGAAGCGGCCGGCCATTCTTTGCGCTCCGGCGTCGGCGAAGCCGCCGGCCATTCTTTGCATTCCGGCGTCGGCGAAGCCGCCGCCGAGCGATTTGACGAGCTGGATATCCAGGGTGAACGCGCGCGCCTCCAGATCGACCACAGTGCGGCGGCTGGCCAACACCCGGTCCTCGACGATCAGCACCGACTGATAGTTGGAAAGGCCACCGTCGTAGCGCTGGCGGGCGATGCGGTAGGCTTGCTCCTCGCCGGCGAGCGCCTCGCGGCTTTGCGCCAGGCGCTCGCCCAAGGCGCGCTCGCCAGCGGCGGCGTCGGCGACGTCTAGCAGCGCCTGGGTGACCGCCCCGTCATAGCTGGCGACGGCGCTGGCGTAGTCGGCTTCTGCGCCCTTGAGGTTGGCCCTCAGGCGGCCGCCCTCGAAGATCGGCAGGCTGATCGCCGGCCCAACCTGGCCGATGTCCGACCCCGCCTTGAATAGCTCGCGCAGATAGAGCGACTGGTAGCCGATGAAAGCGGTCAGGTTGACGTCCGGATAGAACTGGGCCTTGGCGACCCCGATCCGCTTGGCCGCGGCCTCGGCGCGCCATTTGGCGGCGACCACGTCGGGGCGGCGGCCGATCAGGTCGGCGGCCAAGGTCTGGGGCAGCCCGAAGGCTTTCAGCGACGCCTGGGCCGGACGGGCGATCATCAGGCCGCGATCGGGGCCGGCGCCCGCCAGGGCCGCGAGCTGGTTGCGCGTCGTGGCGATCTGCTCGTCGATGGCGGCGAGGTCGGCCTTCGCGGCGGGCACGCCGGCCTCGGCCTCCTTGAGTTCCCCCTGGGTGTCCAAGCCGTTGGTCACCCGGCGGTTGACCAGGTCCAGGGTCTCCATGCGCGACTGCGCCGAGCGCTCAGCCACGTCGCGCTCGGCGTAGAGGCGGGCGAGATCGGCATAGGCGCTAGCGACCGCCGTCGACAGGGTCAGGCGCGCCTCGGCGGCGTCGGCCTGGCTGGCGCGGGTCTCGGAGACCGCCGCGGCGATGGCCGAGCGCGTCTTGCCCCAGAAATCGAACTCGTAGCTGAAGTCGAGCCGCACGCCGCCGGTGTCGTTGTAGCCTTTGGGCACGAAGAGGGGTGGGATGCCGGCGTGATAGCTCTGTTTGCTTTCGGCCGCAGACGCCTGGCCCTGCAGGGTGGGCAGGAGGCCGGCGCGGATGGCGCCGGTGTCGGCGCGGGCGTGGTCGATACGCGCCCGTGCGGCGGCCATCGTCGGCGAGCCGGCGAGGGCCTCGGCGACCAACTGGTCGAGTTGGGGATCGCCGTAGGCTTTCCACCATTGGTCAGTCGGCCAGTCGGCGGTCGGCGCGGCGAAGCTCTGGCTGGCGGCGTAGGCGCTGACGGGCTTGGAGGCGACGGGCTGGTTCGGTGGGGGCAGGCTGGCGCAGGCCGCCAGGGCCAGACTGCTGGCCGCGCCCAAGAAGAGAATGAGACGCGCTTGCAGTCGGGTGCGGCGCTCTTTCGACGGCTCGAATGTCATGCTCATACCTGCTTGTCGCCACAAATTGACCGTACCGTACGGTCATGTCATAAGGGCGTTCATTGCGCCTGTCGAGCAAAAACCGTACGGTATGGTCAGATATGATTGAATCACCCTCGATCAACCGCCGCGATCAACGTCGCGAAGCGATTTTGAAGATCGCCCAGGAGGTGTTTCTGGAGGAGGGGTTTGCGGCCGCCTCGATGTCGACCATCGCTGCGCGGCTGGGCGGATCCAAGGGCACGCTCTATAACTACTTCAAAAGCAAGGACGAACTTTTCGCGGCCTATATCCAGGAGACCTGTTCGAGGATCGCGGAGGACACCTTCGACCACGCGCTCACCGACGACGAACCGGTCGAGGTGGCGCTGCAAAGGGTGGGCGAAGGGCTACTGTCGCACATTTATTCCGAGTGGGGCGTCGACAACTTCAGGGTGCTGGTGGCCGAATCAAAGCGGGCGCCGGAACTGGCGCGGGCCTTCTACCAGGCCGGCCCGGCGATCGGTCGCGAGCGACTAGCGGCCTATTTCGAGCAGGCGTCGCGCCGAGGCGCCCTGGCAGTCGCGGACTTTGGCCGTGTGGCGGAGCAGTTCATCAGCCTGTGCCGCGGCGATACCCACCTGCGCCTCATTCTGAGCTTGATCGATACGCCGAGCCCCGAGAAAATTCGGGCCGATGTGGCCTTTGCGGTCAAGGCTTTCATGGCAGCCTACGGTCCCTCCAATTCAGATGTCTCAGATGTGAAGGATACGTGACAGTTTTTTGAAGATTCTATATGGCGTCCCGCTGATGAATGGAATGCTGTGACTATCACTTGACACCTGGCGGTTGGTTGAGCGACGCAGTTCATCTGGGTTCGCCGCAATCACTTTAGTTCTAAACGGCGATCGACTTTGGTTGGGCTGCCTTCGGGGCGGCGCTGGTCGCACATGCAGGTGAAATTCGCTGCTGAAGTCCATCCGCGCGCGCCTCGCGCTCTGCTAATCGAAGATGAGCCGGAGACGGCCGCGCACGTGGCGTCCGGCCTTCAGGCGTCCGGCTGGATGGTGGAGGTCGCGGGCGACGGCGAGAGCGGGTTCGCACGCGCCACCTCGGGTGATTTCGACGTCCTGATCGTGGACCGGATGTTGCCTAAGTTGGACGGATTGTCTCTGGTTCGGCGGCTGCGTAGCAACCGGGTGCCGACCCCGGCGCTTTTCGTCACCGCGATGGGAGCCATCGCTGACCGAGTGGATGGCCTTGAGGGCGGTGGCGACGACTACCTCGTCAAGCCGTTTTCATTCGCGGAGCTGAACGCCCGCGTCAACGCGTTGATACGGCGCGCCCAGGGGGCGCCTCGAGAGCGGACTCAGCTCCAGGCGCGGGGCCTCGTGATGGACCGGCTGGCGCGCACCGTGCATCGGGGCGATCGCGAGATCGAACTCCTGCCCCTCGAGTTCAAGCTGCTCGAGTTTCTGCTGATGCATGTCGGCCAGCTGGTGACGCGGACCATGCTTCTGGAGCAGGTCTGGGGCTTTCATTTCGACCCTCGCACCAACATCGTCGAAACCCATATCAGTCGTATCCGTAGCAAGATCGATGGGCCTGGCGAGCCGGCCCTGATCATGACCGTTCGCGGCGCGGGATATCTGGTGGCGGGGGAATGAGGTCCAGGGGCCTGACGTCCGCCGATCCCCGTGTTTTGTGCAGGCGATTGGCGTCCAGCACGGGTGTCCGGCTGGTCCTGACCCAGGCGCTGATCGTCGTCCTGGCGTTCGCGGTGGCGGGCTATCTCGCCCACCTCTTCATCGGGCGGCTCAACGAACAGGCGGCGCGGGACAGGGTCCACGGCGAAGCCGCTTCGTTGGAGGAGGAGTTCCTCCAAAGGGGCGCCGCCCACTTGCCGCACACCGTCGCGAAGCGCTCGCGCCTCTGGCGCGGGTTCGAGTACCGCCTGGTCGGCCCGGATGGCGGCGTGAGGGCGGGGACATTGCCCGCGACCGTCGGCGGCCCGGGCTGGACCAAGATCCGGGTGGCGAGCGGCCCCGGCAAGGAAGCCGGGCGCATGCTGGTTTTCACCGAGCGCTTGCCCGACGGTTCTGTCCTGTCCACGGGTGAAGCCCTGGCCCCCGGCGATGCGCAAATGGCGGCGGTGAACTGGACGCTGCTGGCCTGCGGGGCCCTTGGTGTCGTGCTTTGCGTTGGAGTCTCTTCCATCTTCATCCGCAGGGACTGGGTGCGTATTGCGGCGGTCGCCCGGACGGCCCAAGCCGTGTCGGCTGGGCGATTGAGTGTCCGTGCGCCGGTTTCCTCAGGTCCGCCGCGCGATGAGGTGGATGCGCTGGCAGGGACCTTCAACACCATGTTGGACCGCATCGGCGTGCTGATGGGGCAGGTGAGGCAGGTTTCCACAGATATCGCCCACGACCTGCGAACGCCGCTGACACGCCTGCGCCAGAAGCTGGAGCGACTGGCTCTGGAGGCGGAAGGCGATCCGGCGCTGCTGGCGGCGATCCGCGGCCTCGACCGGGATGTGGGCGAGATTTTGCGCACCTTCGACGCCATGCTCCAGTTGTCCGAGATCGAGGCCATGGGCGCCGACGAGCGGCCAAAATCGGTGATGCCGAGCGACCTCGCCGAAATCGCCGGCCGGGTCGCCGACGCCTTTCGTCCGGACATTGAGGAGAGTGGCCGCTCCTTGCGGATCCGCGCCGACCCCGCCTGGGTTCGTGGCGATGGCAGGTTGATCGCCCAGGCGGTGGCGAACCTGGTCGAAAACGCCCTGCGGCACACCCCGCTGGGCGCGGCGATCACCGTGAGTGTCGAAGCCGGCCCGGCCGAGGCGGTGCTGTGCGTGCAGGATGACGGCCCCGGTGTTCCGTCGGCCCATTGCGAAACCGTGTTGAAGCCGTTCGTCCGCCTGGAGCCCAGCCGGCGCATGCCAGGCGCGGGGCTGGGCCTGTCGATCGTGGCCGCCATCGCCGCCCGTCACCATGCCCGGCTCAGTCTGGAAGATGCGGAGCCTGGGCTCCGGGTGAGGCTCGCATTTCCGTTGGCGGCCTAGCCCTGATTTTTGAGTGAACCCCCAGAATACATCGGGCCACTGGCCGATCAAGGGGCTCCAAGATTGAAAAGATTCAATGTTGCGCCCGCTCGCCGGCAATAAGTGGGTCTCGCAGAAATCGCCAATATTATCACGATCTTAATCGCTATTCTTAGAACCGTCACAAATCCCCCGCAAATCCTTCACTTGAAGCGGCCCAGCTCGCCTGGGCTATAGCCGCACGACGACGGCGGCGCTGGCTGGCGAGGTGTCGACCCTGGGGTTCGGGGCCTGGACATCCCAAAGCGGTCCGCCGCGTTCGCACGTCGCGACCAAGCGCAGCTTCAGGCCGCGCCAATCAAGTGAGGGGTAGATGACAAGACATTCGCTTTCGAGCGCGCTGGCGCTCACCGTATCCATGGCCGCGCTGATGGCGGGCGCGCCGGCCATCGCCGCAGATGCGGCCGCTGCTGGCGGAACGCCGGCCGGCTCGGGGACTGAAAGCACCGATATCAGCAATGTCGTGGTCACCGCCGAGCGCAACCAGGCCGCCGCGACCGCCCCGACCAAGGCCTCGCTGACCGAGATCCAGCCTGAATCGATCATCACCGGCCGCTTCATCGCCGATGTGCGGCCGGAAACCGGGGATTATTCCACCACCGTCCTTATGGCGCCCAGCATGGCCGGGGTTTCGTCCAACGGCGGTGGCGTGGGGGAGACCAACAAGTCGACCCTGCGCGGCTTTCAGGACGGCATGTACAATCTGACCTATGATGGCGTCGCGTTCGGCGACACCAATGATCCCACCCACCATCCAGCGTCCTATTTCCCCTCCGCAACCATCGGCGCGGCGGTGATCGACCGCGGTCCCGGGGCTGCCGGCGATCTCGGCCAGGCCAATTTCGGTGGCGCCATCCACCTGTTTTCGCCTGGCGTGACCGACAATTTCAGCGCCTCGCAGAAGCTGACCTATGGGACGTTCAACACCTTTGCGGCGGTGACCAACCTGCAGACCGGCCAGATCCAGGGCCTGCACGGCGGCAAGCTGCTGCTGGTCTTCCAGGAGTTGCGGTCGGACGGGGAACTATCCAATTCTGGCGGCGTGGCCCAGAACCAGACCGCCAAGTTCGTGCTGCCGATCAACGAACACACCACGCTGACGATCTTCGGTTCGCACAACTACACACGCTACTATCAGTCCGACGCCGGTCCGGGTGAGACGGCGCAGCAGGTCCAGCTGTATGGCAAGGACTTCGCCCTGACCAGCGACCCAACGGACGAGCACTACAAGGGATACAATCACGAGAAGAAGCAGACCGATTTCGAATATATCGATCTGAAAGGCGATGTAGGCCACGGGATCAGCTACGAAAATCAGGCTTACACCTATTTTTATTCGAATAAGACGATCTCGGTGAACGATATCACTGGCCTGGTCGGCGGCACGAACACCAGCAAGCTAAAGAACAAAGCCAACGCCAAAGCCGATCCCAATGACATCGGTGGCTACGACAAGGGCAACCGCTACCGCGTGTATGGCGATATTTTGCGCGTCAACAAGGACTGGTCGTTCGGCACGCTGAAGGCCGGCGCGCTACGAGAAACCTCGAACACGGATCGTCACAACCTTTATCTGGATCTGACGACCGGCGCCAACGACAACGCCTATACGACAGGTGTGCTGAACGCGAAGACGCTCGAATTTTCGAGCTGGGACCAGTACCAGGTGTTCGCCGACTTCGAATGGCGACCGCTGGAGAACCTGACGATCCAGCCGGGAATCAAGTACGTCAATTTCACGCGGCGTATCGACGGGATCGAAGAAAACAGCGGCACGCCGAACTTCGTCAAGCACACCTCGGCGATCGGCAGCAACACCTATGACAAGCCGCTCTACTTCGCGACGGTCAACTACCGGATCCTGCCGTTTTGGTCGGTCTACGCACAATATGCGACCGGCTTTCTGATCCCCTCACTGTCCCTCTTGCAAGCGAGCAATCCGAGCCTGAACCAACTGAAGCCGGAAGAAACGACCAACTATCAGCTGGGCTCGGTGTTCACGCGCGGCCGCATCACCGTGGACGGAGATATCTACAAGATCCACGTGACTAACTTGCAGCTCCCCGACCCGACAGGCCAGTTCTATGTGAACGCCGGCACAGCCGACTATTCCGGCGTCGAGGCCCAGGGCGCCTACGCCTTTGATTTCGGCCTGACCCTGTTCGCCAATGGCTCGCTCAATACCGCGAAGGACGTGACCAACCATACGACCGAAGCCAACGCCCCGAAATGGACTGACGCAGTCGGCGCTATCTATGCCAAAGGGCCGTGGCAAGCCTCGGTAACCTATAAGCAGGTCGGCGATCAGGTGTCGTCCGATGGGCCGCTACTATCCGCGTACGACACGACCGATATGGCGGTCGCCTATGATTTCGGCCACTTCAAGGTGAAGGTTGCCGGTTTCAACCTCCTCGACAACCGCAGCACGGTCAGCCTCGGGGGGGGGCTCTATCAATTCCAGGCGGGTCGCCAGATCCAGGGGACGATCGAAGCCAAGTTCTAAGGTTAAACGCAAGCGGCGGCCCACATCCCGGGCCGCCGCTTGTCTGTCACGCATGCGCCGCCAGCACCACCCCGGTAAAGACAGCCACATAGTGCAGGCTGGCGGCGGTCAGGACGAAGCCGTGCCAGATGGCCCGGCGGAACGGCAGCTGGCTGTGAAACACCAGGGTTCCGGTGGTGTAGATCAGTCCGCCGACGACCAGCAGAACGAACGCCGTCGTCGGCACGTCCACAAACAGCGGGCGGATCATGAACACGGCCAGCCAGCCGAACCCGACATAGATCGCCGTCCAGAGCCAATCCGGCGACTTCTTGACCAAGAGCTTGCCCGCCACCCCGGCCAGGGCCACCGCCCAGACCAGGGCCGTCATGCCCAGCGCCCAGTGGCCGGTGAACCTCTGGCTGGTGAAGGGGGTATAGGAGCCGGCGATCATCATGAAGATGCCAGCCTCGTCCAGGCGGCGAAGGAAGGGCCGCGCCACTGATGGACGGCTCAAATTGTAGGCCGCCGAACAGCCCAGCATGGCGATCAGGCAGAGGGCGTAGAGGCTGGTAGCCGCCGTCAGGCCGCCGCTATGGCCTGTGCTTACCGCCAGGCCAACCAGCACCGCCCCGCCAAGCGCCGCTGCGGCGATGCCGATCGCATGCATCCACCAATCGGCCAGCTTCTCGGCACGATTGGGATAGTGTTCGACCAGATATTCTGCGGCGATCGACACGGCGGTCTCCCCAATTCGACAGGGTTTCGAACTTCACCCGCGGCTTTGCCGAAGGCGGCGAATAAATCCTTCCAGAAACAAATACTTGTAGTCCTGTCAGAGACCAGTGACGCAGGTTACGCTCAATGATCACCAAGGACGCCCCCATCCTTGACCCAGGCGGCTTAACGGCAGGTGGGCGACGCTGTCAGGAACCATTCATGGAAGCCGAAAATGTGGCGGGACTTGGTGTCGCAGGGCGCGACGGTAGGAGAACGCCTGAAGGCGCGGGAGGAGGCGGTCGCCGTCGCGGAATCTTTGTCTGGCTGCCAGATTTCCGCAGCCCTGGTGATAAAGCCTAGCGCCCCGCTCGTGCGCTCGCCGCCGCCCCGAGCGACGCGGCGACCACGCAGCCCAGGCCCAGCCATTGGGTCGGGCTGAGCCGCTCGCCCAGCAGCGCCCAGCCGGAAAGGGCGGCCAAGCCGGGCTCCAGGCTCATGAGAACCCCAAAGGTACGGGTCGGCAGGCGCTTGAGCGCCGCCATCTCCAGGGAATAGGGAACGACGCTGGAGAGCAGCGCCACCCCCGCCGCAAACGGCAGAAGGGCGGGATTCAAGAGGCTGGCTCCGGCGTGGATGATCCCGACCGGGATCACCACCACGGCCGCCACGCACGTGCCGAGTGCGGTCGCCCGGGCGCTGGGCAAAAGAACGCTGAGTTTTTGGCCGAACCAGATATAGGCCGCCCAACAGCCGCCGGCGGCGAAGGCGAAGGCTACACCGGTCGGGTTCACCGCACCCTTCACCTGGTGCAGCAGGAGCAGGACGGCGATGCCGACCCCGGCCAGCGCCACCCAGAGGAGGTCCAGCTTGCGGCGGGAGGTGGCCATGGACAGGCACAGCGGGCCGGCGAACTCGATGGCCACGGCGAGACCCAGGGGGAGGGTCCTGAGCGCCATGTAGAACAACAGGTTCATGGTCCCGAGGGCCAACCCGTAGGCCAGCACGGCGCGCAACTCAGTCGGACTTAGGCGACCGCGCCAGGGCCGCACCAGGACCAGCAGGATCAGGCTGGCGAAGGTCAGGCGCAGGGCCGCGGCGCCTTGCGGGCCGACGGCGTCGAACATCCGCTTGGCGAGGCTGGCCCCGACCTGGACTGCCCCCATGGCCACGAGCAGCAGCAGGATCGAGGCGGTCGGGCCCCGGGGCTGGGCGGGAGGGGTATCAACCGTCGCGAAGGTCATCGGCGGCTGGTAGTGGCTTTGCGCCTGGGGCTCCAGGCTCTCCTCCGATTAGGCGGCGCTTTTCTTGCCGGCATGGTCCGCGACCTCGGCCTCGATTGACCTTCGTGTCCAGACGGCAACGCGGCGCCTTTTTTATGCAACACGGAGGCAACAAGCGCGAGCTATGCCGGGCGACCTCAACCATCGCGAGGAACAACGCTGATGAAACGTCGCCTTCGTGCGCTGCTCGGGCTTGCCGCCGGCGCCGTGATCTTGTCCAGCGCAGCCACCGTCGCTGCGCAGGAGCATCCCGCCTCGCCTCCCGCCGCCATGGGGGAAAAGTGGCGTGAGTACACGCACAAGCGGATGGACGCGCACATCCATGCCTTGCACGACATACTCAACATCCATCCCAACCAGGAAGCGCCCTTCCAGGCGTTCGTCGCTTCGATGAAGCCCCCAGAACATGGCGATCATGCACATGGCGATCATGCACATGGCGAACATGAGCCGGGCGATCATCACGATGTGGACCGCGGCCCAGGCGAGATGGCCGGCCTGACGACGCCCCAACGGCTTGACCACATGGCCGCCAAGATGGCCGAGCATCAAGCGGCGTTCCAGCGCCATGCCGCGGCGGTGAAGACCTTCTATGCCGCCCTGAATCCTGAGCAGCAGAAGGCGTTCGACGCCCTTGGAGTCATACGCCATGGGCACGGCGGGCATGAATTCGGCGGCAGGGGGCCGATGGGCGACGGCCCTCACGCCATGGAAGGCCCTGACGGCCCCGATGGCATGGGCTCTTCGCCGCCCCTGCCCGCCGAATAGGGCGCGAGTGCGAAGCGCCCGGATCGCCGTTTGGTGCTTTGCCGCCGCGTGGCTCGCCGCCTGCGCCTCCGACGGGCCGCCGAACCGCGGGCGAGGCGGGCCGCCTCCGTTTCGGCGCGGTCCGCAACTCTTCATCAGCTTGAGCGGCCAGCCATTCCGCGCTGGGCCGGGGCAGCCCTATCCTTCCGTGGTCTGGTTCGCCCAGGCCGACGCTGACCATGACGGCCGGCTGACCCACGCGGAAGCGCGGGCCGACGCCGCACTGTTTTTCCGCGAGCTCGACGCGAACCACGACGGCGTGATCGATTCCTTCGAAGTCGGCGACTACGAGCAGAAGATGGTCCCTGAAATTCTGGGCGCCTATTTCGGTGGCGGCCCCCGGCGCGATGAGGCGCCGGGCAGGCCGGAGAGCGGTGGATCGCGGGGCCGTCGCGGCGGCGGACCGCCTGGCGGTGGCGATGGGGTCGGATCAGGTGAAGGCGGCGGCTTCGAGGGCGCAGCGGCGTATGAGATGACCAACGAGCCCGAACCGGTAGCGGCGGCGGACCTGGACCTGTCCGGCCGCATCACGCTGGACGAATTCCTGCGCACCGTCGATCGCCGTTTCGACGAAATCGACAAGTCGCATTCGGGCTCGATCGCGCTGGCCGACCTGCCCACGACGCCGATGCAGCAGATGGCCGATGGGCAGAACAAACGGCGGCGCAGGGGGCCGCCGGCGCCCTGATCAGCTTAAGCTAAAGACGCACGAAAGCCCCGCCAAACGGGGGCAGATCGACCCGATCGCCCGATCTTGAGGCGGCGAGGCCGCAATCCAACATCGCCCCTTGGCCAAGGCCGACGTGGGTGAAGCTCGCGGGAACGGAACCGAGATTGACCAGGCACACCACCGTCGCCTCTTCGCCTCTTCTCAGCAGGGCCAGCATGCCCGCTGGCGCTTCCAGCAATTCGGCATCGCCGAGGCGCAAGGCAAGCTCGGACGTTCGCAGGGCCACAAGCCCCCGGGCGAAGGTCAGCACCGACTTTGGATCACCCTCCTGGACCGAAACGGCCAGCGCAGCCTGGGCTGGGTCGATCGGCAGCCAGGTCCGATCGGCGGCCGTGAAGCCCGACATCGGCTTTGCTGCATCCCAAGGGAAAGGCGTGCGGGCGCCATCGCGGCCGGAATCGCCGGTAAAGGCGGCTCTGGCGAAGGGATCCTGGAGGTCTTCGAACCGCACCTGGCCCTGGGACAGTCCGAGTTCGTCGCCCTGATAGAGGAAGATCGTGCCCCTCAGGCAAAACAGCGCCGCCAGCAGGGCCTTGGTCTGTTCCGCGCCGACGCCGGGGCCGCCCAGCCGGGTTGGATAGCGCGGAACGTCGTGGTTGCCGATCGACCAGGAGGGCCAGCCTGACGCGCCGGCCCAGGCCTTGGTGGCCTCGGCGAACAGACCCGGCTCGCCCTTGCGCCCGTCGATCAGGTGGAAGCTGTAGGCGGTGTGCAGCCGCCCGCCGCCTTCGGTGTATTCCCGTTGCCTGGCCAATTCGTCGTCGTCGACGATCTCGCCGACCATCATCCGGTCCGGATATTGGTCGGTCAGGGCGCGCAGACGCTCGACGAAACGCAGGGCCTCCGGCCGCGATTTGTCGTAGACATGGTCCTGGAACAGGTAGGTTCGCGCGGGCGGGCGTTCGGCCTTGATCGGGGGATTGTCCCTCAGTTCCGGGTCGTGGGCGTAGTAGTTGACCACGTCCAGGCGAAAGCCGTCGACGCCGCGATCCAGCCAAAAGCGCGCCACCTCCAGCACGGCGTCCTGAACCTCCGGCTTGTGGAAGTTCAGATCCGGCTGCTCCTTCAGGAAATTGTGCAGATAGTACTGCCGACGGCGCGGGCCCCAGGTCCAGGCCGGGCCGCCGAACGAGGCCTGCCAGTTGTTGGGTGGGGTCCCGTCCGGCTTGGCCGGAGCCCAGACATACCAGTCTGACTTGGGGTTATCTGGCGACGAGCTGCTTTCGACGAACCACGGATGCTCTTCGGAGGTGTGGGAATAAACCTGGTCGATGATCACCTTCAGGCCCAGCACATGGGCCCTGGCCAGCAGGGCGTCGAAATCGGCCAGGGTGCCGAAGGACGGATCGACGTCGCAATAGTCGCTGACGTCGTAGCCGAAGTCCTTCATCGGCGAGCGGAAGAACGGTGACAGCCAGACGCCGTCGACCCCCAGCGAGGCGACGTAATCAAGCTTGCCCTTAATCCCTTTCAGGTCGCCGACGCCGTCGCCATCGGAGTCGCAGAAGCTGCGCGGATAGATCTGATAGATCACCGCTCCGCGCCACCACGGCGCCGACGCTTGGTTCACGGATGCGGACCTCGCTCAGGAATGCAGGCGGACCGGCAGGGTCTCGTAGCCCTTGACGAAACTTGAATAGACCCGCCGAGGCTGTTCGACCACCTCGACGAAACGCCAGCGCTTCAGCACCTCTTCCCAGACAACGCGCAACTGCATCTCGGCCAGGCGATTGCCCACACAGCGGTGGATGCCGAAGCCGAATGACAGGTGCTGGCGCGGCCGCTCGCGGTCGATGATGAAGTCGTTGGGCCGCTCGATCACGGTCTCGTCACGGTTGCCCGAGACGTACCACATCACAACCTTGTCGCCCTTCTTGATGGTCTTGCCACCCAGCTCGGTGTCCTCCAGCGCCCGGCGTCGCATGTGGGCCAGCGGCGTCTGCCAGCGGATGATCTCGGGGACCATGTTGCCGATCAGGTCTGGATTCTGACGCAGCTTTTCATACTGGTCCGGGTTCTCGTTCAAGGCCAGGACACCGCCGCTGATCGAGTTGCGGGTGGTGTCGTTGCCGCCGACGATCAGGAGGATCAGGTTTCCCAGGAACTCCTGCGGCGACATATTCCGTGTCGACTCCCCGTGGGCCAGCATCGAGATGAGGTCGCCGCCTGGCTCGGCGTTCACCCGCTGGTTCCACAGGTTCATGAAATAGCCCGCGCACTCCATCAACTCCGCCTTGCGGGCGTCTTCGGATTCGACGATGCCGGAGTCCGGCGCGGCGGTGGCGACATCCGACCAGCGGGTCAGCTTGCGCCGGTCTTCCCAGGGAAAGTCGAACAGGGTCGCCAGCATCTGGGTGGTCAGCTCGATCGAGACATTGTCGACCCAGTCGAAGGTCTCGCCGACCGGCAGCTTGTCCAGGATCTTGCCCGCCCGCTCGCGGATCAGGCCTTCCATTCGGGCCAGGTTGTGCGGCGAGACGATCGGGCTCACCACCTTGCGCTGGGCTTCATGCTTGGGCGGGTCCATGGCTATGAACATCGGCAGTGGGAATTCTTCGTCCTGCTCGGCGATGGTGATGCCGCCCTCGGAGGAAAAGATCCCGTGATTGGTGTCCACGTGCAGGATGTCGTTGTAGCGGGTGACCGACCAATAGGGGCCATGCTCTTCGTTGACGCAGTAGTGGACCGGATCCTCGGCGCGCAGGCGTTCGAAGAAGGGCCAGTGGGTGTTGTCGCGGAATCGCTCGGGCATGGCTGGATCGATCTGATCCAGCGGCATGGCGTAGGCCTCTTCCCGGGCGTGCTTGAGGATGTCGATCGCGCCGTCAGCCATCTCGTCTCTCCGCTTGCATCCCCGCCACGCGACGCTTCTGGCGTCCGATTTCATAAACTTGAGCGGGGCGTCAATTTTGTCGCGCAGAATTTATCAGAACGAGCGGAAGAGCAAGTGGCGTACGCGACATGCCCGCCCCGGCGTGAGCCGAGGCGGGCGCGGTGTCAGTCGCGCCAATGGTCGTGGCGATGTTCCCAGCGTTCGTGGGCGCGCCGTTGGTGCTCGCGCCACATGTGATAGCGCCAGGCCGCGCGCTCGCGGCGGACTTCATGATCGCGCCGGAAGTCGCTCCGATAGCCGTCACCATCGCGCCGATAGTGGGTCTCCACGCTCTGCGGACGGTCATAGCCTGGGCCGCCCCAATTGGGGGCGGCGAGGGCGGAGGCCGCCGGCGCCGCGATCGAGAGGATCGCCGCCGCTGCCAGCAGAGGTTTGATGAAACGCATGGTCAGTCTCCTTCATCGGTCCGGGGCGACAGGTTCGTCCGGTGTGAGGGGAGCTTGCCGCGGTCGGGCTGACCTGAGCTTGAACCGCTGGTTGTCAGAGGTTCATCGCCGCTGGAGCGCGCCGGACGCCTTGCGCCAGCGCGCGCAGGCGACGAGCGCGTCTCGGAGTTCCTTGGCCAGCCGCCCTGCGCGCATCGCGGTCTCCGGGTCGAATGCATGGGTGGCTGCGGCGACTTCATCGCGGTAGAGCGCATCGAGGGCCCTGGCGTCCTGAGGCGAGAGGCGAACTTGGCCGGCGATAAGGTCACCGCCGCTGCAGTGGAAGAAGGGCGAGCTCATCGCGCCGCGCTCAGACGGGCGGCGGCGTCGACCACCCGCCAGGCGGACAGGTCCAACTGATCGTCGATCGCTTCTGACAGACGGACGGTGAGCGTCTCGACCCCCGGACATGCCGATGAGCAACTGCTTCGGCATGATCGGCTGATCAATCGAGCCAGATCGACGATCGCGCCGCCGAGGCCTTTCCAGAGGTCGTTGTCGGCGCCGAGTTCATTGGCGACGACGTGGCCGCTCTCCCTGCGTTCGTTGTCATAGTCATATAGCGCGTCTCGGAGCCGATCTTCGAGAGGTGAGGCGGTGCAAGACGGCATTCTCGATATGTGCCAAATGGTCACATACGCGTCAAGATATTAAGTGCCTGACAGTGCGCGAAGCGTCAGGATTAGGGCGCGTCTAGTCGTCGGTGCCCGTGAGCGCCCTCAGCACGGCCACCGCACGGATCCGTTCTGGCGGCTTCAGTCGCTCCCAGATCGACCAGAATCCTTCAGGATCTGTCGGGTCGCGCGTGATCAGATCGCCAGGGCCACAGCGCAGCGCTTCCGCCGCAGCCTCAAGGAAGGGCTGGTCGTAACGCCGAGCGCCGCGCTCGATCTTTGTCAGATAGCTGCGGCCTATGCCGATGCGTTCGGCAAGCTGCTCCTGGGTCAAACCCCGGTGCTTGCGCCACTCGCGGATGAAATGCCGCTGCTGAGCCATGGACACATATTGGCACATTTTTCCGATTGCGCTAGTGCCAAATCGTCACCTTCTGGCTTGACGATAAAAGTGACCCTGTGGCGCATTCGATTCATGCCAAGCAATCGAAACCTGTTCAGCCGCCGGAGCGGCGCCGCGACGGCGTCATCAACTCCAAATAGTATTGTCGTTTGCAAAGATATGGAGAGTGGTGTTAGCTGCGCTTACCCGCAACGGTCGTCAGCGACGGTCGACCACACCCCTTGCGGGTCCAAGGCGCCCAAACGCACCCTGCCCGTTGGGTGGGCGCCGCCTCTCGGGGGGACGCGTTCTGTTTTGGGTTCGCGTCCCCTCGATTTTTCAACCCAGATCCCGGTGCCGCAATGAGCGGCCCCGATATCTTGGCGGCCGCCGCCTTAGGATGGACCACGGAGCGCGTCGCCCTGTTGCGGCGGCATTTTGCGGTCGGCTTGACAGCGGCGGAAAGCGGCATTCTGCTTGGGGTCAGCAAGAATGCGGTGATCTCAAAGCGCACGCGGCTGGGCCTGGTTGGCTTTCCGCGGAGCGCGGGGACGGCCGTCGTGGACCGCCCGAGCGGGCGATCCTCCACCTTTCGCATGCCGGTCGAGCCGGGATTTCGACGTCTGCCTTTGCCGTCCATGGACGCGCCGCCACCGCTTGACGCCGACCCCAAGCCCCTGGCCCGCCATCGGCGGGGTGAATGCGTCTGGCCGCTTGGGGGCGCGGAGCAGCCGGGCGACTGGCGGACTCTGTTCTGCTGCGCGCCGGCGGCCGTCGGCGCCCGCTATTGCGACGTCCACACGGCGCGGGCGAGGCGCTGATCTTCGCCCGACAGGGCGGCCTCCCACTGTAACGATGCGAGATGGTTCATGAGCAAGACCCGCAGGCGCCCCCGCGCTTCCGCTGTGGCGGTCAAGGTCAATGACGAGATCCTGGGCGTCGCCCAGATCGCCGCCTTGCGAGCGGCCGAGGACGAGGCGCGGTCGGCGTCGTTCGCGGCGCGTTCGCGCGCTGCGGCCAGGTTTCAGGCGCTGGAAGCGGAACTCGATCGGCGCCGTCGGGACCGGGAGGCGCGGTGCGGCCTGGAAGAAAGCCTGACCCTGGCGCGCGCCCGGGGCGAGGACGTCGAGGTCGCCCACACCTCCGACAGCCTGGTCCGCATAAGGGTGCGCTCACGCGATGGGCTTGAAACGCTCGCCCGCTCGGGGGCGATCACCGCGGCCCAGTTCAAGGCCGGAATGCTGTACCGGGACCTCTATGAAGCCAACGATCCCGAACGCGATCTGCGTTCGCAGATGAGCTCTCAGGCCTTTCTAGGGGGCGGGGCGGCCACGGTTGGAGCAGGGCGGCCCGAGGCTTGGGCGGAACGGCGGCTGCGCCTGTCGCGACTCGTGGCGCAGATCGAGAGCAAGGTGCGTATCGCCGACCGGAACGACCGGGCGGTCACGGCCCTGCGCGAAATCGCAGGGCATGCCCGCTGCCTGAGCCACGTGTCGGCGGGAGGCGGCGGGCAGGCGGCCTATAGACAGTCGCTGATCCTGGCGTTGGACGTGGTTGCGACCCATTTCGGCCTACGCTGAATTCCGTTTCCCGCGTCATCCAACGTTGAGTTGGGCGCGCGCTCTTGAAGTTGACGCGGGGACAGCCCACGTGGCGGTAACCAAATGCTTTCCCAACATGGAGCTGGTTCAAAATGCTGAGGTTCGCCCCTGTCGCCCTGGCCTTGACCGTCGTCGCGCTGCAACCCGCCGCGGCATCGGCGCAGGCCAGCACCGATCCGGCCAAGGCGCCGGTCGGAACCTACGCGGTGGAGCCGAAACACACCCGGGTTCTGTTCGCCGTCAACCATATGGGCTTCACCACCTACTATGGCGATTTCTCAGACGTTGCGGGCAGCCTGCAACTCGATCCGGCCAAGCCGTCGGCGAGTTCCGTGTCGGTGACGATTCCGGTGGCTTCGGTATCGACCACCAACAGCGTCCTCGATGGCGAACTGAAGGGCCCGCAATGGCTGGACGCGGCAGCGGCCCCTACCATCACCTTCAAGTCGACCAAGGTTACGCCGACTGGCGCCAACACCGCCGACATCGAAGGTGACCTCACGCTGCACGGCGTGACCAAGCCGGTGACCCTGGCCGCGAAGTTCAACGCGGTCGGTCCGAACCCGATGAGCCACAAGGTCACTGTCGGTTTCGACGCCACCGCACACATCAAGCGCAGCGATTTCGGCGTCAGTCGATACGTGCCGCTGATCGGGGACCAGGTGGACGTGATCATCAGCGCCGCGTTCGAAAAGGCCAACTGAGGGCGCAGCTGAACACCAGATGAACCGCCTGCTCCGGCGGCCTTCAGCTTCCGTCGGGCATGCTCCGAGCCGGATCGGTCGTCAGCCTGGCGACCGGTCCGATAGCAAGGAGTCCCGACCGTGTCGCTTGTTTCATCAAACCCGTCTGCGAATGCGTTTCGCGCTTCACCGATTCACGACGTCGGTTTCGCCGAGCCGGACTGGAAGGGCGACAGCGATTTCGCGGGCCTGTCCGAGGCGATCGATCTCGATGACTGGGTGTCGGACCTGGCGGCTCAGATCGAAGAGGGCGCCCGCAGGGGCTGGCTGAGCGCCTATCAGGCGCGCCGCTCCGGGTTCGACCTGCAGTCGATTCGTTGTCAGGTGCGAAGCCTGCGGTCGCAACCCCAGAGGGAACCCTGGGAAGGCGAATTGCGCGCGCTCCTGTCCCGCGTCGACCGTCTCGATCGGCTTCTGAAGGCGGCCAGGGCGATTGTCTGAAGGGGGGCTGACCGCGCGATGAGGCCGATCAGCCTTCCGAGGGTAGGGGTGCGTTTCTGCAAATCTATCGTAAATATACGTTTAGGTTGTGTTTTTACGAGGCGCTAGGCTCATCGCCGCAACATTCCCCCTGCGCCGGCCCTGGATCTGTATGGCGCTAGTCGATGTAATCGCCATTACGGGATTGTCAGCATGACGCAGTTCCTTGGAAAGTTTCTGGCCGATGAATCCGGTGCGACCGCGATCGAATATGGCCTGATGTCGCCCTGATCGCCGTGGTCATTATCACCGCCGTGACGACCCTGGGCACCAATCTGAACGCGACCTTCACGTCTATCGGCAGCGCCTTGTAGGGTTTTTCGACCTTGGCACGCTTGCTGCAAAGCCTGACATGATGCCGCAGGCTTGTCCCGGAACGATCCGGCACCTTGGCCGTTGTCGACACGGCAGGACTTGGAGGGTGTATGCAATCGTTCCGTCAGAGGCGCGGCTTGGATCTGGTCGAGCGTGCGGTGGAGCTGCCGATCTGCATCGTCCTCTTGATGTTCTTTGCGCCAATGATGCTGCTGACGGCCCTGGCGGTCAAACTGCAGGATGGTGGCCCGGTCCTGTTCGGCCACAGCCGCATCGGACGTGATGGGCGAACGTTCAAGTGCCTGAAGTTCCGCAGTATGGTGGTCGACGCCGAAGCCAGGCTACAGGCCCTGCTGCGCAGCGACCCGACGGCGCGCGCGGAATGGGAGCGGGATCACAAGCTTCGCCGCGACCCGCGTGTCACTGTTTTTGGTGAATTCCTGCGCCGCTCGAGCATTGACGAATTACCGCAGTTGCTCAACGTCCTGCGGGGCGAAATGAGCTTGGTCGGCCCGCGCCCGATCACCCAGGCCGAGGCTGTTCGCTATCGCCGCTATTTCACGGTTTACTGCCAGGTGCGGCCGGGAATCACCGGCCTCTGGCAAGTCAGCGGTCGCAATGACGTCAGCTATCGCCGGCGCATCGCCCTGGACGTCACCTACGCCAAGTTGCGCAGCCTTCGTCTGTATTTCGGCATCCTGGCCGCGACGGGCCCAGCGGTGCTGGCGCGTCGAGGCGCGCATTGATCACGGATCAGGTCGGCGAGACCACTGAACTGTGGCTGCCGCGTTCGCGCCGGCGCAACTGGCGCCGGGCGATCTTGGTGGCCGGCACGGGGATCAGACCGAACAACTTCGGCGCCGGGTTCAACGCCCGCTCAACCGCGCGCAACACCCTGCGGCGTCGGGTTCGCAGGTTCGGCTTGGCCACCGAAGCGGCGGCGGCCTGATAGGCCTTCTCGCCGTAGCGAGTCAGCAGGAAGGTGATTTCGCGGTCGACATCCGAGCGAAAGTGCCGCCAGCGATCGATAGGATTGGAGCGCATGGAACTGCGTGCCTTGAGCGTAACGAGACTATGCCAACCCTCTTGTGACGACATGAGGGCGCAAGCCAACGCCCCCGTCCTCGCCCGCAACAAACTGTTGGCCCCGGCCCGTAACGCCTGAAGCGGCCTCCGGGTTCACGAGGGACTTGCGGTGAGGGCTGAACTTTTTCCGCCGGTCCTCGCCTCGACATAATCGAACACCTCTCCCATAGGCGCGCACCAGGCCGGCTGTCGGGCTATCCAGTCCAGGATGGCCTGGTGCGTAGCGCGGCTGGTTTCACCGGTCTCACGCCTCTGTTCGACGATGTCGTGGAAGATCAGGATCGCCCAGTAGCCCCTGGCGACGGCTGACGCCACGTAGTCTAGGGCCGGCTTGGTGTCGTCGGTGTCGTAGGTCGGGGCGCTGGCCTGTAGCAGGTAACGGAACCTGAGCGCCAGTCGTGGGTCGTTCGGTCCGCCATCGACGATCCGGGCCGCTTTGAAATCATGGCGAAGCAGACGCACGTAGCGGCTTTGCCGCGTGTTGAGGCGGCCTCGGCGGCCCAGTTCGGTCGCGCCACAGGGATAGGCGTAGAGCCTGCGATGGGCCGGTCCGAAATTGGCCTCCAGGAAGGCCTCCATCGGCTTCAGCTCCTTCTTTTCAAAGCTGGCGGCCGTGAAGGGGCGCAGTTCGCAGGGATGGTCCACCGTGTGGTCGGCGATCTCGTGGCCCTGCCTGGCCAGGGCCTGCCAATCGGCCAGGCGCGCCTGCATGTTCTTCTCGGTCAGGAAGAAGGTGGCCTTGAAGCCGTGTTCAGCCAACTGCTGCGCGGCGATGCCGAGCTGACCGTTGAGCCCGTCGTCGTAGGTCAAACTCACTGCAGCTCGCCGGCCCTGGGGCCAGGCGAATTGGCCCGACGCCGCGGCCGGCATGGCGGCCAGGGCGACGGTGATCGCTCCGAGCCCGCGCCCGAACGCTCTACGGTTGATCACTTTCGATCGCTCCAAATCAAGAGGGTCTTGGAGACCTTTGTAGGACGACGTCGCAAGCAATGATCAATGTGCAAGCCAAGATAAACCTGGGGAAGAAAGCGCATTTTTCCGAGGCGCGACACCGGGCGCGCCTTGTCCAACCGCAATCCCGTCGGCCGTCGCCAAGCTGAACCTTTCCGCACGGGGCCCGTTCCACAGCTGTTCATGTTCAAAGCGTCATGGCTAGGAGCGACGGATTGTCCCGTCGGACGCTATATGAAGAACCAAGCACAGAAAGCGCCGTGATGAATCGCTCGACCCTCATGACCCGTAGCGCCATGCTGGCTGCTCTGGGCCTCGGACTGGCCCTTACCGCCTGTAACCAGACGCCCAACCCACAACAGGCGCCGCCGCCCCAGGCGGCGCTGCCCCTGACGACGGCCTCCGCCCCGCCGATCGTCGACGCACCGACGGCGACGGAACTGCCGCCGGCCCCGCGCCCCCGTGTGGCGCACGTGACGCACCCCAGGGAGCGCTATGCCTATGCTGATCAGGCCTATGCCATGAGCTACGGCCTGGGCGATGCGCCGCCGGACTATACTTTCGATTATGGCGGCACGCGACCGTGGGTCTGGCGCAGCGACAATGACGCCGTTCGGGTTGTCGAGCCGGTCAGGGGGGGCGACCGCTATTACTATTACCAGCCGGGCCAGGACTATCCGTACCTGGTCCGCGACAACGACTATTCCTACGCCTACGACAACGGCGCCTTGGTGGTGGTCTATGACCGCTACGGCAGGCCCATGCCCCCCGATTTCGCCGAACAGCGGGCCGACTATGCCGGCCGCTACCTCTATCGTGGGCGTGACCTCTATGACGCGTCGCAGCACCGGCAGCGAGAGGCCGTAGCCGTCGCCAACTGGCAGGCTCGCAGCGCGTTGATCGCCGGCGCCCTGACGATTTGGGCGACCCAGCAGAACCGGGATCCCGACTGGCGCGACTATCACGCGCAACACGATGCTCAAGAGCGCGCTTATTGGGACCAGGAGCGCTATCGCCGGCAAGCCGAGGCGGCGCGGACCTACGAAATGCTGAACGATCGCCAGGCCGCTCAAAACGCCTGGCAATCAGCCCGGCAGGTGCAGGCTGACTCCCAGGCGCGCGGCCAACCGGTCGCCGGCGGACAGGGCGGCGGCTTCATGCCTGGGGTGTTTGGACAGCGGAACAATCGGCCGATGAACCAGGCGCCGCCGCCGGTGAACGCGCAGGGGACAGTGGCGACGCCGGGCATCCCACCGAGCGCCGCCTCGGGCCGGCCGACCTATGGTCAACCGCCCGTCAATCCGGCGCCGCGGCCCCAGAACCCGGGCTTCTTCGGGCAACAGCCGGCCCAGCGGCAGGCTCAGATTCAGGCCCAGGCGCAAACTCAAGCGCAAGCACAAGCACAAGCACAAGCACAAGCACAAGCACAAGCACAAGCTCAAGCCGCTGCCCAAGCCGACGCCGCCAAGCGCGCCGCCGCCGAACAGGCGCGCCTGCAGGTGCAAAACCAGACCCGACTGCAGGCGGACTCCCAGGCGCGGATGCAGCAGCAGGCCGCAGCGAAAGCCCAGGCTGACTCAGCCCGCCTGGCCGCCGCGCAGCAGGCCCGCCTGGCGGCGGCGCAGCAGATCCGGCTGCAAGAGGCGGCGCAGGCCCGCCAACAGCAGCAGGCGGCGGCGAAGGCACAGGCCGAAACGGCCCGCCTGGAAGCGGCCAAGCAGGCCCGGCTGCAGGCTGACGTCCAGGCTCGGCAGCAGCAGCAGGCGGCGGCCAGGGCCCAGGTCGAAGCGGCGCGGAAGGCTGCGGCCGACCAGGCGCGCGCGCAGACCCAAGTCCAGGTTCGGCAGCAGGCGGCGGCCCAAGCCCAGGCCGCGCACAAGGCGGCCGCCGCGTCCCAGCAACAGGCCGAGGTCGCCAAGGCCGCACCCGCCAAGGCCGCACCCGGCAAGGATGCTGGCGACAAGGCCAAGGCCGATGCGGCGCACCGCAGAGCCGACCGCGAGCATGACCACGCGCCGGGCGATCCCGCGAACTAAGCGACCTATCAGCGCCCATCTCCGTCACAGGGATGGGCGCTGATAATGTGCCAAATAGTACTCAAATAACGTACTAAACTTGACCTTTCGGCGAATCTTTGGCTACATATGGTCACGGTCGAGAGATGCGCCGAGACGCGGCGCCACCGGATCTCACCGCCAAAATCCATAATTCAAGCGAAGCACAATGACCCAGTCCAATCCGCCGGGGCGAAAGCGGGCCGTGCGACCCCGAAAAATGCGCGCTGATGCGGCGACCCTGACAAAATTGGGCGCGGCCGGCGAGGTGATGTTTTCCGAAGTCGAAGCCGCGGGGTTCTTGGAGAGGTCGCCTGAGGATTTGGCGCGCCTCCTCGAAGAGTCGCCAAAAGCCCGCATAGCGTTCCAGGCAGGACGCCTGCGCAGTCTTGAGGCCCTGAGGCGGGCCCAGTTCAAACACGCCCAGACGAACGCCAGCATGGCCATGTTCCTGGGACGGACCTATCTCGGCCAAGGCGAGCGACGCGAGGGCATGGATGGTGAAGCGGCTTTTGATGTCAGCGGAGCCGCACGACGCCTGCGCGATAAACTCGCTGAGATCGCTGCCGACGAAGAAGCGCCAGAGAGTGGCCACGAAGCTTAAAGACCTTGATGACCAAGCTTCGGTGCTGCTGGACTACCGCTGGGAGGTGTGGAGCCGGCCGACCCAACTGCCGCCGGCAGGGGACTGGCGCTATTGGCTGATTCTGGCCGGCCGTGGCTTCGGCAAGACCAGGGCCGGGGCCGGGGCCGAGTGGGTAAGGGCTCAGGTGGCTGGCGGGCGTCGGCGCATCGCCCTCGTGGGCCCTACGGCGGCTGATGTGCGCGATGTGATGATCGAGGGCCAGTCTGGCTTGATCAATATCAGTCCGCCCTGGGAGCGGCCCTCATTCCAGCCCTCCAAGCGGCGGCTGGTCTGGCCCAACGGTGCGGCGGCCTATTGCTATTCGGCCGAGGAACCGGAACGTCTGCGGGGGCCGCAACACGATGCGGCCTGGGCGGACGAACTGGCGGCCTGGAGCCGGCCCCAGGCGGTGTGGGACCAACTGCAGCTAGGTCTTCGCCTTGGCGAGGATCCACGAGCGGCGATCACGACCACGCCAAAGCCCCTTGCCCTGATCCAGGCGCTGGTCGGGGATCCGGACTGCGTGGTCACCCGGGGTTCGACCTACGACAACCGCGCCAACCTGGCGCCCGCCTTCGTCACGCGGATCATCCAGCGTTACGAGGGGACGCGCCTCGGCCGCCAGGAACTGCACGCCGAACTGCTGACCGATGTGCCTGGCGCCCTGTGGTCGTTCGACACGTTACTGGCCTGCCGCGTGGACTGCGCGCCGGACCTACAAAGAGTGGTGGTGGCGGTGGACCCGTCAGGCTCGAGCGGCGCTGACGAGGGCGATGCGCAGGGTATCGTCGTTGCGGGGCTCGGCGTCGACGGCCGAGGCTACGTGCTGGCCGACCGCACCTGCCGCCTCTCGCCAGAGGGCTGGGGCCGGCGGGCGGTGGATGCCTTCGACGAGTTCGGCGCCGACCGCATCGTCGCCGAGAAGAACTTTGGCGGCGACATGGTGCGCTTCACCTTGCAGGCGGTGCGGCCGATGGTTCCGGTAAGCCTGGTGACGGCCTCCAGGGGCAAGGTTGTCCGCGCCGAGCCCGTCTCGGCCCTCTATGAACAGGGCCGCGTCGGCCACGTCGCGCCGGCCGGGCCGGATGGCCCCTTGGGCGAACTGGAGGACGAAATGCGCCAGGCGACGGCCTCAGGCTATCTCGGGCCGGGTTCGCCTAACCGGCTCGATGCGCTGGTCTGGGCCTTGACGGAATTGATGCTCCAGGCCGAGCCGCCTGGCGCGGCTTTCTTGGAACTGGCGAGACGGGAGTTGGCCGGGTCGACCTAGCCGCCGTAGAAGAACCGCTCCTCGACGATCTTGTCGTTCTTGACGGTATAGACCCCGACTTCGTCCATGCGCATGCGCTCGCCGTTATCCTTCTGGGTCAGGTCCATCTTGAAGCGGATGACGAACTGCTCGCCGTTGACGTAGGGGCCTTCGACCTCAGTGCTGTGAATCTGGTGGGCGCCGGTCCACCATTCGCCTTTCTTGCGAACGGCGGCCTTGCCGTGCAACTCGGACATCTCGCCGGGCATGGCTTCAAAGCTCGCGACGTCTTCAGCCCAGTATTTTTCACCGGCCTCGTCAAACTTGCCCTTCTTGCAAAGGGCGGCGAGATCGTTGGCGATGTCTTGGGTGTTCATGGGTCCGTCTCCGATTGGCCTTGGTGACGCGAAAGGCTCGTCGGGATCGGAGTTGGGGCGACCAGGACGAACCACTCTGGGGCCTAGTCTTCACCCCGGGACGGCGTCATTGCAAGCCAGGCGTTGACGTCTTGTTCCTTAGGCGGCCCGACCTATTGATAGAGCCGAGTTTCGCTCCCGATTTCGATCACGGGGATCTGCCATGGGTGGCGCTGAGCCAACTCGACCAGGAGCGCGTCTAGTCGCGCGTCAGAAACATCGGCCGGGACATAGGTGGTTATGATGGCTGTCGGGCTCAATGTATTCGTCCCCGCCGCGCCGAGTGTCGCCGCCGCCTCCGGCATCGGCGTAAAGCCTTCGAGACCGAGGGACAATTCGAAGACGCCGCGATAGAGGCCGAAATCGCCAAGTTCGTTGTCCTCGCGGATCACGGCCAGGATCGCGGCCGCGACAGGGTCCGTCTCGATCGCCACAAGTCGTCCTTGCGCCAAAGCGGTGAACGTATCCAGAGCGATGGGGCAGTGGATGCGGATAGTCCGGACGGGACGCGGGCGCGTGGATCGGCTGTCGGTCACGTCCGGAGTATCCCCTTGAACCCTACTTCGCCTTGGCGGCCTTGGCCCGTTCGATGCCTTCCAGCACCAGCTCGCGCGCCTCGGCGGCGTCGCCCCAACGCAGGATCTTGACCCACTTGTTGGGCTCCAGGTCCTTGTAGTGGACGAAGAAGTGTTCGATCTGGTCGAGCGTGATCTGGGGCAGGTCGGTGTAGTTCTGCACGGCTTCGTAGCGCTTGGTCAGCTTGGCCGAGGGCACGGCCAGAAGCTTTTCATCGCCGCCAGCTTCGTCTTCCATCAGGAGGACGCCGACGATGCGGCAGCTCATGATGGCGCCGGGAACGATGGCGCGGGTGTTGGCCACGATCACGTCGACGGGGTCGCCGTCGCCTGACAAGGTGTGGGGGATGAAGCCGTAGTTCCCCGGATAGCGCATGGACGTATAGAGGAAGCGGTCGACCACCAGGGCGCCGGCCTCCTTGTCCATTTCGTACTTGATCGGTTCGCCGCCGATGGGGACCTCGATGACGACGTTCACGTCGAACGGAGGATTGGCGCCAATGGAAACGGCGTCGAGTCGCATAAGGGGTGCTCCGGGGAGGAAAGCGAATTAGCACGCCTCCATAGGCGGAGCGGGGGGCCTAAGGCAATCCGCACGATGGTCGAATGGCGTGCGAGGGCGCGTCGGCCCCCACCACAGCCCAAGTTTTGTGCGGCCGGCGAGGCCGCGGAAGTCCTTGAAGCGGAGACGCAAATCCATGCCTCCAGCCGGCGGAACACGCCTGTCGCTCAGCCATCGCCTCGACCAGGTCCAGGGACGCTTCGGCGGCGGCTGGCAGGTGTTCGGACCTGGGGCGCCGATCGCGCCTGCGATCCCTGCGCCGGTGCGCGCCTGGGATTTCCCGGTCGGCATCAACAGCGTCACGCCGCCGCGCGCGTATGAGCCGTTCAGCTTCGCCCAGCTGCGCGCCTTCGCCAATGTGGAGCTGGTGCGCCTGGCGATCGAGACGCGCAAGGACCAGATCGAGCGCCTGGACTGGCGGATCACGCCGCGTGACGGCGTCGGCGCGCCCGAGCCCAGCCGGGTGGCTCAGATCACGGCATTCTGGCGCAAGCCCGACGGCGTCACGCCCTTCGCGACGTGGCTCCGGCTGGCGCTGGAGGACCTGCTGGTCATCGATGCGCCAGCCATTGAGCGCCGCTTCGCCCGCGGCGGCGCCCTGGTCGGCCTGGACATCATTCCGGGGGACACCATCCACCCGATGGTCGACGATACCGGGCGCCGCCCACGAGGATCTGGCGTGGTGGCCTATCAGCAGGTGATCAAAGGCGCGGCCTGGGCCGACCTGACCGACGCCGATCTGATCTATGCGCCGCGCAACCCGCGGCCAAACCACAACTATGGCTTCTCGCCGGTCGAGCAGATCATTGTCACAATCAATACCGTGATCCGCCGGCAGGCGGCGCAACTGGCCTATTTCACCGAAGGCAACCTGCCGGCCGGCCTGCTGAACGGCCCTGAGGGCTGGAGCCCGGACCAGATCCGCGACATGCAGCTTTGGCTCGACTCGCGCCTGTCGGGCCAAACGGCCGAGCACGCGAAGTTGCTTTGGGTGCCCAGCGGCACGCGCTACCAGGCCTTCAAGGACAGTCCGCTGAAGGACGAGTTCGACGAATGGCTGGCCCGGATGGTCGCGTTCGCCTTCAGCCTGCCGCCGACGCCCTTCATCCGCCAGATGAACCGCAGCACCGCTGGGGCTGATCATGAGCGGGGGCACGAGGAGGGGCTGGAGCCCCTGAAACTGTGGGCCAAGCGGCTGCTCGACGGGGTGATCCAGGACGATCTCGGCGCGCCGGACCTTGAATTCTCCTGGAACGACGCCCCGACCGTCGATCCCATGGTGCAGGCCCGGATCGACGACCTGGCCATTCGCAACGGCTCCATGACCATCAACGAAGTGCGCGCGCGTCGGGGCATGCCCCCATTGCCGCCCGGCCCGCCGGTGACGCCTACGGCCTCAGCTTCTTCGGCAGCGCCGCCATGTCCGCCGGGCTCAGCGGGGTGATGTTGCTGACGATGCAAGGCACGGCGAAGCCGGGCTGATCGACGACCTTGAGGTCGAGCTCGATCGCCGAGCAGATCAGGTCATTCACCGGCTTGGTGACCAGGTGGGCGTTGGGGGCCTGCAGGGTCGGACAGCTGTCGGAGAAGTCGATCCGGTAGAACTCGTTCACACCCACATGGATGTACATCGACTTGGAGTCCGACGTCGGCTTCCAGCCCTGCCAGTCGTGGCTGCGAAAACACTTGGGCGCCACCTTGGTCGAGGGCGCGGCGGGGTGGGCCACGGCGGG
>FSWM01000688.1_pt1 | contig 50087 bp, 40 predicted proteins | sample 1637841 | NCBI WGS metagenome assembly FSWM01 (sample SAMEA3914789, study PRJEB12502) | metagenome | biome: forest; material: soil | place: Canada | collected 2011-07-03 | depth 0.3 m | reverse complement strand
GGTCAGCTCACCGCCGGCGGACCGACCAGTGTGGCCGTGCGTCTGAAGCTGGAGGACGGCTCGGACTACCCCTATGAGGGCAAGCTTCAGTTCACCGACGTCACCGTCGACCAGACGACCGGCGCGGTCACCTTGCGGGCGATCTTCCCCAATCCCGGCGATCTGCTGCTGCCGGGAATGTATGTCCGCGCCGAAGTGGCTCAGGGCACCGCGCCGGCGGGGCTGCTGGCGCCTCAGCAGGGAATTTCCCGCGACGAAAAGGGCTTGCCCACGGCCATGGTGGTCGACGCTCAGGGACACGCCGAGCTGCGCTCGGTGCAGACCGGCGGCGCGGTGGGAAATCAATGGCTGATCCGCGAAGGGCTCAAGCCGGGCGACCGGCTGATCGTCGAGGGGCTGCAGAAGGTCAAGCCCGGCGCGGCCGTGCGCGCCGTGCCGGCCAATCTGGCCCTGACCCGGTAGGCGCTGGATGTCTCGTTTTTTCATCCAGCGGCCGATCTTCGCCATGGTCATCGCCATGGTCATCATGCTGGTGGGGGGGCTGTCGCTGCTCACCCTGCCCATCGCGCAATATCCGACCATCGCCCCGCCGGAGGTCTTCATCGGCGCCAACTATCCCGGCGCGGACGCGGCCACCGGAGAGGCTTCGGTGACCCAGGTGATCGAACAGCAGCTGCGGGGCATCGACCATCTGCTGTATTTCTCGTCCACCAGCGGCTCGGACGGTTCGATAAACATCACCGCGACCTTCGCGCCCGGGACCAATGCCGACATCGCCCAGGTGCAGGTGCAGAACAAGCTGGCCCAGGCCACGCCGCTGCTGCCCACCGAGGTGCAACAGCAGGGCCTGTTCGTCGGCAAGTCCGGCGCCAGTTTCTTGATGGTCATGGCGCTGTACGACACCACCGGACGCTATACCGACGTGGACATCGCCGACTATGTCAATGCGCGCCTGCTGGAGCCGCTGTCGCGGGTCGACGGCGTTGGCCGGGTCAATGTCTTTGGCGGCCAATACGCCATGCGGATCTGGCTGGATCCCTATAAGCTGAATAATTTCAAGCTTATGCCGTCCGACGTTCGCGCCGCCATCCTGGCCCAGAACGTGGAGGTGCCGGCGGGGCAGATCGGCAGCCAGCCCGCCGTTCCCGGCCAGGCCCTGAACGCCATCATCACCGCCCAGTCGCGACTTCAGACCGCCGAGCAGTTTCGCGCCATCGTGCTGAAGACCCAGCCGGACGGGTCCTTGGTGACGCTGTCCGATGTCGCGCGGGTCGAACTGGGCGCGGATGGCTACGGCGTGGTCAGCCGGCTGAACGGTCGGCCGGCCAGCGGCATGGGCATCTCGCTCGCACCCGGAGCCAACGCCCTGACCACCGCCAATGCGGTGAAGAAACGGGCCACCGAACTGGCCGCCAGCTTTCCCCCGGGGATCAAGCTCGCCTTTCCGGTGGACACCACCACCTTCATCAAGCTGTCCATCCAGCAGGTGATCATCACCCTGGTCGAGGCCATCGTGCTGGTGGTCGCGGTGATGTTCCTGTTCCTGCAGAACTGGCGGGTGACCCTGATCCCGGCCCTGGCGGTGCCGGTGGTGCTGTTGGGGACTTTCGGCGTGCTGGCGGCGTTCGGCTATTCGATCAACACCTTGACCATGTTCGCCATGGTTCTGGCCATCGGGCTCCTGGTGGACGACGCCATCGTCGTGGTCGAGAACGTCGAACGGATCATGAGCGAGGAGGGCCTGTCGCCCAGGGAGGCGACCCTTAAATCCATGGGCGAAATCACCGGCGCCCTGGTGGGGATCGCCCTGGTGCTGTCGGCGGTGTTCCTGCCCATGGCCTTCTTCCCCGGCTCCACCGGCGCCATCTATCGCCAGTTCTCCGTCACCATCGTCTCGGCCATGGTGCTCTCGGTTCTGGTCGCCCTGGTGCTGACCCCGGCCCTGTGCGCCACCCTGCTCAAGCCGATAGACAAGGATCATCCGATCGCCACCCGTGGCTTCTTCGGTTGGTTCAATCGCACCTTCGAGCGCGCGGTGGCCCGCTACAATATCAGCGTGGGCAAGGTTATCGGCCGGCCGCTGCCGGCCCTGATCGTCTATGGCGGGGTCGTCGCCGCGATGGTGGCCCTGTTCGTATTCCTGCCCTCGGGCTTTCTGCCCGCCGAGGACCAGGGGACCTTGTTCACCATCTACAATCTGCCGACCGGCGCGGTCCAGGCCCGCACCGTCGAGGTCGCCAAACAGGTCGAGCGTTATTACCTGACCACGGAAAAGAACAATATCGACACGGTCTTCGTCGTCAGCGGCTTCAGTTTCGCCGGTTCGGGCCAGAATCAGGGCCTGGCCTTCGTCCATCTGAGGAACTGGAAGGACCGGCCCGGCGCCGCCAACCGCGCGCCGGCCATCGCCCAGCGAGCCATGGCGGCTTTCTCCAAGATCCGCGACGGCATGGTGTTCGTCCTGGTGCCGCCGGCGGTGCAGTCGCTGGGCAATTCGTCGGGCTTTGACCTGGAATTGCAGGATCGCGCCGGAATCGGCCACGCGGGGCTGACCGCCGCCCGCGATCAGCTTCTGGCCATGGCGGCCAAGGATCCCCTGCTCAGCGGCGTACGGCCCAACGGTCTGGACGACACCCCGCAACTGCATATCGATATCGACCACGCCCGGGCCGGCGCCCTCGGCCTCAACCAGGCCGACATCAACGACACCTTAAGTTCGGCCTGGGGCGGTTCGTTCATCAATAATTTCATCGACCGCGGGCGGGTCAAACAGGTCGACATGCAGGCCGATGCGCCGTTCCGGACCGCGCCGGAGGATATCGGTCGCTGGTATGTGCGGGGCGCCTCTGGAACCATGGCGCCCTTTTCGGCCTTCGCCACCTGGCGCTGGACGGTGGGGCCCGCCCAGCTCGAGCGCTATAACGGGGTCTCGTCCATGGAGATCCAGGGCAATCCCGCCCCTGGCAAGAGCTCGGGCGCGGCCATGGACGAAATGACGAAACTGGTGGCCAGACTGCCCACGGGAATCGGCTTCGACTGGACCGGCCTTTCCCTGCAGGAGCGACAGTCGGGAGCGCAGGCGCCGGCCCTCTATGGCCTGTCGATCCTGGTGATCTTCATGTGCCTGGCCGCTCTGTATGAAAGCTGGTCGATCCCGTTCGCGGTGATGCTGGTGATCCCGCTGGGGGTGGTCGGCGCCTTGCTCGCCGCGACCCTGCGTGGCTTCTACAACGACATCTATTTCCAGGTGGGCATGCTCACCACCATCGGCCTGTCGGCTAAGAACGCCATCCTGATCGTCCAGTTCGCCGACGAGGCCGAAAGGCGGGGCGCAACGCCCGTGGAAGCGGCGATGGAGGCCGCGCGACTGCGCCTACGCCCGATCGTGATGACCTCCCTGGCCTTTATCGCGGGGGTGTTTCCCCTGGCCATTTCCACCGGAGCCGGGGCGGGCAGTCAGAACGACATCGGCACCGGGGTCATCGGCGGCATGTTGTCGGCCACGGTGCTGGCGATCTTCTTCGTACCGCTGTTCTTCGTCTTCGTGCGCGGCGCCTTCCGGCGGGGAGCGTCAAGGTGAGTGGGCTCGTCCATGGCTGGCGAGCGCTCGCCGCCGCTTCCGCGGTGCTTGTGACCGGTTGCGTCGATCTTGCGCCGCCTTATCAGCGTCCAGGCGCCCCGACGCCGGCGAGCTTTCCCAGCGGTCCGGCCTATCCGCCAGCGGCGGCGCAGCAGCCGGTGGTCGGGTGGCGGGACTTCTTTTCCGATCCCAAGCTCAAGGCGGTGATCGAACAGGCCCTGGCCAATAATCGCGATCTGCGCGTGGCCGTGGCCAATATCGCCGCCGCGCGCGCCCAATATCACGTTCAAGGCGCGGCCGAGTTTCCCACCGTCGCCGCCCAGGCCGCCGCGACCTATGCCCAGCAGCCGGCGAGCGTGGCCGGCGGCGGCGTCAGTCCCGGCGGTTCGGGGACCTATAACGAACGGCTCTACAGCCTGACGGCCGGGGTCAGCGCCTACCAGCTCGACCTGTTCGGCAAGGTGCGCGATCTGACCCGCGCGGCTCAGGAACAGTATTTCGCCACCCGCGCGGCGCGCGACGCCGCCCAGATCACCCTGGTTTCGGAGGTGGCGGCCGACTACCTGACCATCGGCTCCGATCAGGCGCTGCTGAAGATCGCGCAGGACACCCTGGCCAGCGCCACCGAAAGCCTGGCGGTGACCCAGCATCGGTTCGGGGCCGGCATCGACTCGCAGCTGGACATCAGCCAGGCCGAGACCGTGGTCCAGCAGGCCAGGTTCGACGTCGCCCGTCTGACCACCCAGGTTGCTCAAGCCCGCAACGCCCTGGATCTGGTCGTCGGGGCCCCGGTGGACGATGGCCTGCTTCCGGGTGACGTCGATCAGACCGTGGTGGTGTTGGACAAATTGCCCGAGGCGGTGAGCTCCAGCGTGCTGTTGCAGCGCCCTGATGTGCTTCAGGCCGAGGACCAGCTGCGCGCCGCCAACGCCGATATCGGCGCCGCGCGCGCGGCCTTCTTCCCAAGCATCTCACTGACCGGCTCGGGAGGCCTGACCAGCCTGGCCTTGTCGACCCTGTTCAAGGGGGCCGCGGGGACCTGGACCTTCGCCCCCGCCATCAGCCAGACGATCTTCGATGGGGGCGCCAATCGCGGCAATCTCGCCTATGCCAAGGCGCAACGGGATGTGGGCGTGGCCAACTACGAGAAGGCCATCCAAATCGCCTTCCGCGAGGTCGCCGACGCCCTGGCCTTGCGCGGCACGATCGACGAACAGCTCGCCGCCCAAAAGGCCCTGACCGCCGCCGCCGCCGACAGCCTGCGTCTATCCGCCGCGCGATATGAACGCGGCAGCGACACCTATCTCAACGTCCTGATCGCACAGCGCACAGCCTACGCAGCCCGCCAGACCCTGGTCGCCGCGCAGCTTAGCCAGGCGACCAACCTCGTTACGCTCTATGCGGTGCTTGGCGGCGGGTTGGACGGCCCGGCCTCGGACAGCGGAATGGGCGCTGGGCGCAGCGGACGCCGATGAGCAAGATCTGATACCAGCGGCCTTTGAGTTTGACCGTTGGGTGTGTTTTTCCCGTCATGGTCGACGGATGCCGACCATCCATTCCGTGAACGCGCGGGCGAGACTGTGGGCGTGGGACTCATCCTGCTGGCTCGGTAAGGCTTGACCTTCACGGCATGGGTCGCCGGGACGCGGCCCGGCGAAGACGGCGATGGATGGGTAGACCCCTCAGCGGTCAGTCTCAAAGGCCGCTAGCCTGACAAGGCCCACCTTCTCGCGCCCGACCGGTTTTGGACGCCTTAAGTGTTCAACCCGACAGACCGGGGAAACGCCTTCTGCCACACCCTCCGCCGAAGCGGCGCCGAGGACGCGAGATTGACCAAGGTGGAATGTGAGGCCGTCGACGATCGCGGACCTTGCACATGATGACGGCCGAACAATGCCGGGCGGAAGCGCAACGCTTCGCCAAGCTGGCGGAAGCCGCGTCAAGCTATGCCGCGATGCACGAATGGGAAGTGCTGGCGGCGGAGTGGTCGAGGCTCGCTGAGATGGCGCAGTGGCAAGACGCGATCCAGGGCCTGCTGGATCGGAAGCCGTGATCGACGATCCGCGCTGACGCCGCCTATTAGATCTGGGGTCAGGCCGCGGTTGGGACTTCCTCGCTGAGAACCAGAAAGCTGGCCAGGGTCGCCCGGCCGAATGTATTGGCGATGGCCACGTCGGTGGCGTCGCGGCCGCGGGCCATGAGCACGCGCCCAATGCGCGGCCGGTTGTTGCGCGCGTCGAACGTATGCCATCGGCCACTCAGATAGACTTCGAACCAGGCGCTGAAATCCATCACGCCAATCACGGGTACGCCGATGTCCCCGAGATAGCCGGTGCAGTAGCGCGCGGGAATATTCATGCAGCGGCAGAAGGCGATGGCCAGATGGGCGTAGTCGCGGCATACGCCCATGCCCTCATTATAGGCCTCGTAGGCCGTCTTGGTGGGGCGTGCGTGACCGTAGCTGAACCCGATATGGTTGTGCACGAAGTCTACGATCGCCTGAACCCGGGCCCAGCCCGGCGGGGTTCTTTCGAACAGCGACCAAGCCAGCTCGCTCAGGCGATCGGTCTCGCAATAACGGCTGCCAAGCAGATAGACCAAGGCCTCATCGGGCAGGTCAGGCACGTCCGCCTGGCGCGCTTCGGGCGTGATTTCATCCGCCAGCCCAGTATCCCGGATCACGAAATCCGCCGACAGGGTAAGCCGGCCCGCCGGCGCCAGCACCCGGCTACAGATATTGCCGAAGTTATCCAGATATTGCCGGACATCGAGCCCCGGATTGCTGGCGACCCAGTCAGGCGTTTCCAGATCGCCTCGCCGGTCGGGATGGACGCTCAAGGTCAATAGCATCGGGACCGGCGCCGGGCAGTCATAGGTGATCTGATAGCCCGCGCGGATACGCATCGATGTCTCCAACAAAAGGCAGGGAGCAGGGCAACGATTCAACTGGGCGGAAGTTGCACGCTCGTCTCGTTGTCGGTTCGCACGTCCACGTCGACGTCCATACCGAGGTAATCCGTGGACAGGCCAGACCAGGTTCCGTGCAGCGGGGTGGCTTGGCGCGGATCGCGGGTAATCGCCACGCGCACCAGATCAGTGTTGCCCACCAGGCCATTGGTGGGATCGAATTCGACCCAGCCGCACACCGGCAGATAGACGCGCACCCAGGCATGGGTGTGGCCGCCGCCGATGCGGCCACGGACTGGTCCGCTATAGGGACTGAAGATGTAACCGGAGACGAACCTCGCGGCCAATCCCAGGCTACGTACGGCTTCGATCATCAAGACCGCGTAGTCGCGGCAGGTCCCGCTGCGCCGATCCAGGGTCTGCAGCGGCGTCTGAGTGCCCGCTTCAAGGCGCTTGGCGTATTTGAAGCCCGCATAGATGTCCTGGGTCATTTCGGAGAGCAGCACCTGCAGGCTGGTCCGCCCTGTCGGCCGCACGAACTGGCGCGCCCAGCGGTCGATCAGCCCCTCGGGATCGTCATACTGGCGCTGCATGGACAACTGCAGATCCGGCAGATCCTCAGGGCTATAGGCGAAGGGCATGGCGCCGGTATAGACCTCGATTTCGCCGTCCACGCCGGCGAAGGCGGGAGTCGGCGTATGTTCCAGCCGCACATGGCTGTCGAAGGTCAATTCGCGGGTAAGGCCACTGAATTCGGCCACGCCGACACAATTGCCGAAGACATCATGTACGAACCGGAGCCTTGTCGGCGTCGGGGTTATGGTGAGATCGCAGGACAAGAGCCGCTGGTCATAGCTCTCCCGGGGGCGAAACATCATGCGATGTTCACCCAGGGCCACCGGGTTGCGATAGCGATATCGGGTCGTGTGGCGTATCGAAAGGATCGACATTGGAACAGCGATGCGCCGATTCATCCCCAGCGTCGAACCGATTACTTGACGCAGGCGATGGCGCGGTTGCGATTGTCACGAATCCGCACGGATTTTCCCCAATCCTGCTCATTGGCGATCATGCCGGACGCGCAATTCCCCATCGCCTGGGTCGCCTTGGCCTTAGCGCGGAGGCGCTGGACCGGCACATCGCCTGGGATATCGGGGTGGCTGGGCTGGGGGACCGGTTGGCCAAATCCCTGGACGCCTGCTTCATCCAGCAGCGCTATTCGCGCCTGGTGATCGACTGCAATCGCAAGCTGGGCGCCGGAGACTCTATTCCGCAGGTCAGCGACGGGGAGCCGATCCCGGGCAATGTCGGTCTGGCCGCCGCCGACGTCATGGCGCGGGAGCGTGAAATCTTCCGTCCCTATCACGACGCCATCGCCGCCGAACTGGACCGGCGGGCCCTGGCCGGCCGGCGCACCGTCCTGGTCTCGCTGCACAGCTTCACGCCGGTCTTTCAAAATCAGTCCCGGCCCTGGCGCATGGGCGTTCTGCACCGAAACGACTCGGCGCTGTCCAGCCGGATGTTGGCGCTGTTGCGCGAAAGGCTTGGTGATGGCGCGGGAGACAACCAGCCCTACCGCATGGATGAAACCGACAACACCATACCCCTGCATGCCGATCCGAGGGGGCTCGACTATCTCGAACTGGAGGTTCGCCAGGATTTGATCGCCGATGAGGAGGGTCAGGCGCGCGCGGCCTCGCTGATCGGGCCTCTGCTGGCTCAGGCGATCTAGACGCCGTCTCGCCGAGGTTTTTGACTCCCTATTCGCCGATGATTTTCAGATATTCCACCAGAGCCAGTCGCTGGCGTTCCGACAGGCTGGCGTTGTCATAGTCATGGCCCTGGTTGGAGTTGCCGTCGACCACGGCGCCGTCCGCGGTCTTGACCGTGAAGACGAACCTGTTTTCGGCGGTGGGCGTGGTTACGAAACCCACGCGTTTGGGATCGAACTCGCGCGTGCCGAGGTTGAAGCTGGCGGGTCGCTGGGCGGGCGGCAGCAACAGGTCGTAGAGCGTGGGCACTGAGCCATTGTGCAGGAAGGGCGCGGTGGCCCAGACGCCGGTCAAGGGGCGCGCCTTATAGGCCAGGGCGGCGTAGTTCGAAGATGTCGCGTACTGCATGCATAGGCTGAGCGGGGAACCGGGCGGCGGCGGCGGCGAGGGGCGCGCCATGAAACCCGGCGCGGCCATTTCGGGCGCCACCTGCGGCGGCGGCAATATGCCTAGAAAACTCTGCACACCCGCCAGGGCCAATTTCGGCCACTCGTTCTTCATCACCTGGGTGATCAGGGTGCGCAACATCATCGCGCCGGGCGCGCTTGCTTCCAGCGTCGGATCGGCTGGCACGCCGGTGGCCACGCCGGCCAGCGCGCCGGTGTTCATCTGATCGAGCGCGGCGTTGCAGGCCATCCACGGATCGGTGTCGATCTTGGTCTCGCCCGGCTGTTGTGGCTGGAAATAGCTCATGACTTCCAGCGGCTGGTTGTTCGGCCGCGCCCGGGTTTCGAGGTCGTCGCGTTTCAGCTCCGTATGGCAGGAGGCGCAGCGGGCGCCGTAAAGCGTCTTGCCCTCCGCCGCCAATTGGTCGTCTACTGGGAACAGGTCGCGGGGCCAGCGGGGCGGCTTGAGGCGCATCAGCTGCTGTTCCAGAGCCACGAGGTTGTCCACCTGGATGCTGGAGCGCTGGCCGGGCGCCAGGCTCACATCGCCGAAGACGCCGGTCACCTCGCCGAAATTGCGTCCGAGCGCGCCCAGGTCAAAGGTCCTGCCGCCGCTGAACAGCCGCGGCGCGTTGAGGGCGATGCCGTTCCATTGGACGTGAGTCTGCTGCGAGGTGTTCCAGAGGAAGGGATAGCTGACCGGCGCGCTGGGTTCGTTGGCGGTCGGCGCGTCCGGCGATGCGATCAACGACACCTTGTTGAAGATATAGCCGACCGCGTCGAGCCGGCCGAAGCCGTAGCGCATATGCGTGGCGTTCATGCCGGCGATCTTGAGCTGATAGCCCACGAGCTGATCCAGGGCGGCGTGCAACTTCTGTCGATCGGGGCCATTCGCAGCCGGGCCGAGGACGCGGCCAGCGAACCGGCCGAATTTCGCCGGGTCGTCGCGGGTCTGGGTGAGGGACCGGTTGGCGGCTTCGATAAAACTCTGGAAATCGGCCAGGGTGGAACCGCCCTCGATCCGGTAAGCCTTGGCGCCGGAGCGGATCTCGCTGGTGTGGCAGGCGGCGCAGGTCATGCCCACCCAGGGCTCGCTGGGGGTCTGGCCCGATTTCCAGGTCAGGTTGGTGTGGCCAAAACCGGTCGCATCCTGCTGATCGACCGCGAAACCCACGGGCAGCTTGCCAGCCTGGGTCAGGTAGCCAAAGTGGGCGATATAGGCGTCATCCTTGAAGGCGCCCTGGCCGTCGGGCTGTTCGAGGGCCTGGAACCAAGCGAGCGGCATCAGGCGCGATCCCTGATAGGCGCCGTACCATCGCCGAACGTCAGCAACGCTCCAGCCCTGACCAAGGGGCGTGCCAGGACGAGAGTAGACCGCGAAGTTTATCGCCAGGAAGGCGACGGCGAGCACAAGAACAAACGCGCCGACAAGACGCAGGCGGTTCCAGTTCATGCCCATCCCCCTACGTACGGCTTACGCCTGCATTGATGATCACTTGCGGAGCGGGTGTAAGTCAACCAAGGTGGAGTCTACGACCGGGGGGCAGCCATGTCGAATATCGCCGGCAAAGCCTATGGGATGAACGTGCTCACCCCGGTGAAGCCGTGGCGCGCCTGGCTTCAAAAGACGATCTTCATGGCGGTGCGCGCCATACCATCCACTTTGCGCGGGCTTTTGGGTTTGAAGCTGATCCACTTCGCGCGCTGGGTCGTGGTCCGACGCGGTCAATGGCCGGATCTGGGGCAGGGGAAACAGAATCTCGCCAACGACTATGTTCTGTTCATTTCGAACTTCAACGGCACCTGGGACCAGTATATAGACGCCTTCGCCGACGGGTTGCCGACGGGCCTGGACCTGTTGTGGTACGCCAGCACACAGTATCCGCATTCGATCCCGATCTCGAGTTTCAAGACCTATATCTCCGCCAACCAGATCGACAACGGCTATTACTATAACGCCACCCCGGGGGCTGCTCAGCGCGACATCAAGGCTGCGTTGAGGGTGCGCCGCGAGATCCAGGCGCTGGCCCCATTGCATGCGACGCTCGACGCGGCCGCGTTCGCCGCCGCCTACCGCGCCGCCTTTGGCCGCCTGGCCAATTCTCTGGCCTCGCCCGGCTTCGCGCCGATCGCCTCGATCGCCACCCAGAAGGCCGACATCGCCCGGCGGATGTTCATCGACGACCTGATCGCCCGCAGGGGGGGCTAGCATGCCCAATCATGACGGGGGGCACTATTTTCTGACTGTCCTCGCCCCGGTGCGGACAGACACCATGATCGATCCGGTCATCGGGCGCACCCGGTCGCACCAGCACATGCTGGCGCAAAAACTGGCCCTGCTGCCGACGGGGCGGCAGACCGCGGTGTCGCCGGCGGACGCCATGCCCTCGCCGTTCGCCCGCAACACGCAAAACCATCTGGCGCGGTTCGCGATCATAAACGAGCCCCATTTCAACGGCCGGCTTTCAGACGACGCGCTCGTTTCAACCGTGCGCGGCGTCGATCCGCTGCAGCCACAGGCGGTCGATCAGCTGACAACCCCCTATCTGCTGTTCGCCGCGGACCTGGACGCCCAGGTCGGCGACGGGGAAGCGGCGCTGCAGGCCTATACGGCCACCCTTTGGCGGACGATGCAGCCGGACCTGGTCCAGATATTCGACCACTGTATCGGCTTTGAGGGCACAGATACGCCGGAGAAATTCCACGCCTATCTCAAGGCGTGCCAGGTCGAGACGACCCTGCCGTTCAATGACTACTGGGCCTATGGCATGGACCTCGGCGCCACCAAACCGCAGGCGGGATCTGGAGCCATGGCGGGGTTTCTGAAATGGGGCGGGCGTCTTGCGCTCGGCGCCTTGATTGTCTGGCTCGTGGCGTTGGCGGCGGATGGCCTGTTCATCGGCCTTGGCGCAAACAACATATTGTCACGCGTGGCGGCAAGCGTGACCGGGTGGGGCGCCGCGGTCTTGCTGGTCCTGATCCTGTTGGCGGCCTTTGCCGCGGCAGCGCTCTACGGCTGGGTGATGCGGCGGGGCGCGCAGCCGTTCCCTACGGCGCCGGACTCGGATCTACCGTCGATTCTGAAGGGCCTGTTCCTGCAGCAAGCCTTCACGCGCCTGGCCATAGAGACGCAAGGCCTGGACGATGACGCTCTGCATGCCCGGTTCGGCGCCTTCCTCGAGGCGGTCAAACCGACGGCGTCAAGTCCCGCCCTGACTCCGGGCGAGTGCCACGCGCCGACCGTGGAGTGGACGCGATGAGCCGCCTCGATCTCGCTGACATCCAGGGCAATATCAACCGGCCATACGGGCGTTTCGGCTTCCCGTTTTCGCGACATCTGTTCTTCGTCATCGCCGCCCCGGCCGCGGGGCGACGGTTCGTCCAGGCGATCCGGCCCCGGATCACCACCGCGGAACCCTGGGACCGGACCGAGACCGCCGATGGGACCAGCCTGGTCAAGAAGCCCCCGATCACGCTCAATATCGGCTTCACCTATGCCGGCCTGCACGCCCTGGGCCTGCCTACGCGGACCCTGCGCCTGCTGCCGGATGAGTTCATCGACGGCATGGGCTGCCGCGCCGAGATCCTGGGCGACGTGGACGCCAGCGCGCCGCAGAACTGGGAGCCGGCCTGGCGCGGTCCGATGCAGAAGGCGCATGTGTGGGTGTCGCTCAATTGCGGCGCCCTGCCGGACGGTGCGCCCTTGCCGGTGCTGCAGGAATGGACCGACTGGCTGCTCGAACTGGCCACGCAGAGCGACGGCGTGAGCGTGATGGGGGGACATACGGCCGACGGACAGCAGCCTTGGCAGGACTCCGCGGCGCTGATGATCGCGCGACCCGATGGCTCGAAAATTCCCTGCGCCAAGGAACATTTCGGCTTCACCGACGGGATCAGCGATCCGGTTTTCGACGGTCAGTTCGGACCCGAGGCTGAAGGCCTAGCGGCGATCGGCGGCGGCAAGATCGCCGCTGGTCCCTATGACGAGGCGACCAGCTGGTCGCCGCTTGCGACGGGGGAGTTCATCCTGGGGCACGCCGACGAGGGTCAGGAACTGCCGGTCGCGACCGAACCGCAGTCCTTCGTGCGCAACGGGGCTTTCATAGCCTGGCGCAAGCTGAGGCAGGAGGTCGACAGTTTCGAGGCCTATGTGACCCAGCAGGCTCAGCTGTGGATGCGCGTGATGGGCGTGACCGACGCCGCCGAGGCCGAAGAGACCGTCCGCGCCAAGATCGTCGGGCGCTGGAGTTCTGGGATTCCGCTGATCGCGGCCCCGACCTACAAGGCGTTTCAGGAGCTCACCGAGCGCTACGCCGACTGTATCGAGATCGCGTTGCGGACCCCGCGCGACGCCAAGGAGCGGGCGCGGCTGGCGGAATACAGCAAGCTGCTCACCGGTTTCCGCTACGGGGACGATCTGGACGGCGCGAAATGCCCGTTCGGGGCCCACATCCGCCGGGGCAATCCCCGGGACATGCTGGATCCGCTGCTCAGCGCGACCCAAGGCTCCAGCGCCCTGACCAATCGCCGGCGCATTCTGCGCCGCGGCCTGCCCTATGTGGATCCCACGGGCGAAAAGGGCGTGGTGTTCATGGCGGTCTGCGCCAGCCTGTTTCGCCAGTTCGAGTTCATCCAACAACAGTGGATGAGCTACGGCCTCGATTTCGAAGCGGGAAACGACACCTGCCCCATGGTGGGCAACCGTCAGCAGTCGGACAAGTATGTGGTCGCGTCGGGACCGGCGAACGAAACGCCGTTCATCGCCGCCGGCATGCCCCAGTTCGTCACCACCCGGGGCGGGGATTATTTCTTCATTCCGAGCCTCACGGCCGTGCGCATGATCGCCATGGGCACGATCGACCCTACCTGAGATGGAGCCGGCCATGAGCGCCAAGATCGCCCGTATCCTGCTCGCGCTCGCCGCGGCCGCCCTGGCCGTCGACGCCAGCCTGCATTGGATCCTGTTTGGCCCCAAGGTGCTAGCGATCATCGGCCCGTCGAACTTGCCGCCGGCCCTGGCGGCCGATTTCAAGGTTCTGTGGGTCGCCGATATCTCGACCCTGCTGTCGGTGGCGCTGGCCTTCGCCTGGGCGGCCCGGTTTCCCGCCGCAGCGTCTGCGGCCCTGGTGCTGGTGGTGTCGATCATTCCCGCCGCCCTGGGGGTGCTGATCTTTGTGTTTGGCGCCCCCAGCTATGCCGGCTTCAATATGCTGGCTGCGGCGGGCTTGGCCGTCATCGCCGGCGTGCTCAAGGCCCTCGCCGAGCGGACTGTTTTGCCCTAAGCAGCCTCGCGTGGCTGAAGCCAATGCTGCTAGAGCATGATGAAATCAGGTTGATCCAATATATACTCCGCTCATCCCGGCGAAGGCCGGGAACCAGATGACAAAGCTCAGGCCAAACGACAACAATCCACCTGAAATCACCACACTCTTGCGCCATATGATCTGGATCCCGGCCTTCGCCGGGATGAGCGGTTTTTGGGTTGGCTTTGATTCATCTCGCACTGAGAGTCTCAAGTGTAAGCAAACCTGCAAAGGTTTGCTTAGGTTCGCACGGCCTCGGCCTCGGCGCTCGGTGCGTCCAGCGCGGTCAGGCGCCGGGCTTCGGCCCTGAAATCATAGGGCGTCCGGTCGGCGCAGTCGGGCCAGCGGTCGGTTCTGACCCAATAGTCGCAAAGCCCGAGCTTGGCGCACAGTCCGACGAACCGAACATCGGCCATGATCGCGGTGCAGAAATGCGCATCGAAGATGACCCCAGGATTGGCGGCGCTCGCCGGCTCCATCCCATCCTCTTCGAACATGAAGCCATAGGAGGCGCTCTCGACCGCCGCGAACACCTCCTCGACCATGCCAAGGGCGGAGGCTGTCGCCAGGGTGTGGAGCGGAACGGCGCCGGTCTCGTCGATCGAGCGCTGCATACGCCGGGCCATTCGGGGACGAAGCGTGGAATCACCCTCGCGCAGCGAGTGGGCGATCTTGAGCGTGGCCTGAAGAGCGGGATGTTCCGCGCCGTGGGCGAGCGCGTCGGCCTGGAGTTCGTCGAAACGTCGCCAGTCGCCCTGGATCATGGCGAGGTTCATCGGGCCTATGGCGAAGGTCAGATGCTGGGGCCAGCGGGCTCGCCAGGCGTCGTACAGGCGGGGACCATCGGGATGGTCCGCCGAGCCGAGCACCGCGCCGTAGATGTCGGCGGTCAGGGGATATAGCGGGTCCAGTTCGTAGGCGCGGCGTAGATAGGAAAGGGCCTCCTGGACGCGCCCCACGTGATTGCAGTAGGCGCCCATCAGCGCCAGGCTTTCGGCGTCTTCGGGGGCCACGGCCAAGGCCTTGCGCAACAGGGCCTCGCGCTCGACATAGCAGCCCCAGGGCTGCAGGCGGCTTAGGGAGGCATAGGCCGGCCCTGATTTTGGATCCAGGGCCAGGGCGGTCTCCGCGGCCTGCAGAACGCCGGTCTTGAGGATCGCAAAGGGCTTGGGCCTGGGGCCATGACGCGCCTGGGCGACCCGGGCCTGGCAAAGCGCAGCCCAGGCCGCGGCGAACCGCGGCGCGCGGGCGACCACCTGTTCAAGCAGGTCGATGCGCGCGGCGCCGGCCTTTTGCTCCACCTCCAGCATGCGGGCGCGCAGAAAAAGCTCGTAGGCGACGGCGTCGACCGGCTCCACCGAGGGGGACGGCGCGAAGGCGACCTTGAGCGCGGCCGATACGGCCTGGGCGATCTCGTCCTGCAGGGCGAAGACATCAGACAGTTCGCGATCGAAGCGGTCCGACCACAGGGTCATCTGGTTGGCGCAGTCCACCAGTTGCGCCGAGATGCGGACCCGGGGGCCGCTGCGCCGTACAGAGCCGTCCAGAAGGTGGGTCGCCTTGAGTTCGGCGGCCACATGCCTGGCGGCCTTGGCCGGCCCACGGAACTGGAAGCTCGAAGACCGGGCGATCACCCGCAGATCGGAGGTGCGCGAGACCGTCTGCAAGATCTCTTCCGACACCCCGTCGGAGAAGTAGTCCATCTCCGCATCGCCCGATAGGTTGTCGAAGGCCATCACCGCCAACATGGGTTCGTCGCTCGTCTCGACGGCGGGGCGGGGGCTGGAGGCGCGCGATGGCTGATAGACGGCGCTGGTCAGCGAGGCGATCGCCTCGCAGGCCGCGGCCCCCGGCTCGACGCCGAACTCCTTGGCCAGGGCGGTTTTCAGACCCTGGAACCGGCGATGGGCCGCGGCGGGATTGCCAGCGACCGCGTCCGCGCGAATAGCGGCGGCCACCACGGCCTCGTCCAACGGGTCGCGGTTGAGAAACGCGTCCGAGACGGCTCGCACGGCGGTCCATTGGCCCTGCGCCTCCAGTTTCGTCAGGAGATCTTGAATGCCGGTCGCCAGGCTCTGCTCAAACTGAGGCCGCGCCTGATCCAGCCAGTCCTGAAACAGGCCGCCTAATTCCAGCCCTTCGAGCAACCGCCCGCGGCCCATGAGGCCAAGATGTGCGATGAGCGCGTTAAGGTCGGCGTTGACGAGCGCGTGCGTGAGTTCGGTGATGTCCGATGTCGTCGCCGTGGTTCGCAAGGCCAGGGTCTCGCGGCCGACATCAAGGAGGTCCAGGCCGGCGCTCGACAGGCTGTCGCGTAGCTCGAACAGGCATTGGCGAAGGCTGGCGCGGGCCTGGACTTCGCCGCGGTCGCTCCACAATAGCCCGCAAAGACGTTCGCGGTGGGCGCTGTGGTCGGGCGCGAGGCAGAGATAGGCGAGCAGGCCTCGCCCCCTGCGATTGGGGACGGCCACAGGCGAGCCGTCCGCGGCTCTGAGATCGAACCCGCCGAGGAGCCGAAGCTGGGCTCGGTCAGCATGAACGGTGGTGTCCGGCATCCCCTTGGCGGTCCCGCCCTCGTCGAGGGGGGCAGATATGCGGCCGCTGGCGCACCGCCGTCAACAGCGCCGGTCGGAGCCGACGGATAAACGCCAAGCGCCCGATCCGAAGCCTTTTGAATAGGCGTCGGACCGGGGGACCTGGTCCTCAAGGCTTCACGCTATCGGGGCTTCACCCTATCGGGCGCTGGCCAGGGTGGTCGGAGCGGCTGACTTGTCGCCGCCGTTGAGCGCGGTGACGAAGGGATTGTTGAACGAGGCGACCGAGCGGTTGGTGACCTCGGTGACGCACGGCGCATAGTTGTTCATCCGGTCGATGGGATCGGTCGGCGCCGGGCCGCAGATCGTGCTGGCGGCGTTGCGGATGCGTTGCAGCATCACCTTGGCGCCGGCTTGGCTGGACAGGTTCAGGTCCTGGTAAGGCACCTTGACCGAAAGGGTGTCTTCGGTCTGAGCAAAGGCGCTCTGGCCGGCGACGGCGAAGCCCAGGGCCAGGACGGCGGACAGGGCGGTAAGGGTGGTAAGGGTGGCTTTGCGGGTCATGATGGATCTCCGTTGGGTTGATCTTTGACGGTGACCGGCAGTGGAAGGGTTCGGCGCCGGTGTTTACGAGGCCATCAATGGCCGTGCGCCGTCGGGGCGATCGTCAGAAGATCGTCAGACCGCCGTCAAAAAGCGGCGGGGGAGCGGAAATTTTTTGGAAACCAGCTGTAAGCGAGATGACGCCAGCGCGGCCCTCAGTCCGTGACTGGCCGCCTCTCGGCAGGGCTCGATTCAAGTCATGCCGAAGCGACCGCGGCCTCAGCGTCCGCCGGAGCCGTGCCCGCAGCCAGCCGCTAGTTCGTCCGGCGCATCTTTGGGCCGAAATCGACCTGCGCGCTGGCGATAGGGTTTTCGGGAATCACAGCGGCGGCGGCGTCGAGTTCTGCACAGGTCGCCGAGAGAAGCGCCGTGACGGCCTTCAATGTACTGACGCTCATGACGACGCGGCAAACTTCACCCGTCTGCAGGGTTCCCGGGACAAAGTCACCAATCGGACCGCTAAAGGCGGCGATCAGGAAGTCTTTGCCTCTTGCTATCGATAGTTCGGTTACAAACACAGGTGGGTTATTCACCAAACAGCTCCCGAGTAAGTGCCAGGCGACAACTTGAGCCACTCCTACCCGTGGCCACGCCCGACAAGATTTTAACACGATTGGGCCCCAATCGTTCCCTGTCGATAACAGAAAACGTAAGGTTTTTGCGCTGAGGCCGTCAGTGACTTCGGCCACCGCTTGCGCGGGGGCTGATTACATGAAACGGGGGTCAGTGACCTTGAACGATGAGAGCTTGAGAGTGGGCCATGAAACATAGGTATGCGGTCATTGGCGTGGCGCTGCTGGCGCTTGGGTTGAGCGCCTGCGCCGCCGGAACGGCGTCATCTCACCACGTGGTCGAAGGCGGAGATCTGTCGCAGCTCCTGCTTGGCCTATGGCATGGCTTTATCGCGCCGGTGACCTTGATCATCGAGGTCGTCAACCGTCTGGCGCCCCATATCCTGCCTTTGCGGCTGCGCATGTACGAATCAAGGGATGTCGGGGTCGCCTACGATGTCGGCTTCTATTTTGGCCTGCTGGGTGGACCCCTGGTGGGCTGGCGCAATTGGAACGGCCGCCGCTAGCCCGTTTGGCGCCGACCGCATCATGAAAGGCTGAAGGTTTCGCCCTCAAAGGCGTTGGCGCCGCGGCCCAGCCGGGTGATGGCCTCGATCATCGCGCCCCCGCGACCGAGCCAGGCGTCCGCCAGGGCGATGAGCCAGGGGTTCGGCGTGGCTGTCGGCGATCGTCGCCGCAGGGTTTCAGCCAGTGATGCTTCCTGGCCTGGACCGGCGCGCCAGCAGGCGATGACATAGGCGGCGGCCGGCGATCGGCTGACCCCCGCATAGCAGTGCAGCAGCAAGGGGGACGGCGGCCGGCATAGATCCGAAAACGCAATCAGATCGGCGACCATGGACTGATCCGGCGCTGTCAGGCCGGTCTGGGGCGCGTTGATATCGTTGAAGCGAAGCACCAGGTGACGCTCCGCCGGCAGGCCAAGTTGCGGCGCAAGGGCGTCGGGTGAAATCAGGCTGACCACATGGGTCGGGCGCTGAAGGCTCAGGACGGCCTCGACCTGGTTCTGGGAACAGACGATCAGGCTCATCGCAGCGCGGCGACGCCCAACACAAAGCCAAGCTCGAACATCTGCTCGACCGCGCCCAGCACGTCGCCGGTATGGCCGCCGAGCAATCGCTTGGCCAAGACCACCACTGCGGTAGCCAGGGCGGCGGCCAGCAGCAGGCCCGCGGAGGCTGGCCTGAAGGGGATCAACAGCAACGGCCAGGCGCCCAGGGCCAGGGCGATGGTCAATTCGCCGACGCGGATGCGGCCAGGGACCGGCTTCCATTTGGCGGCGTCAGCATCACCGGCATAGGGGGTCAGGCGCATGACCACGACCGAGGCGGCGCGGGCGGTCGAATGGGCGGCGAACAGCGCCAAGGCGGCTGCGCCCGGCGCCATGGCGGCCAGGGCCGCCACCTTCAGCGCCAGGCTGAGGCCCAGCGCCAGCACGCCATAGGTCCCGACCCGACTGTCCTTCATGATCGCCAGCCGCGCGGCGCGATCCTGACCGCCGCCCAGACCGTCGGCGGTATCGGCCAGGCCGTCTTCGTGAAAGGCGCCGGTGGCGAGCACGCCGACGCCGACCGCCAGCAGCGCCGCCACCGCGGGCGGCCAGACCTTGGCCGAGCCCCACAGGGTCAGGGCCGCCAGACCGCCGACCAACTGGCCGACCAGGGGAAAATAGCGCGCCGACCGACTGACCCAATCGGGCTCAAACCCGGGCAGGCGCGGTACCGGCAGCCGGGTCAGAAACTGCACCGCGCACAGAAACAGTCTGAACTGGCGGCCCATGGCCCTAGAGGCGCCCGGCCAGGACGTCGTCGAGGCTGGCCACCTCGGTCAGCAGGGCCGCAGCCGACCTCACCAGCGGAAGGGCCAGGAGGGCGCCGGCGCCTTCGCCCAGCCGCATGGACAGGTCCAGCAAGGGATCGGCGCCCAGGGCCTCAAGCATCAGTCGGTGACCGCGTTCGGCCGAGCGGTGGCTGAAGATGCAGTAGTCGAACGCCGCGGGTTGCAGACGAATGGCGACCAGGGCGGCGGCGGTGCTGATGAAGCCATCCACCAGCACCGGCCGCCTTGCCGCCGCCGCGCCAAGCACGGCGCCCGCCATCATGGCGATCTCCAGCCCGCCGAACTGGGCCAGCACCTCCAGGGGCTCGTGAGCGAGCGACCGTGCGGCGGCCTGTCTGAGCACCTCATGCTTGTGGGCGAGGCCTTCGGCGTCGTGACCTGCGCCGGCCCCCACGCAGTCGGCCAGGGCGGCGGGCGCCAGCCGGTGCATCAAGAGGGCGGCGGACGCGGTATTGCCAATGCCCATCTCGCCGAGCAGCAGAATGTCGAAATCCTTGGCCAAGGCCTCGCCAGCGATCCGCGCGCCGGTGGTCAGGGCCTCGTCGACCTCTGCAGGCGTCAGGGCGGGCTCCCAGGCGGCATTGCGTGTTCCGCGTCGAACCTTGGCCGCGATCAGGTCGGGATGCGCCGCCAATTCGGCGTCCACCCCGGCATCCACCACCTTGACCTGAGCCCCTACGGCGCCTGCAAAGGCGTTGGCGGTGGCGCGACCGGCCAGGAAGGTCGCCACCATGGCCTGGGTGACCTCAGAGGGATAGCTGGAGACATTGTCCTGGTTCAGGCCGTGATCGCCGGCGAAGACCAGCAGCAAGGCAGCGCCCATTCTGGGTGAGGGGGCGCCGGCGATCAATCCCAGTTGCACGGACAGGTCTTCTATGCGCCCGAGCGCGCCGAACGGCTTGGCCTTGCCGTCGATCAGCAGGCGCAGGGCCGGCTGCAGGGACCGATCGATGGGGGAGACGACGGGAAGTGGGTTCATCACAGGTCCTTCAGGCCGGCCAGGCGGGCCAGGGCGCGGATATCCAGAGCGGCTTCAAGCGCTGCGGCGAGATCGTCAAGCGCGCCGTCAACCCGCTGGCGGTGATCTCCGCCTGTGCTGGTCGCGCCCCATTGGGCCATCAAGGCGCTGCGGGCCTGCGAATGATCGAATAGGCCGTGGACATAGCCTCCCGCCACCCTGCCGTCCGCGGATTGGGCGCCGTCATTGGCCGCATCGTCGAAATTCAGCCACGGCCGCCCCAGGGCCGGACCCGTGGTGCGTCCCACATGGATCTCATAGCCTTCGAAGCGGGCGTCTTCGCCCGCTAGCCGGCCGGCGACGCGGCGCAGCACCTTCGCGCCGGTGAGCACGGTGTCCATGTCGAGCAAACCCAGTCCGGGGGCTTCGCCTGGCGGGCCTTCGACGCCGTCGGGATCGGCGATGTTTCGTCCCAGCATCTGAAAGCCGCCGCAGACGCCCAGGATGCGGCCGCCTCGGCGGACATGGGCGGCCACGTCGATGTCCCAGCCCTGGGCGCGCAGAAAGGCCAGGTCGGCCAAGGTCGCCTTGGTGCCGGGCAGGATCACCAGGTCTGTGTCGCCAGGCAGCGCCTGGCCGGGCGCAAGGAAGCTGAAATCCACCGTGGGCTCGGCGCGAAGCGGGTCGAAGTCGTCGAAATTGGCGATCCGCGACAGCAGGGGAACCACGATCCTGATCCGGCCCGGCTGGCCAGGCGCCCCTCGATCGAGCACCACGGCGTCCTCGGCCGGCAACGATCGGGCCGCCGCCAGCCAGGGAACCAGGCCCATGTCGGGCCAGCCCGTGCGGCGGACGATCTCGCCGCGGCCGTCCTGAAATAGGCTCGGGTCGCCGCGGAACTTGTTGATGATGAAGCCGCCGATCATGGCGCGGTCGGCGGCCTCCAGCACGGCATGGGCGCCGACCAGGGCGGCGATGACATGTCCGCGATCGATATCGCCGACCAGCACCACCGGCGTGTTCGCCGCTCGCGCAAAGCCCATATTGGCGATGTCGCCGGCCCGCAGATTGGTTTCGGCGGGGCTGCCGGCGCCCTCGACCAGCACAAGCTCGCTGTCGGCCGCCAACCGCCGATAGCTCTCAAGGACGGTGTCCAGCAGCGCCAGCCTGTGGCTCTGGTAGCCGCGCGCCTGCCAGGTTCCCCGCATCTGGCCGCGCACGATCAGCTGGGCGCCGACGTCGCTCTGGGGCTTGAGCAGCACCGGGTTCATGTCCACCGAGGCCGGAATCCGGCAGGCCAGCGCCTGCAGCGCCTGGGCGCGGCCGATCTCTCCGCCGTCTTCGGTCACCGCGGCGTTGTTGGACATGTTCTGAGGCTTGAACGGAGCCACGTTCAGGCCGCGGTTGACGAACAGCCGGCAAAGCCCGGCGACCAGCACCGACTTGCCCACATCCGAGCCGCAGCCCTGGATCATCAGCGCGGCCATAGCCAGCCTCCAAACCCCAGCATGAGGACCAGCAGAGCGCAGGCTCGCAGATAGAGGCCGAGGCCTCGATGCAGATCCGAAGCGGAAGGGATCGCGCCGTCACCAAATCTCGGACGATCGACCCATTGGCCATCGTATCGCGCGGGGCCGCCGAGTCGAATGCCGAGGGCCCCGGCCATGGCCGCCTCGGGCCAGCCGGCGTTGGGCGAGGCGTGGGCGGGGGCGTCGCGCAGCATGGTGCGCCAGCCTCGTCCGGCGGCCAGGGCGATCAAGGCGCCCGCCAGACGGGCGGGGATGAGATTGGCCACATCGTCGCCCCGGGCCGCCGCCCAGCCAAAGGCCCGCCAGCGTGGCTCAAGATGACCGACCAGGCTGTCGGCGGTATTGAGCGCCTTATAGGCGAACAGGCCCGGCAGGCCGGCGACCAGCAGCCAGAAGGCCGGGGCGACCACGCCGTCGTTGAAGCTTTCGGCCAGGCTTTCCAGCGCTGCGGCGGCGATCTGGGGCGCGTCCAGCCCCGCGACGTCCCGGCCGACGATCCGGCCGACAGCCTGCCGGGCGGCGGGCAGGTCGACGGGGCCCTTCAGCGGCCGCAGCACCGCGGCCACATGGCGATAGAGGCTGTTCTGCGCCAGGCCCAGGGTGGCGATGACCACCAGGACGCCCTGGCCGGCCAGGCTGGATCCGCACAGGCGCTGGATCGCTGCGCCCACAAGGCCGGCCGCCCCGACCACCAGGACCACCATGGCCAAGCCCAGCAGGCGCCGGGCGAGCCCGCTATGCCGAGGATGATTCCAGCGGGTTTCGAGGCCGGCGATCGCCGCGCCGGCCCAGGTGATCGGGTGGGGCAGGCGCTGGTGCAAGGCGTCCGGATAGCCGAGCCCAGCCTCCACGACCAGGATCACGGCGACCATCCAGGGCCAGGGCAGGCGGTCAGTGGTCAAGGCGACGGACCAGTTCGATCACCGGGCCGGCGGCGCCCTCGATCCAATGGGCCTCCACGCCATAGGCCTGTCCCAGCACGTCCGGCGTCAGGGCCTGGCGCGGCGGGCCATCGGCCAGCACCCGTCCTTCGGCCAAAACCACGATCCGGTCGGCGACGCGCGCGGCCAGGGCCAGGTCGTGCAGGGTCAGCAGGACGCCCCGACCCGAGCCGCGGGCGAAGTCGCGCAAAAGCGCCAGAACATCCAGCTGGTGGCCCGGATCCAGCCCGGATAGTGGCTCGTCGGCCAGCAGCCACTGGGGTTCGCCGGCAAGCACCCGGGCGATCAGGGCGCGGCCACGCTCGCCGCCGGACAGGGTCGTGACGTCGCGATGAGCCAGGCCCGTCATCTCGGTGGCCTTCAGGGCGCTGGCCACGGCGGCCTGGTCTTCGAACGACAGCCCACCCCCGCCGCCATAGGGCGTGCGGCCCAGCCCGACCAGGGTCTCCACCTCCACCGCCCAGGCGATCTCCGGGGCTTGCGGCAGAAAGCCGATGCGCCGCGCCCGGTCGCGGTGGGGTAGGGACGATAGGGCCTGGTCGCCCAGGCGGACCTCGCCACGATCCGGCCGGCGCAGACCCGTCAGACAGGATAGCAGGCTGGACTTGCCGGCGCCGTTGGGACCGACAAGGGCGGTGATCATGCCCGGCTGGAAGCTGAGGCTGATTCGATCCAGCACCAACCGGCCTCCCAGGCTCAAGGTGACGCCGTCGGCGACCAGCCGGTTCATGCCAGCCTCCGCCGCATGGAGATCAGCATCGCCAGGAAGAAGGGACCGCCCAGCGCCGCCATGGCCACGCCCAGGCGGACCTCGGTCGCCGACGGCGTCAACCGCACCAGGATGTCGGCGGCCAGCACAAGCGCTGCGCCGCCCAGAGCGGAGGGCAGCAGCAGGGCGCCGGGCCTGTGGCCGATGATCGGGCGCAACAGGTGGGGTACGATCAAGCCGACAAAGCCGATCATGCCGGTGACCGCCACGGCCGCACCGGCGGCGAGGCCGACCCCGATGACCAGTCGCAACCGCACATTGGCCAGGTCCACGCCCAGGGTCCGGGCGCCGGTCTCGCCCAGGGTCAGGGCGTCGAACGCGCGGCCGAGCGACAGCAGGAGGGCGCCGCCGAGGGCGATAAGCGGTGCGGCCAACGTCACCTCGCTGAAACTGCGGTCGGCCAGCGAGCCCATCAGCCAGTTGATGATCTCCTGCGCCGACCAGGGATTGGGGGCCAGGCTGAGGGCGAGGGCGACTCCGGCGCTGGCCAGGGTGTTGAGGATCACCCCGGACAGGATGAAGGTGACCATGCCGCCGCTGGTTCCGGCCAGGCCCAGCATGGCCACGACCCCCACGCCGGCGGCGCCGATCGAGGCCGCCGCCAGGAGCCATGGGGTGCTCGACGCCAGGCCGAGATAGAGGGTCAGCACGGCGCCCAGGGCGGCCATGGCCGAAACCCCCAGCACCCCCGGGTCGGCGAGCGGATTGCGCGTATAGCCCTGCATCGCCGCGCCGCAGAGGCCAAGCGCGGCGCCCACCGCCAGGCCCAGCAGGGTCCGCGGCAGGCGAAGCTGGAAAATGATCGCCCAGCGCGGGTCGTCCCCCGTATGCAGCCAGGCGCTCCAGGGCACCCAGACCTTGCCGGAGGCCAGGGACAACAGGGCGAGCAGCCCCAAGGACAGGGTCAGGACAAGGAGGGTGAAGGGCCGGCGGGATGTCACGCCAACCGCTCCAGAACGTCGCGGCGGGCGGCGGTGAGGGCCGCGGCGGTTTCGATCAGGGTTGGGCCGCCGCAATAGAGCAGCCGCTCGGGAAACGCGGCCTGGACCATGCGGTCGCCCAGGCTGCGCAAGGCGGGATGGCTGACCACATGCTCAGCCCAGGTGGCGGCCCCCGTGGCCGATCGCCCCGACAGCAGCACCTGGGGCGGGGCGTCCAGCAATTGCTCCAGGGCGACGTTTCCCCACCTTTTCAGCCCATAGCGCTCGGCGACATTGATGAAACCCGTGCGGCGCAGCATCTCGTCGACCAGGGTGCCATGACCGGCCGCAAAGCCGTTGGGTTGGAACACCAGCACGGTGAGCGGGGCCATGCCGGGGGGCGGCGCGGCGTGGGCGAGGGCGCTCTCGATCTGGGCCACAAGCCTTTCACCCCGGTCGACATGGCCGGTCAGGCCGGCGATGCGGCGCACCTGCTGCAGGCTCTCGGCGACGCTGTTTGGAACCTTGAACAAGGCCGTGGCGACCCCGAGCTGGCGAAGGGCCTCACGGGTCGCCGGTGAAGAATGCTGGCTGCTGAGCACCAGGTCGGGCCGCAGGGCGACCACCTCCTCGGCGCTTTCATAGGTGAAGGGCAGGGTGCGGGCGATGTCGACGATGCCTGACGCTTCCGGGTCGCGGGCGTAGTGGCTGAGGGCGGCGATCTGACCACGGTCGGCGACATGGACCAAGACCGCATCCAGACATGGGTTCAGCGAAACCACGCGCGGCGGACGCGGCGCCGCGGCCCCCAGCATCAGGCTGGCGCCGGCGGCCAGCATAGCGGCGCGGCGCGTCGGCGCGGTCAAAACTCGACCCCTCTCTGCGCCTTGAAGCCCTGTTCGAACGGGTGCTTGACCAAGGTCATCTCGGTGACCAGGTCAGCGATCTCTATCAGTTCGGGCTTGGCGTTGCGGCCGGTCAGGCAGACATGCTTGTCATTGGGCCGCGCCTTCAGCACCGCCACAACCTCGGCTATGTCGAGATAATCATAGCGCAGGGCGATGTTGATCTCGTCGAGCAGCACGAAGTCCAGCTTGGGGTCGGCGATCATCTGCTGGCTGACGCGCCAGGCGGCCTGGGCCGCCGCCACGTCGCGCGCCCGGTCCTGGGTGTCCCAGGTGAAGCCTTCGCCCATCACCTCGTAGCGGACCTGGTCGGGGAATTTGGAGAAGAACAGGCGTTCGCCGGTCTTCCATTTGCCCTTGATGAACTGGACCACGCCGACCTGAAGGCCCCAGCCCATGGATCGGGCGACCATGCCGAAACCTGCCGAGGACTTGCCCTTGCCGTCGCCGGTGTGAACCAGCAGCAGGCCCTTTTCGAGGGTCTTTGTCTGCATCATGTCGCGCCGCTCGGCCTGCAGGCGCTTCATGGCTTCATTGTGGGCGTGATCGCTGTCGGTGGTCATCAGGCTCTCCCAAGCGCGGTGGCGAGGCGGTGGAATTCGGCGTCGGATCCGGGCAGGCCGAAGCGAAGATGGTTCGGATCATGGGCGAAAGGCCGGACCAATATGCCCGCCTCGGCCAAGCGTTCGAAGCGGCGCCGGGCGTCCGGGGCGTGAACCAATCGAAACAGGCTCGTGCCGCCGATGGTGGTGAAGCCGGATCGAACCAGAAGATGGTCGAGGCGGCCGGCGTCCGCCCGCAAGCGGCTGCGCGTGCTCTCCGCCCACGCGCAGTCGGGATAGGCGGCCAGGCCGGCGACCAAGGCGTCCGCGCAGACCGGCCAGTCGCCGAGCAGATGGCGCACGGCCGCGGCGTTGGCCGGCGAGGCGATCACGAAGCCCAGCCTGAGGCCGGCCAGGCCATAGAACTTGCCGAACGAGCGCAGGACGATCAGTCCCGTGGCGGCGCCAGAGCCGGCGAGGGGGGCGAGGCTTATTCGCGGATCGGTCTCGACGAACGCCTCGTCGACGATCACGAAGCGGCGACGGGCGATCTCGGCGAAGAGATCCTCCTGGGCCAGGACGCGCCCATCGGGGTTGTTCGGCCTGACCAGGACCAGACCCTCGATGTCGCGTCCGATCTGTTCGCACGCTTCGACCTCTTGCACCGGCGACTGCGACCAGGCCGACCGGTGGCTGGCATAGGTCGGGCCGAGGATGGCGAGGCTGCGGGCCGCCAGCAGGTGCGGGAGGATCCGCAACGCCACCTCGCTGCCCGGTACGGCGGCGACCCGTGCCGGGTCATCGACCTCGAAGGCCGCCGCCGCAGCAGCCTCCAAGGCCGCGGTCTGCTCGGGATCCGGCAGCCGGGCCCGCGCCTCGGCCGAGGCTGCTGGCGCGGGATAGGCGACCGGATTGATACCCGTGGACAGGTCCAGCCAAGGCTCGGGCGCGGAGGGAAAGGCCAGGCGGGCGGCGCCGATCCGTCCGCCATGCCCCATCAATCCCGCCCGCTCCACGGCCGCGCTCAGAACTTGGCGCGGAGGCCGATGAAGGCCCCTCGGCCGAGGGTTCCGTACTGGTAGGCGGTCTCATAGCGCTGATCGAACAGGTTCTCGATCCGGCCATAGAGTTCGAAGTGGTCGGTGACCGGATAGGCCGCGCGCAGATCGACCAGGGCATAGGCCTTCAGCACTTCCGGCACTGTATTGAAAAACTGGTCGAACCCTTGATCGTGGCTGAGGCTGGCGTAGCGCACGGCCAGGGTGGTGGTGAGCTTGAACGGCCAGACATAGGTCGCTGAGGCGTTGGCCGTGCTCTTCGGGCGTCGGGGCAGCGGCGCGTGGCTGCTGACGTTCTCGGCGTCGGTATAGGTGTAGTTGGCCGACAGGCTCAGCGCCGCCGTCAGCCTGACGAGGCCCTGAAGTTCGATCCCCTCGGCGGTGGCGTGGTCGACATTGGCATAGCCGCCGAAAGGCGCGCCCGGCAGGCTGCCGACGAACTGGATGAGGTCGCGGGTGTCGCGGCCGAAATAGGTCGCCGACACTTGGGCTCGCCCGTCCCAGAGGTGCTGTTCGACGCCCAGGTCCCAGCTATTGGCGGTTTCCGGGCGAAGGGGGGCCGTGGGAAGCACGGCCGGGCCATAGGCGCTGAACAGCTGATAGAGGGCCGGCGCCTTGAAGCCTTGGCCGAAACTGGCCCGCAGGATCGTCGATCCGCCATTGAGCGCCCAGGCGGCGTTGGCCTGCCCCGTGGTGTGACCGCCGAAGGTGCTGTGGGCGTCATAGCGCAGCCCACCGGTCAGGGTCAGGTCCTTGATCACCTCGCCCTGGATCTGGGCATAGCCGCTGTCGATGTCGGCGTGGGCCTTCAGCGGCGCGCTGAGATAGGCCGGGGCTCCGGTATCGATGGTCGCGTGCTCGTGCTGGGCGCCGAAGACGGCTTTGTAGCCGTCGGCGATGTCCAGGGTTCCCTGATACTCGAATCGGGTATTGGCGCCATAGCCGTAGAAGGTCTCGGTGCTGGGCGCGGCGCCGGGGTCGTACAGACGGCGATCGGTGTTGGTGTACTGGGCCGCCACGCGGTTCTTCAGCCGGTCGCCGAACAGGCTGAAATTCAACCCCGCATAGGTGACATATTGCACCGTCTTGCCGTATTCGGCGTCGTCGCCAAAGTCGCCCGTTGGCGTGTCATAGCCGTCGAAGGCGTTCCAGCTGCTGGTGTAGTAGCCGCGCAGGTCGAGCTGGATATGGGGCGTGATCTGGTAGCCCAGCCGGCCGCTGACACCACTGTTGTGAAACCCGTCGGTCTCACGGCCGCCAAAGGTCTTGTCGAAGGCCGAGACGCCGGTGGTGGTGTAGTAGCCGCCAGCCAGCCGGAAGGTCAGCCTATCCAAGGTTCCGCCGACCCCGGCATTGTAGTCCTGGGTTCCGTGCGAGCCGCCTTCGACCGAGGCGTCGCCTTGCAGCGCCTTGCTGGGCAGGGCGGTGATCACGTCGATCACGCCGCCCATGGCCTGGCTGCCCCAGAGAGTCGACTGGGCGCCGCGCAGGATCTCGATGCGGGAAACATCGCCGGTCAGCAGGTTGGCGAAATCGAAATCGCCGGCGGGCTGGGACGGGTCGTTGATCTGCACCCCGTCGATCAGCACCAGGGTTTCGTCGGCGTCGGCGCCGCGGATGAGGATCGAGGTCGGCTCGCCCTCACCGCCATTGCGCACCATGGTCACGCCGGGGGTCTGGATGAGGAGTTCGGCGATCGTGGGCGTCTGACTGCCGCGGATCGCGGATTCGTCGAGGATGGTCACCGACTGGCCGACCTTCCGCGAGAGCTCGGCCGTGCGGTTGGCGACGACGATCACCTCGTCAGGCGATGTGGTCTGGGCGCAGGTGATGGTGGGTATGGCGATAAGCGCAATGGCGCTGACGCCGGTGAAAATTAGTCTGGTCACAGGTTGATCCCCTAATGCGACGGTCCAAGACCGATCCGCACAGGGGGTCGCCAGGAGCCCGGGATTGGGCGCAACGCGAGACACCCACGTACGAACGCGGCCAGCTCAAACGTCGCCTCACGGGAAGACCCGTTTCGTTCGGCGCACCCCGGCCGGACGAAGGACGACTGCGACAGGCAGGTCTCCTGGCTCGTGGGTCAATGCCGGTGCGTGTCGCCTTCCCAGGTCGCGCCCGTCGCCGAGCGTAATCCAGTGGCCCATGACACGCGGGCTCGCCACTTACAGTTGCGGGGGCAGCCCGGGTTTCACACCCGAGTTCCCTTTTGATCCTCTTTCGAGGAACCTGACGCAGGGCGGCGATTAGGGGCTTCCGCCGGCCCCGTCAATCGAAGATAGGACGGACATGACCACCATCCTGGTTCTTGGCGGCGCGCGATCGGGCAAGAGCGCCTATGCCCAGGCCCAGGCCGAGGCGCTCGCCGCCCAATGCCGGCGCACGCCAATCCTGATCGCCACCGGTCAGGCTTTCGATGAAGACATGGCCGACAGAATCGCGCGCCACCGGGCCGATCGCGGCGAGCGCTGGGTGACTCGCGAGGCGCCGGTCGACCTGCCCGCCCAGGTGCGGGCGCTGCAGGCCGGCGATGTCGCCGTGGTCGATTGCCTGACCCTGTGGCTCAGCAATCTGATGCTCGGCGATCACGCCGTTCCGGCCGCCGCGGCGGACCTGATCGAGGCGCTTGCGGCTTCCGCCGCGTCGATCTGGCTGGTCAGTAACGAAGTCGGGCTTGGAATCGTGCCGGAAACCCCGCTTGGGCGACGGTTTCGCGACGAGGCGGGCCGTCTGCATCAAGATCTGGCGGCCAGCAGTGATGGCGTGGTGTTCATCGCCGCGGGCCTGCCGCTGATCCTCAAATAGCGGCTATGGTGGTCGTTGGAACGGAGAACGATGATGACGGCGCAAGGATCGACCGGGACCTGGCCGCAGCTGCCCTATGCGCGCCTGGGCCCGACGGCTGAGACCCTCCAGCTTTGGGCGCAGATCGTCGGCAAGGTGCGGCTGGCCCAGACGCCGTGGCTGAATCATTCCTGGCACGTCACGCTCCACATCTCGGCGCGCGGGGTGACCACGCCCCTGATTCCGCATGGCGATGTGGGCCTTGAGCTTGAGTTCGACTTCATCGCCAACGATCTGGTGATTCGCGTCACCGATGGCGGCGAGCGCCGAATCAAGCTGGAGGCTGGCAGCGTGGCCAGCTTCTACGCCCAGGTGCTGGGCGCGCTCTCTGACCTCGGCGTCCCGGTGGCGATCGACCAGACGCCAAACGAATTGCCTGATCCAACGCCGTTTTCGAAGGACACCGTCCTGCGGGCCTATGATCCAGAGATCGCCCAGGACTTCTGGCGCGCCCTGGTGCAGGTCGATCGAGTGTTCAACCGGTTCCGCACGGGCTTTGTCGGCAAATCGAGCCCGGTCCATCTGTTCTGGGGAAGCTTCGATCTGGCCGTGACACGATTTTCGGGACGCCGGGCGCCCTTGCACCCGGGCGGGGTTCCGCACCTGCCCGACGCGGTGACACGCGAAGCCTATTCGCACGAAGTCTCCAGCGCGGGCTTCTGGCCAGGCGGCGGCGGTGTGAACGAGGCCTGCTTCTATTCCTACGCCTATCCCACGCCCGATGGATTCGCCGGCGCAGCGGTATCTCCTCCGGCCGCCCGTTTCGATCCCAGCCTGGGGGAATTCCTGCTGCCCTATGAGGCGGTGCGGGCGGCGGCGGATCCGGATGCGGCCCTGCTTTCATTTCTGCAGACCACCTATGACGCCGCAGCTGATCATGCCGGCTGGGACCGCGCCGCGGTGGATTGTGAGGAAGGCCGCCCTCGGCGCCCGCGTCCGGTCACCTGACGCCACTCTAGCTGGACGCTGTCGTTGGTTCGATGGGGCGGTCGGGCGCGGCGACATTGACCACCGGGGAGGGGTTCGCCAGCGCGACGCCTTGCGCCTTCAGAGCCGGAACGATCTGAAACAGCAGCTCGCTTTTGACGCGGTAGGCGAGCCTGGCCGAGGCGACATAGGCGAAGGCGGAAAATTCGAGGCCACCGTCGCGAACATCGGTCAGATAGACTGCGGCGGCCGGCTCGGCCAGCACCTCGGCATGCCCGCGCATGGTCTCGAGCAGAACATCGCGAACCACGATCGGGTCGGCGTCGTTTTCCGTCTTCAACACCACCTTCACCCGGCCGAGGGCGCTGTTATGGGTGACGTTTCGAACGGTTTTCGAAATCAGGTCCGAATTGGGGACAATCAGCTTGGATTTGTCGGTCATTTCGATTTCGGTGGCGCGGATATTGATCCGTCGGACGTCGCCTTCGAGTTCGCCGATGGCGATCCAGTCCCCCACCTTGACGGGCCGTTCGACCATCAAAATCAGGCCGGAGACGAAGTTTCCGATAATCGCCTGGAGCCCGAAGCCGATACCCACCGACAGGGCGCTGGCCAGAAGGGCGATCCGGTCGAGGCTCACGCCCAGATAGGCGCAGGTCAGAAGGATGGCGATCAGCACGCCCAGATAGGTGACCCCGGCGGCCAAGGAGGTGCGGATGCCCAGGTCCATTCGCGTCTTGGGCAGGTAGCGCAGCTCCAGCCATCCGCGCACGCCGCGCGTTATCACCAGCCCCAGCAGGAACACCGCGACGCCGCCGAAGATCGCGCCCGGAGAAATCGACAATTGGCCGAGGCGGATGATCAGGCTGGTCGAGGTGATGCGGGCGACCGCATCGTTAACGCCGGCTCCAAATCGCGCCAGGATCGCCGCCCAGCCCACCAGCAGAAGCAGCAGGCGGAACAGGCCGGACAGGAGCACGCCGATCTGTTCGAGGGCCTGATCGGAAAAGCCGATCGCCGTCTGGCCCAACCGACCGACCGGCGATGAGGGCGAGGTCAGGGCCGGGAACAGGTCGTCGACGAAGCGCAGCAGCAGAAACAGGCTGGCCAGGACGGTCGCGATCCAAATGGTTTCGCGGGTCAGAAAGCTGGCGAGGGCCAGATAGCCGAACAGGACCGCGAACAACGCCCCGGCCAGGGCGAACCAGGCGGCGAGGGCGGCGGCCATCCAGGGCCAGCGCGATTCCAGCTGCGCCTCGGCATCGGTGGCGGACGCGGCGATGTGCTCGCTTCGCGCCAGGCCCGCGCTCGCCAGGGCGGCGCCCATGACCCCGATCTCAAGCAAAACCCCCAGGCAATCACTGGCTTCCGAGGTGGACGAACTCGCGCCCAGCGTCGCATTGAAGGCGGCGATAAGCCCAGCCAACCCCGCGGCCGCCCCGATAAGGCCGGGAAACGGCGCCAGGCGCGCCACCACCACATCGGGCAAGGGCGCCAGTCGCCAGGAGGGATGGCCGTGCGATAGCAGGGCGCGCCCCAGGCCCTCCAGCGCACAGGCGAACACCGCGACGCTGATGAACTCGGTGACCAGCCGGTTGAAGACCGGCGTCGCGGCGCCGGTATTGGTCAAGGCGTTCTGGATCAGCATACCCGCCAGCAGCGGGGTCGTGGCCGCGACCACGACCAGCCAGACGGCCAAGGCCGATCTGCGCAACCGCGATTGGGGGGTCAGCCGAGGCGCACGCTGGTATCCCAGGCGATTGAGCAAGGTCCGCGCCGGTCCAAGCAGGCCGAGCGCCGCCAGCGTCGCCAGTCCGAGGCCAACCAGATTCGACAATGTCTTGGCCGCCGCGGCCATGGCTTGGCCCTCAAGGCCGAGGGCATTGGTCAAGCGGCCCAGATCGGCCGGCAGATGGGCGGCGAAATCCTGCCACAGACCGATATCGAGCACCGACCGGCTGCGGGCCCACAGCCTGGTCGTGAAGTTTTTTCGCAGGCGACTGGCCAGGTCGTTATTGATCTGGTCGGCTTCCACCGACAGCAGGCGGGCCTGTTTCAGCTCCGTATCCACCGCCTCGCGAAATTGCGTCAGCGACTTTCGGCTGGCGGCGATCTCGGGATTTTCCGCCGGCTGGCCAGGGGTCGGCGCCGGCCCGAGCTGAGCCAATCGCGCATCGGCGTCCTGCAGGCGCGGCGCCAGGGCGTCGGCGGCCTCGCCGAGCCTGGCCTGGATGGCCGGTATCGCCGCGACGCGCGCCTGCAGCTCCTGATCGTCCAGGGCCTGCGAGCGAACACCGGAGGCGACTCCGTGGAGATCGGCCTCGGCCTGGTCTACGGCCATGGCCTGGGCGAAGATCACCGGTGGAATGGGAGGCGGCGCAGGAGCCGGTTTCGCCGCCGCATTGGCGACGGAGCCGAGCGACAGCCATAGCGCTAGCAGGGCAAGGATACGCAAGGTTCGCCTTCTCAGTCCTGTGGGTTCGCCAGACGTAGAACTTGGACTGAAGCGAGACGAAATAGCAAAAGCTCGAAAATCGCGCCTTGTTTTGGGTCTGAGGGCTTCGGCGCCCCGCCTAGCGCGCGTTCAGCCCCCGGCGAGTGCCTGCGGATGCGACGCGGGGCAGACGAATCGCCCGGCCATCGACCCATCCCTCAGATGAATGCGAATCTCGGCCACGACGCCGTTCTGGGACAGAGCTTCCGCCAGGGTCTTGGCGCTGGCCTCGGCCTTGGCGCCGCTGCGGAACATTTGCTCGTTTTCAATGGCCGCGGACCGAACGGACCACCCGCCGTTAGCAGGTTCGACATAGATCAGTTGGATCATGGCGACGTGATCTCCACTCAACACATCCCCCATATCCCACCCTAGGCTGGCGACATGGCGGGCGAATGACAGGTCGTCTCAAATCGCCGTGACCGACGACGCATCGGCTGGTCCGTAGGTGACTGGCTCGAAACGCCTTCGTCACATGCTGTTGACGCCTCCCGCCGCGCACGGCAATGGGAGGCATCCATCCAAGGAATCAAAATGACCGTCAGCCGCGGAGAAGCCCTTGCGGCCGCAAAGAAGCTCCTTCGGACCTTCGATAGCGCGCCGGAGCCGACCAGGCAGGCGCGATCGATCTATTCCGAACTGAGTCATGCGGAAGGTTTGAGCGCGCAGGAACGGAGCGAAGTCGAGGCGCTCGGCGCCTGGCTGCTCGAACGCCCCCGGCTCTCGGAACTGAAGCCCAGGTGCGCGCAACTGCTGGCCAAGCTCGCCTAGACTGACGCTCGGCGTCTCCCACGGGCTCGCAGGGATGGCGGGCTCGCCGGGATGAACGGCGGATAACACACGGCCTCCGATCCCGTTCATGGGGGAAGGCGCAGTTTCATTTCAGAGCGAGGGACGGCGTTGATCCGCCACTCGCGGTTGGGACTTCGGTCCGCCCTTCGGGCGAGACGACCGCCGCCCCTTTGAAGGAGACTGGTTGTGAAAGCATTTATCCTGGCCGCGGCGAGCCTGGCGCTGGTTGCGACGCCTTTGGCGGCCTCCGCGCAATCCTATGGTCATGGCCACGACGGCGGTGGATGGAGCCGCTCCGCACCGCGAGGCGACGGCGGTCATGGCTATGGACGCTACGGCCGCGGTGACGACGGCGGCGGCGCTGTCCTGGCGGGCGTCGCTGGCCTGCTGCTGGGCTCTGCGCTGGTCGAGTCGCAATCCTATGACCGGCCCTACGGCTACGCCCAGCCCTACGCCTATTCGACCCGCTACGTTCAAGAGTGCGACGGGCGGTCCGAGGCTTATGAAGACCGGTATGGAAACGTCGAGTACCGACCGGAGCGGTTCTGCCGCTAGATGCGAGCGGGGTCGGAAGTCCGCTTTGCCCTTGAAAGGCTGGTCTCCGCGTCCGACAGGATGCGGAGACCCTCGCCGCTTCGACCAAAGCCGCGTCGCCGCTAACGCCAGGCGAAGCTTGGTTCGACCGCGTCAGTCGGCGTCATGGCCGCGACCTGCGGATCGTCCAGCGGATCGGTGTCACCGCCGGTCCAATGGGTCACCTTGGTCACCAGTTCCTCAAGGCTGATCGGCTTGGAAATGTGGTCATTCATCCCGGCGGCGTGACATTGGGCGACCTGGTCGGCCAAAACATTGGCGCTGATGGCGACGATGGGCGTCCTGGCGTTGAGGGCGGCGCCCTCGCGGATGGCGCGGGTGGCGGAAAGGCCATCCATGCCAGGCATCTGAAGATCCATCAGGATCAGGTCATAGGAGACCGCGGACGCCTCGGCGACGGCTTCGGCGCCCCCGCAGACATCGTCGACCTGATGTCCCAGGGCTTCCAGCAGCGTGCGCGCCAATTCGCGATTCGCCGACACGTCATCGACCACCAATATCCTGGCGCCGGGCGCCGAAGGGATTACCGGGATCGAGGGGCTGACGCGTTCTGGATCCGAGGGAACGACGACGACTGGCGCCGGCACATCCAGGCTGAAGGTGGCGCCGGCGTGCTCGACGGACTCAACGCTGATTTTGCCGCCCATCAGTTCCACCAGGCTTTTGCAGATGGCCAGGCCGAGCCCGGTGCCACCATGCCGGCGACTGACGGACCCATCGACCTGAGAGAACCGCTCGAACAACCGGTCCCGTTTGTCGGTCGGGATTCCGGGGCCGGTGTCGCTGACCGACAGACGCAGCAGGCCGGCGTCGGCCAGATAGTCAACCGAGAGGGTGACCCGTCCCCGTTCGGTGAATTTGATGGCGTTGCCAAGGAGGTTCAAAAGAACCTGGCGCAGGCGGGTGCTGTCGGCCTCGACCCAGGCGGGCAGGTCGCGCGCCAACTGCAGATACACATCCAGGTCCTTGCCGGCCGCCTGGGCGGTGACCAGAGCCACGGCGCCCTCGGCGAAAGCGGCGATGTCGAAGGGGCGCGGGTCCATTTCGACCTGCCCGGCCTCGAGCTTGGAGAAGTCGAGGATGTCGTTGACCACGGTCAGCAAGGTCTGGCCGCCGGTGACGATGCGCTGGACATAGAGGCGGGCGCGATCGGAAAGGTCGGCGACGTCCTCCAGCAAGCCGGAAAAGCCGATGATGGCGGTCAGGGGTGTGCGGATCTCGTGGCTCATATTGGCCAGGAAGTCGGACTTGGCCACGGCGGCGGCTTCGGCCGCGGCGCGCGCGCGGGCCAGCTCCAGCTCCGCCGCCTTGCGTTCGGTGACATCGCGCATGATGTCCTGGGCGGCGATCGGCTCGCCCCGCTCGTCGCAGATCAGCTTCGGCTGGCCCTCGATCCAGATCCAGCAGCCATCCTTGTGTTGGGCGCGGTACTGGAGGGTGACAGGCGGCGCGTTGGGGCCGGCCGCCAGAATTTCAACCGCCATCGCTTGGATTCTGGGCGCGTCGTCCGGGTGGATAATATCCAGCACCGGCGTGCCGGTGAGTTCCTCCGGCGTATAGCCCAGCACCGTACGACAGGCGGGGCTGATGAAGGTGATCATCATGTCCAGGTCGACCTGGGTGATGACATCGGTGGCGTTCTCGGCCAGGAGGCGATAGCGCGCCTCGCTGCCGCGGATGGCTTCATCGGCCATCTTCTGCGTGGTGACGTCGCGCATCACCGAGATCATGCCGGAAACGGCGCCGGTCTCGGAATCGAAGGTGAAGGTCGGCTTGCCTTCCAGCCAAACCCAACTGCCGTCCTTGTGCAGTGCGCGGTAGGTATTGAGCCTGGCCTGCGCGCCAGGTCCCTCCAGCATCTGTTCCAGATTGGACTGGCGCAGGCCCGCCACGTCGTCGGGATGAACATAGTCCCGCGTGAACGTGTTGGGATCGTGGTCCCTCTCATAGCCAAGGACGCTCGTAATCGCTGGGCTGATATAGTTGAGGCGTATGTCCAGATCGGGCGTCACCGTCGTATGCATGATGACGTCATTGGACTTGTCGGCCAGCAGCCGGAAGCGTTCCTCGCTCGCCCGCAGCTTATCCTGCGCGCGCTTGATTTCCGTCACATCCGTAAGGGCGCCGAAGATGGCGCGAACCTGTTGGTCGCCGTCCATCTCGGCTGCGCCGCGACACATCACATGACGTGTCTCGCCGTTCGGGCGCAGCAACCGCAGTTCAAAGGCGAAGGGCGAGCCGTCCCGCAGGCCGGCCTCCACACAGGCGCCGACCAGGTCCTGGTCATCGGGATGAAACAGCTTGACGACGGAGGCCGCATCCAGGACGCCCTGGCCCGCATCAAGGCCGAAGATCCTGAAAATCTCGTCGGACCAGGTCACCGCCCCGGTGGCGACCTCCTGCCGCCAATAGCCCACGCCGGCGATCTCTTCGGCCATGGCCGCCCACTGCTGATCTTCCGCGGCGCGCGCCTGAGCGGTTTCAGCCTCGGCGAGCGCTTCGCGCAGCGATTCGGTCAGCCGCCGCTGGTGCGCCACCATCGCCGCCGCCAGCAGCACGGTCAGGGTCGAGGCGGTCAAAAATAGTTGAAAGATTAAGAGCTTACCGGTCATCGCCGCCGGGACCAGACGTGCGGGTCCAAGATTGAGAACGCCGGCGGCGGTCGCCGCCAAAGCCACGATCAAGACGGCGATGGCGCCGCCGATCAGGTCCAGCTGAAAGGTGATGACCATCAACAGGGGCATGACCAGAAACGGGACCGGCACCCTGATCTGCAGCGACACCGTGGCCAGGCAGGCGATCAACAGAGCCAACAGGCCAAAGGTGCGCCAGATCAGGTCGGGCTCGATCAGGCGTCGCAACCGCGCGGGCGTCACGGCCATCAGCGCCGGCGCCAACACCAGCAGGCCAAGGGCCCGAGAGGCGAACCACTCGAGCGCATGGACAAAATTCTGGGACGGGGAGAGTGACGCCGACAGGACGCGCTCGATAAGGCCGACGGCCGCGGCGGCTGACGCCATCGGGGCGACGATCCCGCCCAGGATCAGAAACGCCAGCAGATGGCGGCCGCGGGTGAGGTCGACATCGCGCCCGATGAACATGCGCAGGCCCGCCGCGCAGAGCCATATGTCCAGGCCGTCGCCCAGGGTCATCACCACCGAGCCCCAGACGGCCGACGACCCCAGCAGATAGGCCGCGAACATCGCGCCCAGGCCCGTCAGCAGCAGCAGCGACCACCGCTTGCGGTCGTTGCGAAGCAGGGCGGCCAGAATGACGGCGTTGGCGGGCCAGATCGCCGCGAAGTGACCGGCCTCACGACCGAACATGCCGCTGACGAAGACGAGCAGGAACGTAACCGGGCCCACCAGCGCAGCCTCGACGGTGAATGTGGCGGAGGTCCCGCTTCGCTTTCCCGTCATTCGATCCTCGGCGCCCCACCGACGCCAATCCCTGCGTCTCTTGACCATCGGTCGAGTATGAGCGCCGCTATGCCCAGACTGGGTTACCAAGCCGGCCGGCGGGCTGCGGCCAATGGTCCCGCTTGATCGGCGCCTGTACGCGCCGGCGGGCCAGGGCGCGCCCGCCGCGCTGACTTGACCCGACGAGCCCGCCGGTCAAGCTAAGGCGCCGGCGGGATGAGATACGGAGCGTCTATGATCCAGAGCCTGATCTTGGCCGCCGCCCTGGCTAGCGCCGCCTATCCGGTGGCCGAGACGTCGATCAGCCAGATCGCGGCCGATCTGAACGCGCGCCGCACCACGGCCGTCGCGGTCGTCCAGGCCTATCTCGAGCGCATCACCGCCATCGACCGCGGCGGCCCCGCCCTGCACAGCATCATCGCCCTGAACCCTCACGTGCTGGCCGACGCCCGGGCGGTCGACGCGGGGCGGGCGCGCGGCGTCAAGCTGGGCCCGCTGGCGGGCGTGCCCCTATTGCTGAAGGACAATATCGAAAGCGCCGATGGCGCCGCGACCACCGCCGGCTCTCTGGCGCTGAAGGACAATGTGACCGGCCGCGACGCGCCGCTGGTGAGGCGGCTGACGGACGCCGGCGCCTTGATCCTGGGCAAGACCAACCTCTCGGAATGGGCCAATATCCGCTCCGACCATTCGATCAGCGGCTGGTCGGCGGTGGGCGGGCTGGTCAAGAACCCCTATGCCCTGGACCGGAACGCCTGCGGCTCGTCCGCCGGGACGGGCGCGGCGGTCGCCGCCAGCCTGGCGGCGGCGGGCGTGGGCACTGAGACCGACGGCTCGATCACCTGTCCCGCGGCGATGAACGGCCTGGTGGGATTGAAGCCGACAGTCGGTTTAGTCTCGCGCACCCATGTCGTGCCCATTTCGCACAGCCAGGACACGCCCGGACCCATGGCCCGCAGCGTCGCCGACGCCGCCTTGTTGCTCACAGCCCTGGCGGGATCAGATCCGCAGGACTTGGCGACGGCGCAGGCCGACAGCCATCGCGCCGACTATGCGGCCGCGCTGGTCGGGGCCACGCTGAAAGGCAAGCGGCTGGGCGTGCTGCGTTTCGCGGTGAGCGACAACCCGGTCGAAGCGGCCCTGTTCGACGCCACGCTCGCGCAGTTGAAGAGCGCCGGCGCCGAAATCGTCGAGATCAAGGACTACCGACCCGACCCAGCCATGGGCGAGGCTGAAGGCGTGATCCTGTTCACGGAGCTGAAGACCGACCTGAACGCCTATTTGGCCGCCACCCCGGCCTCGGTGAAGACCCGGACGCTCGCCGATGTCATCGCCTTCGACAAGGCGACGCCGCGGGAGTTGGCCCTGTTCGATCAGGATCTGTTCGAGAAGGCCGAGCAGACCAAGGGCCTCGCCGACGCCGACTATCTGAAGGCCAAGGCGGCGGCGCGGCGGCTGTCGGCCGATCAGGGCATCGACGGCCTGATCGCCAAATACCGGGTGGACGCCCTGGTGGCCCCAAGCTTCGGTCCCGCCTGGCGCATCGATGTGGTGGGCGGCGATCACGCCTCCGGCTCCATCGGCGGGCTCGCCGCCGTCGCCGGCTATCCGCACCTGACGGTGCCCATGGGTCAGATTCGAGGCCTGCCGGTGGGCTTTTCGTTCGTCGGACCGGCCTGGAGCGAGGCGAGGCTCTTGGCGCTGGGCTCGGCGTTCGAGACCGTCGTGCAGGGCCGCAAGCCGCCGACCTATGCGGCCTCAGTGGAGTTGGAGCCGGGTGTGGCCGGGGCGCTCTCGCCCATGCCGTAGAGGGTGATGAATTGAAGCCGGGCCCAAACCCAAACCCGCTCATCCCGGCGAAGGCCCATAGGCGCTAAGTTAGGAGCTCGGCCAAGAAACACCTCGCCCAAAGGGAGAGGGAGGGGCCCGCGCCGAAGGCGTGGGAGGGTGAGGGGTTGTGGTTTTTCAGGATGGATATGAGAGGCCTTACCCCCTCAACCTCCCATTCGCTTCGCGAACGGGCCCCTCCTTCTCCCCACGGAAGAAGGTAGGTTCGACCGTCCCGGCCTAACTTAGCGCCTATGGGCGAAGGCCGGGACCCAGATGGCAAAGCTCAGGCCCAAGGGCGTAATTCGCCCTAAATCGCCGGGCTGCCACGCCCTATGATCTGGGTCCCGGCCTTCGCCGGGATGAGCGGAGTTTTATTAGCTTAACTTGATTTCATCACGCTCACATCTAGCGGCTCAGGCCGCCGCGTCAGCCGCCGGGAAGGCCAGGGACGCGCTCAGGCCTGGCTTGGCGTCGCTCAAGGTCAAGGTTGCGCCGTGGCGGGAAGCGATGGCGGTGACGATCGGCAGGCCGAGGCCGGAGCCGGGCGTGGTGCGGCTGGACTCGAGCCTGTGAAAGCGCTGCAACACCGCATCCCGCTGATCGAGGGGAATGCCGGGGCCATTGTCGGAGACGCTGACCACCGCCTTGTCGCCGGTCTGGGCGACGCAGACCCGGATCACGGCGTCCGAGGGGGTGTGGCGCAAGGCGTTCTCGATCAGATTGGCGATGGCCTGGGCGATCAGGTCGGCGTCGGCGTCGAGCATCGCCGGCTGGAGCCGCACGTCGAGGCGGCGGCCGCTGGCCTCAAGATCGGGCCGATAGGCGTCGACGATGCGGCCGACCAATTCGGCTAGGTCGATCCGGCCCTGGCAGGCTACGCGCGGGTCGTTTTCGATTTCGGCCAGGCGCAGCATGGCGTCGAAGGTGCGCAGAAGCTCGTCCACGTCGCGATCGATTTCCTGGGCCGCGGCCAGGATCTCGCCGTCGGCGCCGGGCGCCCGTTTGATCCGCTCCAGCTTCTGGCGCACATGGGTCAGGGGGGTGCGCAGATCGTGGGCGATGTCGGTCGAGACCCAACGCACCCGGCTGACCAGGGTCGCGATCTCGTCCAACATGGTGTTGAAGGTCGCGCTGAGTTCGTCGACATCGTCGGAGATCAGAGCCGTCCGGACCGGGGCCCGCACCCTCATGTCGCCGGCCGACACCGCGCGCGCCGTGGTCAGCAGGCCGTCGATACGCCGAAGCGCGCCCCGGCCCAGATAGGACAGGCCCAGCCCGACCACCGCCCCCGCGGCGCCGCACCAGAACAGCATCCGCTCCAGGAAGTGGCGCAATCGAGATTCCGCCGACAGGTCCTGGCCCACCGTCAGCACCGATCTGTCGCGCAGCCTCTGGGTGAAGACCAGCAGGTCCTGAAACGGTCGGCCGGCCACCACCTGATCGTCCCAGTCGAGATAGGTCCAGCCGGGCCCCGCGCCGGTCGGGGGCAGATCTCCGCCCAGGCTGCGCCCATCCGGAGCCTGCAGGCGATATTCCAGTCCGCGCCGTCGGCCTACATGAAGGCTCATGGCCTTGGCCGCCGCGCCGTCGCCGCCGCGAAGATCGATCGCCCTCAGATCGGCGGCCTCCTTCAGGATGCGGGCCTGGACCTCGTGGCGATAGACGTACATGACCGAAAGCTTGGTCAGGACGCCCGCCACGGCGAAGGCGATCACCAGCAGGATGGTCTGCAGCGCCGCCAACCGGACCCCGGTCGATGTCAAAAGCCGGCTAGCGCGCACGAACCATATATCCCGCGCCGCGAACCGTGACGATCAGCGAGGGCTGGCCCGGCGTGTCGATCTTGGCGCGCAGGTGGCTGAGGTGGGTTTCGACGATATTGGTGCGCGGGTCGAAGCGGAACCCCCACACGCGCTCGAGCAGCATGGTGCGCGTGACCACGCGGCCTTCGTTCAGCATCAGAAATTCGAGCAGCTTGAACTGCAGCGGCAACAGGTCGATCTCGCGCCCATCCATCCGCGCGATACGGTCGAGCCGGTTCAGCGACAGGTTTCCGACCTGGACGATGGTGGCGTCACGGGCCTGCAAGGCCGGGCGGCGGGACAGGGCGACCACGCGCGCATTCAACTCGGCCAGGGAGAAGGGCTTGACCAGATAGTCGTCGCCGCCGCCCTCCAGCCCGGCGACCCGATCGCCGATCGCGCCCATGGCGGTCAGGAACAGCACCGGGGTGCGCACGTCGTCGGCGCGAAGAGCGCAGACCAGGGACAGGCCGTCCAGCTTGGGCAGCATGCGATCGACGATCAGCACGTCGAAGGCCTCCCGCCGCGCCCGCTCCAGCCCGGCCTCGCCATCGCGGGCCAGGTCGACCTCGCAGCCGGATTCGCTCAGGCTGTCGCGAACATAGTCGGCGGTCTGGAGATCGTCTTCAACGACAAGAACGCGCATATCAGGGCAAGGATTTATCCGAATACGGAATAATTGTCGTCGGCGAGTAAGATCATGAAGCATATCGCAAAGTGCTTTCCTGGCAAACACCAAAAAATATTGAGAAATCTCAATGCACGCCGAGCTGGATAAGCTGCATTCGCCTCTCCCCAAAAAGATGAGCCATTATAATGTTCTGCCCGTGACGTTACATGTCTGTCATAATTCCCGCACAAAACCTTCGCTTGAGCCGGTCCGGGTGCTGACGATCAAAGGCCGCCTGTGAGGGCGCTTTTTAGCGCCGCGCCACCAGGGGATCCGGCATGTCCAACCACCAAGATCGAACCGCTTCGTCATTTCGGCGGCGCGCGCGGCCAAGGTCGTGCTCCAAGGCCGCCGTCGCCCTGCTGTCCTCGGCCAGCCTGTTCGCCCTGGCCCACGGCGCCCAAGCCGCCGACGCCGCCGCAGACGCGGGGGCCGACACAGCCAATGTGGTGGTCACGGCGCCCCGCCAGGAGGTCAAGGCGCGGGTGGTGCAAATGAACGCGCCCAATCTGATCGAGGTGCAGTCGGCGGAGACCATCGCCAAATATCCCGATTTCAACGCCGCCGAAGCGCTGGGCCGCATGCCCGGCGTGTCGCTGTCCAGCGACACCGGCGAAGGCCGGTTCGTGCAGATCCGCGGCATCGACGCCAACCTGAATGGCGCCACCTATGGCGGGATTCCGCTGCTGAACACCAATCCCGGCGGCACCGCGGCCGGCGGCGGCGGTCGGGCGGTGGAGTTCGACACCATCCCCACCGGCGCCATCGACGGCATCATCGTCACCTATACCGGCATGCCGGACCATGAGGCCGAAGGTCTGGGCGGATCGATCGAGCTGTCGCCGCGCACCGCGGCCAATATCAACAAGCCTTTTGTCGACGCCACCCTCGGATGGGGTGACGAGCCGCTGCACAGCCATACCGGGCCGGTGAACGTGGAACTTGCGGTCGGGGCTCGATTTGGCTTCGGCGATCACGGCCTGTTTTTGCAGACCGAGGATATGACCCCAACGCCCCGGGTGGGGTTCTTCTCCAACCCGGCGCCGTTCTCCTTCGTGCTGAGCGGATCAAGCAAGGACGACCGCCGGGCCGTCGACGACGTGGAAGAGAGCTATATCGACGCCGCGGGCGCGCCCAGCAATGCGATCAAGCAATATGATCTGCGTCGATACGACTATCACCGCTTCCGGTTCGGCTATGGCGGCGAGTTCGACTTCCAGCCGAACGATGATCATAGCTATTATGCTCGCGCCGACGTGGCGGGCTACACAGAGTCCGTACACAAGAATTTTCTGTTGTTCAAAAAGATGGACGATACATTCAACAATACTGGACAGGTCCAGGTTGACCCAAACAACCCCAATGGCTTTCTGGTGACGACATTGCCGCAGATCACCTTGACCGACGAGCGCGAGACGCATCGCAATCAGGTCTATGTGATCGGAGGACGTGATCAGTTCGGCAAGCTGACCCTGGACTACCATGCTGCCTATAGCGTGGCGACCTTTACGGTCGACAAGAATATTGGCGCCAGTTTCTCCGGCCCCGCTGGTGTTCCGCTGACCTACGACAATGTGACGACGCCGAATTTTCCGATCTTCACCTTGCCTAGTGGGTTTAATCTCAACGACGCTTCACAGTATAATCTGACCGGCATTGGAAATAATCAGAACTACGATATCGACGAAGAATATTCATACGCCATCAACGCCCAGCTTGCGGTTCATCTGATCAACGACGACGATCGCCTGAAATTCGGCGCCGAGGCGCGGTTGCGTAACAAGTCGGCCACCGAATATGACGAAAACGGACTTAGCGCGCCGACCCTGTCGCTCGCGGCGGTGTCCGGCCCCGCCCATACCTATTATGACGGACACTATACGAACGGGCCCTACATCAACGCCATCGCGATTGAAAATCTGATCAAGAGCGGGGCGGCCGGGTCGAACGCATCGACGTTCAATCAGGGCAGTTTCTTCACCGCCCGTGAAAACATCTATGCCGGCTATGGCCAATACACGACCAAGATCGGCAAGTGGGGCTTCTTGGCCGGGGTGCGGGTCGAAGACACCAGCGCCGTCTATGGCGGCTATGTGCAGACCACCAATCCCGATGGATCATCCACCAACACGCTTGAAGATCGCACCAAAAACTATGTGAACGCGTTCCCCACCGTGCAGGTCCGCTATGACTTCACACCGCGCATGGTTGTGCGGGCCACCTACTCAACCGGTATCTCGCGGCCGGGGTTCAATCAAAACACCACCGCGGCGTCTGTCGATCTGTCTCAGGACCCCGCGGTCGTCAGTCGCGGCAACCCGAACCTGCGACCGACCTTCGGCGACAATTTCGATCTGTCGTTCGAAGACTATCTGCCGGGTGGCGGCATTCTTCAGTTGGGCGCGTTCGACAAGGAATTCACCGACTATATCGTTCCGCGCATCCAGAATGGCGTGACCGATCCGCTGGCGCCGGGTCTCGCCAATGTCACAACCTACCTCAACATTCCCAGCGCCTATGCGCGGGGGATCGAGGCGGCGTACCACCAGCAATTCAGTTTCCTGCCCGGAGTGTTCAAAGGACTGGGCGTCGAGTCCAATGTGACCTTGGTCGACTCCCACATCATCGAATATACGGCGTTGCAATCGGTGACCGGTCGCGCCGAGACCGGGCCATTACCCGGGACATCGTCTGTCACCTGGAATCTGGCTGGCTTTTATGAGGCCTATGGCGTCGAGGCCCGTATCGCTGCGGAATATGTGAGCCACAGCCTGTTTGGCCTGGGCGGAGACCGCTCGTTGGACGTCATCCAGGATGACCGTCTGACGGCCGATTTCACCTCCAGCTACAAGATCACCTCCAACTGGTCAGTCTATTTCAACGCCAAGAACCTGACCAACCAGCCACTGCGCTATTACGAGGGCAGCTCGAACCGGCCCATTCAGCGCGAATTCTACGACGCGACCTATGAGTTTGGCGTCAAGGCTCACTTCTAGTCATTTGCATCAGGACCAGCACCCCATGTCGCGCACCTTTCTGCGCCGCCTGAGCCTTGGGCTCATCGCGGCCTCGACCCTCACCGCGCCCCTCGCCGTCGCCCCCCTCGCCGTCGCCCAGACCGCGCCCGCCTACAGCGTCACCGGCCATATCAAGGCGCCGGACGGGGGCTATGACTATGCCAGCTTCGATCCGGCCCATCGGCGGGTCTATGTCAGCCGCGCTGGCGGGGTGCTGGCGGTGGACGTGGATGGGGGCGCGGTCAACGGCCACCTGGCCGACGCCCAGCGTTCGCACGAGGTCCTGCCCCTGGAGGACGGCGCCAAGCTTTTGGTGACCGACAGCGGGTCGAACTCGGCCCATCTGGTGGACGCGGCCACTGGCAATCGCCTGGCCGAGATCCCCACCGGCCAAAAGCCGGACGCGGCCCTGTTCGATCCGTCGTCGGGGCTGGCCCTGGTGATGAACGGCAAGAGCGGCGACGTCACCCTGATCGATCCGGCGGCGCAAAAGGCCGTCGGCTCGATCGCCATCGGCGGCGCCCTGGAATTCGGCGTGGCCGACGGCGCGGGCAAGGTTTTCGTCAATATCGAGGACCAGAACAAGATCGCCGTGCTGGACGTCAAGGCTCGTGCGGTGACCGCCCGCTATGCCCTGGCCGGCTGCGATGGCCCCACGGGCCTGGCCTATGCGCCCGACGCTGGCCTGCTCATCGCCGCCTGCGCCAACAAGGTCGCCAAGGTGATCCGCGCGTCGGACGGCCAGGACCTGGCCACCCTGGCCATCGGGGCCGGCCCGGACGCGGTGATCTATGACGCCGCGCGCAAGCTGGCCTTCATCCCCTGCGGGCGGGACGGCGTTTTGGTGGTGCTCGCCGTGCGCGGTCCCAGCAACGTCGCTGTGATCCAGACGGTCAAGACCCAGATGGGCGCGCGCACCGGCGCCCTCGACCCCAGGACCGGGGCGCTCTATATGCCGACCGCACGCTTTTCTGCCGGCGCTGGCGGGGGCAAGCCGGTCGCTGTCCCGGGATCATTCGAGCTTTTGGTGGTTTCGCCGGCGACGGGCGGAAGCTAGAGCGGGATGAATTTGGGTCGATCCTTCCACGCCTCCGCGCTTTCCGGCCTTTGCGCATGGGCGCTAAGTTTGGGCTTTTGACATATGGAACCCTTCCCCCTCGATGGGGGAAGGGCAGGGATGGGGGTGTGTCCGCAGTGGTTGGGGCGAAGAATGCAGGGGGGCGACGTCGCCCAACGGCGTCAAATCTGGAAAAAGCCTGCCAACACCCCCAACCCAAACCCTTCCCCCATCGAGGGGGAAGGGCCTTTTGAGCTCCGCCAACCCTAATTTAGCGCCCATGGGCGAAGGCCGGGATGAGCGGAATTGGATATTCAAATCTGACGCTACTCCTTTTATGGCCTTTAGGATATTGAATATGTTCAGGAAACTTCTCTTGACCTGCGCTGCGCTGGCCAGTCTTGGCGGAGCGGTCGCCGCGGCCGCGGAATCCCCCACCGCGGCGGATCGGGCCGTCCCTCGCTATGACCACATCTTCGTCATCGTCGAGGAGAACAAGGACTATGCCGAGATCATGAATCCGGCCGTGGCCCCGCATATCTCGGCCCTGGCGGCGAAATATGGCGACGCGGCTCAGTTCTTCGGTGAGGTGCACCCCAGCGAGGCCAACTATGTAGCCCTGCTGGGGGGCGACACCTTCGGCATCCATGACGACGACGCCTTCTTCTGCCATGCCGGCGTGGTCGACCCCTTCTGCACCGGCTCCGCCGCGCCCGGTTATGTGGACCACACGATCAAGGCGGCGCATCTGGGTCAGCAGCTGGAGACCGCCGGCCTGACCTGGAAGGGCTATTACGAGAGCCTGCCGACCGCGGGTTCGCTGGCCGTCACCGCCAGCGATCCAAGTTTCAACGACCAGACCCGCAAGACCGCGCTCTATGCTTCCAAACACTCCGGCTTCGTCAATTTCGCCTCGGTGCAGCACGATCCCAAGCGCGCCGAGCATCTGGTGGACTTTCACCAGCTGGACGCCGACCTGGCCTCGAACCAGGCGCCCAGTTTCGCCCTGATCGTGCCCAACCAGTGCAATGAGATGCACGGACTGCACGGCGCCAATGTTCCCGCCGACTGCGACGGCGCCAATCTGAAGGGACTGATCGCCCGCGGCGATGCGGTGGTGGGCGAGCTGGTCAAGAAGATCCAGGCGACCTCGGCCTGGACGTCGGACGAGCGGGTGGCCATCGTCATCACCTTCGACGAGGGCGCCGGCAAGACCCGCGAGGGCTGTTGCGCGGTGACGCCGGACGCGCCTTCCAATTTTGGCGGCGGCCACATCCCGACCCTGGTGATCACCAATCACGGGCCGCGCGGGGTTCGCGACGACACCCCTTATAACCACTATTCGCTGCTGCGGACCATCGAGGACGCCTTTGGCCTGTCCGACCATCTGGGCCACGCGGCGGACACGGCCAAGGGCGTGGTTCCGATGACCAAGTTGTTCCAGGGGGGATGAGCGGATCCTGGCGCCACTGTGGTCGTTCAGGCAGGATTCATCCGCTTCAGGCGTCCCGGTTGATCTTGGCCGCCTTCCTAAGCCTTTGCGGCGGCCAGGGCCTGGGCGCGGATCGCCGACAGGCTGGCGTTGGGGGTCAGGCACTCGGCGCTGACCTTGACATGGACGATGGCCGGCAGGCCCGAGGCGTCGGCGGCGCGGAAGGCTTCGGCGAAATCCTCGGTCCGCTCGACCGTGGCCCCGAAGCCGCCGAAGGCGCGGGCATAGGCGGCGAAGTCGGGATTCTTCAGGTCGGTGGCCATCACCCGGCCTGGATAGACCCTTTCCTGCGACATGCGGATGGAGCCGTAGCTTTCGTTGTCGACAATGATGTTGGTGATCGGCAGGCCGTACTGGACCATGGTGGCGAACTCCTGGCCGTTCATCAGGAAGTCGCCGTCGCCGCTGATGCTGATCACGCGCCGCTGGGGGTGCAGCAGTTTCATGGCGACGGCCGCGGGCGGGCCATAGCCCATGGTCGCGGAGGCTGGGGCGATGTGGCCGTTGAGGTCGCGGAAGCGGTAGAAGCGGTGCAACCAGGCGGCATAGGCCCCGGCGCCGTTGCAGATCACCGCGTCCCGCTCCAGGTTTTCGCGCAGCCAGACCATGATCTCGCCCAGATTGAGCGGGCCGGGCTGGGGCGTGGCGACCTCGGTCCAATCCAGATAGTCCTGATGGCCCGCCGCCGCCTGGCCGCGCCAGGCGAAGGCGTTGGGCGGGGTCAGGGCCGCCAGGGCCGGGGCGAACCGGCGCGGCGAGGCCACGACCCCCAGGGCGGGGCGATAGAGGCGGCCGATCTCGTCGGGGTCGGCATGGACATGGACCAGGGTCACGCCCGGGTCGGGAAACTTGAGCAGGCTGTATTTCTGTGAGGCGATCTCGCCCATGCGCCCGCCCACCAGCAGGATCAGGTCGGCGGCCTTGATCCGCGCCACCAGCTTGGGATTTGGGCCCAGGCCGATGTCGCCGATATAGTTGGGATGATCCGCGTCGAACAGCGAACCGCGCCGATAGCTGGTGGCCACAGGCATGTCGAAGCCCTCGGCGAAGCGGTGCATGGCCGCGCGGCTGGCCTCTTCCCAGCGGCTGCCGCCGACAATGGTCACCGGGCGCTGGGCGCCGGCCAGAAGGCTTTGCAGCCGCTCCAGCGTCGCCGTATCCGGCCCGGCCTCGACGGGTTGGGCGGGCGGCGCGTCGGGGGCGCTGGTGGGCAGGCTCAGCACATTGGCCGGCAGGCCGATGACCACCACCCCCGGCTTGCCCGACACCGCCAGATGGAAGGCGCGCGACAGGATCTCGGTCACCCGCTCGGGATCATCGATATCCACCACCCACTTGGCTATGCCGCCAAAGGCGCGTTCCAGGTCCAGCTCCTGCCAGGGGTTGCGGCCGCGGGTGGCGTGATCCACCTGGCCCACGAACAGGATCAGGGGGGTGCTGTCCTGCTCGGCGATATGCAGGCCGACAAAGGCGTTGGCGGCGCCCGGGCCGCGGGTGACCATGCACACGCCCGGCGCGCCGGTGGCCCGGCCCCAGGCGTCGGCCATCATCGCCGCGCCGCCTTCCTGGCGACAGACGGTGACGGCGATGTCGCTGTCCTTGAGCGCGTCGAGCACCGGCAGATAGCTTTCGCCGGGCACGCAGGCTATGTGGCGAACGCCCTGGATGGTGAGTTGGTCGACCAGGGCCCGCCCGACGGAGCGCGTGGGTTGGCCGCCCGGAATGTCGCCTGTGTGCATGATTGGTCCCGCCGCCTCGCTCCAGGCTCGACTATTGGCCCAAGCATGACGATTTTCCATGACCTTCAAGGAAAATGCGCGGTGAGGGATGGGTGCGTCCTTCGAGACGCCTCCTGCGGAGGCTCCTCAGAGGCTGTGACTTTTTCGATTTGCGCGACGCGCTGAGTGCTGATTCTCTGGGGCTGCAGCCGAAGGGGATCTTATGGACAAGCTTTTCGACGATCTGCCTGAACAAGCCTCGGGCAAGGCGCGCGCCTTGGGACGGGCGCGTCTTCGCCAGCCGGTTCGCGAT
>FSWM01001170.1_pt1 | contig 50170 bp, 44 predicted proteins | sample 1637841 | NCBI WGS metagenome assembly FSWM01 (sample SAMEA3914789, study PRJEB12502) | metagenome | biome: forest; material: soil | place: Canada | collected 2011-07-03 | depth 0.3 m | reverse complement strand
AGCCTGGAGACCATCGTCGCCGGCGCCCTGCTGGGCAATTTCGCCGACAAGCCCGACGCGGCCGACGGGCCGGACGCCGAACTGCTGGCCGCCCTGAGCGCCAAGGCCTTCGCCGCCTACCGCGCCCTGGTCTATGAGACACCCAATTTCGAGGTCTATTTCCGGCAGTCGACGCCCCTGGTCGAAATCGCCGATCTGAAGATCGGCAGCCGTCCCGCCTCGCGCACCGCCTCCACCCGCATCGAGGATCTGCGCGCCATCCCCTGGGTGTTCAGCTGGTCCCAGGCCCGGGTCATGCTGCCCGGCTGGTTTGGGTTCGGCTCGGCGGTCAAGGCGGTGTCGGACGCGACCCCGGCGGCGATGGAACGGCTGCGGGCGCTCTACACGGTCTCGCCCTTCTTCCGCTCGGTGGTGTCGAACCTTGAGATGGTGCTGGCCAAGTCCAGCCTGCAGATCGCCGGCCGATATGCATCCCTGGTCGAGGACCGGGAGCTTAGGGACACCGTCTTCGCCCGCATTCGCAACGAATGGCACGCCACCCGGGAGGCGGTGCTGGCGATCACCGGCCAGGCCGAGCTTTTGGAGCACAATCCGCGCCTGGCCCAGTCGATCCTCGTGCGCCTGCCCTATATCGACCCGTTGAACGTCCTGCAGGTCGAGCTGCTCAGCCGTCACCGGGCCGGCGAAGTCGAGGATGGTCTGCGCCGCGGCATTCACATGTCGATCAACGGCATCTCGGCGGGCCTGCGAAACAGCGGCTGAGCGCTAAACCGCGGTCGCCTGAATTTGGTGGGCGGTGTCGATGATCGCGCGGGCGATCGCCTCGATCAGGGCGTCGGCGCGGATCGGTTTCGACAGGTGTTCGTCGGCGCCCGCCGCGTGGCTGGCGCGGACGTGCTCGTCAAGGGCGTTGGCGGTGAGCATGATCACCGGCGTTCGGGGCCGGCCGGTCTCACGCTCCAGCGCCCGCAGGGCCTCGGTGGCGGAAAGTCCGTCCATTTCCGGCATCTGCATGTCCATCAGCACCACGTCATAGGCCTGGGTCTGCAGGCGCTGCATGGCCAGGGCGCCGTTTTCGACGATGTCGAGCTTGACGCCGAACGTGTCCAGGATCAGCTGGATGACCTTCTGATTGGTCGGATGATCCTCGGCCAGCAGGATGCGGCGCCCTTCGAGACTGAAGCCGTCGTCGTCCTCATCGTCCTGCTCGATCACCTCGGCCTGGGCGCGGTGCAGCGGCAGGACGAATTCAAAGGTCGAGCCGGAACCGGGCGCCGAAGCCACGTCGATCCGCCCGCCCATCAGTTCCACAAGCGATCGGCTGATGGCCAGGCCCAGACCGGTGCCGCCAAAGCGCCGGCGGATGGAGGCGTCGGCCTGTTCGAAGCGTCGGAACAGGCGGGCGCGGATCTCATCGTCGAAACCGATGCCGGTGTCGGTGACGGCGAAATGCAGGCCATCGGCCCCTGGCGTCACGCTCAAGGTCACCGAGCCGGTCTCGGTGAACTTCACCGCATTGCTCAAAAGGTTGGACAGGACCTGGGTCAGCCGCACGGAATCGCCGCGATAGTGGCCGGCCGCCGCGGGGTCGACCGTCCAGCCGAAGATCAGGCCCTTGGATTCGGCCGCGGCGCGGTGCAGTTCGGCGATGCGCGAAACCACGGCCTCCAGCGACATGACTTCATCGTTCAGGGTGATTTCACCGGCCTCGATCTTCGAGAAGTCGAGGATGTCGGTCAGCACCTGTTCCAGCAGCCGCCCCGACGAGACGATCAACTCGGCCAACTCGCGGTCGCGGTCCGTCTGCTGGTTGCGGCTGAGGGTTTCGGAAATGGCGATGACGCCGTTGAGCGGCGTGCGCAGCTCATGGCTCATATTGGCCAGGAACCGGGACTTTTCGGCATTGGCCCGCTCCAGCTCGGCGGTGCGCTCGCCCACGCGCTGCTCCAGGGAGGCCAGGACGGCGTCGACCTTTTCACGCTCCCGACGCAAGGCCCTGGCCAGCACGCCGATCTCGTCCTGCCGTTGCTCGACGGCGAACACCGCCTGGCCGGCGCGCGCCTCGCCGTTTTCCGAAGCGCTGCTCCTAGCCAGGATCTCCAGGGGACTGACGATGGCGCGGCGCGCCTGGGAGACGACCAACAGGGTCTGGAACAGAGCCGCCACCAGGCCGATCAACAGCAGCCACGAGGCCGACGACGCCGCAGACAGGGTCAGGGCCGCCTTGGGGTAGATTTCCAACAGGTACCAGCTGGGGCCGGACAATTCCCCATAGGCGATGATCATGGAGCCATCGGAGCTGGTGACGACGCCGGTCCTGCGCCCGTCGCGCCGGATCGCAGCGGCCAGTTTCTTCAAGCCGAGGCTTTTCTCGTAGCTGGCGACCTCCTCCGGCGAGGCCGCCCCATGCTGGGCGAAATGGGGCGAAGCGACCAACTCGCCCGCGTTCGTCACCACCAGGCTGGTGGCCCCCGGCAAGGAATAGCGCACCGCATCGTGGAAGAAGTTGGTCAAGTCGATCGACGAGCCGAACGAGCCCACATAATGGTTGTGCAGGTAGACGGGCGTCAGGCAGGCGGAGGCCAGCCGTTCACCGTGAGAATTTTGGATCAGGCGTTGCAGGGTGGTGCAGCGCGTCTGACGCTGCGGATCCAGCGCCGGCCCCGTGAGCGTGGATATCTGCTCGTGGCTGATGTCCAGGTCGGGCGGCGCGTCGTGGCGATAGAACATCAACCGGTCGGGCCGGTCGGGACCAAACACCACCAGGCGGGTCCCGGGCATGAAGAAGTAGAAATTGTCATAGGTGGCGTGGGACACCCGGCCGAAATCGGAGACGACGTCAAAAGCCGCGACCATGGCGATCTTCTGCTCGGCCGTCATGGCGTCCGCATGGGCGATCATCGCCCCCATGCCATAGAGGTATTCGCCGTCCGTGATCGCCCGCCCGTCAAAGTCCTGAGGCCGGCTGCGCCGCGTGCCGTCGCCGAATTTCGGATAGCGAAGATCCAGCATGCGGTCGACCGAGGCCGGATCGAGGCGACCGGCCCTCTCCGTCAGATCCTTGACGGCGGCCTGTTGCACCGAGGTGAGGTTGGTGAAGCGCTTGTCCACATTGGAGCTGCGCTCACGGACATAGTCGCTAAGATAGCTAAGCTGGCGCGCTGAAAGCTCGTGTTGAAAGATGATGAAGGCGCCGACGGACCCTAAAGTCGTGACGATGAGCGCCGTTAGGCCCACCCCGATCAGGAATCTGCGCGACAGTGACTGCATATCAGCCCAGATAGACCGGGATTGGACACTAAAGTCCGACCTATGTCGTCAGGTTCATGCGGCCGATTGACACATAACGCCATCCCGCCGTCAAAACGCGCAAGCCTGACGGTGGCCTCTGGCCCGGCCGACGATTGAATGCGAAAAGGCGACGCGGCGCGCCGTTGGCCCATCCCGCGGCGCGCGGCTGGAAGACAATGGATGGACAGGCGTCTTAGGAACGGAGCGAACTGGTGAGCGATATGATCGAAAAGCCCTGGGCCCTGATGCGCCACCACGCGGGCTGGGCCGACGTCTTCCGGATCGAGGCGGAGACCGCCGAGGCCGTCACCGGCTTCTATCCCGACCGCGAAACCGTGGGTCCGCCGGTCACCTACAGCGTGCGCGCTGTTCTCGCCCGCTTCCCCACATTCGAAGGCGCCCATGCGGCGCGCGAGGGCGGCGTGGCCGAGTGGCGCAAGCATGACGTCGCCGTGCGCGAGGCCGAGGCCGCGCTGAAGGCGGCCGAACAGACCCGCGAAAAGGCCTGGACCGATTGGCTGAAGGCCGCCGCCGACCAGTCCTGAAGCTTAGCGCATAGGGTCAGACAAAAATGGCGGTTCAAGCCTGGCTTTGAACCGTCATAGTCTGTGCGCGGACATCAAGAACAAGGGCGACGCCAGACCCATGACCCGCTATATCGCCGCCATCGACCAGGGCACGACCTCGTCTCGCTGTATCGTGTTCGACCAGGCTGGGGCCATCGCCGCGATAGACCAGCGCGAGCACCGGCAGATCTTCCCCCGCCCCGGCTGGGTCGAACACGATGCGCTGGAGATCTGGGCCAATGTCGAAGCCTCGGTGCGCGGCGCGCTGGGCAAGCTGGAGATCGGCCCCGCCGACCTCGCCGCCGTCGGCATCACCAATCAGCGGGAAACCACCCTGGTCTGGAACCAGGCTACGGGCCAGCCGATCCACAACGCCATCGTCTGGCAGGACACCCGGACCGACCGGCTGGTGCGCCAGCTGGCCGCGGAAGCGGGCCAGGATCGGTTCCGCGACCGCTGCGGCCTGCCCCTGGCCACCTATTTCTCCGGCCCCAAGATCCGCTGGTTGCTGGACGAGGTTCCCGGCGCCCGGGACGCCGCCGAGGCTGGCGAGCTTTTGTTCGGCACCATGGACAGCTGGCTGATCTGGAAACTGACCGGCCGCCACGTCACCGACGTGACCAACGCCAGCCGCACCATGCTGATGAATCTCGCCACCCTCGACTGGGACGACAGCTTACTGGACGCGATCGGAATTCCCCGATCGATCTTGCCGCAGATCTGTTCCTCGTCAGAGGTCTATGGGACAGCCAGGGGCGTCCTGGAGGGCGTGGCCGTAGCCTCGGCCCTGGGTGATCAGCAGGCCGCTCTGTTCGGCCAGACCTGCTTTTCGCCGGGGGAAGGCAAATGCACCTATGGCACCGGCGCCTTCCTGCTGATCAATACTGGCGAGCGCCCCGTGGCCTCGGCCAGCGGTCTGCTGACCACCGTCGGCTATCGCATCGGGAACGCGCCGGCCGTCTATGCCCTCGAAGGCTCGATCGCGGTGGCGGGCGCCCTGGTGCAGTGGGTGCGCGACAATCTGGGCTTGATCCAGGCCGCGCCGGAGATCGAGGCCCTGGCCCTCTCGGTCGAGAACAATGGCGGCTGCTATTTCGTGCCGGCCTTTTCCGGCCTGTTCGCGCCCCATTGGCGTTCGGACGCCCGCGGCGTGATCGTCGGCCTGACCGGTTATATCACCAAGGGCCATATCGCCCGCGCCGTGCTGGAGGCCACCGCCTGGCAGATTCGCGAAGTGGTCGATGCGATGGAGGCGGATTCCGGCGTGGTCTTGAGCCTGCTGAAGGTTGATGGCGGCATGACCGCCAATGACCTGCTGATGCAGATCCAGGCCGACTTTCTCGGCGCGCCCGTGGTCCGGCCGGCGATCACCGAAACCACCTGCCTGGGCGCGGCCTATGCCGCCGGCCTGGCGATCGGCTTCTGGCCCGATGCGGAAAGCCTGCGCGCCAACTGGCGCCAGGACGCCGAATGGAAACCGGTCCTGGCGGCGGATGAGCGCGAGCGCGAGTTCGCATCCTGGAAAAAGGCCGTTCAGCGAACCCTGGACTGGGTCGAGCCGGACTGACCTGCGGTCGTTTGGGAACCTTTGCTTTAGGCGGCCATTCCTATCAGGCAGGGATATCCAGCGCCGGCGCATAGGCATGCGCCGCGCCCAGTCAAAAAGGACCACCACCATGGGGAAATCAGGCCTTATCGCGGCCGCCGCGAGCGCCGTCGCCCTGATAGCAATCGCCAGCGCCGCCAGCGCCCAGACCTATCATCACCACCACCACCGCCATTATCAGCGTGATCGGTATGCCGGTTGCCGCGAAGATCAGCGTCACGCCGCCAATACAGGCACGATCGTCGGCGCGCTCGGCGGCGCGCTGGTTGGCAATAGCCTGTCCCATGGCGGCGGTCGCACCGGCGGCACCTTGATCGGCGCCGGCGTCGGCGCGGTGGCCGGTCACCAGATCGCCAAGAACAACCACCGCTGCTAGCGATCAGCAGCTAAGCCTCGTCTCCCGGACGGCCTCAAAGGCCGCTCCGGGGCCACGACGAACGTCGGCGTCTTCGACGCTCGACGCTCAATCCCGCCTTAGCCGAAGCGGCCGCCGATATAGTCGCCGGTGCGCTTGGCGCGGGGATTGGTGAACAGGTCCACGGTCGGTCCGAACTCGATCAGGCGTCCCAGGAACATGAAGCCGGTATTGTCGGACACACGGGTCGCCTGCTGCAGATTGTGGGTGACGATGACGATCGTATAGTCCTTCTTCAGCTCGACGATGGTTTCCTCGAGCTTGGCGGTGGACAGGGGATCCAGGGCCGAAGCCGGCTCGTCCAACAACAGCACTTCAGGCCGCACGGCGATGCCGCGGGCGACGCACAGGCGTTGCTGCTGGCCGCCTGAGAGGCCCAGGCCGGACTGTTTCAGCTTGTCCTTGACCTCTTCCCACAGGGCGGCGCGGCGCAGCGACTCTTCGACCCGCATGTCCATGTCCGGCTTGGACAAGCCTTCGTAGAGACGCACGCCGAAGGCGACATTGTCATAGATCGACATGGGGAAGGGCGTCGGCTTCTGAAACACCATGCCCACCCGCGACCGCAGGGTGGCGACATCGACCTTGGGGCTGAGGATGTTTTCCCCGTCGAGCATGATTTCGCCGGCGGCGCGCTGGCCCGGATAGAGGGCGTAGATGCGGTTCATGGCCCGCAGCAAGGTGGACTTGCCGCAGCCTGAAGGCCCGATCAGGGCGGTGACGCCCTTGTTCAGCACCGGCAGGGTCACGCCGTGCAGGGCCTTGTTCTTGCCGTAGAAGAATTCGAGATCGTGCACGTGCATCTTGATCTGGTCGGGCGCGAGCTCGATGGCGAATTTCTCGTAGGTCTCGGCGGCGGTGGTGATGGCGTTCATGTGGAACGACGCTCCCGGGTGACGAAGCGCGCCAGTATATTGGCGGCGAGGACGGCGACGGCGATGATCAGGGCCCCGGCCCAGGCCAGATTGACCAGATCATCATAGGCGCTGAGGGCGAATTGGAAGATCACCGCCGGCAAGCTGGCGATGGAGCCGTTCAGACCCAGCCAGGGCTTGTGCAGGCTGACACTGAAAAACTGGTTGTTCAAGGCGGTGAACAACAGGGGGGCGGTCTCGCCGCTGATGCGGGCGAAGGCCAGGAGACCACCCGTGAGGATGCCGCTGCCGGCCGATTTCCACAGGATCTTGCGGATGGTGGTCCAGTGCGGCGTGCCCAGCGCCACCCCCGACTCCCGCAGAGCTGTGGGCTGAAGCTTGAGCACGTCCTCGGTGGTGCGGGTGATGATCGGAACCGCGATCAGGGCCAGGGCCACAGCCCCGGCGAAGGCGGAAAACCCGTGGAACGGCTTGACCAGCCAGCTATAGACGAACAGGCCGACCAGCACCGAAGGCGCCGACAGCAGGATATCGTTCACGAACCGCACGATCTCGGCATAGAGGCTGCGGCCGCCGAACTCGGCCAGCCATGTGCCAGCCAGGACCCCGACGGCGATGGCGATGACCATGGCCAGGGCGCACAGCACGATGGAGCCGATAATGGCGTTGGCCAGCCCGCCGACCGAACCGGCGGCGGGGGTTTCTTTGAGGAACACATTGGCGTTGATGCCGCCGATCCCCTTGACCACCAGGGTCCAGAAGATCAGGGCCAGGGCGGCCAGGGCCACCACCGTGCCGACATAGCAAAAGCCGGTGAAGGCGACATTGGCGATCGAGCGCCGGGCTCTGCGAAGCGATGTCATGATCAGGTCCCCCTAGGCGTGCCTGTCGGAACCCAGCAGTGCGCGCGCCAGGGCGAGCACCGCGAAGGTGATCATGAACAGGACGAGGCCAAGCGCGATCAGGGCCGAGACGTGCAGGTCCCCGGTCGCTTCGTTGAATTCGTTGGCGATGGTCGAGGCGATGGTCGAGCCGCTGTCGAACAGCGACTTGGGCAGGCCATGCGAATTGCCGATGATGAAGGTCACCGCCATGGTCTCACCCAGGGCGCGGCCGAGGCCCAGCATCACCGCGCCGACGGCGCTGCGCCGGACATAGGGCAAGGTGATCGAACCGATCACTTCCAGGGTGGTCGATCCCATGCCGTAGCCGCTCTCGCGCAGTTGCGGCGGCACGGTCAGGAACAGCTCGCGCAGCACGGCGGCCATATAGGGCAGGATCATCACCGCCAGAACGATGGACGCGGTCAGGATGTTGGCGCCATTGGGCACGCCCTGGGTCAGGGTCTCCCAGATGGTTCCCGGCGGCGCCGCCGACATCAAGGGCAGCTCGATATGGACGGCGAACCAGGGGGCGAACACGAATAGCCCCCACATGCCATAGACGATCGAGGGGATGCCGGCCAGGAGTTCGACCGCCACGCCGATCGGCCGGCGCAGCAGGGCCGGGCAGAATTCAACCAGGAACACGGCCACCCCGAAGGCGATCGGTAGGGCGAACAGCAGGGCCAGGATCGACGAGACCAGGGTGCCGACGATCGGTCCGGCGGCCCCGAAGACCTCGGTCACCGGGTTCCATGTGCTGCTGTAGAAGAAGGACAGGCCATATTTGTGGAAGGCTGGCCATCCGCCGATCACCAGCGAGATCACGATCCCCGTCAGCGAGGCCAGCAGCGCCGTGGCCGCAGCGAAACAGACATATTTGAAAAGGGGGTCGAGCGCCGCGCCCTTGGGCGGGTGTCTGGCGACTTTGGTGACGACATGGTCGGAGCTGATGGCTGTCATGGTCCCTGCAAACAAGGGACGAAGGTCAGTGGGGACTGACCTTCGTCGATAGCGTCACGTATCAGTTCGAGCCTATTTCGAGACGTAGACCGGCTTGCCGTCCGCGCCCTTGATGTTGTCGACCCACGCCTTGCGGACCTGAGCCTTCACCGGCGCCGGCAGCGGCACATAGTCCAGGGCGCTCGCCGCGGAGTCGCCGTTCTTATAGGCCCAGTCGAAGAACTTCAGAACCGAGGCGCCGGTGGCGGCGTTGGCTTGCTGCTTATAGACCAGGATGAAGGTGGCGCCGGTGATCGGCCAGGACGCCGCGCCCGGTTGGTCGAGCAGCAGCAGATAGAAGCCCGGAGCCTTGGTCCAGTCGCCATGGCCGGCGGCGGCGGCGAAGTTGTTGGCGTCGGGGGTGACGAACTTGCCATCCTTGTTCTGCATCAGGGCGTAGTCCATGTGGTTCTGCTTGGCGTAGGCATATTCCACATAGCCGATCGAGCCGATGGTTTGCTTGACGAAGGCGGCGACGCCGTCATTGCCCTTGCCGCCCAGGCCGGTCGGCCAGGCGACCGCGTCGCTGGCGCCGACCTTGGACTGCCAAACGCCGCTCTTCATGGCCAGGTAGCTGGTGAACAGGAAGCTGGTGCCCGATCCGTCCGAGCGGTGCACGACGGTGATCGGCAGGTTCGGCAGGTTGACGTCCTTGTTGTAGGCGGCGATCTGCGGATCGTTCCACTTCTTGATGTCGCCGAGATAGATCTGAGCCAGCAGGCTGCCGGTCAGCTTGATCTGACCCGCTTGGATGCCGGGGATGTTCATCACCGGGACCACGCCGCCGACGACCGTCGGGAATTGGAACAGGCCGGCCGCGCCGAGGTCTTCCGGCTTCAGCGGCTTGTCGGACGCGCCGAAATCGACCGTCTTGGCCTTGATCTGCTTGATGCCGCCGCCGGAGCCGATCGCCTGATAGTTCAGGCCGATCTGGGTCTGTTGCTTATAGGTTTCGGCCCATTTGGCGTAGACCGGGGCGGGGAAGGTGGCGCCGGCGCCATTCAGGTCGGCGGCCCGCGTCGCCGCGGCCCCTCCCAGGATCAGGCTCGCGCAGGCCGCGGCCGCGATAAGTCGATTCAACATTCGTGTCTCCCTGGACGGCGACCGCCGAGGCCGCGTGTTCCCGTCAAGGCAATAATGTCCAGACTTGACAGTTTAGTGACAGCGGACCCCGAATTGTTACAACGGGCTTGAGATTTAAAAAAACAAACTATGCAGGATAGTCGATATAATCTGTATACGGATGTAATCCTCAATCTCAAAACAAACCAGGCCATGCCTTTTGGCGGTCAAAATAGTCTTCAACCTTAGCCCTTTAGGCTGGCGCAAAATCCTCCACGACCTCAGTCACAACCGGATCGTCAGGCCCCTTGAATCACGACCGGCGCGCGGGCGGTGTTAAAAGCGTGCGAATCATCGGCCAGAATGGCGCTAAGGTTTTGACTCAAGGCCATTTCATCCGAGGCGGTTTGAGCGCGGCCGGTGGGAAAGACTCTAGGCGCGGGCCATGTTCATAGGTAGTTTTCATCCGTGGCGCGAATGTGGGCGGGCGCGCTCACATTTGCTTGCTTGCGCCGCCCGGCAGGATTGAGCCGCGTATGAAGTCCAAGAGGCCGACCCCGCTTGTGTTCACCGCGCCGGGTGCGCCTGGGCCAAATGATAGCGGATCAGCCGCGTCACCCCTGCGCGAAGCGAAAATCGACTCCGGCGGCGGCGAGCCGATCGCGGAGACCTTCATCTCGGGCACGCTCAGCGCCTCGGGTCCGGATTCGCTGGATCTGCACGCTTTTGAGATCAAGCCGCCGGAACCCGTCGGCGCTTCCGCGGGCGCGGTCACCCCGGCTGACGAGCGGTTCATGCGCAAGCAGGACGAAAGCTCAGCCTTGCCGCTGCTCAACGCCACCGGCGCCGCCGACGAGACCATCGCCGAGCCTCGCGCCTTGCCGGTGGTGCTGGTCGCGTCTCTGGTCTCGATCGTCTGGGCCCTGACGCCGATCATGTTCGCCTGGGGCTATCGGCGCGAGGCGGTCCCGTTCACCAACGACTTTTTCGCCCTTGCCGTGTTCGCTCTGTTGGCCATCGGCCCCGCCGCCCTGGTCTGGATCGCCGCCTATGTGGTGCATCAGGGTCGCCGCCTAGCCACCGAAACCCGGCGCGCCCAGGCCCTGGCCAACAGCCTGATCCAGCCCGCCGCCCTGGCCGCCCGCGGCGTGGGTTCGGCCGCCGAGCAGGTGCGCCAGGAAATCCAGAACGCCGCCAGCGCGGCCGAGCGCGCCCGCAACGAGCTGCTGTCCCTGCGCGAAGTCCTGGCCATGGAAAGCCAAAGGCTGGTCGAGGCCACCCAAAGCTCCAGCCGCACGGCCGGCCTGTTGACCGACGGCCTCAGCGGCGAGCGCGAACGGATGACCCAGATGGCCGCTGTCCTGGATCGGCAGGCCGCCAGCGTCACCGACGCCATCACCCGCCAGGGCCGCATGGTCGCCGAGGCCTCGGATCTGGCCGAGACCCAGATCCGCGAAGCCGAAGCCTCCCTGGCCGCCCGCGCCGCCGACCTGGCCGCCGCCGCCGGCGAGGCCGGAGACGCCGCCCGCATGGCCGCCGAGGATTTGACCCGGCAGGTGGCGCGGCTGGAGACCGCCGGCCTGGGTGTCGGCGATCAGGCTCGGATCGTCGAGGACACCCTGACCCAACAGCGCGCCGCCCTGGTGGCGGCGGCGCACGGCATGCGCTCCGACCAGGAGGTGCTGGCCGCCGAGGCCGAATCGCACATGGCCCAGTTGCGCGAAATCCTGGTCCACGCCCGCTCCGGCGCCGGCGAGATCAACGAAAGCGCCCTTGAGGCCGCCGACCGGCTGCGCCACGTGATCGCCCAGGCCGCCGACCAGTTGCGCCAGATCTCCGACACGGCGGCCGAGGAACGCGACCTGCTCAGCGCCAGCGCCGCCCAGTCCCTGGGCGCGGTGTCCGAGATCGGCGCCCGCGAGCGCGAGGCGCTTGAACGCCAGGTGCGGCAATCGATCGACACCCTGGTCGCCGCCACCGACCAGGCCTCGATCGCCGCCGGCGAACAGGCCCAGATCGCCCGGCACAAGATCGATCAGCTGGGCGAGGCCGCCTTCACCGCCGGCCAGAAGGCCGACAGCGTGTTCGAGGCCCGGCTGAACGAGGCCCGCAACCTGATCGAACAGTCGGCGGGCATGATCGACGAGGCCGGCGAGCGTTCGCACGCACGCCTCGCCGAGGGCCTGGCCGCCACCCAGGCCACCCTGACCCAGATGCAGACCCTGCTCGGCGACCTGGATTCGCGGATCGACCGCATGCCCGCCGACGCCCAGGCGCGGGCCGAAGCCGTGCGCGAAAGCATCGAGCAGGGCATGGATTCGCTGATGGCCTCCGCCCGCCGCGCCGCCGACGAAACCCAGGCCATCGACGCCGCCTTCCAGGATCGGGTGCGCCGCAACTACGAAATGCTCAGTGAGGCCGTCCGCCTGATGGGGGTGGTGGCCGGCGCCGCCGGGACCGTGGGCAGCCGCCCAGCGCCCCCTCCCCCGGCCGCCGCGCCGCCCGCGCCTCAAGCGCAAGCCCCCGCGCCGACGCCTCCGGTGCAGCAGGCGCCCGCTGCGCAGGCCGCGCCGCCGCCTGCCCCGCCGCTGGCCCGGCCCGCGCCCGCCGCCGCGCCGCCAAGCCCCGAAGCAGGCCTACGTCCCCGCCTGCGGCTGACCCCCACCGCGTCGGACGAGGAGTTCAAGACAGTTTTCGACGCCGCCGGCGGTCGCGATCCGCCGGAAACCGTCGGCGACAGCTGGACCTGGAAGGAGCTGCTGTCGTCGGTGGACGAGGCGCCGGCGGGGACACCGGCCTCAGGGACACCGGCCTCGGACGAGGCGCTGCTCAACGAGATCGACACCATGGGCATCGACGCGGGCGCGCTCCTGCCTCGCGCGCGGCTGGAAGAGATCGCCGCCGCCCTGCAGCAGGGCGACCCGGACGCCGGCCGGCAAGTGGTGCGCCGGCTGGCCCCAGCCGCCATTCGCCGCCTGTCGCGCCGGATGATGACCGACCGGGCCTTCCGCGCCCATGCCGAACGCTTCGCCCGCCGCTATCAGGCCATGCTGGCCGAGGCGGGACGTGACCGCGACGGGGTGGTGGCCAGCGCCCTTTTGGGCTCCGATCAGGGCCGCGCCTTCCTGCTGATCGACGCCGCCGCGGGCGAGGTGGCGTGAGCCGCAAGCTGACGGCCCGGGAGGAGCGCTGGCCCATCGCCGGCGTCTTCACCATCGCCCGCGGCTCCAAGACCGAGGCCCGCGTGCTGGTGGTCGAGATCGAAGACAAGGGACTGATCGGCCGTGGCGAGGGCGTTCCCTATCCCCGCTATGACGAAACCCCCGAAAAGAGTCTGGCCGAGATCGAGGGCGTGCGCGCCGCCATCGAGTCCGGCTGCGACCGCGCCCGGCTGAACGGGCTGCTGCCCGCCGGCGCCGCCCGCAACGCCCTGGACTGCGCCCTGTGGGATCTGGAAGCCAAACAGACGGGGGTTCCGGTCTGGCGCCGCGCCAAGCTGACCCGCCCCGCCCCCGTGGTCACCGCCTTCACCCTCAGCCTCGCCGCGCCCGAAGCCATGGCCGAAGCCGCGCGCGCCGCCGCCGGCCGGCCGATCCTGAAGCTGAAGATCGGCGGCCCGGACGACCTGGACCGCATCGCCGCCGTGCGCGCCGCCGCCCCCGCCGCCCGGCTGATCGTCGACGCCAACGAGGCCCTGGCCTTCGAGGACCTGCGCCGACTGACCCCGCAGATGGCCCGGCTGGGCGTGGTCCTGATCGAGCAGCCGCTGAAGGCCGGCGAGGACGAGGCGCTGAAAAACTTCGTCAGCGCCGTGCCCCTGTGCGCCGACGAAAGCCTGCATACCCGCAAGGACCTGGCCGCCTGTGTCGGCCTCTATGGCTGTATCAATATCAAGCTCGACAAGACCGGCGGCCTGACCGAGGCCGTCGCCCTGGCCGCCGAGGCGCGGGCCAAGGGCCTGACCATCATGGCCGGCTGCATGGTCGCCACCTCCCTGTCCATGGCCCCGGCTTTGCTGATCGCCCAGGGCGCAGCCTTCGTGGACCTGGACGGGCCGTTGCTGCTGGCCAAGGACCGGGAGCCGGGGCTGGTGTTCAGAGGCTCGACCGTGGAGCCGCCTGAGCCGGGGTTGTGGGGCTAGCCAAGTCGGGATCTCGCCGAATGGCCCTCATGAGCACCAGCGCCAGCGCCACCCCCACTCCCGCGATCCCCGCCATCACCAGATAGCCCCGCGCGCCCAAGGCGTCGAACAACGGCCCCGACGCGATGGTCGTCAGGCCGATCAGCACCCCGGCGGACATGGTGGAGTTGAGGGTCTGGGCGGCCGAGGCGCTCTTGGGCGGGCTCAGGCGCTCGATCAGGCGCAGGGAGGCGAAGAAGGTGGCGGTGAAGCTCAGGGAATGCAGGCCCTGGATCGGGAACAATAGCCACAGGGGCGGCGAAAAACTCAGGGCCAGCCAGCGCACCAGGGCGCCGCAGCCGCCCAGGATCAGCAGCCGTTCCGGTCCCAATCGCCGGCGCAGGGGCTCCATGAACCACAGGAACAGAACCTCGACCCCCACGGCGAAGCCCCACAGCAGCCCGGTCCAGGCGCCCAGTCCTTGCTGGCGCCAGAGCAGGGTCGAGAAGCTGTAATAGAGGCCGTGCGAGGCCTGGATCAGGCCGACCGCGACGATGGCCAGCATGAAGGTCGGCTGGCGCAGCAAGCCGCCGAGCCCGCCTAGCAGGTCGCGCGCCGACAGGGGCTCGCCCCCGTCATGCACCGGAAGCGGCGGCAACAGCCACCGCGCCGCGGCCGCCGTCAGCCCGGCCGCCGCCACGGCCCAGACCAGCACCGCGGCCGGGGCGGCTGTGGCCATCACCAGTCCCATGACTACATTGCCGAACACATAACCGGCCGAGCCCATGCCGCGCGGAATGGCGTAGGTGAAGCCGCGGGTGCGCGACTCGCGCAGGCCGATGACGTCCCCCAGAGGCGATAGCGCGCCCAGAAGGGTGGACCCGATCAGCCAGGCCCCCAGCCAGCCCCAGAACCCGTGCGCCAGAGCCAGGGAGGCGAAGGCCAGCGCCGCGCCCAGCGCCATCCAGGCCATGGGGGTGCGGCGCAGGCGAAACAGGTCCGCCCACAAGGCCAGGGCGGGCCCCACCAGGGTGCGGCCGAAATAGGGAGCGGCCAGGATGATGGCCATCTGGGTGGCGCCGACGCCCTGGGCGCGAAACCACACCGGGATGAACGGCAGGCTGGCGCCCGTGCCCACGAACAGGGCGATGAAGAACAGGCCGAGTCGCAGCACCGAGGACATGGCCCCGACTAACAGAGTCGGGCCGCGCCGTCGCCCAGGGCGGCTCCGGACAGGCTTGGCGCTTCACCGGCTCGGTTGTTGACACCCCGGCGGCCAAGCCTGCATTGGAAGGCCCTTCCCGCCGGAGCATTTCAATTTGGCCAGCTTTTCACCCACGGACGCGGCCCTCACCGGTTTTCGCGTCGTTCGTGAACACCCCAAGGCGCTCATCGGTTGGATCCTTCTGCAGTTCATCCTGTCGCTGACCACCAGCCTGGCTCTGGTCGGATTCGCCGGCCCGAGCGTGGCGCGCCTGCAGACCGAGGGCCTTCAGCTGCTGACGGACCCCGTAACCGCTGAAGCGTTTCAGCGTCAGCTTCTGCCCGCTCTTGGCGTCATCCTGTTGGTCATCCTGATCATCTATCCGCTGTTCAACGCGGCCATGAACCGCGCGGTGATGAGGCCGCAGGACGACCGCTTCGGCTATCTGCGCGTGGGCGCCGACGAGCTTCGCCAACTGGGCCTGATCATGATTTTCATGGCCATGGGGCTCGCCGCCGAAATTGTCCTGGTCACTGTGGTCGTAACCGTCGCGACGACGCTTCACGCCGTGGCGGGGCCTGTCGCCGGCGCCCTGGGAGGCCTGCTGGTCCTGGGCGCGGGCCTGGCCGGATTGGTGGTGGTCGGAGTGAGGCTGTCCCTGGCCTCGGCCCTGACCTTCGCCACCGGCCGCGTCAATCCTTTCGGCTCCTGGGCCATGACGCGCGGCCATGGCCGGCCCATCTTCTTTGCGCTTTGTATCGCGCTGGCCACCTCCGTCCTGGTCGGCGTGCTGGGGATCGTGGTGATCCAGGCCTCCATGTCCGCGGTGTGGGTGGTCGTGGCCGGTCGCGCCGCCCCCATGGCGACGACGCCGTCATCGATCGCGGCTTTTCTGACGCCATTCGAGCTGGGCTATACGGCGCTGACCGCAGCGCTCAACGGGCTGATGCTGCCGCTGATGCTGACGCCGCCGGCGACGATCTACAAAAGCCTGGCGCCCGTGGGGACCAAGGCGCTGATCGACAAGATGTTCGCCTGATGATCGACGCCAGGGCGCGCACCCTGCTGGGTCTTGCCGGACTTCTGGGCCTGACCGCCGTCGCCGCGGGGGCGTTCGGCGCCCATGGCGTCGCCGACCCCCAGGCCAAGGCCTGGCTGCAGACCGGCGGCGAATATGGCATGATCCACGCCTTGGCCGTGATCGCCGCCCTCGGCCTGCGGCGCCTGGGCGGCCGCCAGGCCCTGGCCGCGGCCTGGTGCTTCCTGGCCGGCGCGGCGATCTTTTCCGGCTCGCTCTATCTGATCGCCCTGACCGGCATAATGGGCTTCGGCGCCATAACGCCGATCGGGGGCCTGTTGCTGCTCGCCGGCTGGGCGATGACGGCCTGGGCGGGCTTCACCTTGAAAGCCACCGGCGACCAGACCTAGCCGCCAACGGCCCCCTTGGGCTGGGCCACCCCATAGAGCGCGGCGGTGGAGGCGATCATGCAGCCCAGAATGACCGCGGCCAGGGGCGTGGGCCCATTGTCCGAGGCCAGGGCGATCAGGCCCGAGACCAGGGCCCCGACCCCGAACTGAACCCCGCCGATCAGGGCCGAGGCGGATCCGCCCCGCAAAGGGTCCAGGCTCAGGCCCGCGGCCATGGTGTTGGGGCCGATGAACCCGAAGGCGCCGAAAACGAAAAACAGCGGGACCAGCACGCCCCACATGCCGCCGATCCCGGTCAGGGCCCCGATCAGCATGGCCAGGGCGAAGATCAGCGACAGCGGCCGAAAGCGCAGCAGGATGCGCTCGGGCGTCTCGCGGCGCAGCAGGTGAGCATTGACCTGGCTCATGGCGATCATCGAGGCGGCGTTGGCGCCGAAGATCCAGACGAAGCGTCCGGCCGGCACGCCATAGTGGCCCATGACCAGGCCGGGCGCGGCCGAGACATAGGCGAAGATCGCGGCGCTGTTGAAGGCGCCCGACAGCATATATCCCACCAGCCGCCTCTGGCTCAGCAGGGCCAGATAGCCGCGCAACGGATGCTCGCCCCGGGCCTGGGCCTCGGTCTCGGGCGAGCGGGTCTCGCGCAGGGCGAAGACGGTGACCACGCCCATGATGAGGCCAAAACCGAACAGCACCCAGAAGATCGCCCGCCAACTGGCCACGGTCAGCAGAGCGGCCCCGAAAAACGGGGCCACAACCGGGGCCAGTCCCATGACCAGCATCAACAGCGACAGGGCGCGCGCGGAGTCGCGGGCGTTATAGCGGTCACGCACGGCGGCGCGGGCGATCACCGGCCCGGCGCAGGCGCCCAGGGCCTGGATGAAGCGCGCCGTCATCAGCAGCGGTATCGAGGTCGCCAGGGCGCAGGCGGCCGAGGCGATGACATAGAGCCCGATGCCGAACAGAAGCGGCGGCCGGCGACCCCAGCGATCGGAGGCCGGGCCATAGAAGAACTGGCCGATGGCCAGGCCGGCCAGAAAGGTCGCCAGGGTCAGTTGGGCCTCGCCCACCGTGCCGCCGAACTCGCGCCCGATCGCCGGCAGGCTCGGCAGGTACATGTCGATGGACATGGGCGCAAAGCCGGTCAAGGCGCCGAGCAGGATCACCAGGCTCCACGCCACCTTGGCCGGAGGCGGCGCCGGCCTGGCCTGGAGCGCTGACGACAGATCGGAAGAATCGGGCACGGCGGACCTTGAAATCGCCCGCATCAGTAGCGGCTTTGCGACGCGACGGAACCCTCCCCGCGCTCTTGCGGAGCAATATGGGAGCGGGCACGGTGCGCGCCAACCGAAAATAAAAGCTCCAGGAAACCGCCGTGACCGACATCCTCGCCCGCCAGATGCCGCCCGTCCAATATGCCGACACCAACGGCGTCCGCATGGCCTATTATGAGGTTGGGCCGCGCCAGGGCGTGCCCATCATCTTCTGCCATGGCTTTCCCGAATTGGCCTTTTCCTGGCGCCATCAGCTGCGCGCCTGCGAAGCGGCCGGGCGCTGGGCGATCGCGCCGGACCAGCGCGGCTATGGCCTGACCAAGGGTCCCGAGGCGGTGGAGGCCTACGACATCGAACATCTGACCGGGGACATCATCGGCCTGATGGATCATCTGGGCGTGGAAAAGGCCGTGCTGTGCGGCCACGACTGGGGCGGCATCGTCGTCTGGCAGGCGCCGCTGCGCTATCCGGACCGCATCGCCGGGGTGATCGGGCTCAACACGCCCTTCATCCCCCGCGCGCCCGCCGATCCGATCGCCATCATGCGCCACCGCATGGGCGACGAGATGTACATCGTCCACTTCCAAAAGCCGGGCGAGGCGGACGCGGCGCTCAACGCCAATGTGCGCAAGGCCATGGATTTCTTCCTGCGTCGCCCCGCCCCCGGCGAGGCCGCCGCATCCGCCGGCCTGGCCAGCGAGCGCAAGCCGGGCGACGAGTCCGTCTTCCCGCTGGTCAAGATGGTCCAGGCCTACGACCCGGCCGTCGACCCGCGCCAATTCTTCCTGTCGGACGATGAGTTCGAGGCCTTTGTCGAGACCTTCGAGCGCACCGGCTTCACCGGCGGCATCAATTGGTACCGCAACTTCACCCGCAATTGGGAGCGCTCGGCCGGCATCGAGGAAAAGGTCAAGGTCGCCTGTTTGATGATCATGGCCGAGAAGGACGCGGTGCTGCCGCCCTCGTCCGCGGACGGCATGGAAGCCTATGTGCCTGACCTGGAAAAGGTCTTGATCAAGGATTCCGGCCACTGGACGCAGCAGGAACAGCCTGAAGCGGTCAACGCCGCCATCCTGGACTGGATGGACCGCCACTTTCCGACGTAGAGTGGAGCTGATGGAACGCTCCGCCCCCCCCGCCTCTCCCGCCGTCGCCCACGCCGCCCGGCGTTCGCTCTATCCGGACAACGAGCCCCATGCGTCGGGCTGGCTGCCGGTCAGCGGCGGCCACGAGATCTATTACGAGGAATGCGGCAAGCGGAACGGCAAGCCGGCCGTGATCCTGCATGGCGGCCCGGGCGGGGCGATCAACCCGACCATGCGCCGGTTCTATGACCCGGCGCGCTGGCGGATGATGCTGTTCGACCAGCGCGGCTGCGGCAAGTCGCGGCCCAACGCCTCGCTGGACGACAACACCACCTGGGCCCTGATCGAGGATATCGAACGCCTGCGCGTGCGCATGGGCGTCGAGACCTGGAGCGTCTTCGGCGGCTCCTGGGGCTCCACCCTGGCCCTGGCCTACGCCATCACCCATCCCGAGCGGGTGGAAAGCCTGATCCTGCGCGGCGTCTTTCTGCTGACGCAGCGCGAGCTGCACTGGTTTTATCAGGACGGCGCCTCGATGCTGTTCCCCGACGCCTGGGCGCGGTTCGTCGAGCCGATCCCGCCGGAGGAGCGCGGCGACCTGATGGGCGCCTATCACCGGCGCCTGACCCACGAGGACCGCCGCGTCCAGGCCCGCGCCGCGGCGGCCTGGAGCCAATGGGAAGGCGACACCATCTCCATCCGCGGCCCCGAGGCCCGTCCCGCCAAGTTCAACGAGGTCGATTTCGCCGTCGCCTTCGCCCGGATCGAGTGCCACTATTTCGCCAATCGCGGCTTCTTCGCCGAAGACGGCTGGATCCTGAACAATATCCACAAGATCAAGGACATCCCCGGCTGGATCGTCCAGGGCCGGTTCGACGTGGTCACGCCCCTGGAATCCGCCTGGGCGCTGAAACAAGCCTGGCCGAAAGCCCAGTTCGAAATCGTCTGGGACGCCGGCCACGCCTCAACCGAACCTGGCATCATCGACGGCCTGGTGCGGGCGACAGACCGGGCGTTTTCGCTGTAGGGGGCTGGGAGAGCCGGGATCGTGGGCGGCGCCGTGGGCCCTTGCGTGGTTCGAGACGCGGACCTGAGGGTCCGCTCCTCACCATGACGCGGGTTTTTTGCCGCCCACTCAACAGCGTCATGGTGAGGGTTCGCGTCAGCGAACGTCTCGAACCACGCAAACCAAACCATGCGACCTATTCTAAACGTGCTAAGGCGGTCCGGCCAGGAATCGCACCATCAATATGTCGTCCGAATAGCCGTCCGGCCCTTTCAGCGCCCGTGGCTCGTGGCCATAGGCGACAAAGCCCAGCCGTTCATAGAGCCCGATCGCCGCGGCGTTACCGTGGGAGACGACCAGCCGGACCTGCTCGACCTCCCCGGCCGCGTAGTCCAGCACCGCCTGCACAAGGGCGGCGCCCACGCGATAGCGGCGGGCCTCGGGCGAGACGTACATGCCCCAAAGCATGCCCTTGTGCCGCTCCTTGGGACTGGATTCCCGGAAATATCCGGCCATGCCGACGATCTGCGCCCCGGCAAAGGCGCCGAAAATGGCGAAGGCCGCCACCCGCTGTGCGAAATGGTCGGCGGGGCGATCGACCTCGGTCTCATAGGTGGACGAAAAGGCCTGGGGCGCCTCCTTCAGTCCGGCCAGGCGAATGGTCCTATAGGCCTGGGCGTCGTCGGGCGTCAGGCGGCGGACCGTGACGACCGGCGGCGTCAGAGCACCGCTCCGGCGCCGCTGGTCACTTCGCTGTAGCGGTGCACGCGCACCGCCTGCACCAGGCCGAAACCGACCATCACCGTCAGCATCACCGTGCCGCCATAGGACAGCAGCGGCATGGGCACGCCGACCACGGGCGCCAGACCCATGACCATGGCCCCGTTGATCAGCACATAGAGGGCGAAGGTGGCGGTGACGCCGGCCGCGCTCAGCCGGCCGAAATGGCTGTGGGAGATGGAGGCGATGCGGATGGCGATGACCACCGCCGCGCCGTAGAGCAGCAGCATGGAGATGCAGCCCACCAGGCCGAACTCCTCGGCCAGGGTGGCGAAGATGAAGTCGGTCTGCTTTTCGGGGAGGAAGTTGAGTTGGCTCTGCGAGCCCAGGCCATAGCCCTTGCCCAAGACGCCGCCGGACCCAAGCGCGATCTTGGCCTGCAGGATGTGATAGCCGGAGCCCGAGGGGTCATTTTCCGGATGCAAGAAGGTAAGAATGCGGTCGCGCTGATAGGGCTTCATCACAAAGCGGACAAACAGCGGGGCCCCGGCCACCAGGGCGACCGCGCCCGCCGCCATCAGCCGCCAGCTGAGCCCGGCCAGGGCGACCACCACGCCGCCGGTGGCCACCAGCAGGATGGCGGTGCCCAGGTCCGGCTGCTTGGCCACCAGCAAGGCCGGGGCGGCGATCATTCCGGCCGGGATCAGCAGCCACCAAGACAGCCGGGCGCTGCTCGCCGACAGGCCGTGATAGAAACGCGCCAAGGCCAGGACCAGGCCGATCTTCATGATCTCCGACGGCTGGATCTGGATCGGACCCACCCCCAGCCAACGGGTCGCGCCCAGAGACGAGTGACCAACGAACATCACCGCGATCAACAGCAGAAAGCCTATGGCATAGACCGGATAGGCGGCGATGAACCACACGCGAAGATCCACCAGGGCCAGGCCCAGCATGAGCAGCAGACACAGGCCGAAGCGGATCAGGTGCTTGGCCGCCCAGGGCTCCCAGGCGCTGCCGGCGATGGAATAGAGCATCAGCCCGCCGGCGCCGGCGATCAGGCACAAAAGAGCGGTCAAGGTCCAGTCGATCTGGCCGAACTTGATGGTCGGCCGATCGCGTTCGCCGGGCCGGGTCAGGGCGCTGGAGGTCATTCGGAAATGCCCGCATCTGGATTGGGACCGGCCACGCCGGGCAAGGGACCGCCGGTGGGCGGCGGCGGCGCGGCGCCCTCGGGCAACTGCCCCGGCGGCGTGGGCGGCAAGGCCGGCATGGGCATGGGCTTTTCGATCCGGGCGCGGATCTCCGGATCCTTGAGCAGGGCCACCCGCATGATCTCGCGCGCCTTGGGCGCGGCGGCCTCGGCGCCGAAACCGCCATGCTCGACCAGCACGCTCAGGGCGTAGCGAGGATCGTCATAGGGGGCGAAGGCGATGAACCAGGCATGGTCGCGCCCCGCCCAGGCGCCGACCGCGCCGTGGGCGCCATGGGTGCCGCCGGCATAGTTGTGGGCCTGGGCGGTGCCGGTCTTGCCGGCCATCTTGACGGGGCCAAGGCCGAGGTCACTGACCGCCGCCCCGGTGGCGCCCGCGACCTTCACGTCTCCAGCGCCGGTCACCGCCGCCATGGCCGCGCGAATAAAGGTGACGTGCTCGCTCTGAACCGACAGATTCGGCGCTTCAGCGCCGGACGGCTGCACGACACCCCCGATGGAATGGATCAGCCGCGGCTGCAGGGCCTTGACCCCATTGGCCAGGCGCGAGGCCATGACGCAGAGCTGCAGGGCGTTGACGTTCACATAGCCCTGGCCGATGCCCATGCTGGGCGTCTCGCCCGGATGCCAGACCGGATCATGGGGAAAGGTCCGCCGCTTATAGGCCGTGTCGGGAATCAGGCCCTTCTTCTGGCCGGTAATGCCGATGTCGTGGATTTCCCCGAGGCCGAACTGGCGCGCCATGGCGGCGATCAGATCCGGCCCGATGGCCAGGGCGCATTGATAGAAATAGATGTCGCAGGAGGTGGCGATGGCGCCGCGCAGATCCTGCGCCCCATGCGACTTGTCACAATGCCAGACGCGACCGCCCCAGGCCCACGCCTTGTTGCAGACATGCACGGTCCGGGGATCGTAGCCGTGCTCGAGGGCGGCCAGGGCGACCATGGTCTTGAAGGTCGAGCCCGGCGGGTAGGTCGCCGTCAGGGCCTTGTTGAACAGGGGCTTGTGATCGTACTGGGTCAGGGCGGCGTATTCCGCCCCGCCCAGGCCGGTGACGAAGTGATTGGCGTCGAAACTGGGCGCGGACATCATGCAGAGGATGTCGCCGGTCCGGCAGTCCATCATCACCGCCGCGCCGGATTCCGGGCCGAAGACCTCCAGCGCGCGGTTCTGGATGTCCGCGTCCAGGGTCAGGCTGACGGTCTTGCCGGCCACGGGCTTGATGTCGCCGAGGGGATCCTCGCGCACCACCTTGCCCTTGGCGTCGACCTCGACCTTCTGGCCGCCGGCCTTGCCGCGCAGATCCAAGTCCAGGGCCTTTTCCACCCCCTGCTTGCCGATGCGGAAGCCTGGGTTGAGCAGCAGGGGATCGGGATTGGGCCCGGCCGCCTTGAGCACCGTGTCGGTGACCTTGGAGACATAGCCGACCACATGGGCGAAGGCGCCGCCGAACGGATAGGTCCGCGCCTCGCCCATATCGGCCTGCAGGCCCGGCAGCTCCGGCGTGCGCACGTTCAGGCGGGCGAACTCATCCCAACTGAGGTCCTCGGCCAGGACCACCGGCACGAAGGCCTGGCCGTTCTCGATCTCTCGCTCCAGCTGGCGCCGCTTGTCCGGCGTGATGGGGATCAGCTGCGCGGCGGCGTCCAGGGCCGCGTCGGTGTCCGTGGCCTGGTCCTTCAGCAGCAGGAGCCGGAAATTGGGGCGGTTGGAGGCGAGTTCGATCCCGTTGCGATCGAGGATCAGGCCGCGCGGCGGCGGCACCAGGCGAAAATTGAACTGGTTGTTGGTCGCCAAGAGCTTGTAGCGGTTGTTCTCGATGATCTGCAGCTCGGCCAGCCGTCCGCCCAGGGCGACCAGGCCGGCCGAGACGACCCCGCCCATGATGAAGGCGCGCCGATGGAACACCCCCTGGCGTTCATTGACCTCGTTGAAAAAGATGGAGGGCTCGCTCATCGAAACCGCACGTCCGCGTCCTCGAACCGCTCGATCAGACCGCGAGCCACCGGATAGAGCACGGCTGTGGCCAAAAATTGCCAGAACACCGCCATCGGGCTGGGAAAGGCCAGGGAATCCACCGCCGTCAGCAGATAGCCGACGCCAAAGGCCAGGGCGACCGCTCCGACATACCAGGCCAGGCGCGCCAGGTTGCTTTGGCCGCTCATGATACTGCGGGCGCTGAGCACCACCGCATAGGGGGCAAGCAGCGACACCGCCCACAGACCGGCCGGACCACCCCAGAACAGATCCAGAAACAGGCCGATCAGCAGCAGGGCGAACGGGGCCAGGATCGACGGCCGGATCACGGCCCAGGCGAAGGACAGCACCAGCGGAAACACCGGCTCGGGCAGGCGCAGCCCCAGGACCTGAATCGGCACGGCGAACAGGATGGTGGCCCAGACGCAGTACAGCATCGGCAACCCCAGCCAACGCCAGGCCGCCAGGGGTCGGGCCGACTGGATCAGGCTCATCGCGGAATCTCCGCGGCCGCCGGACCAGGCGTGGTTGGCCCAGGCGTCGTTGGGGCCGCCGAACTGGGCGCGGACGGCGCGGACGACAAGACGGGGGTGGCGGGCTGGGTCCGCTTGATCGGCGGCTCGGCGGATTTGACGGCCGGTTTGACGCTCGCCGGCTTGGCTGGCGTCGCGGCCCCCTTCGCGGCCGGCGGCGCGCTGGCGGGGTTGGCGGCCACAGGCGCGACCGGCGGCTTGGGCGCCGGATGCTCCAGCAGCTTGATCGCCGCGCTCTGGGCGGGCGGCAGGGCCGGGATATTGGTCTCGGCCAGGGCCTTCAGGTCGACCAGCTGGTTGAAGTCCTTGAACAGCAGCACGCGCACGAAATCGATCGCCGCGAAGTCGGAATCCAGCCGCACCCGCCAGCTGCCGTCCAGCCCCGCCACCGCCACCCCGACCGGCAGGCCGCGCGGGAACACCCCGCCATCCCCGGAGGTGAGGATACGGTCGCCGGGTTGGACCGGGTTCTGGCCGCGCATATAGGCCAGTTTGGGGTTCGGGCCGCCGTCGCCCGTCAGTATGGCCCGGGCGTTGGTGCGGTCGACCAGGACCGGCGTGCGGCTGGCGATATCGGTCAGGAGCAGGACCCGGCTGGCGCCGTGGGCGACGCCCACCACCCGGCCGATCACCCCGTGCTCGCTCATCACCGGATTGCCAATCACCACGCCCCGCTCCGAGCCGACGTCGGCCAGCCGGGTATTGGAGAAGGGGCCGCGCGCATCCATCACCACATGGCCCGTGACCATGTCGATCGGCGGATCGGTCTTGAGGTTGAGCAGGGCGCGCAGCCGCTCATTCTCGTTGCGCAGGGCGATGGCGGCGTCGCGATAGCGTTCCAGCTCGAGATTCTGCTGACGAAGCTGCTGGTTCTGGCTGATGGCGAAGAAATATTCCCGCACCGCGCTGACACCGCCGCCGGTCCAGCGGACCGGCGCGGCGATGGCCCCGCCCACCGGCACGGAGACGCTGGCGACCACGTTCTTGGTGGCGCTGTAGGCCTCGGCCTGCAAGGTCTCGCGGCGGTCGCCGATCAAGATGGCCACGGCGATGACGCCAGCCACGATCACGGCCACGCTCGCTGTCCAGATCAGCGGCGCCTTGATATCGACTAGAGGCCCATCCCTCAGGGACACGCGTTCGCCTCCGGGGGTTCTGCTTGGGCTACCTGGCCCAGGCCGCCCTTAAGATAGGGATGATTCTAGCACGCCCTTCATCCATTTCGGATGTTCGAGCACCTTGCCGCAGCCGAGCGCGACGCAGGACAGGGGGTCGTCGGCCACCATCACCGGCAGGCCGGTATGATCGCGGATCTCGGAGTCCAGGCCGCGCAGCAGGGCGCCGCCGCCGGTCAGCATGATGCCCTTGTCGGCGATGTCGGAGGCCAGTTCGGGCGGGGTGGCTTCGAGGGCCACCTTGACCGCCTCGATGATCTGGGCGACCGGCTCGGCCAGGGCGTCGGAGGCCTGTTTCTCGCTGATGCGCACCTCGCGCGGCACGCCCTGCATCAGGTCGCGGCCCTTGACCTCGATGGCCAGGCCCTCGCCGTCGGCCGGAGAGCGGGCGGTGCCGATTTCCTTCTTGATGCGTTCGGCGGTGGTTTCGCCGATCAGAAGGTTATGGTGGCGGCGCATATAGCTGATGATGGCTTCGTCCATCTTGTCGCCGCCCACGCGCACGCTGCGCGAATAGACGATGCCGGACAGGGACAGCACGGCCACCTCGGTGGTGCCGCCGCCGATGTCGACCACCATCGAGCCGGTGGGCTCGTGGATCGGCAGGCCGGCCCCGATGGCCGCGGCCATGGGCTCGTCGATCAGGCCAACCCGGCGCGCGCCGGCGTTCAGGCAGCTGTCATTGATCGCCCGCCGCTCCACCGCCGTCGCGCCGGACGGCACGCAGACGATCACCTTGGGGTTGGTGAACGCCTTGCGGTTGTGAACCTTGCGGATGAAATATTTGATCATTTCTTCGGCGACTTCAAAGTCGGCGATGACCCCGTCGCGCATGGGGCGAATGGCTTCGATATGGCCGGGGGTGCGGCCCAGCATCTGCTTGGCGTCGATGCCCACCGCGTGGACGACCTTGCGGCCCCCGACATTGCGTAAAGCCACGACAGAGGGCTCGTTCAGAACGATGCCCTTGCCTTTCATATAGACAAGCGTGTTGGCGGTTCCGAGATCGATCGCGATGTCGTTGGAAATGACGCCGAACAGGGACGAAAACATGCAGGGCCTTGATACGGATGGATGGCGCCGAAACGGGCGAAGAGCTGAAAGCTAAGGCAACCTCCTCACCGCGCTTTGCAACGCGGCCAGACGATCGCCCCTTCCGACAGACCGCCCCCTGTGCACCGCAAACAATTTGATTTCAAGGGCCTAAGTGCGCTCAGGCGCATCGCTTAGCCCAGGGTGGTCAGGACAACCCCGATCAGCACCGCGCCGCCGGCCAGGATCTGGCGCGCGTGCAACCGTTCCTGGAAGAAGCGGCGGGCGGCGATGGCGGCCATGGGCGCCTCGATGACGCCCACCGCGCGGACCGGCGCCGCCGGCGACAGGGCCAGGGCGATGAACCAACCCGCCGAGGCGCAGGCCCCGCAAAGGCCCGCGCCCAGGGACTGGCGCCAGCTTTTCGCTACCGCCTTCAGGGACTTAGGGTCACGCAGGGCCAGCCATACGGTCAGACAGGCGGCCTGCATGGCCTGCACCACCGCCACGCTGACCAGGGCGCCATAGATCGGATGCCTTGTGTCCATGGCCAGGCTGGCATGGCGAAAGGCGTTCAGCGAAAATCCGAAAAACAGGCCGGACAGCAGCCCGAAGGCGGCCCCCGAGACCGGCTGGGGTCCGGTCGCGCCCTTGGGCCAGGTCAGGGCCAGCAGTCCCGCCGTCGTGATCGCCACGCCGCTCCAGGCCGCCCCGCTCAACCGATCGTGATAGATGGCGAGCCCTAAAAGGGCGGCCAAGGGCAGGGAGCTCTGCTGCAGGGCCGTGCCCACCGCGAATCCGGCGCGGCGCATGGCGGTCAAAAGGGCCGCGGTCGCCAGCACCTGGGCGAGGGCCCCGGCGGCGGCGGCCTGCCAGAACATCGCCGTCAGATGCGGCCGGGCGCCCGGCGCGAGGGACTGGGCGATCAGGGCGAAGACGATGGAAAACGGCAGGCCGAACAAAAACCGCACCAGGGTCGCGCCCCAGGGCCCGGTGGAGGACATCAAGCTGCGCTGCAGGCCATTGCGCGCGACCTGGAAGGCCGAGGCCAGGACCGTGGCGGGGATCCAGATGAAGGTGAGCATGGCCGCCTGAGGTTCGATGGAAATGGGACAGGCCGGCGCATACCCCGGCGCGGCGCGCAAAGGAGGACAAGCAGGCGCAAGACCCCCTTGTCTCTCCGGCTTCGCCAAGCGATGCAGGAGAGGCGGCGCAGCGCAGCGGCGCCGCGGCGAAGGGGGCTTACTGGCGGCTCAGCGGATCGATCAGCTGGCGATCTGGGCCGGCGGAAGGGTCTTTTGCTGGCGCAGGATCAAGCTGTTGAGGGCGTTGACATAGGCCTTGGCGCTGGCGGTCAGGGTGTCGGTGTCCGCGGCCATGCCGGTGGCGATATGGCCGCCCTCCTCCAGCCGCACCGAAACCTGGGCCTGGGCGTCGGTGCCTTCGGTGACCGCATGCACCTGGAACAGGCGCAGCACCGCCGTATGCGGGGCGACGATGCGGATGGCGTTGAACACCGCATCCACCGGGCCGTCGCCGGTGGCGGTGGCCGAGCGCTCCTCGCCGTCGATGTCCACGGTCAGGTCCGCCTGTTGCGGGCCTTCGGTTCCGGCGACCACGCGCAGGCGCTTGACGCTGATGCGCTCGGCGCCGCGGGCCAGGGCGTCGTCGACCAGGGCGACGATGTCGTCGTCATAGACGTCCTTCTTCTTGTCTGCCAGGTCCTTGAAGCGGACAAAGGCGTCATTCAGGGCGTTCTGGCCCAGGTCATAGCCCAGGCCTTTCAGCTTTTCGCGGAAGGCGTGACGGCCGGAATGCTTGCCCATGACCAGGTTGGTGGCGCCCTGCCCCACGTCCTCGGGGCGCATGATCTCGTAGGTCTCGGCGTTCTTCAGCATGCCGTCCTGGTGGATGCCGCTCTCGTGGGCGAAGGCGTTCTTGCCGACGATGGCCTTGTTGTACTGCACCGGAAAGCCGGTGATGGCCGAGACATAGCGGCTGGCGCGGGTGATCTGGCGGCTGTCGACCGCGGTGTCATAGGGCAGCCGGTCGGCCCGCACGCGCAGGGCCATGACCACCTCTTCCAGGGCGGCGTTGCCGGCCCGCTCGCCGATGCCGTTGATGGCGCATTCGATCTGGCGCGCCCCGCCCTGCACCGCCGACAAGGAATTGGCCACGGCCAGGCCCAGATCGTTGTGGCAGTGGGCGGAGAAGATCACCCCGTCCGCGCCCGGCACGTTTTCGATCAGGTCACGGAAGATGTCGCCATATTCGGACGGATAGGTGTAGCCGACCGTGTCGGGGATGTTGATGGTCGAGGCGCCGGCGCGGATGGCGGCTTCGACGCAGCGCAGCAGGAAATCGCGTTCGGTGCGGGTGGCGTCTTCCGCCGACCATTCCACGTCGCCGCACAGGTTGCGGGCCAGGCTGACCGAGCGGCTGACCTGCTCCAACACCGCCTCGGGCTCCATCTGCAGCTTGTACTTCATGTGTACGGGGCTGGTGGAGATAAAGGTGTGGATGCGGCCGCGCTTGGCCGGGCGGATGGCCTCGGCGCAGCGTTCGATATCGCCGGGCGCGGCGCGGGCCAGGCCGCAGATGGTCGATTCGGTGACGATCTCGGCGATGCGGCGCACGGCGTCGAAATCGCCGTTGGAGGCGATGGGGAAGCCGGCCTCGATCACATCGACGCCCATGTCTTCCAGAATCTTGGCCAGTTCGAGCTTTTCATCCAGCGCCATGGACGCGCCCGGCGCCTGTTCGCCGTCGCGCATGGTGGTGTCGAAAATGACGATGCGATGCTTGTCGCCGATGGCGGCGACTCTGTCCTGTTTGTCGCCGATGGCGGCGACTCGATTTTGTTTATCGCTCGCAGGAGCGATGGAAGCGGTTTCGGAGGTCATGGATCAGCTCTGTGCTGGCGTTGGACGTGCCGACTTTCTTGGGCGGCGGGTTGGACTTCTTTTCCCCTGCACGCCCGGCCGCGACGGATCGCGGCCCCTAGAGCATCCAGGGGCTGGTAAGGGTCAGCAGAAGCAGAAGGCTCTTGTCCATGACGGGGTGCAGTATCGAATCCATAGTCTTAACGCAAGCTTATTGCGCCTGAGAGCGCCGCCCGGCCCAGGTGAACGGGGCAGCGCCCTAGATGACCGCAAGCCCTTCGCGCGCGAGAACCTTCCTGACCGACGGACGCAGGTTCATGCGCGCGCGATGGGCGAGGATCAGGGGAAAGCGGTTGGCGTCGCCCACGCCGTCGCGGGCCAGCCAGCGGGCCATAACGAACAGATAGGGGTCGGAAATGCTGTAGGCGTCGCCGTGAACATAGGGCCGCCCGTCCGCGAGCCTCTCCTCGATCAGGCCCAGATAGTCGCCGATCGCAACGGGCGCAAAGGCGCGCATGGCCGCGGCGGCGTCCTCGCCCTCGGCGAACCGGGCTGGCCGGAAAACATGGGCGAAGGCGATGTGCACGCTGCTGGAGATGAAGTTGTTGAAGGCCTGGACCTCGGCGAAGGCGAAGGGGTCGTCGATCGGCGCCAGGCGCGCCTGAGCGAAGCGCAGCGCGATATAGGCGAGGATGGCCGGGCTTTCGGTCAATATCCCCCGTTCGGTCGCCAGCGCCGGGACGCGGCCCTTGGGATTGATCTGGTGATAGTCGGCGGTGCGCTGTTGTCCGCCAGCCGTGTCGATGCGAACCGCCTCGAACGCCGCACCGGCATCCTCCAGGGCGATGTGGGAGGCGAGCGAGCAGGCGTTGGGCGCATAGAAGAGCGTCAGCATGGGAACCTCAAAAAGTCCTTCCCCCATCGAGGGGAAGGGTTCTGGAAACTGTTGCGCGCGGCCCGACCCTCACGCTTCCTCGGCGTCCCGGCGCAGCCAGGCGCGGGCGGCCAGACCGACCCCCACCCAGGCGATGAGGATCAAGGCGATGATCGCCACCTCGCGCGCGCCCCCGCTGGCGACCCGGGCCAGGGAGCGGCCGGCCAGGCCGGTCAGGGCGATCTTGGGGACGATGCCCAGGGCCGTGCCGGCCACGAAGTCGATCACGCGCATGGGCGTCAGGCCGGCCGCCATATTGACCACGATGAAAGGCGCGGAGGGCGCCAACCGCACCAGCAGGCTGGCGGTGAAGCCGTTGCGGCCGATCATGGCCACGAAGCGCTGGACACCGGCGCCGGGAAGGTCCTGCAGCAGACGTCCGCCGAACGCGCGCCCGAGCCAAAAACCGATCAGGGACGAAACCATGGTGCCGGCCCAGCTGTAGGCCATGCCCGGCCCCGGACCGAAGGCCACCACCGCCGCGGCGATCAAGGCCACCTGAGGCACGCCAAGAAACGCCAGGCCCGCAAAGGCCGCTACGGCCACCGGCAGGGCCCATGGCCCATGCGCCGCCCCGGCCAGCCAGAGCTTCAGTCCGGCCTCCCGGTCGATTCCCAACATCGGCGCGGCGAACAACAGCACCAGCCCGACGCCGCCGAACAAGACAAAAGCCGTGGCCAAAGACCGCCACACCTTGGCGTCGAGTTTGGCCAATGAACGCAAGAACGAGCCCATGGCAGAGCTATATAGCGGGCCAGCGCGGCCCAACCTACCCCGCACAGCCTGGTTTATTCGAACACGCCGCGTTGCGCCTGGCGCCACAGCCGCGTAAACAGCCGCCGTTTCCAAACATGGGGATTTTCCAATGTTCGTCGAGTCCGAAGCCCTGCGTCGCGTCAAGCCGTCCGCCACCATCGCCGCCAGCGCCAAGGCGCGCGCCTTGGTCGCCGCCGGGCGAAACGTGATCTCGCTGGCCGCGGGCGAGCCGGATTTCGACACTCCGGACAATATCAAAGAGGCCGCGATCAAGGCCATTCGCGACGGCAAGACCAAATATACCGACCCCGACGGCATGCCCGCGCTGAAGGAAGCCATCGCCGCCAAGTTCGCCCGCGAGAACGGCCTGACCTACAAGACCAGCCAGGTGCACATCGCGCCGGGCGGCAAGCCGGTGATCTACAACGCGCTGGTGGCCAGCCTGAACCCCGGCGACGAGGTGGTGATTCCCGCGCCCTACTGGGTCTCCTATCCCGACATGGTGCTGCTGGCCGGCGGAACGCCGGTTGCGGTGGCCACCGCGGCGGCGACGAACTTCAAGCTGCAGGCGGCCGATCTGGAAGCGGCGATCACGCCCAAGACCCGCTGGCTGATCCTCAACTCGCCGTCCAACCCTTCGGGCGGCGCCTATACCCGCGCCGAATTGCAGGCCCTGGCCGACGTGCTGCTGCGCCACCCCCAGGTGTGGATCCTGACCGACGACATGTACGAGCACCTGGTGTTCGACGATTTCGAATTCACCACCATCGCCCAGGTGGAGCCCAGGCTCTATGATCGCACCTTGACCATGAACGGGGTGTCCAAGGCCTATGCCATGACCGGCTGGCGGATCGGCTATGCGGCCGGTCCCGAGCCCCTGATCAAGGCCATGGGCAAGATGATCAGCCAGACCACGTCCAACGCCTCGTCGATCTCGCAATACGCCGCGGTCGAGGCGCTGAACGGCGTCCAGGATTTCATCAAGCCCAACGCCAAGCTGTTCCAGGGCCGCCGCGACCTGGTGGTGTCGATGCTGAACCAGGCCAATGGCCTGCACTGCCCGACCCCCGAAGGCGCCTTCTATGTCTATCCGACCTGCGAAGGCCTGCTGGGCAAGACCGCGCCCAGCGGCAAGGTCATCGCCAGCGACGAGGACTTCGCCATGGAGCTGATCGAGGCCGAGGGCGTGTCGGTGGTGCATGGGGCGGCGTTCGGCCTGTCGCCCTTCTTCCGCATCTCCTACGCCACCTCCAACGCCATCCTGGAAGACGCCTGCCAGCGGATCCAGCGCTTCTGCGGCAGCTTGAAGTAGACGTCACGACATTGAGCCCTTCCCCCTCGATGGGGGAAGGGTTGGGATGGGGGTGTTGGCAATGACTCTCAAAATCTGGCGCGGATGGGCGCCGCGCCCTCTCGCGCCCATCGCCCGGCTTCGGTGGTCGCACCCCCAACCCTGCCCTTCCCCCATCGAGGGGGAAGGGTTTCTCAAAAAGCTAACCTGACCGGCTGACCGCGAAGTCCGCCAGGTCTTCCAGCGCCGTGCGCCAGGGGCCGGCAAAACCCGTCAAGGACTGCTTGGCCGCGTCGGCATAGTCGGCGGCGAGGTCGAGGGTGGCGGCCAGGGCGCCGGTGCGGCTGACCAGGTCCTGGGCGCGGCGGAAGTCGAGGTCGGTCTGGTCGCGGCGGGCCACCGTGCGCTCCCAAAACTTGATCTCGGCGGGTCCCGTGCGGTCGATGGCCAACAGCAAGGGCAGGGTCGCCTTGCCTTCGCGGAAGTCGTCGCCGGGGTTCTTGCCCAGGGCCTCGGCCGCGCCGTCATAGTCGAGGGCGTCATCGGCCAGCTGGAAGGCGATGCCAAGCTTCATGCCATAGTCGCGCAGGGCCTGGCATTTGGCGTGGCTCGCGCCGGCGGAGATGGCCCCAGCCTCGGCGGCGGCGGCGAACAGCTCGGCGGTCTTGGCCGAAATGATCTCCAGATACATGTCCTGGCCCAGGTTCAATTCGTGCGCCCGGGTCAGCTGCAGCACCTCGCCCTCGGCGATCACGCGCGAGGCCTTGGCCAGCACGCCCAGGGCGGGCATCGAACCGGCGTCGACCATCAGCTCAAAGGCGCGGGAGAACAGAAAATCGCCCACCAGCACGCTGGACGGAGCCCCCCAGATGAGGTGGGCGGCGACCTTGCCCCGGCGCAGTTGCGAGCCATCGACCACGTCGTCATGCAGCAGGGTCGCGGTGTGGATGAACTCCACCGCCGCCGCCAGCTTGAGGCAGGCGTCGTCTCGGGCCCCCGCCAGCCGCGCCGCGGCGACGCTGAGCAAAGGCCGCAGGCGTTTGCCGCCGGCGGCGATCAGATGGTCAGCCAGGGCCGGAATCACCGGCACAGGACTCTGCATGCGCGAAATGATCAGCGCATCGACATTGGCCATGTCACCGGACGCCAGCTCCACCAGGAGGTCCACCGAACCGGCCGGCCGGGCGGCAATCGCATTGGCTGCGTCCAAAACCTAAAGGCTCCTGTTTGCCGCGAGGGGAAATCGCCCCGAAATCCCATCGCCGCCGCGTGGTCGCCGTTGCTAAGCGACAATGGTGGCGGGATAGGTCAGGGTCAAGGCGAGCACAAGGCGTCAAACGCGACGGTCATGGATCAAGTCACACTGGAAAGCGGAATTGAGGAGAACCGTGTCCTCGGCGCGCGGGTCCGGCTGCTGCAGGCCAGGGCGGGCTATCGCGCCGGTGTGGACGCCGCGCTGCTGGCCGCAGCCTGTGACGCAGGGGCTGGAGACCGGGTGCTGGACGCCGGCTGCGGGGTTGGCGGGGCGCTGCTGGCGGCGGCCGTGCGGCGGGCTGAAGCGCTGTTTGTGGGCGTCGAGCGGGACCCGGCGGCCCTGGCCCTGGCCCAGCGCAATATCGCGCTCAACGGCCTTGGGGCGCGGGTCCAGGCCCTGGCCGGCGATGTCGCCGCCGGCTTCAAGCCCCTGGGGCTGAAACCGTTCGATGCGGCGATGGCCAATCCGCCTTTTTTCGACGACCCGGCCGCCCTGCGCGGCCCGGCGCCCGAGCGCGCCGGCGCCTATCTGGCCGACGCCGGCCTGGCGGGCTGGTGCGGCTTCCTGTGCAAGGCCGTGCGCGAGGGCGGCCGCGTGACCCTGATCCATCGCGCCGACCGCCTGGCCGATATCCTGGCGGCGCTTGCGCCCAAGGCGGGATCGTTCCGAATCCGGCCGATCCAGCCCCATGCGGACGAGCCGGCCAAGCGGGTGCTGGTGCGCGCGATCAAGACCGGCAAGGCGCCCCTGGTGCTGCTGCCGCCGCTGGTGCTGCACGACCGGTCGGCGGCCAAACACACGCCGGAGGCCGAGGCCATCCTGCGCGGTGAGGCGGATCTGGGGTGGACCTAGAGGCCCATCCGCCGCTTTTCCGTCATCGCCGCGCCTGTCGCGGCGATCCATGCCGCGAACGATCCGCGCCGCTTAAGGACTCTCGCAGAAATAACCAAACCACTGAAAATAAGTCCGCTCATCCCCGCGCAGGCGGGGATGAGCGCAATGAAAAATTGAAGCCTTTATTTGTCAACGGACCCTAAGGCGCCGTCCGCGGCATGGATGGCCCGGACAAGCCGGGCCATGACGACGCAAATAGGCGTCGTTAGTTCTTCGCCTTGTCGACCAGGGCGTTCTTGCTGATCCAGGGCATCATGGCCCGCAGGCGCCCGCCCACTTCCTCGATGGGATGTTCGGCGGCTCTGCGTCGGGTGGCCTTGAAGCTGGGCTGGCCGGCGGCGCATTCCAGCATCCAGTCGCGCACGAAGCGGCCCGATTGGATGTCTTCCAGAACCCGCTTCATCTCGGCCTTGGTCTCGGGCGTGACGATGCGCGGGCCGCTGACATATTGGCCGAATTCGGCGGTGTTGGAGACCGAATAGTCCATGTTGGCGATGCCGCCTTCATAGATCAGGTCGACGATCAGCTTCACCTCGTGCAGGCATTCGAAATAGGCCATTTCCGGGGCGTAGCCGGCCTCGACCAGGGTTTCGAAACCGGCGCGGATCAGTTCCACCAGGCCGCCACAGAGCACGGCCTGCTCGCCGAACAGGTCGGTCTCGCATTCCTCGCGGAAATTGGTCTCGATGATGCCCGAGCGGCCGCCGCCGATGGCCGAGGCGTAGGCCAGGCCCAGATCGAGCGCATTGCCGGTGGCGTTCTGGTCCACGGCGATCAGGCAGGGCACGCCGCCGCCCTTGACATATTCGCCGCGCACGGTGTGGCCGGGCCCTTTGGGCGCGACCATCAGCACGTCGATGGATGCCTTGGGCTCGATCAGCTTGAAGTGCACGTTCAGGCCGTGAGCGAACAGCAGGGCCGCGCCGTCCTTGATATTGGGGGCGATGTCGCGGTCGTAGATTTCTTTCTGCAGCTCGTCGGGCGCCAGGATCATCAGCATGTCGGCCCAGCCTGCGGCCTCCGCCGGCGTCATGACCTTCAGGCCTTCGCCTTCGGCCTTCTTGGCCGAGGCGGATCCGGGGCGCAGGGCTACGGCTACGTTGTTAAGTCCGGAGTCGCGCAGGTTCAGCGCATGGGCGTGGCCCTGGCTGCCATAGCCTACGATGGCGACCTTCTTGTCGAGGATGCGAGCGAGGTCGGCGTCGCGGTCGTAATAGACACGCATGATTTGGTCTCCGGAGGCGTGAATTATTCGGCGCCCGGGCAATAGCCCGCGCGACGAAGGCCGCGTTCGACAATTTTTTTGCGCCGACGTCAATCCTCACAGGCGCGAAAACGCCCCCGGAACGGGGTTCCGGGGGCGTGCGCCAGCCTCCAGCCGGTCTCGAACCGAGGCTGTCTAGTAGAACAGTCCGTAGATGGTTTCGGCCACAAAGCCGTTGGACAGGCTGATCAACAGCACATCGGGGCCGACGCGAACCCACTGATAGCCATAGGGCGGGACCGGCAGGTCATAGTCCCAATAGTCGCTGACCCAGTAGGACTGGTCGAACCAGCCGAAGGGCAGATATTCGCCATAGGCCCAGCGGCGATAATAGAAGCCGCGCTGCGGCCGCCAGTCCCCGCCCCGCCAGCGGAACTCGCGATCGGGACGGATCTCCCGCGGGTAGAAATGGGGATCATAGCGGGGGTGGTCTCGTCCACCCGGATTGAACCCCGGCGCGCCCCAACCCGGGCGGCCCTGGTGAAAATCACCGCGGTCGCCGCGGTCGCCCTGCCCACGCTGATCGCCCTGGAAGCCACCGCCATTGGGGCGGCCCTGGTGAAAATCACCGCGGTCGCCACGCTCGCCCTGCCCGCGCTGATCGCCCTGAAAGCCTGCCCCATTGGGACCACCCTGGTCCTGCGGCCTGCCGCCGGGCTGCTCGCCGCCACGCCCACGCCATTGGCCAGGACCGCCCTGCTGGGCTGCATTCGGCTGGGCTGGCGCGCGATAGGCCGGCGCGCCGCCCTGGGGACCGGTATAGCGCGGGCCGGCCGGCGCGACGGGGCCCTGAGGGGCGGGCCGAGCGGCGGGCGCCGGGCCCGGCGCGGGATGGCCGCCGCCCTGTGGCGCGGCATGGGGCGGCGGCGCGCCACGATCGCCGTGATCATGGTGTTCGTCCTGCGCCGATGCGCTGGTTCCAGCCATCAGGGCCAGTGCGGCCGTAGCGGCCATCAATTTTTTCATGTCTGCGCCTCCTTGCGGAACGATCTTGCGGTGGCCGTCGCCGGGCATGCCGGGCAGGTCCAATGCGGCCACTGTCTGCGGTTCAGCCTGAACCGGACTTGAACAAACCGCCACCCCATTGTTCAGCTTGCGCCCTCTGCCCGATTTATCAAATTTCGCCGCCGCGCCCTTTGCGTCGGGCCGGGCGCCCACCATTCTGGGATCAGGCAAGGCGGGAAGTCCGATGCGATTCGCAAACGATGGCGCTGCAGAACAGCAGTATCTGGACCTGATCGACGAGATCCTCGATCACGGCCAGCTTCGCGCCGACCGGACCGGGGTGGGCACGATCGCCATTCATGGGGCGACCATGCGTTTTGACCTGTCCGATGGGTGCGTCCCGCTGCTGACCACCAAGAAGACGGCCTGGAAGCTGGCCGTGAAGGAGCTTCTCTGGTTCCTGACCGGCGAGACCAATATCAGCGCGCTGCTTCAAGCCGGGGTCCATATCTGGTCGGACTGGCCCCACCAGAAATACGTCCAGGCGACCGGCGACGAGATTTCCATGGCCGAGTTCGAGCAGAGGATTGTGGGCGATCCGGCGTTCGCCGAACGCTGGGGCGATCTAGGGCCTGTCTATGGCGCCCAGTGGCGACGCTGGGAGGGCAAGGACGGCAAGGTCTATGACCAGATTTCCGCGCTCGTCGAGCAGATCAAGGCCAATCCAGGCTCGCGCCGCCTGCTGTTCCATGCCTGGAACGTGGCCGAGATCGACGAGATGGCGCTGCCGCCCTGCCATCTGCTCTACCAGTATTTTGTCAGCCAGGGCCGGCTGTCGTGCACGCTCTATCAACGTAGCGTGGATGTCGGCCTGGGCCTGCCGTTCAATATTGTCGCGGCGTCGGTGCTGCTGCGCATGCTCGCGCAGCAGTGCGACCTGGAGGCCGGTGAGCTCTTCTGGGTCGGCCACGACGTTCATATCTATTCGAACCACACCGAGAGCCTGCGGCTTCAGAGAACCCGCACGCCCAAGCCGTTTCCCAAGCTGGAGATCGCCCGTCGCCCCGCCTCGATCTTCGACTACCGCATCGAGGACTTTTCGATGCGTGGCTACGAGTCCCATCCCCACATCGCCATGGCCGTGGCGGTCTGAGCCCTGGGGAGGCCCCAAGGCTCGAGCGGGCCTGGTCGCCGAACGCCCGGCTTGCGCCGGCGGGCGCGCCCTGGTGGCGCGTGGATTTGCGGTTTGACCTCGACGCCGCTTGGCGGCAAACACGCCCCATGCGCCTTCCCATCGCCCTCGGCCCTGTCGCCCGCGCCCGCAACGGCGTCATCGGGAGGGGCGGGGCCTTGCCTTGGCGGCTGAAATCGGACCTGGCGCTGTTCAAGGCCACCACCCTGTTCAAGCCGGTGATCATGGGCCGTAAGACCTGGGAATCCCTGCCCCGGCGCCCCCTGCCCGGCCGGCTGAACCTGGTGATCACCCGCGACGGCTCCTATGAGGAGATGGGCAAGTCCCACGGGGCGGTGGTCTGCGAAAGGTTCGACGAGGCGGTGGAGATCGCCCGCGAACAGGCCGAGGAAGACGGCGCCGAAGAGGTCTGCGTCATCGGCGGCGCGGCCCTGTTCGAGATCGCCCTGCCCAAGGCCCGCCGCGCCTATCTGACCGAGGTCGACGCCGAGGTGGAGGGCGACGTGTTTTTCCCGCCCTTCGATGAAGCCGACTGGCGCGAGATCCGCCGCGAGATCCACACGGCCGGCGAAGGCGACGACTATGATTTCGTCTTCCGAGTGCTTGAGCGGCGCTAAGAGCCCGTTTGGAACCAGGTCGCATGGCTTGGTTTGCGTGGTTCGAGACGCTCGCTGACGCGAGCCCTCACCATAACGCTGTTGAGGGGCTGCAAAATCCCTCGTCATGGTGAGGAGCGGACCCTCAGGTCCGCGTCTCGAACCACGCAAGGACCCACCCACCGCATTTTTAAACAGTCTCCAAGCGAAAACAGTCAGTCTCTAGCGCCCCATTCAAACGCCTGTTTATATGGGTTCGGAACGCCGCCCGCGCCGAGGCGGCGACACGGGAGCGCGCCCATGGATATGCAGCTGGTCACCGACGGCCTGGAATTTCCCGAAGGCCCCATCGCCATGGCCGACGGTTCGGTCATCCTGACCGAGATCAAGGGCGGCGTCCTCAGCCGCGTGACGCCGGATGGCGAGAAGACGGTCTTCGCCAAGACCGGCGGCGGTCCCAACGGCGCCGCGGTGGGTCCGGACGGGGCCATCTATGTCACCAATAACGGCGGCTCGTTCGAATGGCTCGACCAGGGCGGCCTGACCATCCCCGGCCCCACCCCGCCCAGCCATGTGGGCGGCTATATCCAGCGTGTCGACGGCAAGACCGGCGAGGTCACCACCCTCTACGACTCCTGCGACGGCAAAAAACTCGTCGGGCCCAACGACCTGGTGTTCGACAAAACCGGGGGCTTCTGGTTCACCGACCATGGCTGCTCGACGCCGGACGGCCGCAAGTCTGGCGCGCTCTACTACGCCCGCCCGGACGGCTCCAAGATCGTGCGGGTTCGCGATCACCTGATTTCACCCAATGGCGTCGGCCTCTCGCCGGACGAGACGGTGGTCTATATGGCCGACACCCTGATTGGCCGCCTGTGGGCGTTCGATCTCACAGCGCCGGGCGAACTGCCGCCGCAGGAGGGATTCGCCCCGGGACGGGTGGTCTGCACCCTGCCGGGCTTTCAGTATCTGGACAGCCTGGCCGTCGAGGCGGGCGGCAAGGTCTGCGTGGCCACCATTTTCAACGGCGGCGTCACCGCCTTTGATCCCGACGGCTCGACCGAGCACTTCGCCTTTCCCGATCTGGTCACCACCAATATCTGCTTCGGCGGCGCCGACATGCGCGACGCCTGGATCACCTGCTCGTCCACCGGCAAGTTGTTCAAATGCCGCTGGCCGCGTCCTGGGCTGAAGCTGAACTTCAACGCCTAGCCGAGCCACATTGATTTTGACGGCTTCGAATAGCTGTCACTCAAGAGCCCTCCCCCTCGATGGGGGAGGGTTGGGTGGGGGTGTGGCCGCGACGTTGGGGTGAAAAACACGATGGGCTACACAGCCTCACGCGTTTGCCTCTTTATCGCCGGTGGACACACCCCCAACCCTGCCCTTCCCCCATCGAGGGGGAAGGGTTCACTCTGACCGCGGCGGCGGCTTTGCGGGTGGCGGGCGGCGGCGGGATCACTATGTTGCGGCGGATTCGCCACCCGAGCCGAACCGAGCCGCCGCATGACCAGTATCGCGATCGACAAGCCCCGCCCTCAAGGCGCCGCCCCCGAGGCCACCGTGTTTACGGTGCTGTTCGCGATCAGCTTCGTCCACCTGCTCAACGACATGATGCAGTCGCTGCTGCCAGCCATCTATCCGACGCTGAAGACCGACTTCCACCTGAACTTCACCCAGATCGGCCTGGTCACCCTGACCTTCCAGCTGACCGCGTCCCTGCTGCAGCCCCTGGTCGGGCTCTATGCCGACCGGCGGCCGGCGCCCTATTCCCTGCCCATCGGCATGGTCTTCACCCTGGCCGGCCTGATCCTGCTGGCCTTCACCGGCAGCTATCCGGTGCTGCTGCTGGCGGCGGCCCTGGTCGGCATGGGCTCCTCGGTGTTTCACCCCGAGTCGTCGCGCGTGGCGCGCATGGCGTCGGGCGGCCGCCACGGCCTGGCTCAGTCCCTGTTCCAGGTGGGGGGCAATATCGGCTCGGCGCTGGGGCCGATTTCGGCGGCCCTGGTGGTGCTGACCTGGGGCCAGCGCAGCATCGCCTGGTTCGCCCTGGCGGCCCTGGCGGCCATCGCGGTGCTGTGGCGGGTGGGGCTGTGGTACAAGACCCACGGCCTGACCAAGCTGAAGGCGGCGGCGGGGCGCGGCCACAACCCCATAACCCTGCCACGCGGCAAGGTCGTCGCCACGATCAGCATCCTGCTGCTGCTGATCTTCTCCAAATATGTCTACCTGGCCAGCATCTCCAGCTACTACACCTTCTATCTGATCCACCATTTCCAGCTGTCGGTTCGCAGCGCCCAGCTGCACCTGTTCGTGTTCCTGGCGGCGGTGGCGGCGGGCACCCTGGCCGGCGGCGCCCTGGGCGACCGGTTCGGGCGCAAGCACGTGATCTGGTTTTCGATCCTGGGCGTCCTGCCCTTCACCCTGGCCCTGCCCTATGCCGACCTGATGTGGACCGGCGTGCTCAGCGTGGTCATCGGTCTGGTGCTGTCCTCGGCCTTTTCGGCGATCGTCGTCTATGGGCAGGAGCTTGTGCCCGGCAAGGTCGGCATGATCGCCGGCCTGTTCTTCGGCTTCTCGTTCGGCATGGGCGGCGTCGGCGCCGCCGTGCTGGGCCGTCTGGCCGACGCCACCAGCATCGAGTTCGTCTATAAGGTCAGCAGCTTTTTGCCGGTGATCGGGGTGCTGGCGGCGTTCTTGCCGAATTTGCGGGCGGGCGCGCGCCCGGTTGCGGCCGCGCCGGAGCCGGCCTTGGGGGAATAGTTCTGGCGTCAATCGTTCCTGGCGACGCCAGTTTTGCTTGGATCGCTTGCGGCGGCGGCGCGCCCCCTCCACCCCTTCGTGGTCCCCCTCCCCCGTTTCGCTTCGCTGCACAGGGGAGGAAAAACGCGTTCAACGGGCCTGGTCGACTTCGACCTTAGAGCGCGATGAAATCAAGTTGAGCCAATATAAACTCCGCTCATCCCGGCGAAGGCCGGGATCCAGATGACAAAGCTCAGGTCAAAAGACAATAATCCGCCCGAAATCACCACGCCCTTGCGCCATAGGATCTGGATCCCGGCCTTCGCCGGGATGAGCGGAGTTTGGTTTGGCTTTAATTCATCTCGACCTTAGTAAAGGGTCGCCATGGCCGAGCGTTCGAAGCGCTTCAGTTCGTCCGAGCGGCCGGTGTGGACCTTGCGGGCCCATTCGGGGTCCTGCAGCAGGGCGCGGCCGACGCCGACAAGGTCGAACTCCTCGCGCTCCAGCCGCCGCAGCAATTCGTCGAGCGACGCCGGATCGGCACCCTGGCCGGCATATCCGGCGATGAAGTCGCCATCCAGCCCCACCGAGCCGACGGTGATGGTCGGCTTGCCGGTCAGCTTCTTGGCCCAGCCGGCGAAGTTCAGGTCCGAGCCGTCGAATTCCGGCTCCCAGAAGCGCCGCTGCGAGCAGTGGAACATGTCGGCGCCGGCCTCGGCCAGGGGGGTCAGCCAGGCGTCCATCTCGGCCGGGGTGTGGGCCAGCTTGGCGTTGAAATCCTGCTGTTTCCACTGCGACAGGCGGATGATCACCGGATAGTCGGGTCCGACCGCGGCGCGGACGGATTTGAGGATCTCGGCGGCGAAATTGGCCCGGCGCGGCAGGTCCGCCCCGCCGAAGGCGTCTTCGCGCTCATTGGTCCCGGCCCAGAAGAACTGGTCGATCAGATAGCCGTGGGCGCCGTGCAATTCCACGGCGTCGAAGCCCAGGCGCTTGGCGTCGCCGGCGGCGCGGCCGAAGGCGGTGATGGCGTCGGCGACCTCTTCCTCGGTCATGCCCTCGCCGAACTTGTGGCCGGGGCTGGAGAGGCCCGAGGGGCTGTCATAGTCGCCGGGCGGCGACCAGTCGGGATCGCGCGAGCGCACCGCGCCCACGTGCCACAGCTGGGGCGCCATCAGGCCGCCGGCGGCGTGGACCTCGTCGATCACCGTCTTCCAGGCGGCCAGTTCGGTATCGCCGTGAAAGCGCGGGATATTGGGATCGTTCAGCGAGGCTGGCCGCGCCACCCCCGTGCCTTCCGAAACGATCAGCCCGACCTCGTTGGCCGCGCGGCGGCCGTAATAGGCGGCGACCTCGCTGGTCGCTACACCGCCCGGCGACTGGGAGCGCGTCATGGGCGCCATGACCACGCGATTGGGCAGGGTCAGGCCCTTGAAGGTGAAGGGCGTGAACAGGGCGTCGGCGGCCATGGGATGCTCCAGGGGTCGGGTTGGTCGAAGATCGCCGGCGACACTAGCCGCGCGGGCCGTCGATAGACAGTCCAGAAAAACTACGGACTGGCTTAGAAGCCCAGGAGCATCTTGGCCATGACGCCTTTGATTTTCGCCCTAACGCCAAATGGATGACCGGCTCGGCGATCCGCATGGACGGCGGCGAGGTCAAGGCGGTCTGACCGCGCGCCGGAAGCGGAGCTTGCCAAGGGCGGAGAAGGGTGGACCCTTAGAGGCCAAAACACGCCGGTATTCGAAAATAGGCGCTTGCCTGCCCCAGGGACGCTTTAGGCATCGCTATATCCTTGAACGAACGAGGCCTGCCTTGGCCGTGTCCTGGCCGGGCTGTCCCGAACAGAAACCAACACGGAGGCGAAACGCATGAAGGCCATCCAAAACGCCCATCCCGCCAAGCTGGATACGATGCGCTATGTCGATCTGGCCGATCCGGGCGCGCCTGGACCGGGCGAGATCCTGGTGCGTATCCGCGCCAGCTCGCTGAACTATCATGACTATCTCGTGGTCGTCGGCGGCATTCCAACCCCTGAGGGCCGCATCCCCATGTCGGACGGCGCCGGCGAGGTGCTGGCGGTGGGCGAGCGCGTCAGGGACTTCGCCGTGGGCGATCTGGTCGTCTCCACCTTCTTTCCCCACTGGCTGGACGGCGATGCGCCCGATGGCGGCTTCTCCGGCGTGCCCGGTGACGGCGCCGACGGATTTGCGCGCGAACTGGTGGTGGCCCCGGCCACCGCCTTCACCCACGCCCCCAAGGGCTGGAGCGCCGCAGAGGCCGCGACCATCACCTGCGCGGGCGTGACCTCGTGGCGCGGCCTGGTCGGCGACGGCGCCCTGAAGGGCGGCGATACGGTTCTGGTGCAGGGCACGGGCGGCGTGTCGATCTATGGCCTGCAGATCGCCAAGGCCTTCGGCTGCACCGTGATCGCCACCTCGTCTTCGGACGAAAAGCTGGAACGGCTGAAGGCCTTGGGGGCCGACCACCTGATCAACTACAAGTCCGTGCCCGAATGGGGCGTGGCGGCGCAGAAGCTGACCGGCGGGCGCGGGGTGGATCACATCCTGGAGATCGGCGGCTCCGGCACCATGCCCCAATCGATCATCGCCACCCGCAATGGCGGTCATATCGCCCTGATCGGCGTGCTGGCGGGCTATGCCGGGCCGCTGTCGACCGTCGCCATCATGGGCAAGCAGTTGAAGGTGATCGGCCTGACCGTGGGCAGCCGGCGTCACCAGCTGGACATGATCCGCGCCATCGACGTGGCCGGGTACAAGCCCGTGCTGGACAAGCATTTCCCGCTCGAGGACCTGGCCGGAGCCTTCCGTCACCAGGAGTCGAACACCCACTTCGGCAAGATCGTCGTGGATATCTGAGGGGGCTGTTTGGAAAATCGCGATGGGTGGGTCCTTGCGTGGTTCGAGACGCGGACCTGAGGGTCCGCTCCTCACCATGAGGAGGTTTTTGCCGCCCATTCAATAGCGTCATGGTGAGGGCTCGCGTCAGCGAGCGTCTCGAACCACGCAAACCAAGCCATGCAACCTATTCGCAAACGGGCTCTGAGGGCCGAAGACCGCGCCGGGGCGACGCGTCAGGGATTGGCGAGACTGTCGACCTGGGCGTCGAGGATCTCGACCAGTCGCTCGAAACGCTCCCCCCGGGCGTCGGGCCAGTCGAGGAACTTCAGGGACACCGGCCGGGCGGCGCCGAAGGCCGAAAGGCTGGAGATCAGGAGCAGGGCCCGAAGGCGAGCCGCGGGGCCGGTCTCGGCCTGGCCGAGGGCGCGGGCGATCAGGCCCGCCGTCAGTTCCACGCCCGGGGCCCATAGCTGGCCATACAGGACGCCGAAGGCCGGCCCCTGCTCAGCCATTTCCTTGAGCACGAAGGCCATCCACACCTCCGCCTGCCCGGCCCCGACCAGAAGTTCGGCCAGGGGGCGCAGAACGGCCTTGAGACGGGCGCGGGCGTCGGCGGGCGTCATCGGCGCGCCCAGGGCGGCGTGGGCCTCGCTGACCAGCGGCAGCATGCGCTGTTGGTAGCGGCCGACGATGTCCTGGGCGCAGGCCAGATACAGGCCTCGCTTGCCGCCGAAATAGTATTTCAGGGCCGGCAGGTTGACCCCGGCGGCCTCGGCGATCTGGCGGGTGGTGGCCCCCTTGAAGCCGTGCTCGCCGAACACGGTCAAGGCCGCCTGCAGGATGCGGGCGCGGGCCTCCCCGCCCTTGCGGTAGCCGGCGGGCGGGGCCTCGGCCGGGGTCGGATCCTGGATCGGGGCGTCCTGCATGGGATGGGCAATAGCAGACCGCCGCCGCTTGCCAAGGCGCCGTGGGTGGATTACGACTCCAATTAATATCACTTGATATAGATTTAGCGGAGACCGCGATGAACGCCCTGACCGGTGACATGACCGCCTATCTGGGCTGGAAGATCGATTTCGCCCATCCCGTGGGCGAAGCCGCCCTGGCCGAGCCGGGCTCGGTGCAGTGGCGGGTGTTCAAGAACCCCATCGCCCTGGGCGTGGGCGGGGTGGCGGCCGTGCTGATGGAGTTCGCCGACGCGCGGATCCGCTCGGGGGTGTGGGACCATTCCACCTATAAGGCCGATCCCATCGGTCGGTCCCGGCGCACGGGCGTGGCGGCCATGGTCGGGGTCTATGGCCCGGCCAGCGCCGCGCGCCGGGTGATCCAGGGGGTCGGCAATATGCACGCCCGGGTGACGGGGGCCACGCCCTCGGGGGAAGCCTATCGCGCCCTGGACCCCGAGCTTCTGGACTGGGTCAGCGCCACGGCGGGCTATGGCTTCCTGACCGCCTATGACCGGTTCGTGGCCCCGGTGAGCGAGGCGGACCAGACCCGGTTCTATGCCGAGGGCGAGCCCGTGGCGCGGCTCTATGGGGTGCAGACGCCCCTGCGGTCTTCGGCCCATTTCCTGCAGATGATGCAGGCCCTGGCGCCGCGGTTCGAGCCCCACCCGATCGTGAGCGAGTTTCTGGGCATCATCCAGTCGGGCAAGGCCGCGCCCGGGACACCCAAGATCCTGCACCGGGCCCTGGCCCGCGGGGCGGTCTCGATCCTGCCGCCCCTGATCCGCGAGCGGCTGGGCCTGGGGCCGGCCTATGACCTGACCCTGTTCGACCGCGTGGCGCTGAAGCTGGCCGGCGCCCTGGCCGAGCGCACCCCCGATCCGACATCACCCCCCTGCCAGGCCAGCCTGCGCCTGGGCCTGCCGGCGAACTTCCTCTATCGCAGCCCAGCCGAGCAGGCGCGCCTGCTGGCGCAGCGGGAACGGCCGCCGGCGCGGGCGGCTTAGCGGCCGTTTGGGGAAAGCGATTGCGAGCCTCGGCGCTCGCCCCAGTCCGAGGACGTCAGCAAGGGGCGCGACGAACTGCCTGGCGCCCCGCCGAGACTTCGCTGAGCCGATGCAACAGCTGAGCGATTACGGTCCCTTAAGCGACCGTTCCTGTCGCGCCGCTTGGGGTTGAACTGTCGGACGAGCCTTGCTGGTAGGCGGACGACTGTTGAGCCGTGGGCGTCGTGGACGATGTCGAGCTCGTGGTTTGCCCGGCAAGCTGCGCCGCCAGGAACTGGTTCACCATTTGATCGAGGGCGGCGCTCATGGCCGCATAGTCAGGCCCGCCGCCCGAGGAGGCCGATGAACCGCTCGATGAGCCGGTTGGCGAACCGCTTGATGAGCTCGGCTGGTCCTGGCCGGAGCCCTCCGGGGCCAAGCTCCAAACGCCCAGGGTGATGCCGTCTGGCAGGGTCGCGGTGACCCCGCCGGTGACGTCAAATCCGAACAGCGCCGGAAACTTGTTGGCCCCGGACGGGGAACTGGCCGACGCGCCGGATGCGCCAGCGGAGGCCGCGCTCGACCCAGCAGCGTCGCTTGACGAGGGCGCAAACGGCGCCCCGGCCGTTTGGTCCTGTGATTTCGCAGAGGACGGGTAGGCGGAGCCGTAAACGGCCGAACCACCGATGCTTTGTACGCTCATTCTCAAATATCCCCAAAAGCCTGCTGGGGGGAGAGCAAGAACCTGGCCGCAGGTCTCGGTTTTGGCAAAGCGGAGTATATACCAAATCATATATAGTTAATCGACGACGCCTATGGCTGCCGATCCCGCCTATAGACTAGGTATTTTTTTAGTACCGGGTAAGTTTTGCCTAGAAATACAGCCGCTTCGCATTCTAGTCGGACTGAACAGCCATGGCCGCCCTCACCTCACCACGGAACCGTCTTTGCGTGCCGGTCGAGATAGCGCAGGCCCGGCTGGCCCTGCTGCTCCAGCAGCACGTCCACGACCTGGGGAATGGTCTCCTCGACGCCGAAAGGCGCGTCCGGTCCGCCCAGGTCCGTGCGGATCCAGCCCGGGGCCATCAGCACCATGGCGCGCCGACCGTCGGCATGGCGCGCGGCGTAGCTGCGCAGGCTCTGATTAAGCGCCGCCTTGGTGGCGCGATAGATTTCGCCGCCGCCCGCCGTATTGTTGCTGATGCTGCCCAGACCCGACGACATGACGCCGATCAGGCCGTCTGCGCGCACCAGGCCTTGCAATCCCTCGACGGCCCGCATGACACCGAGCACATTGGTGAGCATCAGGCGCACGAACTCGTCGGTGGAGACCGCTGCGACCGTTTCGGCCCGATCCTGATTGGCGACGCCGGCATTGACGAACAGCATGTCGAAGCCGCCGCCTGCGAGGCGCTCTCTTAGCGCCGCGATCTGATCCGGCTCGGTGATGTCCAGCTGCTCGATCGTGACCTGGTTCGGATGCCGGTCGGCGAGGTCGTGCAGCGCGGTCCTGGCGTCACCACGAACCGTGCCGACCACGCTCCAGCCCCGCTTCGCGAACTCGGCCGCCATCGCCGCCCCCAGGCCGCGCGAGGCGCCGACGAGCAAAATGGTCTGGGCGCGTCCATCGGATGGAATGGTCATGTGTGAAGTCTCCAAGAGCACGGGTCTGCATATGGAAAACTTTGAGCCCGTCCACCAGACGCACGGGTGGCAAACAACGATTGCGTCCGACGCTATGCCTGGTGCGGCCGCGCCGCTATGATTCCACCATGAAGTCCATCGACCTGAACCTGATCGTCGCGCTCGACGTGCTCCTGTCCGAGCGCAGCGTCACGCGCGCCGCCCGACGGCTGGGCCTGAGCGCTTCGGCCATGAGCCGCACCCTGGCGCGGCTTCGATCCGTGACGGGTGATCCCTTGCTGGTGCAGGCCGGCCGCTCCCTGGCCGCCACGCCTTACGCCGAGGCCTTGGGCGATCGCGTTCATGCCCTCGCCCGCGAGGCGCAGGCGGTGCTTTCTCCGGTGTCCGGCCCCCTCGACTTGGCCGCGCTCGATCGGTCCTTCACGATCCGCGCCAATGAAGGGTTCCTGGCCCGCGTCTCGGCGAGGCTGGTGGCGGCCGTCACCGAGGCGGCGCCGAAGGTCCGCCTTCGCTTCGCGCCCAAGCCCGACAAGGACGCCGGTCCTTTGCGGGACGGGCCCATAGACCTCGAAATCGGCGTGATGGGCCAATCTGCGCCAGAGGTGCGCACTCAGCTTCTCTTCCGCGACGCCTTCGTCGGTGCGGCCCGGATCGGCCATCCCTTGCTGGACGGTCCGATATCGCCGGAACGCTATGCGGACTGTCGGCACGTCGTCGCATCGCGCAGGGGCGCTTTTTCGGGTCCTGTCGATGACGCGCTGGCGGAGTTGGGGCTGAAGCGGGACGTCGCTGTTGTCGTGCCCGGCTTTCCCGATGCAATCCGTATCGCACGCCAATCGGACCTGATCGCGCTGGCGCCACGCTCCTGTTTCGATAGCGCCGATCCGCTGATCGAAGGCGTGGTGAGCTTCACGCTTCCCGTCCAAACACCGCCGATCGCGATCTCGGCGATGTGGCATCCCCGCATGGACGCCGATCCTGGCCATCGCTGGCTGCGCGAGACGGTGATGGCCGTTTGCCACGCCGCGGCGCCTCCATCCGAAAGCGCCAAGCTCCCGGGTCGCAGCCTCAGACCTGGCGCATACCGCCATCCACGCACAGCTCGGCCCCCGCGATGAAACTCGCCTCATCGCTAAGCAGGAAGAGGGTCGCCGCCGCGACCTCCTCCGGACGGGCCATGCGGCCGAGGGGGATCGGCGCGATCAGGGCCGCGCGGGCCGCTTCGGGCACGGCCGCCATCATCGCCGTGTCGGTCGGGCCAGGGCTCACGACATTGACGCGAATTTTTCGCGGAGCCAGTTCCGCGGTCCAGGTGCGCGCATAGGACCGTAGCGCCGCCTTGGTGGCGGCGTAGGAGCCGTAGTTGGGGACGCCGGCGGCGCCGGCGATCGATCCGATGAGCACGACCGCGCCCCCGTCACACATCGCCGCGAGCGCCGCCTGCAAGCCAAACACCGGGCCACGGACATTGACGGCGAATATGTGGTCGAAGTGCTCGAGAGTTTCCTCGGCCAATGAAGCCGGTATTCCCGTACCCGCGTTGAGAACAAGCGCGTCGATGTGGTCGTGTGCGCCGCGGATCGCCGCGACGACCTCCGCCACGTCCCGCGGGACGCTTGCGTCCGCGACGAAACCGCGAGCGCCTCGACCGATCTGCTGGACAGCGGCGTCGACCTCGTCCTGGCGCCGTCCCGTAAGAGACACGGCCGCGCCCTCGGCCGCCAGTCGCCGCGCGACCGCAAGGCCGATGCCTTTGGCGCCGCCCAAGACCAGGGCGACCTTATCCTTCATCCGAGCCATCGTTGGCGCTCCAAATTTGACGATGGCATCTAGATATATGGGATATACCTGATATCAATAACGCACTTTCGAGAGCGTAGATATGGCCGACGATACCGATCTTGAGGTCCTTTCGGAGCGCGCCTTGTCGGACATGGCGCGTCTGCGCCCGGTGTTGGACAAGATCGCCGACAAGTGGACGATCCTGATCCTCACCGTGCTCTGTCCGAAACCGGCGCGCTTCAACCAGATCAAACGGCGGCTTGACGGCGTTACCCACAAGTCGCTGGCCGACGCGCTCAAGCGGCTGGAACGCAACGGCCTCGTGACGCGGACCGTGTTGCCGACATCGCCGATCGGCGTCGAGTACGCGATCACCCCTCTGGGGCATTCGCTGCGGCAGCCCTTCGAAGCGCTCTGCGACTGGGCGCTGACGCACGGCGCCGCGTTTGACGAAGCCAACGGCCGTTATGATTGCGCAAGGGACGCGTTGGGCTGAGACACGCGTCCTAAGGATTCTTGCAGAAATAACTAAATCACTGAAAATAAGTCCGCTCATCCCCGCGAAGGCGCATAGGCGCCAAGTTAGGATCCTGGCCAAGAAACACCTCGCCCAAAGGGAGAGGGAGGGGCCCGCGCCGAAGGCGTGGGAGGGTGAGGGGTTGCGGTTTTTCAGGATGGATATGAGAGGCCTTATCCCCTCATCCTCCCATTCGCTTCGCGAACGGGCCCCTCCTTCT